>OFMU01000003.1_pt1 | contig 356053 bp, 360 predicted proteins | sample 1541861 | NCBI WGS metagenome assembly OFMU01 (sample SAMN04209238, study PRJEB22552) | human gut metagenome | biome: gut; material: feces | host: Homo sapiens | place: USA: Oklahoma
TTCTGACTGTAACACCTAAACGTTCAGCCATTTCTTTCGGTTTTAACATTGTCATGATAACCACTCACATTTTTACTTCTTTCCATGGTTTGTTATAACAAATTTTTCTACATTATTCTATGTTTTTGGTAACAGTTAACCACTCCAATTTTTTAAATTTTTATTACATTGTACCCAATACAATGCGTTGGAACAACAATTATCCTTAAATCTAGGTACTTTGATCCAGACCTAACGATTGAGCAAAAAGAAGTGGTATGCTATCATTAAGGCAGACCACTTAGAGGAAGGTGAAGCTATATGCCTGATGATGTGCATCGGCAGGGCAAAACGATCGCTGAGATCAAAGAAGGCGATTCATTGACTGTAACGGAAAGTATCTCAGAACGAGATCTGTTGATCTATTTGGGACTGACTAACGATAATAACCCACTGTATATTCAAAATGAATATGCACAAAAATTAGGGTACGCTGGTCCAGTTGTGCCCCCAGTGTTGTTGAGTGGGATCATTACGAGCTCAGTTTCAAAATTATTACCTGGACCTGGGAGTGAAGTAGTGAATTTTTCAGCTAACTTCATTCGGCCAGTCTATCATGATGAGATCGTCACATTCAGTTTTGAAGTGATCAAAGTTGATACGATGAAAGAAGTTGTGATGATCTCAGTTGAGGGTAATAACCGTCAAAATGAACGCGTTTTAGATTCAGTTGTCATGGCTCGGCCTCCGCGTCAGCAAGATTAGCTACATTTATAATTAGTTAGATAATTGAAAGAAGGAGAATTTTATGAATAACAATCCCGAAGTTTACGGTAATAGTAATGCTGGCTTGAACAGTTTCTTTACTAAGATGTATGGGTATATGAGTGCTGCAGTGGCAGTTTCGGCGTTAACGGCTTTCTTGGGTTCGTTTAGTCCGACTGTGATCCGGTTTATGAGTAATCCGATCGCCTTATTTGCGGTCTTTGGGGTCCAATTAGTTTTGGCTTACTCCATGTCATCGCTTAAGTCACAACGCTCACCATTAGTCAGTGCCTTAGGTTTGTTTGTCTTTGCCGGGTTGGAAGGTCTGCTCTTTAGTGGGATCTTCATCGTTTACACGGCCCAAAACATTACGAGTGCTTTTGTTTCCGCCTTTGTGATGTTTGCCGTTTTATCCTTTATGGGATCAACAACTAAAAAAGATCTCTCAGGGATCGGCCGCCAAGCTCGTGCAGCTTTGATCGCGTTTATCATCGTATCGTTGATCAACATGTTCTTGCAAAGCCCAATGATCACTTATGTCTTTTCCTTTATCGGCTTAGTGATCTTTGCCGGTTTGACAGCTTGGGATACTCAACGTTTACGTCAAATGTATCTTCAAATGGGTTCACAAGTAAATGTTAATAATTTGGCCTTGATGGGTGCTTTACAGCTCTACTTAGATTTTATCAACATCTTTATCTTCTTGTTGAATATCTTTACCGGTGCTGGTGGCGACCGCGACTAGTCAAACGAGTCTCTTCGACTTTTCGGAGAGGCTTTTTTAATTTCTACGAAAAATTTGTTAAAATAAAAGAAACTAGATAAGAGGACGGATCGATATGGCAGAAGATAAGAAAATGTTATTAGTGGATGGCAATAGTGTGGCTTTCAGAGCCTTCTTTGCGCTCCACAACCAATTAGAGCGCTTTGTCAATCATGCTGGGCTGCATACGAATGCGATCTATGGCTTTAAATTGATGTTAGACAAGATCTTAGGCGATGTTTTACCGAGTAATGTCTTAGTTGCTTTTGATGCAGGTAAAGTGACTTTTAGAACGAAAGCTTATGCTGATTACAAAGGCGGGCGTTCCAAGACCCCGACTGAATTGTCAGAACAGTTTCCTTACATCAGAGAATTGCTCGATGCTTATGGGATCAAACACTATGAATTACCCGAATATGAAGCCGACGATATTATCGGGACGATGGCCGCTCAAGCTGAAAAAGCGGGCTATCAAGTCACGATCGTAACGGGGGACCGAGATCTGACCCAATTGACGACTGATAAGACGACTGTTGCGGTGACGATCAAAGGGGTAACTGAGATCGAAGAGTATACGCCAGCTCATGTGATCGAAAAATACGGCTTGCAACCAGCACAGATCGTTGATATGAAAGGCTTGACGGGTGATAGTTCAGATAACTACCCTGGGGTGACTAAAGTCGGTGAAAAGACCGCGCTCAAGCTTTTAAAACAATACGATACGATCGAAGGGATCTATGAAAACATTGAAGCGATGAAAAAGTCTAAGTTAAAGGAAAACTTGATCAATGATAAAGAGATCGCATTTCAATGTAAAGATCTGGCGACGATCAGAAAAGATGCTCCAGTAGACCTAACTTTAGCTCAGACAGCGTGGCCAGGAGCTAAAAAAGAAGATCTGCTCAAGTTCTTTGAAGAGATGGATTTTAAGAGTTTTATCGCTCAATTACAAGCTAGTTCAACCGCCGATGTCAGTGCAGAGCCTACTTTGAGTAAATTAAAGGTCGAACCTTTGGATGCTGCTAAGGTCGAAAAGCTGGACTATGATAAAGATTCAGATATCAGCTTTTACCTTGAACTAAGTAATGATAATTATCATACAGCTGACTTTTGGGGCTTTGGACTTAAGATCGATGACCGATATTATGCAGCTAGAGATGTTGAGCTTTTGAAATTACCTAAGCTAAAGCAATTATTGGAAGATCCTGCGCTCGAAGTTGATGTTTTTGATGGCAAACAGACCTATGTAGCCTTAGAACGCTTAGGTATCGAACTAAAAAATATCAATTTTGACTTACTTTTAGTCTCATATTTGTTAAATACAAGTGATAACAGCAATGATCTAGGTAATTTAGCCAAGCGACATGATTACTTTGATGTTGAGACCGATGAAGAAGTCTATGGAAAAGGGGCTAAGCGCAAAGTTCCAGCTGATGATGCGCTATACTTTGAACATTTAGCACATAAACTCAAGGCCATCTCAGACCTAGAAGATAAGTTGATGAAAGAACTAGCTGAAAATGAGCAAGAAGATCTTTATTTTGAGATCGAACGTCCACTTTCATTAGTTTTAGCACAGATGGAGATCTCCGGGATCAAAGTCGACCGTGAACGTTTAGATATCATGCAAAGTGAATTTAAGGAACGCTTGAGTGAGTTAGAACAACAGATCTATAACGAAGCGGGTGAGAAATTCAACATCAATTCACCTAAGCAACTTGGGGTGATCTTGTTTGAAAAATTAAAATTACCAGTCGTCAAAAAGACTAAAACGGGCTACTCAACAGCTGTCGATGTCTTAGAAAAATTACGTGGGATGTCACCGATCATCGATAATATTTTAGCTTACCGCCAATTAGCTAAATTACAATCGACCTATGTTGAAGGCCTATTGAAAGTTATCGCAGCTGATGGTAAGGTCCACACGCGGTATACCCAAACTTTGACGGCAACCGGACGTTTATCGTCAGTCGATCCTAACTTGCAAAATATCCCGGTCCGGTTAGAAGAGGGCCGTAAGATCCGGCAAGCTTTTGTACCAAGTCATCCAGATTGGGAGATCTTTGCTTCTGACTATTCGCAGATCGAGTTACGGGTCTTAGCCCATATTTCAAAGGATCCGCATATGCAACAAGCTTTCAAGGATGATTTTGATATTCATGCTAATACTGCGATGCGTATTTTTGGACTAGATGATCCAAGTGAAGTTACGGCTAACATGCGTCGGCAAGCTAAAGCGGTCAACTTTGGGATCGTTTATGGGATCAGTGATTTTGGTTTGGCTCAAAGCATCGGAAGTACGCGTAAACAAGCCAAAGAATTTATGGAGACGTATCTAGCTTCATTTCCTGGAGTCCATCAATACATGCAAGATATCATTGAGAGTGCGCGTCAAAAAGGCTACGTTGAAACACTTTTCCATCGCCGACGGTACTTGCCAGATATCAAGAGCAAAAATTACAACTTGCGCTCATTTGCGGAACGGACAGCGATGAATACTCCGATCCAAGGGAGTGCAGCTGATATCATCAAAGTTGCAATGATCAATATGCAACAAGCCTTAAAAGATGCGGGCTTAGAAGCCAAAATGTTGTTACAAGTGCACGATGAGTTGATCTTTGAAGCACCGAAAGCAGAGATCCCTAAATTAAAAGAGTTAGTGCCAAAGATCATGGATTCAGCTGTTGAGCTGTCGGTCCCATTAAAGGTCGAAAGCGCTAGTGGTAAGACGTGGTTTGAGACTAAATAGTATAAGATGAGGTGAAAAAATGCCAGAGTTACCAGAAGTAGAAACTGTCCGTCGCGGTTTGCAAAAATTAGTTTTAGGTCAAAAGATCGCGCGAGTCGAAGTTTTATATCCTAAGATGATCGTTGGTGATGCTGACGATTTTAAAGCTAAATTAACAGAGCAAACACTTGAAAAGATCGAACGTCGGGGCAAGTATTTGCTCTTTAGGTTTACAAATGGCCTTACCGTTGTCTCCCATTTGCGCATGGAGGGTAAGTTTTATGTCAAAGAAGCGACTGATCCAGTCGATAAACATACGCATGTCATCTTTGATCTAGCCGATGGCCGGCAATTGCGCTATAACGATGTCCGTAAATTTGGGCGAATGCAATTAGTTCAAACGGGTAGTGAAGAAAAATTGCCTGGGTTAGCCAAATTAGGACCAGAGCCAGTGGCTGAAACTTTTAAAGTGGCTGACTTTTATCAAAAGCTACAAAAAAAGAAGAAAAATATCAAGACCGCCTTACTCGACCAGACCTTGGTCACGGGTCTAGGTAATATCTATGTTGATGAGGTGTTGTGGCAAAGTAAGATCCATCCTGAGACGTCATGTCAAAAATTGACTTTAGACCAAGCAACGATACTGCATGATAATATCATCACTGAATTAGCTAAGGCGATCAAAGCAGGTGGCACAACGATCAGAAGTTACACGGATGCTTTCCAAAAAACAGGCGCTTTTCAGTTCGAACTAGATGTTTATGGCCGGACCGATGAGCCATGTAAACGTTGTGGAACAAAGATCCAAAAGATCGTAGTGGGACAACGGGGCACGCATTTTTGTCCGCATTGTCAGCAGGTGGTAAAATGACATATATTCTAGGCTTGACTGGTGGGATCGGGATGGGCAAAACGACGATCAGTAATTTTTTACAAACATTAGATTTTAAGATTCTCGATGCTGATGTGATCGCCCGCCAAGTCGTTGAACCAGCGACCCTTGGTTTAGCTAAATTAAAAAAAACATTTGGATCTCAGATCATCCAAGCTGATCAGACTTTAGATCGGGCTAAACTCGGCAAGATCGTCTTCAATGATCCTAAGAAATTAGCTCAATTAAACCAGATCATGCAGCCATTGATCAGAGCTGAATATGAAAAACAGCTAGCTTTAGCTGAGCAAAAGGGCGATAAAGTAGTTGTGATCGATGCTGCCTTATTATTTGAAAATGGTTATGCAGATCATTGTGATGCAGTTATCAATGTTGAAGTTCCTAAAGCACTTCAGCTAAAACGGATCATAGAACGCGATCATTTGAGTGAGGAGGCGGCACTTGAGCGGATCGCTAGTCAGATGTCGGCTGAAGAAAGGCGAAATTTGGCCACAATTACAGTAGATAGTTCGGGAACAGTTGAAGAAACGCAAGCGCAAGTGATAAAATGGCTAAAGATAAATAATTTAATCGAAAATTAGGCAGCGAGGTAAAGATTATGAAGTGTCCAAATTGTCATCAAAATGGATCACGTGTAGTGGATAGCCGTCCCGCCGACAATGGACATGCCATTCGGCGCCGGCGGGAATGTGAAAATTGTGGTTTCCGTTTTACTACATTTGAAAGAGTAGAAGCAGCGCCACTCTTAGTTATTAAGAAAAATGGTGCTAGAGAAGAATTTAATCGTGAAAAAGTCTTGCGGGGTGTCATGCGAGCGGCTGAAAAACGGCCCGTCGCGATGGATGAGATCCAAAATATCGTCGATCAAGTCGAAACAAAGATCCGGGCAGTCGGCGGGAATGAAGTTTCGAGTCAATTGATCGGTGAATATGTGATGGAGATCTTAGCAAATGTCGATGATATCGCCTATATCAGATTTGCGAGCGTCTATCGTGAATTTAAAGATATGGCATCTTTTGCGAAGGAATTGCAAGACTTGATGGCACGTGACAACGAAAAAAATAAGTAGTTGGGGGATGTTAGGCGATGAGTGAAGGATTAAGGCAGATGTCGCCTAAGGATGGTTACGTCGTCAATACTAAAGCCCATATCGGTTCGACAGAGTTCAAAGTCATTTTAAAGCTCTACCAACCGTTGATGGGGGTCAATGCTTATGGTGTTTATTCACTATTAGCGACTAAAGTGGCTCAAACACCAGACCTGTTAGCCCGCCGGATGCATAAAGAGTTATTGGATATTTTGAGTTTAGGTTTGCGCGACTTTTACGAAGCGCGGATCAGATTAGAGGCCCTCGGGTTATTGAAGACATTCGTGCAAAAAGATGAACTTGGTCAAGTGTTTATCTATGAGTTACAAGCTCCTTTGAGTGCTGAGGCTTTCTTTAAAGATGATCTCTTGAGCATGCTTTTAGCCGATTCATTGGGACAGACCCAATATGATGAGTTAAAACAAGAATTTGTCAAACCAGATCTCACGTATGCTAATGCCAAAGAGATCACCAAGTCGCTACTAGATGTTTTTACGGTGAAAAAAGATGCATTACTCAAAAATTCACAGGTAAAAGCGATACCTAAACCGACTAAAAATCTCGTCGATTCAGTCGAAGTCGATCTGGATGTAGAATATTTAAAAGAGCTTTTAGCCCGATCTTTTGTACCCGCAACTGAGATCAGCCGTTCACTTGAGACCTTAAAGTCGATCTCTTTGTTGTATGGTCTAGATGAACTAGAACTCGTCAAATTGCTCGAACAAGCACTAAATGTCAAAGATGATAAAGTCGATCTTGAGCTCGTCAAAAAATTAGCCACACAGCAATTTGATCGGCAATTCAAAGAGATAACACCTAAAGAGTCGAAAGTGACTGAACCAGTTGATCCGGCGGTGAGTGCGGAATTGACGCAAACTGATCTAGCGCTGATCGCCGTTTCAAAACAATATCTACCTTTGGAATTCATCGAAGAACTCAAACGGCAAAAGCACAGTTTTGTGACGAATTTAGAGCGTTATACGGTCAAAAATCTAGTTGAAAAGCAAGTTTTACCTAATGCGGTGATCAATGTGCTCCTGCACTATTATTTGATCGCGCAAAATAATACGATGCTGGAAGATAAAGTCGCTAATCGCTTTACCAAAGCTGCAGCTAAGTTGGCTGAAAAGAAGATCCAGACCCCAGAAGAAGCCATGCTTTATATGCGCGAGGCTAACCAAAAAGCACGAGAAAAGCAGAAACAAAAGCAATATTATGGGCGTAAGCAACAAGTCGTGCAAAAAGAGACTTTGCCGGACTGGGCTAAGACAAAAGAAAATAAAGCTGTATCTAAACCGGCTAAAGAGGATAAACAGGCCTTGAATGCTGAGATCGATGAATTGTTAGCTCAATTGGAACAAAGTGAATAGAAAGGCAGGTGGCTAGGATGGAAGATCTAGGGAAAAACTTGACGGAGCGGATGCAAAAAAACAATTGGAACCAGCGTTATCAAGAACTGATCGCTGAGATCTTACAAGATGATGAAGTGCGGACTTTTTTAGCGGAAAACAGTCAAGTCCTGACGGAAGCTGATGTGATGAAAAGTGCCAGCAAGTTATATGAATTCGTAACGCTAAAAAAACAGCTAGCTCAAGGAAAACAGACCTTTGCACCCGGATACCTACCGACACTTGCGATCAGCAATCATCGGATCGAAGTCGTGTATGTGCCGACCGCAGAATTAAAAGCTAAACGTGAACAAAAAGCCCTAGAAGCTCGTGTCAAGACGATCAATTTACCGCGTAGTGTTCGTCGGGCGCAATTAAAAGATTACGAGCGTAGTGATGAGCGGATGGAAGCTTTAAAAGCGGCGCTATCTTTTATCACTAGTTATACCAAAGCACCAAAAGATTTTCATAAGGGATTATACCTCGAAGGCAGTTTTGGAGTCGGTAAGACCTATCTTTTGGCGGCGATCGCTAATGATCTAGCTAAGCGAGGTTACCAGACGACACTGGTGCATTTTCCATCATTTGCGGTTGAGATCAAGGGCTCGATTGGTAAAAATCAGACAAATGAATATATCGATAATTTGAAAAAAGCTCAAGTTTTGATGATTGATGATATCGGAGCTGATTCTTTGAGTAGCTGGCTTAGAGATGATGTTTTAGGTGTTATTTTGCAATATCGGATGCAAGAAGAATTACCGACATTTTTTAGCTCGAATCTTTCGTTAGAACAACTAGAGCAACAATATTTGACTGTCAACAACCGGGGCGAAGCAGAGCCTTTGAAGGCCAAACGCATCATGGAACGGATCAAATTTTTGGCTGATGAGTATCATGTTGTAGGAAAAAATCGCCGAAATCCGGAATAATGACTTGAAATTAAAGAAGTTTCGTGCTTAAATAGAAATTACATTAAGTAAAAGACAAACGGCAAATCAATTCAGGGAAAGAGGCCTTTGACTGCAAGTCTCTTAAAGAGGAGCTTACCACTTTTATCACGATAGCCTACTGCAAAGGTAGGACGGCTCGTTTCCGTTATCGACGATCAAGAGAGGGTCAACTGACCTTGAAATTGGGTGGAACCGCGTTAAAGACGCCCCTAGTGTTAAATGTAGCACTAGGGGCGTCTTTTATGTCTTGGTAAAAATCAAGGAGGAACATATAATGTCAGAGATCAATGTTAAGTTTCCAGATGGTGCTGTAAAACAATTTGCAGCTGGAACAACAACACAAGATATCGCAAAGTCTATCAGTATCAGCTTAGCTAAGAAGTCTGTTGCAGGTAAATTTAACGGTAAATTAGTGGATTACAACGAACCTTTAAATGAAGATGGTACGATCGAGATCATCACTAAAGATTCTGATGAAGGGATGAACGTGTTATGGCAAACAGCAGCTAATGTTTTAGCTAGTGCTTTGCATAGCCTTTATCCAGAAATGAAGTTTGGTCAAGGTGAAGCTTTAGAACATGGCTTCTTCTTTGATACAGACAATGCAGCTGGTCAAGTGGCCGAAGCTGATTTTGAAAAGATCGAACAAAAGATGCAAGAGATCATCAAGCAAAACTTACCGATCGAACGTGTTGAATATACGGAAGAAGAAGCTTTGCAATTAGTTGCCGGTGATCAATACCAAACTGAATTAGTCAAAGAGATCGCTGCCGATAACGCAGGTAAAGTCGTAGCTCACAAGTTAGGTGATTTCAATGATTTCTCATTTGGACCACAATTAGCTTCAACTGGTGCGATCAAAGTGTTCCAATTGCTTTCAGTGGCTGGTGCTTACTGGAAAGGTGCTTCAAGCAACCCAATGTTACAACGTATCTACGGAACAGCCTTTTACAAGCAAAAAGACCTTGAGGCTGAATTACAACGTCGTCAAGAAGCACGTGAACGTGACCACCGTGTGATCGGTAACAATTTAGACCTCTTCTTTGTTGATCCTAAAGTTGGGGCTGGTCTCCCATACTGGATGCCAAATGGGGCAACGATCCGTCGGACGATCGAACGCTATATCATCGACAAAGAAGTTGCTCGTGGCTACGAACATGTTTACACACCAATTTTAGCTAACGTTGATCTTTACAAACAATCAGGTCACTGGGATCACTATCGCGAAGACATGTTCCCACCAATGGATATGGGTGATGGTGAATTACTTGAATTGCGTCCGATGAACTGCCCATCCCACATTCAAGTTTACAACCACCATATCCGTTCATACCGTGATCTTCCATTGCGTATCGCTGAACTTGGGATGATGCACCGTTACGAAAAATCCGGTGCTTTGACAGGTCTTTCTCGGGTACGTGAAATGACATTGAATGATGGTCATACTTTCGTAGCGCCAGATCAGATCGAAGAAGAATTCAAGCGGACACTTCAATTGATGGTCGATGTTTACAATGACTTTGACATCAAGGACTACCGTTTCCGTTTGAGCTACCGTGATCCTGAAAACACACATAAGTACTACGATGATGATGAAATGTGGGAAAAATCCCAACGCATGCTCAAAGCAGCTATGGATGATCTTGGCTTAGATTACTTTGAAGCTGAAGGCGAAGCTGCTTTCTACGGTCCTAAATTAGACGTTCAAACTAAGACAGCTCTTGGTGGGGAAGAAACACTTTCCACGATCCAATTGGACTTCTTGTTACCAGAACGTTTCGACCTCAAGTACACAGGGGCTGATGGTGAAGAACACCGTCCAGTTATGATCCACCGTGGTATCGTATCAACGATGGAACGTTTCACAGCTTACTTGACAGAAATGTACAAAGGTGCTTTCCCAACTTGGTTAGCTCCAAAGCAAGTTGAGATCATTCCAGTTAAGAATGAACTTCACTTGGATTATGCGCGTCAATTGATCTCAAAATTGGGTGCACACCAGATCCGTGTAAGCATCGATGACCGAAATGAAAAGATGGGTTACAAGATCCGTCAAGCACAAGTGATGAAGACACCATATACTTTAGTTGTTGGTGACCAAGAAGTAGCTGACGGCACTGTAACTGTTCGTAAATACGGTAGTGAAAAGACTGAAACAATGACTCAAGATGAATTCAGAAACCTTATCTTGCATGACATTGAAACTTACAGCCGTAAAGAAGACTAAGCATAACTAGAAAAAGCCTGGCTTTGATCAAATGATCAAGGTCAGGCTTTTTACTAGTTATTGTTTTTCCATTCGAATTTAGTCAAAGAATCATTTTTATTGCTACCGACTTCGTGTTTATTTTCGTAGAATTCTAGGTCAAAGTCTTTTTTGTTGTAACGATGTAGAAATGACTTGCTGAGTTCAGCGATCTTTTTAGCGATCATATTTTTTTCAGTAGCGGGTGTGTCGTTAAAACCATCCACCGTGCTGACTTTGATCTCATCATCACCATCAAAAGTAACTTTTTGGATCATCGTGCTCCAAGAAAATTCTGTTTGCCCAGCTTTGGCGTATTCATGGGCTTGTTTGAAATAATCACTAAAAGCGGTGTTGATATTTTGGCGTTTTGTTTTAGCTGACGCCTTTTTAGCAACACTATTTTTAGAGCTGATCAAGGTATGATCGCTGACATTTTCTAAAGTGTCTTTTTTAAAGATCAAGGTCAAGACTTGCTTATCTTTTACCGGATAAGTCCAAACATTAGCTTCATATTTGTCATGAGCCGGTTTGCCCAGCGTATCGATCACTTGGCGCTTGTTCATGCCGAGTTTGACCTGTTTAAAGTTTTTAGTGGATACTGTGTTAGCTTGGATGGTATCAGTTGTTGCTTGATAGGTAACGGTCCCCGCCAACCCCAAGCTCAAGCAGGCGAGACCAAGCATTAGTCCGTGATTTAATTTCATTTTAAAGACCTCCGTCTATATCTTATGCCTCTTAGGAAAAAGTATCAAAGATTTGATCTTATTTTTGAAATATTTAAAACTAAATTTACGCCTTAAAGGAATTTATGTACCAAATCTGTTGGATTTTAGACCAAATGAGATGATTTGGGCCAGTTTTCTCAAAGCAAGATATTATTATTCTAACTATAAAAAATACGAGGTGAAAACTTATGACCCGAGTTTATGATTATTTCAAGTTATTATTTCAGATGTATAAGATCTTCTTTAAGGCCACTTTGTTGATCTCGGTAGTCGTGGTAGCCTTGACGCCGTTAGAGGCTTTAGCGCCAGTTTTAGGAGTACAGGCTGGCCAACGCTTGGTCGATCAGTTGAGTGCGCAACAGTCATATGGATATTTCTTTTGCTTATGGACGCTAGCAACGGTCTTGACGCAGGTTTTGCCGGTCGTAGGGACTAATTTTCAAGGGATGCTGACAGACAAGTTGACCGGGTTTATCAAACTCTCCTTGATGCGCAAGTCGCAACAGCTAAATTCCTTAGAGCTGTTTGATGATAGTGACTTTTTTGATGATCTAGAAGTATTAAACGAGGGTGCAAGTTGGCGTCCGGTGAATTTGATCGTTTTTGGAGTTGCGATCTTGCGTGAAGTGGTGACTATAAGTGGGATGTTTTGGTTGTTAGGAAAATATAATATGTGGCTCGCATTACTTTTATTGGGCGTTTTGGTGCCACAGACGCTCGTTTCGTATCGGATCCAACAGGAAGCCTTTGAAACGATGGTGACACGAAGCAAGTATGCCCGTAAATTAAATTACTTGAGTTCGTTATTGTTGGCGCGAGATGATGCCAAGGAAGTTCGTTTATTCGATATGTTTTCAGCGGTGATCACACGTTATCTGAAATTATTTAACTTATCACAAAAAAATGTTGACCAGATCCGGCGAAAGCAGATGTTTTTAGCTTTAGTCTTTTTAAGTATGACAGTGGCAGTCAGCGCTGGTGGCTTTTGGTGGTTTATCGGACAAGTTCAGCAAAAAACTCCTGGGGATCGGTGCCTTATTGATGTATATCTCGGTGATCGCTTATCTAGTTGAAGGGATGACGCGCTTGGTCGAAGACTCGAGTTTGTTATATGATTCGTTGCTCTGGGTCAAAAAATATCAGCGCTTTTTAGAATTCAAGGAAAAGCAAACCGATGGGACTTTAGAATTTAAAGGTGATTTTAAAAAACTCAAGTTGGAGCACGTTTCGTTTATGTATCCTTTTTCGAAGGTGGAAGTATTACATGACCTGAATTTGGAGTTCAATGCAGGCGAAAAAATCGCAATCGTCGGTGAAAATGGTTCCGGAAAATCAACTTTAGTGAAACTCTTGTTGCGTTACTATGATTCAAGTAAAGGTCAGATCCTATTGGATGAGACGCCGTTATCTATGTATCAGTGTGCAAGCTATCGCAAATATCTCAGTGCAGCTTTTCAGGATTTTAGTCGTTTTAAGTTGAGTGTGGCCACTAATGTTTCGGTGTTAAAAAAAGGTCCGATTTCTAAGATAAAAGCCTGTTTAGCGCGTGTTGGGCTAACTATATTAGAAGCAGATCTGCAACAAAATTTAAGCAAAGAGTTCGATCATGGAACTGAACTTTCTAGGGGCCAATGGCAAAAGATCGCTTTAGCTAGGTGTTTATACAAAGACAGTAGCTTATGTTTTTTGGATGAACCGACCTCAGCCTTAGATGCGCGCAGTGAACAACAAATGTATCAAGAATTTCTAGCAGCCGACACGGGGCAGACGATCTTATTTGTGACGCACCGAATGTCAGCCGTGCATTTAGCCGGTCGGGTCTTGTTTTTGAAAAATGGTACTATTGCTGGTTTTGCACCGCACGCCCAGTTGTTACAGTCTGATCAGACTTACCGTGAGCTTTATCAATTGCAAAAAGATGCTTATAAATAAAGCGTGTTCGACAATACGGTCAGCGCCGTATTGCCGAACACATTTCTATTACATAGATAGCGGTCTTCTCATTATCTATTTGTTAGCGAGATACTTATCGGCATCTTGTAAAACTTCAGCTAATGTGATCGCCTTTAGTTCATTTTCCATCGCTTGTTGGACGCGAAGCAATTTATCATCCAAAATGTTATGGATGTTACGCCCGACAGGACAGTTTGGGTTAGGATTCTCATGAAAACTAAAAAGAACTCCATCTTTAACGCTATCGACAGCTCGATAGACATCAAATAAACTCAGTTGGTCAAACGGCTTAATGATCGTTGCGCCACCTTGCCCACGTTTGACAGTGATCAAGTCTGCTTTTTTTAACTGCGACAAGATATTGCGGATGATCACAGGATTGACTTGGATACTATCAGCTAAGATCTCACTGGTCACTTTTTCTTCTGCTGGAGCAGTAGCGATATAAGTTAAAATGTGCATAGCGATCGTAAAACGGCTTGAGATCTGCATGAATATCACCTCTTTAAATATGACTTCAATATAGTCAACTATACTTTGCTGGGGTTGTGATGTCAATGGTTACAACGTTGGGGTCAATAATTATGTTATAATAAGATTAGATATGGATGCGCTATCACAATAAGGGGGGAACTATGAAAGCTGACAAGGAGATCTTGTATAACGTGATCGGTTATATTATTTGTGATTTGTTTTTGATTTGGTATTTACCTAATGATACTTGGCTTGAGATCGGGATAAACATAGTTATAATGATCGTTGTGATGTTTGGTGTATACATGATCCTAGATGTTATTTTGAAACGTCTGCGAGTTAGGAAAAATTAAGCTAGTGGGGCGCTTGTCAGAAGTGCCTTTTTTGATTGACAACGAAAAATATATTAAATATACTTTAGAAAAAAATGAAGTGATTTTCTAAAGGAAGTGAGCAATATGAAAGAAAATTTACGTAAATTTGCGTTAAAACATTTACCGGACTATTTTGAGCTGTTGCGTTTGCGTTCGATCTCAGCCCAGCAAAAAGAGATCCCCGAGACGGCAGAGTATCTGGTGAAAGTTTTTAATGAGTTAGGGGCAGCTCGGGTGGAAAAATTAGGGAGTCCGGAACATGCGCCAGCTATCTTTGCTGAATTTACTGGTAATGATCCGACTAAAACGATCTTGTTTTATCAGCACTATGATGTTCAGCCACCAGAACCCTTGGAGAAATGGGAAAGTGATCCTTTTGAACCGACGATCAGGGAGGAAAAACTTTATGCCAGAGGAGCTTCCGATAATAAAGGCGAGCTGATCTCACGCTTAGTTTTAGTTAAATATTTTCAGGCAAATGGTGGTTTGCCTGTCAACGTGAAATTTTTTGTTGAAGGTGAAGAAGAGATCGGCAGTTTACATGTCGAACAGATCGTTAAAGAAAACAAAGCTAAACTAGCCGCAGATGCGTGTATTTGGGAAGGCGGTGGCAAAAACTACGTCGACAATTATCAGATCGTCGGTGGTATGCGGGGGATTACGGTCTTTGATGTCGAAACGACAACAGCTGATATCGATCTGCATTCATCGTTAGCTTCATATGCTGAAAATGCTGCTTGGCGTTTAGTTCGTGGTTTAGCTACTTTGCGTGATGATACCGGTAAAGTTTTAGTCGAAGGCTTTTATGATGATGTCGAACCGTTGAGTAAGGCCGAAGAAGAAGCGGTCTTCGCCTATGATTTTGATTTAGATGTGGCAATCAGTCGGGCTGGTTTGAGACGGACCGTCAAAGCCGAGCATAAAGTAGCGTTAGTCAATGAGCCGACGATGACGATCAATGGTTTGACTGCTGGCTACCAAGGTAAAGGTGTCAAAACCGTGATCCCACATATGGCTTCGGCAAAATTAGATTGTCGGTTGACGCCTTCGCAAGACCCTAGAAAGATCGCCCAGTTGATCCAAGAACATTTAGATAAAAATGGCTTTGCTGATCTGAAAGTCAGATATCGTCTCGGTGAAAATGGTTATCGTTCCCCGATGAGTGATCCTTTCATCAAATTAGTCCTTGCTAAGGCCAAAAAGCACTACGGAAAACAAACTAAGTATCTGCCTAATTCAGCCGGTGGAGGTCCCGCTGAGATCTTTGGCAATGAACTGAATTTACCGATCGTGATCTTAGGGGTGTCTTATGCTGGAAGCCAAGTGCACAGCCCTAATGAGCATATTCGCCTTCAGGATTTTGGGGATGGAACGCAACTTTTAGGTGATATTTTAATAGAATTTGGTAAAAATTAAAGCAGTTTTTGAACTGAGTGATCATTTGCGACAAAATAAGACTTTTGTCGCTTTTTTGAGTGTCTTTATCTGTATTTTTACTGCAAGAGAACTATAATGGAGATGAAATTTGATAGATGGGGTGATATGTTATGTTAAAGAATAAAGCAGTAATGATCGGTGCTGGTATTGCTAATATGGCTGCCGCTGTTTATCTGATCCAAGAGGGTCACTGGCGCGGCGAAGACATCACTTTTTATGCCCTTGATCTACATGGAGCAAATGATGGTGCTGCCGCCTCAGTAGCCGCTGAACAGTATTGGAACAAGAACCATCCAATGGAAAACACCAAGGGCTATGTTGCACGGGGGGGTCGAATGTTGAATTATCGGACTTATGTTGATCTGATGGACTTGTTGGATCGGATCCCTTCAGTAACAGAGCCTGGCATGACAGCGGCTGAAGATACGCGTGATTTTGATAGCAAACACCGGACCTTTGATAAAGCACGGTTGATGCAAGGGGGCAAAGGGATCATTGATGGTCACAAACTAGGACTGAATAATTTAGACCGCATGTTGTTGACTCGTTTGATCATGTTGCCTGATGATAAGGAAGAAGAATTGGACAATGTTTCGATCGCTGAATACTTTAAAGATGATCCACATATGTTCCAAACAAATTTCTGGTATATGTGGGAGACGACCTTTGCCTTTCGTGTCGAATCATCAGCGCAAGAATTACGGCGTTACATGCATCAAATGATCTATGAATTTACTCAGATCGAACACTTAGTTGGGGTCAATCGGACACGTTATAATCAATTTGAAAGCATCATGTTGCCTTTGATCAAATACCTCGAAGGTCAAGGTTGCAAGTTTGTGATGAATAGTCGGGTCGAAGCTTTTGATTTCAAAGAGACTTCGATGCAAGATGAGATCACGGTCACTGGCTTGGAGATCTTAGATACGGCGACAAATGAGAAAAAACATGTCACGATCGATTCCGATACCGCTGTCTTCTTTACGAATGGTTCGATCACAGACTCGGCTAGCTTGGGTGACTTCAATACACCTGCCCCGGAAAATATGGACTATGGGGCTGCTTCATCACTGTGGAAGCAAGCGACCCAACATTTCTATAATTTGGGTAATCCCGATAAATTCTTTGCTGATCGGAATGCTTCAGAATGGGTCAGCTTTACTTTGACGACCAAAGATCACCTGTTGTTAAATGAGATCACTCGGATCACGACCCAATTACCGGGCAATGCGCTCAATTCATTTCTATCAACCGAGCCGATCACGCCACTAGGCCACGAAGATGTCAACATGTCGATCGTCGTTCACCATCAACCGCACTTTACGACGCAAAAGCCAAATGAGACCGTCTTATGGGGTTACTTCCTTTACCCAAGACGGCGGGGTGAATTTGTCGATAAGCAATACATCAAGATGACCGGTAAAGAGATGCTACAAGAACTGATCGGGCAACTTTCTAAGGTCGATCCCGGTCCTGTCAATATCAAAGAAAAAGAAGCAGCGATCATGGATAGTGTGATCAATTGTATTCCTGTTTACATGCCATATGCTTCTGCTTTGTTCAATAACCGTGCTAAGAGCGATCGGCCAGAAGTTATTCCAACTCACTCGACGAACTTAGCCTTTACGGGTGAATTTGTAGAACAACCATATCAGATGGTCTTTACCGAACAAAGTGCTGTTCGTTCCGGTGAGATCGCAGCCTATCACTTCGCTGGTATCCCAGAAAGCCAGTTAGTCAAGACACCGCGTTATGACAAGGATCCACGGGTCTTGTTACGCGCAGCTAAGCGGATGTTTGAATAATAGATCTGTGTCTAAATAATGAAAAGGGCACCACGATGAAAGGAATCATGGTGCTCTTTTTGTTATCTATCCGGCACTGGTCACATTATTTCGCACTCCTTTAGCATTGCATTGTATAATTATAGTGTAGCGATGTGTCGTGAAAGGGGAAGAGGGACATACTTGAAATATGGGAAGAAAATACTGTATTTCCAAAAGTCGCGATCATTGTAGCACTAGTATTTTTTCATGGTTTTACCCGTTAGTACGGTGTTAGAAGCTTTTGGGATCGAGTTTGTCGCCCTTTTTTGCTTAGTTGCACGCAAATATTACTGGGTGATCGCTATTTTGGTCGGTACACCTATATTGATGGTTTTTTGTGGGATGTTTTTAGCTGAAGCGATCGGCTATTACGGTAAAGAATTTTTTGGACTAGATCTATATCCATTGTGGTAGATCAGAAGAAATGTTAGAGCTATTTTAGTACGCTAAAAGCAAATCTTGCTACAGGTTTGCTCGAAGTAAAGCCTGTGATATTTAGGACTAAACCTTTGCAGATCCAAAAGGCTAAGGCGGCTATCTTATTATCGTAACTCCAATGGTCTGTGTTACAACAGCTTATTTTGCAACGAGCTTTGGCTGGGTCCCTGTGGCTACGGTAATGCCACCTTGGGTCACACCACCGATCATCGGCAATGCTTATGCTTCGGATGAAGAATTAAAACAGTTGGCTGCAGTCGATCGCTATAAATTGAGTTTAGGGATCGAGTTTGTACTGCAAGCAACTGAGCTTGAAAAAAAGATCGTAACCTACCCGAAGCACTTCCGGCGGGGCGATATCACAGCCAGTGCGATCCGGTCGACGATGGTGTGCGTAAAATACGCTGAGCAGGCTAATCCAGCTCACGATAATACCAAAGAATTTCAAAGAGGCGATGTGGTGATCGGCAATGATAACTTTAGCAAGTATAAAAATGAGCTCCAGATCGTTTTAGAACCGCACAGTGATCCGCGCAAGAATTTAGTTGGCAATATCCCGCCAGAAGAATTGATGCTGTTAGATTTTGTCAAACCGTGGACAAAATTTAAATTTGTGCCTAAAAACTAAATAAGCTTTTTAAGAGTGGGTGAGAGGGCTCACCATGATGCGTATTTTGTGTCGTGGTGGGCTCTCTTATTAGCTATATTGGGACATGCCACAGCCTTTTGATAAATTATCAAACAATTTATCTTTAAAAATCATAATATAAAAGTTATTGAAATGATTAATTTATGTTGAAATTGATATGAGATAGGATTATAATTTCGGAAAAAGAAGAGAGGTGACTTTAAATTATGGAATGATGTTGTCGTAGTATGTGGCTTTTGGGGAGGAATTACCATGAATAAAGCAAAGTTAGGTAAAGTAGCGATTTTATTGTTGGGAATGATGATTTTTTGGATCAGTGAACCTTTATGGCAAGTGCAAGCTGACAGTTTGAAGATGGAGTATAAGAATCCAAAAAAGGCTAAAAAAGGCGGGACATTGCGTGTAGGCTATATCAATAATGGAGCGTTCAAGGGGATCTTTTCGCCGGAGATCGCCGATGATGGACCGACCTTAGAACTTGCGCAGTTTGGGATGGTCAGCTTATTTAAGATCGACCCCAATAATGAATTCAAGCGTGGTGGGTTAGCTGATATCAGTTTTGACCGTAAGAATAAGACCGCTACAGTCAAGATCTCAAAGCGCGCCAAATGGTCGGATGGATATCCAGTAGTCGCACGCGATCTAAGTTTTGCCTATGAGATCGTAGCTAATAAAGCGGTGGGTTCGTCACATTATAGTGAAGAGTTAGAAAACATCGAGGGTATGCGAGAATACCACAATGGGACTGCTGACAAGATCTCAGGCTTGGAAGAAAAAGATGATAAGACCTTAGTTATTCATTTTAAAAAGATGAAACCGACAATGACGACTACCGGTTCGGGCTATATTTTAGAATCGGCTGAACCTTACCATTACCTAAAAAATGTCGCAATGAAAGATCTAGTAGCAAGTGATAAGCTACGGAAAAAGCCATTATTTTACGGACCATTTAAAATCAAGAAACTGGTCCAAGGTGAATCGATCGAATGGGTGCCAAATACTTATTACTACAAGAAACCACATATCGCTAAGATCATAGTTGAGACGATCGATAATAGTAAAGCCGTAGTAGCGATCAAAGCTGGTAAATTTGATGTTATGCTAGCACAGTCACCGCAGATCTATAACGCACTCAAAAAGGATAAAGATCTCGTTCAATTGGGAAAGAAAACTTACTACTACTCTTACATGGGCTTTAGAGTCGGTAAGCTCGATAAAGATGGTAATAATGTCATGGATAAGCATACTCCAAGTAGTGATCGTGCTTTAAGACAAGCGATGGCCTACGCAATGAATGTTGAACAAGTCACTAAAAAATTCAGTTCAGGATTATCATATCGGGCGAATACAGTTGTCCCCGATGTATTTGGTAAATGGAATGCTAAAGAAGTCAAAGGCTATAAGCTAGATATGAAAAAAGCTAAGAAATTATTAGATGATGCGGGTTATAAATTACAAAAGGATGGCTATCGGACAAAACCTAATGGCAAAAAGTTGACCTTGACTTTAATGGCTGACGATTCAAGTAAGAGCCAAGAAGAGACCCTCAAAAACTACATCCAACAGTGGAAAGAACTAGGCGTGCACGTTAAGTTATTAAATGGACGTTTCCAAGAGTTCAACACGATGGTCGAAAAGCTATCTAGTGGCTCAACAGATTATGACTTATGGTTTGGAGCTTGGGGCGTTACACCAGAACCGACCGATATCGCTAATTCATACACAGTCACTTCAGCTTATAACAATGGGCATTTTGTGACTAAGGAAAACACGGAATTGATCAATTCGCTAAAATCAGATAAGGCATTTGACGAGAAATATCGTTTGAAGCAATTCCACAAGTGGCAAGCTTACATGGATAAAGAAGCTTTCGTCGTCCCGATCGCCTTCACTCATGATACGATCTCAGTCACCAAGCATGTTAAGAATATGTCCTTAGATCCAAATAAAGATAACGATCTCTGGGTCGATGTGGCACTGACAAAATAAAATATTTCACAAGAAGCTCTATGATCAGGGGATGCCTGGCATAGGGCTTTTATCGCTTGTAAGCTGAGCGATAAATTATAATTGAAGAAAAACTTTGGGGGAATTACAGTGAAACCACCATTTACATTGACAAATACGATGTTTCATCAAGTGATCGAGATCCCAAGGATACTGGGGATCATAGAATTTCGCGTTAAAAGTGATTTGAAGTTGCAAAAAGAAAATCGGATCAAGTCGATCCATGCGTCACTTGCGATCGAAAATAATTCACTTACTGAAAAACAAGTTACAGATATTATTGATGGTAAACGTGTCTTAGGTGATCCTAAAGAGATACGCGAGGTCAAAAATGCGTATGATGCTTACGAAGAAATTTTGACCTTAGATCCATATCGGCAAAAAGATTTTTTAAAAGCCCATCGCCTTTTGACAGCTGGGATCGTAAACGAAGCTGGAAAGTATCGCAGTCGAGATGTTGGGATATTTGATGAGATGGGCAATGTCGTGCATATGGGAGCTAGACCGCAATATCTTCAAACACTGATGGATGACCTATTTACTTGGGGAAAAATGACAATACGCCTGAGCTTATCAAAAGTTGTGTTTTTCACTATGAGATCGAAACGATCCATCCTTTTGCAGATGGGAATGGACGAATGGGGAGTTTGTGGCAAACAGTGATCTTGGCTAATCGGGATCCAATCTTTGCTTGGATCCCGATTGAGACGATGATCTATGAAAATCAGCGTGACTATTATAAAGTCTTAGAACAAGTCGATCAGGAAACTAACTCAAATAGATTTATTGAATTTATGTTAGCGATCATTTTAAAAACGTTGAAAAGTTATCTAAATGTAAATAGTGATTTAGAACAAAAAATTGATATTCCTAAAGGGCTAACGGATAGTGAAGCTAAAACATATGTGTTGGTGACCAAGTATTTGACGGAGCATGAAAGTATAAACACTACGGTAACCGCTAAATCGATCCAAAAATCAGTAGCAACAGCTCGCAAGCATTTAGCTAAATTTGTAAGCTTGGGTCTTTTAGTGGCACAGGGAAGTAATAAAAATCGCAGTTATCATAAGGTGTAACATTTTTGCGTGGTTTGGCAGAGACTGAAGGAAATCATATAGTCAAAATCTTTTGTTTTTTAGTGATTTCTTGATGCTATTTTTCGAATTTTAGTGAAAATGAACTTTAAAGTGGAAACCTATATACGGGGTGTAATAAAATATTTGTAGGAAAATTGACTAGGATGAGTGAGGAGTTAGAGTGGGTAAACATAAATATTTAGGGTATAAGTATAAGATAGACTGTAGAGTAATGGAAGAAATATGGGGGAACAGCATAGATCCTACTAATACTTCTTTCTCAGAATTTGCATATACTCGCTTTAGAGAGAAAGTCCTTTTAGATCACTTTTTGACGTTCAACGAACACGGGACTATAGATAATCCAGATGGTTGCTACTATTTCAATATTGTAGCAGAGAAGATAGGAATATGATGCGTATAAAAATCATAGAGAAAATGGTACCAAGGGATACAATACTCTAGAGAGACTTTCGACCAAGTACCATACTTAATTTTTAGCTGCACAGGGAAGTGATAAAAATTGCAGTTATCATAAGGTCTAGAAGGGTTCAGTTCAATTCTTAGAATTTCTGATAAATTAATGTTATAGTAAATAATGTAGGAACATTCTAATTTATCTTGGGAGGAATTTTACATGAAGTATGGAGAAACAAAGAAAGTTTTGAACCAACTTGTTGCAGATTTGAGCCAAATGTCAATGATCATTCACCAAACACATTGGTACATGCGTGGAACCAACTTTTTGAAGTTACACCCATTGATGGATGAATTTATGGATGAGATCAATGACCAACTCGATGTGATCTCAGAACGCCTGATCATCCTTGATGGCGCCCCATATTCAACCCTACGTGAAATGGCTGACCACACGAAGATCGAAGATGAACCTGGCAGCTATGACAAGACGATCCAAGAACATTTACGTAAATTACTAGAAGGCTACCGTTATCTCGAAGCATTATATCAAAAGGGTATCGAAGTTAGTGATCAAGAACAAGATCACAGCACGCAAGATATTTTTATCGGCTTCAAGACTGATATTGAAAAGAAGATCTGGATGGTAAGTGCAGAGTTAGACCGAGCACCCGAGATCGACAAATAATATACTGATCAGACACCATGTTATCGCGATAGCATGGTGTTTTTATGTGCATAAATAAAGTTATATTTAGTGTCTGAGATTATTTGGCTAAAGTCAATTCATCTTACTTGAAAACTTAGATAGAGAAGTCCAAAATAAGGTCAACATCTTGGAAGCGGGGATAATGCAATGCCAGAAGAAAAGTATTATGATAAAAAAGAATTTGTTCAAAAGATCGAGCAGATCGAGGAATACTATATGGACTATACTTATCTCACATTGAGAATAAAAGATGATATGGAAGCATTCAACAGATATCATACTGAAGAAGAGATAATAGAATAAAGCATTATTTATTTGGATAGTAAGGCGTATAGTCGTGAAGCAATTATTGAAAAAATAGATGCAATGATAGATGTTGGTAAAGAACGAATTGCTGATATCTATGATTTAGTAATGCCCTGATCACTCGAGATGATGGAATTAAATTGACTCTTAAAGATGTGGAACTTTTGCTAAATGATTCCAATTTATTACCGTTTGAAAAAGTTACTTTACAAGATGGATTGCATAGAGGGGACGCATACACAGGGCATATCTTAAGTGACAGTCGGAAAGCTAAGACTTAAAGATATTTTGAAGTTAGAGAAGGGACGTACGGCAACATTTCTAAGGAGGATAAAAATGAATAAGCAATTAGATATCAATATGGTCAAAGTTTTGACACAACCTCCAGTTCCACCGGCATTGCATTATGTGAATCCACGAACGATCATGGGACAGTTCGAGTGGGATAAATTGAAAAGACAGTACCGCTTGTTAGCCGATCATCACTGCATGATCTGCCAACGATATGTCAGTCATACTGCTGGAGACTGGCTTGAACTCCACGAGCAATATGAATATGATTTTGCTAATTTGATCCAAACATTGACCGGGTATGTCTCAATCTGTCATGAATGTCACATGTATATTCACACAGGATTTTTGGAATTACAGTTGCAGCGAGGCGATATCAGTTTGGAGAAATATCAGCAAGTGATCGCTAAGGGGGAGGCGTTGTTGCAAGCGTTTGGGCTACAAAAGATAATGTATCCAAGTGAAGCCTGCTTTTATGATCCTGAGTGGAAATTATCATTTGACGGAAAGTTGTATCAAAGTCACTAAGGTATAGTGTATAATTTAATTGTAAACGGTTACTGTCTTTGTGATCACAAGGAGGCTCCTGAACATGAAAGATAAAGTGAGTATTGCCATTGTAGTTGCTATTTTTATCACGCAGTATTTTTATAGTTTATTTATTGCTAAGTTGATGCCTTCTGCTGAAGTGAACTTAGTCGTCAATATTTTAGTTAGTTTGTTAGTGATTGGAAGTGTTGTCTTGGTATTTAAAGGATTGGAAAAACGCAAGAAATCTGAATTGAAATAAACATGTATTTCAGTAGTAAATTGTGATTAGATAACATGTAGGTATAAATTGACTTTATTGGAGGAAATTATGGGGTTATTTGCTAATTGGAGAGAAAAAAGAAGAAAATTAAGAGAGAAGGAGGAATTAGAACAAAAACGTATAGAACAAAAACACAGAGAGAATATCGAGAGATGGAAAACTGAAAATTTGAACCAATATGCTGGTAAAGTAGATGGGTTAATATTAAAAAAAGATGAATATTGTTATCTAGCTATACCAGAAAATATAACTTGGAATGAAGATAGAACTCGTACGAAAAGAATCGGATATTCCGGACCAACAGCTACGGTGCGTATTGCTAAAGGGTTCAGCTATAGAATAGGTTCTGCTTCAGTAAGTAGTGAAAGAATTACAGAATTGAAGGAAGTATTTTTGGGTGGATTATTTTTAACAAATAAAAGAATTATTCTACTTAACAGTACTGGAATGAAAATTTTGAATATATCAAAGATTGTACGCCTAGATCCATATACAGATGGTATAACTCTCTTTAGAGATTCTGGTAAAAGAATTGTACTAGCGGGTTTTTCGAATGCAGAAAAATTTAATATTTACTTACAAAGAATAATTAATGGAGATTTTTTAGGGATAGACGAGCGAAAAACAGAAGAAGAAATGAAAAAATTACAGAGTTTCTTGCCAAAACCAAAGTTGATAAAGTTCTCTAAAGATGATCCTAGGTTACAACTGAAACCACTATTTGTGGCTTCTAAGGAAACTTCAATAGAGAATGCCGATAGGGCCTTTTTGGCTACTTTAAGTGGAACGCCAGCAGTAGAAGATCAAGAAGAAAAAGAAATTTTAGATAGGGTATTACCTGTATATTATTTTGCAAATTTATTATATAAACAGGGAAAGTGGATTCAGGCAGAATATCAGTGGTTATCGATAATTGATGACATGCCAAATAAAGTTGGGGAAAAATTGGCAATTCTGTATAGGAAAGAAAAAAGATACAAGAATGAAGTTGAAATTATAGAAAGAGCAAAAGAATATGCCAAATGTTCAATTGAAAGATATAAAGACATTAATAAGATAGATGGGAGGCTAGAAAAAGCAAAATTGTTAGCTGAGAGTAAAAAAGATACGGACAATTCCTTAGATTTAGAAATATAGATAGAAATAATAGATTTTTATATTTAAATGTTAGCGTTACTATTATTGAATGTATTAGAATGAAAATAAAAATGGCTTATGTTTAGTAGAGAGGGCCCCTATTTCTAGAGTAGCTTTGTGAAGATAGCTTAGGTTATTTTCACAGAGCTTCTTGTGTTTTTACTACGCTATAAGTTGGGTAGTGAGGATTTCTAGTTTTGTCGTGGGATACTTGATGAATTTTCAGAAAGGCTAACTTACAAGATATGGTTATAATTGCTAAAAACTTTTATGCTAACTCGTGATATAATGTATTTGTTATCAGAATATCAGATTATACAGAAAATAGATAACTGAAATCAGTATGTAATTAATAATTTAAGCAATAGTTAATTGGTGATTACTAAGAAGAAGTATAAAGTGTATATCACTCAATATAATGTAAACAATATTTGTGGAATAGAGTAACTTAAATTTATAAAGATTAAAGTCTTGGGAGATATTCATGGAATTAAAGTTAATAGATAACAAAGGAGATAACACCCTAGAAAATTTAATAAGCGAAAAGGTAACAACGCATTCTAAAATTAGCATTCAGACGGCTGCTTTTTCAATTTTTGCATTCCATGCATTACAGAAAGAAATCAAACGCTCAAAAGAATTGCGTTTGATTTTGACGAAAGCTTTCTTTGAAAAGGAAGAGACGGGTTTTTTGAAACGTTATGAAATTGCACAAAGTGAAGATAAGATTTCTGGAAATAAATATGAAATTAAGCTCAGAAATAAGATGAATACTGCTTTTATTGCTCGCGAAACTGCAAAGTTGATAGAAGAGAAAGTAAGGTTTCATCAACTTGCTCCGAATCAAAGTGCTTTAGATGAGTTATTAATTGAGAATGCTGACGATGCAGGAAGTCTTGTTGTTCCAGCAATGTTTAAGTTTACTTCAGATGGTCTAGGAATTACGGAGTCAAATAACATTTCATCAATGACAGCGATTACTGATGCTGAGCCCGACTATTTCGCAGGTGTCAAGGCTGACTTTGATAATGTTTGGAATGAACCAGGAAAATCAGAGGAAGTTACAAACAAAGTTCTCGAGAAAGTGCGAACAATCTACCAGGAAAACCCACCTGAATGGATTTACTTTGTATCACTGTATCATATTTTCCATGATAAATTGAGTGAACTTGATGAACAAGATATTGCACCAGATGGCTCGGGATTCAAAGATTCGGTTATTTGGAACAAGCTGTACCAATTCCAAAAGGACGGTGTAATGGGCTTGATTCGTAAACTTGAAAAATATAATGGGGCAATTCTGGCTGATTCGGTTGGGTTAGGTAAAACCTTCTCAGCATTGGCAGTTATCAAGTACTTTGAATTACAGCGCAAACGTGTTCTGGTTCTTGCACCAAAACGATTACGAGATAACTGGACGCTATATACTCGCCCTGATGTACGTAATGTTTTAGTAGATGATTACTTTAATTATACTGTTTTGAATCATACTGATCTTAGCCGTTATAAAGGTGAAAGTGATGGTATTAAGTTAGATACACTCCTATGGTCTGATTTTGATCTAGTAGTTATTGATGAGTCGCACAACTTTCGTAATAATGATACTAGTGCCAATCGTGAGACTAAAACACGTTATCAACGATTGATGGAAGATATCATTCAGAAAGGGCGGAAGACAAAAGTATTAATGCTTTCTGCCACGCCAATTAATAACCGAATGAATGATTTAAAGAATCAAATAGGATTTATCACTGAAGGGAAAACGAATGCATTGGCTAAGTATGGTGTTAACGATATTGATACGACATTGCGTTTAGCACAGCAAGCATTTAACCAGTGGATGGAGTTGGATGAAGAAGAACGGACTACTCAGAGATTCCTTGATAATGTTAATCCAGATTATTTCAAGTTATTGGATATGTTGACGATTGCACGTAGTCGAAAGCATATTGAAAAATATTACGATATGACTTCTCTAGGGGATTTCCCTGAACGTTTGAAACCGATAACTGTGAAATCAGATATCGACAGCTCTGGACAATTTCCTAATTTGCAAGATGTATACGATTCTATTGGTTACTTGAATATGGCGATGTATCAACCACTCCAATATGTTCTTTCGACTAAAAGAAAATATTACGCAGAATTGTATGATACCAAGGTGAAAGAAGGAAAATCGGCATTTAGACAAGCTGATCGGGAACAAGCGTTGGCCAAGTTGATTCGTGCAAACTTATTCAAACGGCTGGAAAGCTCTATTTATTCCTTTGGATTAACTATTGATCGAATGGTTGGTGGAATTGAGGAGATACTTCAAAAAATCAAAGAGCACCAAGCTGGAAACTTGGCAATACCAAGTATAACGAATTTTGATGATGAAGATTTAGGAAATGCTTTTAATGAACAATCTGTGGGGACAAAGACCAAGATATTGATTGGGGATATGGATTTAGTGAAGTGGTCACAAGCTCTTAATGAAGATTTGGAAGCTTTAAAAGAATTGCAAATTGCTACTCACAAAGTGACGTCTAATAAAGATGCCAAGTTAATGGACTTGGAAAAGATACTCAAAAATAAATATGACCACCCAATAAACGAAAACAATAAGAAAATAATCATTTTTACTGCCTTTGCAGATACAGCTAACTATCTCTATGAGAATTTAGCTGATAAAGTGAAGCAAGTTTATGGCTTGAACTCAGCTCTAGTTACAGGTGGATCAACTCCTAATAAAACAACCATGGAAGGTGTAGCTGTTAATGATATGAGTGATATTTTAATAAACTTCTCACCAATTTCGAAAGGACGGGATCAAATCAATCTAAATGCTACAGAAGAGATTGATTTGTTGATTGCTACTGATACGATCTCTGAAGGACAAAATTTACAGGATGCGGATTATTTAATTAACTATGATATTCATTGGAATCCAGTACGAGTCATTCAACGATTTGGTCGTATTGATCGTATTGGCTCACGCAATAAACAGATTCAGCTGGTAAACTTTTGGCCTAATATTGACTTAGATACTTACTTGAATCTGGAACAACGTGTCAAGGGACGGATGGTTATGTTGAACACGGCTGCGACTGGGGAAGATGATTTGTTGAATGTCAATTCCAACAAAGAAATGAATGATTTGAAATATCGTAAGAAACAGCTGGAACAGCTACAAACACAAGTCATTGATTTGGAAGATGTTAATGGGGCAATTTCAATTACTGATATGACATTTAATGATTTTAAATCAGACTTGCAGAACGCCTTGAAGGGACATGAAAAGTTATTAAATGAAGCACCACTTGGTATGTACGCAATCACCGATACGACAAACTTCCCTGAAGCTGAACCAGGTGTCATTTTAACGTTGAAGCAACGGGTCGATAATCTAGGACAAGAAAACAGTATCTTACCTTATATTGTTATTTATATGCGTATGGATGGCACTGTTAAAATTAACTATATGTATGCAAAGCAAGTGTTAGATTTCTTTAAAAAGCTAACAGTTGGTAAAAAGACCGTTGATCAATCACTTGTAGATGAATTTTATGAGGAAACCAATGGTGGGAAAGAAATGAGTGCTTATTCTGAAATCTTGAGTAAAGCAATTGAGGCAATTCGTGGCAAGCAAGATGAAGTAGGGATGGATTCACTATTCTCACCGGGAGGAACTAACATACAAACAGAGTTGTTGGATGATTTAGATGATGTTGAGTTAATATCATTTTTGATTATTAGGTAGGTGATATGATTGGAAACGAAAGATATAATAAAATGGTGGAAATTTCCTAATGCTACAATAATTAATCGAAATTTACCCAAAACACAAATTTATCCGCATATGCAAAGTGTTGCTGATAAGCAATTTTTACAAAACTCGGTTCAAAGTATTTATGTGTTAGCTAACTTGAAATCTGCCAATACCAATATTGCCACGTATGAAGATGATAAAGAACTCTATCAAGAAATTCAGTTTCTATATATAAAAACTAAGGGTAGAGGTGATTCAACTAAAATCTATAGGATATTATCGCATCTGATTCCTTATCCATTAGTCATACTTATCGATGAGGCGGATAAGTTTACTATCTACGCTGGTCGCTTTGAAAAGTTGCAAACAGGCTTTTTGAAGCTAATGAAAATTTATTCATCCCCGACTTATCAAGATAAAGATTTAGAAGATGTTTTGCAACAAATAGCACTAATTAATTTGCCACATCAGAATCTAAAAGTTTTTTACGACGGACTATGTGATGAAATTGTGACAGCTACTGCTAAAGAACAGTATGGTGAGGCGATTGGAAACATTACTGGTTGGGAAAAAGATCAGCTCGATTTTTTGAAAAAAAAGACTGATGAATTGCGGAATCAGATTAAAAAAGAGCGACAATTGAATCGGAAAATAGACATGCAGATGAAGTTAAAGAAGTTAAAAGATGAGCTGTCAAGTAAATTAAATTAATAATATACTTGACAGGTAGAGAAAGGGCAGTTATCCTATGACGAACGAACGAACGAACGAACGAACGAACGAACGAACGAACGAACGAACGAACGAATAGAGAAAGTATCTTCTAGTTCACTAGATATTACTAAACAAAATATTGAAAAATTAAAAGAACTATTTCCAGAAATCTTAACTGAGAAGAAGATTGACTTTGATAAGTTACGTTTGATTCTTGGAGATGAAGTTGAAACCGCACCAGAACGCTACAGTTTTACATGGAACGGTAAGAAACAAGCAATGAAGTTGGCACAGAAACCGACAACAGCAACACTGAAGCCTAATAAGGAAAAATCAAAGAACTGGGATGAAACACAAAACCTTTACATTGAAGGAGATAATCTTGAAGTACTAAAGATTTTGCAGAAATCTTATGCCAATAAGGTGAAGCTTATATACTTGGATCCACCTTACAATACAGGTAAGGACTTTATATATCACGATAACTTTCATGATAGTATTGAAAATTATTTGGAACAGACTGGACAAGTGAACAGCGAAGGAAATAAATTCAGTGTAAATGCTGAAACGAGTGGTCGTTATCATACTAATTGGTTAAATATGATGTATCCACGCTTAAAATTGGCAAAAAATTTATTGTCAGATGATGGAGTCATTTTTACCTCGATAGGGACAGTTGAGCAGGAAAACCTTTCTCGATTATTTGATGAAATATTTGGCGAAAATAATCGTGTCGGTATTGTTCCTGTTATTATGAACCTAAAGGGAAACCAAGATGCTTATGGGTTTGCAGATACGCATGAATACGTATTGGTTTATGCTAAGTCAAAAAAAGATTTAGAGTTTGGACGACTTCAAATCAGTGATGAAGAGATGAATGACTGGTTTGAAGATGAGTATGGATTGTATAAAGTAGCTGATAATTTAAGAGCAACCGGTGTTAATGCGCCACGCGCTAAACGTCCTAATTTGTGGTATCCAATATTTGTAACAGAAGAAGACGAAATATATGTTACAGAGAATAATAAACCGTTAAATACTAAAGACGAAATAGTAATGCCTATCAACCCCGAAGGCGAAGAACTTTCTTGGTACTGGGGAAAGAAAACATTTAACGAAAGTAAGCATAATCTCATTATTAAACGGACGTCAAATGGGCTACAGTTTTATAGGAAACAACGTCCAACACTTGGGGCTGATAATCCAACAAAGAAAGCCAAATCAGTATTGTTTAAACCAGAGTACTCATCTAGTACTGCAACAACAAAATTAAAAGAATTGCTAGGTGGAAAAGTATTCGATTTTCCCAAACCTGTGCCATTCATTGAAGACTTAATTTCGTTAGGTACGAATAAAGATTCAATTATTCTTGATTTTTTTGGTGGATCGGGAACAACTGCAGAAGCTGTTTTTAGAAAAAATATAGTTGATGGTGGAAATAGGAAATTTATTTTAGTTCAATTACCTGAACGTACCCCAAATAACTCAAATGCTAAGAAGTTAGGTTACGATACAATCCCTGAATTGGCAAGAGATCGCATTAATAAAGCAGGAAAACAAATTTTTAAAGAACATCCGAGTGAAATTGAAAAGCTTGATATAGGTTTTAAAGTTTTTGAACTAGAAAAATCAAATCTTAAGAAGTGGAATACGGAACCTGAAGATTTAAGGATAATGCTTGATTCAATTCAAGATAACCTAGAATATGGATCAACAGAAGATGATTTGGTGTACGAAATAATGTTGAAGCAGGGATTGGAGTTAACGTTACCAATCGAAAAGATTATTGTGGATGGGGCTAATATCTACAAAGTGGCATATGGTTCATTATTTATTGTTTTAGGTAAAAATATTACAAGTACTGTTGCTAGAAAAATTGTTGAGTTAATTACTAATGAAGAACTAGAAAGTGTAGCTGTAGTGTTACAAGATACTGGCTTTACAAATGACAGTGAGAAATTGAATTCCATTGAAATTTTGAATGCTGGTGGAGTGGAGTATAAAGATATATTGTCTATTTAGGAAGGAATTTTTTATGATAAGGCGTACAACAGAAAATGATAACCATGGATTTCAAAAGGTATTATACAATAGGATCAATGCTTTTGATTTGCAAGGTTTAACAATGAATTATGATAGGGATAAATTCACTGCTGGAGTGGAATATTTTGATTTGTCTTTTGAAGAATTCCAGAATGTGATGAAACATGAAGAAGGTGTATATCAACTTGAAGGAATGTTGTCCTTTGAACATATAAACGCACAAGTTATTTTTACCGAGCAATTAAACATCCCATTATACTATATTTAGGGATATGGAGATAATTTTTTATTACATGAAGTTTTTCGTAGTGACAATGGTCTGCAGTATAAGAAATGGTGGATAAATACTGAGCAACTTGTGAGGTTTTGGTATAAGCGTAAGCAAACGATTCAAATACATCCGTTTGACAAAAATGGAGCAAAGAAGAGGGCTGGAAAAACTAGAATTGATGGAATTTTAGAAGCAGCTGGTTTGGAGTGGGGAGGAAATATTGATGGATTTATTATTAATAATAATAGTGTAATTGCTATTATTGATTGTATTTCAATTGGTCCAGCATCTCAGAGAAATACGCATGATTTATCCGATCCAAAAGCAGATCCAGCTCTCTATTTTAATGCAAGGGGCCCTAGATATACGACATGGTTATCGACCATAATATTAGCTCAAGCTTTGAATGTCCCTCATTTATTATTTACTCTGAATAAAGTTAACATGAGTCAAGAAGCTATCGGGTTAACGGGAATAGATTATCTTACTAGTAATGGAATTAACTATCATCAAAGTATTGCTCCAAATCAGAATGTTGTATATGGATTAGATGCTGTTATAGATAATATTTTTAATAGGCTAAATCAACTAGATGTTCCCCGTGTTTTATGATATTAATATAATGTTTAACGAAAAGTTGAATAAATAAATTGTAGGCTATGGTAGATGGTTATTATATGCAATAATTATTGAAAATATTGTCGCTCTAAATTATATAATGAAAGTATTGGGGGAAATACAGTATAATATACGCAGTAAATTGGAGGTAACTAATAGAATGAGGAAACTGAAAAATGTAAATAATTTTTCAAAATCAGGTAAAGATGATTTATTATTGTGTCTTGAGAAACTTATGCCTGAAATTTTTCAAGACGGTAAGATAGATTTTGAAAAGTTTAAAACATTGTTAGTAGATAGCATGGATGATTCAAATGAATGTTACAATTTTATTTGGAATGGGAAAAATCAGGCACTAAAACTAGCTCAAAAGCCCACAACAGCAACGCTTAGGCCAATTAAGAAAAAATCTAAGAACTGGGAAACAACGGAAAATCTATATATTGAAGGCGATAATCTTGAAACTTTAAAACTTTTACAGAAGGCTTATTCTGGCAAAGTGAAACTGATATATGTGGATCCTCCTTATAACACTGGAAAAGATTTTGTATATAGAGATAATTTTTCAGATTCATTAGATAACTATTTAGAACAAACAGGACAAGTCGATTCTGAAGGAAATAAGCTCAGTGTTAATACTGACACGAATGGTAGATACCATACTGATTGGCTTAATATGATGTACCCAAGATTGAAACTTGCTAGAAATCTGCTGTCGGATGATGGGGTGATATTTATTTCTATAGATGATTCAGAACAGGCTAATTTAAAAAAAATTGCAGATGAAATTTTTGGTGAGAAGAATTTTTTAGCTCAAGTAATTTGGGAGAGAGCTTTTTCTCCTATTAATTTGAAGAAAAATTTTTCTGAGAGTCATGATTATATTTTGGTTTATGGAAAAGATATCACTAAAATCGTGTCAAACGGTTTAAAAAGAAGCCAAGAGGCTAATGACAGATATTCAAATGCTGATAATGATCCGCGTGGGCCTTGGACGTCAAGTGATTTATCCGTAGGACCAGCAATAGAAAAAAACATCTATCCTATCAGGACTCCAGGAGGGCGCGAAGTAACTCCACCAAGTGGATATAGTTGGCGATTATCTGAAAGTACTCTAAAAGAATACATCAAAGATAATAGAATATGGTTTGGTGATGATGGCAATAATACACCTCGAATTAAACGGTTCTTATCAGAGGTGAAGCAAACAGTAGTACCTATGACAATTTGGAAATACGAAGATGTAGGCCATTCTCAAAGTGCAAGCCAATATCTGAAACGCCTATTTGATAATAAGGCATACTTCTCATATCCTAAGCCAGTACCACTGATTCAACGAATTGTTGAACTGTATTCAAATCCAGATTCGATTGTCTTAGATTTCTTCAGTGGTTCTGCAACAACTGCAGAAGCTGTAATGCGAATGAATGCTGAAGATGGTGGCAATCGCCGATATATTATGGTTCAATTACCAGAAAAACTTTCTGAAAAAGATGTTGCCTTTAAAGATGGGTATAGAACTATTCCTGAAATTGCCGAAGAACGTATTCGTCTTGCAGGTGATAAAATTATAGAAGAAAATCCACTACTTGCAGATAAGCTCGATATTGGTTTTAAAGTATTTGAACTTTCTAAATCAAATATAAAAAAATGGAATGCAGAACCAAAAGATCTGAATGAGCAATTTGACTTACTTACAAATAATTTTGAAGAAGGTTCAAGGCCGATTGATGTTGTGTATGAGATTATGCTGAAACAAGGGCTTGATTTGAATTATCCAATCAATGAAACTAAAGTTGGCGATTCGGTTGTTTACGATATAGCCTTTGGTGCGATGTTTGTAGTTCTTGGTGACAAGATTACAAGTGAAGTAGCAGGACATATCATTAAGCAAATTGCAGATGAAGAAGTAGAGAATTCAGTAGTTGTCTTGCAAGATGAAAAATTTATCAATGATAGTGAAAAGTTGAATACTATTGAGCAATTAAATGCAAGTGGTATCCAGTATGACGATATTTTAAGTATTTAACGAGGGAGGAAAAGGTATTTGAAGATTCAATTTGATACACTTGATTATCAAACAAACGCTGTTGATAGTGCAGTGCGTGTCTTTGAAGGTCAGGCAATAAAAGAATCAAATTTTACGATCACGAATGATGAACCACAAGGAACATTGTTTACCAGTGACGGTATAGGTGTGGGAAACCGTGTGATTATTAACGAAGAACAGATGCTGAAGAATGTTAATAAGACACAGATTCTTAATGGAATAGTTCCAAGTGATAATTTATTTGGAAATAATAAATCTTTCCCACAGTTCAACATTGAAATGGAAACAGGTACAGGTAAAACATTCGTTTATCTAAAAACTATCCTTGAATTGAACAAGCGATATGGTTTCATGAAATTCGTTATTGTTGTGCCAAGTATTGCAATCAAAGAAGGTGTTCTTAAGACTTTTAAAATTACAAAAGACTATTTTAAGAGTCAGTATAATGGTGTGATCTACGACTTATTTATGTTCGATAGTAGTAAACTTGATCGTGTTCGTTCATTTGCATCTGCAAATACTATCGATATCATGGTTACAACGATACAATCCTTTAATAAGGAAACGAATGTTATGAATCGTGAAAATGATCAGCTTTCTGGAGCACGACCAATTGATCTTATTGCGGAAACGCGCCCAATTATGATTATTGATGAACCACAATCAGTTGATAATACAGACTTGGCTAAAGATGCCTTATCAAGTTTGAATCCATCAGCAGGGTTTCGTTATTCAGCAACTCATCGGGATAATACTTATCCTAAGATTTATCAACTTGGAGCAGTTGAAGCGTATGATAATCAATTGGTTAAGCAGATTGAAGTTGCTGGTATTGAGATGGATGAAGATGGAAACCGGGCGCATTTGAAGCTGATTGAAGTAAAAACAGGGAAGAACGGTATCATAGCTAAAATTGAAATTTATAAGAAGACTCGCAATGGTGCGGATAAAAAGATTATGAACTTTAAAGTTGGCGATGATATGTTTACTAAAACTAAGCTTCAGGTTTATGATGAGGTTGGGTTTATTCAGGATATTGATGCTACACCTGGTTTCGAGTCAGTTACTTTTTCAGGTAAACCTGAAAAGATAACACTCGAATCTGCTACATTGGAAGATGAAGCAACGAAAAGGGCACAAATTTCCAAAACAATTGAAGAACATCTAAATAAGGAGTTGCAATTTAAAAAGAATGGACAGCGGATCAAGGTGTTGAGTTTATTCTTTTTAGATAAGGTTGAAAACTACCGTACTTATGATGAAGAGGGAAATCCTGGACTCGGACGTTATGCGCGTATTTTTGAAGAAGAATATGAACGTTTGATACATTTATCTAAATATAAAGATTTAAATGATGTGGGTGTGCCAACCTCGGAAGTACATGATGGCTATTTTTCAGCTGATAAGAAAGGAAAACTAAAAAATACTGGTGGGAATACTCTGGCTGATGAATCCACTTATGAAATGATTATGAAGAATAAGGAAGGTTTATTGACCTTTTATGATGAAGAAAAGCACCATACTGCGAAAGCTAATAAGATTCGCTTTATTTTTTCTCATTCAGCTTTGAAAGAAGGGTGGGACAATCCAAATGTTTTCCAAATTGCTACTCTGATTGAAACAAAAGATACAATTACAAAACGCCAGAAGATTGGACGTGGTTTACGAATTGCGGTTAATGAAGATGGTGAACGTGTACCTGGATTTGCAGTTAATACATTAACTGTTATGGCAAATGAAAGCTATAAAAACTTTGCTGAAGGTTTGCAAAAAGAGTACGAGGAAGATGGTGTCATCTTTGGTGTATTTAATAAAGATAGTTTTGCTACAATCGTTGTTCATTATGATGAAGTAATAGAAGAGTTAGAAATCCTTGGTAAGGAAAAATCTGAGCAATTGTTTAATTACTTTAAAGATGAAGAGTTTATTAGTACATCTGGTCGAGCAACAGATAAGTTGAAGAGAGCAATAATTGATCAGGAAATTGAAGTGCCTGAGGATTTTAACAAAGTTGTTCCGCAAATTTTAGATGTTGCCAAGTCTAAGGTTAAAAGTCTTGATATCAAAGATGCTAAAGATAAAGTTGAAGTCAAGGTTGTAAAAGAAGCCTTGGCAGATAATTTCTTGGAACTCTGGAACAAAATTAAATACAAGACAACTTATAAGATTGATTTCGATTCAGATAAATTAATTGAATTCGCATCTAAAGGAAATGAATCATTTGACGGTGTTAACTCTATCCAAACACGTAAGGGTACATACCTCTACAAGAAAGGGATGGTTGAGATGAGTCAAGCTGGTGTAAAGGCTGACAAGTCTAGTGAAAGCAGTGTTCGTGCAACCACGAATGGTGCATATAAATTGCCCGATATCATTACTTTCTTGCAAAATGAAACAAGCCTGACCCGTAAGACGATTGTTGCAATTTTACAGTCGGTCGATAACTTGGATAGCTTTAAAAATAATCCATTATCATATATGAACCAAGCAGCGAAGATTATCAATGCAATCAAGAATCAGCTGATTGTAGACGGGATTGAATATACTCGCACTAATGATGAATATGAACAGACTTTGTTTAGCACAGAAACTTTGAATGCTTACCTAGGAGATAAAGGAAATTCAGTCAAAGTTGATGAGAATAAACAAAAAACAGTTTATGATTATGTCGTAACCGATTCAAGTATTGAAAAAGATTTTGCTCGTCAAGCTGAAATGGATGATAATGTTAAGTTCTATATTAAATTACCGGATTGGTTCAAAATTCGTACTCCATTAGGTCCTTACAATCCAGATTGGGCATTGTTGTACGAAGAAAATGATGAACAACATCTCTATTTCATTGTTGAAACAAAAGGTGACGTAAGTTTTGAACAATTACGTCCACATGAACGAGCTAAGATTCTCGCAGGTGAGAAGCATTTTAAAGCAGTTGATACAGAGATTAAATTTAAGCGGGTTTCGAATGAGTCGGAGATCCATGGGTAATTTGTAAGGATAACTTTAAAAGTATTGTAAGTTATAAATTTTTGGTATGTAGCATATTTTTTTGTGGTATAATGCACATATCAATAGCGGTGTAGCTTTGCGGAGTGCACTTAAGGACAGTAAATTCGTTTGCTGTCCTTTTTTGTTTCATTCAAATTTGTTTGTATTTTAACCCAACTACCCAAAAAATTCTTGACTTACTATCTGATCGAGGATTATACTTTATTAGGTAGTTAGATGTAACGTATTTTAATTTTATTACTCCAAAGGAGAGACTTAGATGAAGAAGAGGTTACGTGATTTTGTAGATATGATGCAAGGCGTCAATTCTACCAGAATAAAGAATAAAGAAACGGTCGTATTATATGACCAAACTGATTTTGAACGCGACTTGTTAGAAGCAGCGACGCCTAATGAAAGCTTAGGGAAATCTGAAAAAGGGGATTTCTTGATCAAGGAAGGCGATATTATCATAAATAGCATGAAGCAGCAGGCGACAATAGCTAGTTCGCAAAGTGTTGGTAAAATCTTGACAATGAATTTTTTGAAAGTTGATTTTTTAAATGAAGAGTTAGATAAACGTTTTTTTGTGTATCTTTTCAATGAAAATCGCCAGATGAAGCGGTTAAAAGAACGTGAAGCCCAAGGAACCACAAGCTCAGTCCAAAAGATACCGATCAATAGTTTGAAATCACTAGAAGTTCCGGCAACACCGCTTAAAAGGCAAAAACAGATCGGCAAAACTTATACTGACTTGTTAGCATTTAGAAAAAAACAGCTAGAAGTACTAGAGCAAAATAATAAATTTACTTTAGAAATTTTAGAGCGAGCAACCAAAAAGATTTAGCGAGGTATTTTATGAAAAATAATAAACAAATCGAATTATTGAAAGATCTGTGGAATAGCAATGATATTTTGCGGCCAAATAAAATCATTGAATATGGTCCTTATATTTTAAGTATGGTTTTTTACAAGTATTTATCCGATCGTGCGGTGCGACTCATAGCCCCAGCAGAGATAACTGATCCAGCCCAAGTTCAAGCTGCTTACGAAAAAGCGTATGAAGAGACTGAGATACGAGAAAAACTAGGATATGTGATCGAGCCCCGATTCACGTTTACAGCGCTGGTGACCCGAGCAGATCAACAACTTGAAATGTTAGCACAAGCTTTTGCGAAAATCGAAGCTACTGATGAATTTTATCGAGATATTTTTAGCGAGCTAGAGTTGAACAGTAAAAAATTAGGGCAAAAAAGGACGCAGATCGTGTTAGAGATCATCAAAACGAGCGCAAAATTAAATAATGTTGAATATCAAGAACTTGCTCTAAGTGATATCTATACGGGACTTCTTCAAGTGATTTCGCAGAGTGCCGGAACAAAGGGGATCGGTCTTTATTCGCCTGCTTCTGTCAACGAGTTGATGAGCAAACTGCTACTCAAAGAGCTAGCAGGTAAAAGTGAATTTACTGTCTATGATCCAACAATGTGGTCAGGTACGTTGTTATTAGAGCTGCAAAAATATAGTGATGCGTTGATCAAGTATTATGGGCAAGAAGGAAATTCAGAACTATACGATCTAGCGCGTATGAACTTTATCATCCATGGTGTAAACGAAGAAGAACAAGTATTAAATAACGGTGATGCTTTGGGGGATGATTGGCCAAATAATGGTGAGCTGGATTTTGATGCTGTTTTGATGAATCCACCGTTTTCTGAAAGGTGGCATGCAGATAAGGCGTTGCTACAAGATCCACGTTATGAAAGATACGGTGTGTTAGCTCCTAAAGCTAAAGCGGATTTTGCTTATCTACTCCAAGGGTTACATCATTTAAAGGAAAAAGGAACGATGGCGATAATTTTGCCTCACGGTATTTTGTTTAGAGGAAATGCAGAAGAAAAACTCCGTAGACAATTGATCAACGAGAATGTGATCGATACGATCATCGGGTTGCCTTCGAATTTGTTCCATTATATGAATATTCCCACTGCGATCGTTATTTTAAAGAAGGACCGCGCTACTAAAGATATATTATTTATCGACGCTTCGGCAGAATTCGACAAGGGACGGATCCAAAATACGATGAATGCTGAGCAGATCGAAAAAGTTTTAGATGCATATGTTAAGCGAGCAGATATAGATAAATTTGCGCATGTGGCAAGCTATGAAGAAATTTTCGAAAATGAATTCAATTTGAATATCTCGCGTTATGTAGACACATTTGAAGAAGAAGCGATCACCATGGATACAGTCGTCGCAGACCTGAAGGCGGCCCAGGTAGAGTCAAAGCGTGTACAAGCAAATTTATATCACTCATTAGAGAAGTTGGTCGATGAATACGGCGAATCAGAAGAAAGTATACGTTTATTTTTGAAAGGAATGAAAAAGTGACCCAAAATGGCAAATATGCAAGTGATCTATTATTTGGATGATGGCCAGAGCTATTTTTTGCGACAACGCGATAAAAGTTTAGTGAGTGATCAGCAGGCTGCAAGTAAGTGGGCCAATAAAAAAGAGGCGCAAAAGGTGCTAGACTCGTTGGTCAATAAGCAATTGCCAGCACAAACGAGATCGGTGTTGTCACAGTTAAAAGTGGGGGATCTAAATCAAGTTTGGCCCAAGAAGGCTCTAAATCAGTATACCCCGGAAGAACAAGCACTAATTGCGGATATTGTTGGGATGGACCAAGTTGAGTTCATTTCGATGTTTGAAAAGTTTGTTAGACTTTTAGGCCTTATCCCGGCAATTCGAGATGAGCTCAGTAAAAAGATCAGTCAAGAAGATGGTGCGATCACCCAAGATTTTTTACATACGATAGAATTGGGTAAATTCAATGCTTTCGAAGGCTATAAACTTACCAAAGAATTTCAAAAAAGTCGTCAGAACAGACGAAAGTTAAAGGATCGTTTTGAAATTTTATCGGAACTTGTAAATTTCAATTGTGGGATCGCGGAAATTACGTCAAACACTGTTAAAGATACCCAAAATTTAATTGAAAGTATGGAGAAAAGAGAGTATACCTACCGTTCAAAAAAATTACGTGATACGTTCGGGTATTTGCTTGAACGTTGAGATGAGAGGATCTATTAAAAATGATGTCAGTTAGAAAAATTATTAAAATGTTAAAAAAGGAAGGATTTATTGAAGTAAGGCAAGGTAAAACCAGTCATAAACGTTTTAAGTGTGGTGATCATATGGTAACGATCTCTTATCATAGCGGTGGAAATACAGTTCCAAAGAAGACGTTTAAACGAATCATGCAGCAGGCTGGATTGTCAATGTAAGTACGATAAAAATTATTATAGGTGAAGGTGCATTTTGAGAGAGTTAAAATTATTTATAGCCGCAGTTTTGATAGGTGTTTGGGAGAATATAGATATATTTTTATTCTTACCAGCATTATGCTCATATCTTGTTGTACTTGGTTTTGTTTGGATGATCAAAAACCCTGAAGAAGCAAGAAGATTTTTTGAAGAGTGATAATTGGGACATGAGGGAGCAGATGAGTAATTCATTTTTTCGAAGGTCTGATATTACTTTTTAAAGCGAATCATTTAGAATGATTTAATATATTGATAGAAAATAATGGATTTTTGTGAAAAAAGAAAATTACTATTGTTATAGTACATAAACAAAGAATCGCTGTAATGTTAGCTGATGCCTGAGCTAGTATTACAGCGATTCTTTAATAAATACATCTCATATTAGGGCTTTTGAGATGTAATTTAGAAAATTACATTAGTCAGGGCCTTATTGCGGTGATTTTCTGAAGAGTCATACAAAACAACATAGCTCTAAAACTATGCGATCTTGCAAGGAAATGTGATTGTAGTTTTGGAGTCATACAAAACAACATAGCTCTAAAACTAAGTTGCTGGATCGTTATCCACCAGCTCTGTTTTGGAGTCATACAAAACAACATAGCTCTAAAACACACAAATAGATTTCACCTGGAATGATTAGGTTTTGGAGTCATACAAAACAACATAGCTCTAAAACATCCGACACAAGTGCAGTATGCGATCGCACGTTTTGGAGTCATACAAAACAACATAGCTCTAAAACTTTGCCAAGGGATATGAGCTACTACCAAAAGTTTTGGAGTCATACAAAACAACATAGCTCTAAAACTGTTACCTTGTATTACGAGTAGAATACGTTGTTTTGGAGTCATACAAAACAACATAGCTCTAAAACTTCAAGCTTCTTGACTGTCTTAAACTCTAAGTTTTGGAGTCATACAAAACAACATAGCTCTAAAACTGTCATCTTCGACATCGCTCAAATCACGCTGTTTTGGAGTCATACAAAACAACATAGCTCTAAAACTCACGGGAACAATACTATAATAACTCATTAGTTTTGGAGTCATACAAAACAACATAGCTCTAAAACCTGGATTGCTGAATACGGCACTAAGCAATGGTTTTGGAGTCATACAAAACAACATAGCTCTAAAACTTCCATTCAGCTCCTTTCACGAAAGCTTCTGTTTTGGAGTCATACAAAACAACATAGCTCTAAAACAGTATCCATTGCATTTAATCTTCTGATAGCGTTTTGGAGTCATACAAAACAACATAGCTCTAAAACGTACGTCTATGCACGATTCTAAGCGGTGATGGTTTTGGAGTCATACAAAACAACATAGCTCTAAAACTTATAATAGCCACCAACTTGAGCAATCGCAGTTTTGGAGTCATACAAAACAACATAGCTCTAAAACTTGAAAAATGAATAAACAAAACATAATAAAGTTTTGGAGTCATACAAAACAACATAGCTCTAAAACTACCAAATATAAAATCACGCCAATCATAGTGTTTTGGAGTCATACAAAACAACATAGCTCTAAAACACGCTGTGCTCGACTGTTTTCAACTTTGACGTTTTGGAGTCATACAAAACAACATAGCTCTAAAACCTCGCAAAAGACGCAGTAATCGCTGCTCAAGTTTTGGAGTCATACAAAACAACATAGCTCTAAAACATGTACGGAAGCCCAACAGGTTTGCCTTTTGTTTTGGAGTCATACAAAACAACATAGCTCTAAAACTAGAAGATATGAACCGCGAGCTTGGACTGCGTTTTGGAGTCATACAAAACAACATAGCTCTAAAACTTAGCACTTGGCCAGGGTAAATCAAGTTAGGTTTTGGAGTCATACAAAACAACATAGCTCTAAAACCCAATCATTGCCACTAGGTCTACTTGCAACGTTTTGGAGTCATACAAAACAACATAGCTCTAAAACTTTCATTTTCAACCACTCGCAGCACCCATCGTTTTGGAGTCATACAAAACAACATAGCTCTAAAACTTATAGGTAAACTCATAATATGCATCGTTAGTTTTGGAGTCATACAAAACAACATAGCTCTAAAACTAACGAGATCAAACAGCTAAATTACTCGTAGTTTTGGAGTCATACAAAACAACATAGCTCTAAAACTTCCACTGTGCCCCCTTTACGAAAGCGTCTGTTTTGGAGTCATACAAAACAACATAGCTCTAAAACTTAATAATTGATTTTGCTAGTGACTCTTGCGTTTTGGAGTCATACAAAACAACATAGCTCTAAAACAATAAGGGTTGTTTTTAATCGGTACACTATGTTTTGGAGTCATACAAAACAACATAGCTCTAAAACCTCAAATGCAAAAAAATGTCGTTTTGGTTTCGTAATCGCGCTACTTATCCTAGCAAGATTTCAGTTTTGTATGATTCCATGTTTTTTCATTAACGTAATACACAATTCAATTATAATTATACACTACGTTAAGCAAAAATATAACTGTCTAAAATTTTCAGTACTAGATTAATATGAAGCATCTCAATTGTTAGAGTCACTATCTAACTATTGAGATGCTTTTTAAGAAATTAGAAAAATTTTCTAATGGAACTTTTTTGTCTAAATTTATATGCGTTTTAGGTGCATCGGCTACTAAGCTTATTGTATGCTATATAAAAACGATGGGGTGACAGGATGGTAAAAATCGATATAAAACACTTTTCGGATTGGTATTTTGAAAATAAATCAGCACTGTTAAAACGAGCAGAGGCGTGGAAGAAACAAAATATGCAGTTGGCAAAAGAATTTTTGAAAGAATGGCCACTTGACCGGATCAAAACAATGGAATTAGACGAATATGTTATCGGTAGAGGTCCAGCTAACAAGTCACTGTGCTATGAGATCGAAGCTGGAAAATATCGTGATCTACACTTAGGGATCAGGGGTGGCAGCGCAAATAAGTTCGGTATCTATTGGAATAAAGAGAAGCAAGTTTATTGTAATAAACGTAATCAACCGATTCCAGCTTCTGAACTTGAAGCAGAATTTACAAAGCTAAAAGCAGATTTAATTGCGATCCTTGAAGCAGGTATAAAAAAAGATTTTGATAGTGCAGAATTTAGTAGTAAAAATTCATTTTTTACACGGCCAGCTATCATTACTAAATTATTATGTGCCTATTCAGCTGAAAATACGTATGTAGGAATTAATATGAATTTAGATAATGATAAAATCTGGAAAAAATTATATACCCCCCAAAAGGAAGGTTGGGTCTATCACCAAAATCATGGATTGACGGTGATGATGATGGAGCGCTTTCCAGAATTGGATGGTTATCATCTAAGTGTTATTTTGTGGGATTATCATGAATATGTACTCAAGGAAAATAATAATAGAAAAATAAGTGGTTATTGTGAACAATTATTAGCAAGCAAAAATATTATTTTACATGGAGCTCCTGGAACGGGAAAAACGTATTTAGCTAAAAATATCGCAGCTGAACTGATTTCTAATGGAAAAGTGAATAATATAAATAATCTAACTGAAACACAGCGACGACAGCTAGGCTTCGTACAATTCCATCCGAGTTATGATTACACCGATTTTGTCGAAGGATTGCGTCCGGCGAGTACCATTGGGGGAGTTGTGAGCTTCGAATTAAAATCTGGAAGTTTTAAACGTTTTGTTGAACAAGCCTTAAATGACTTAGATAGCACTTATGTATTTATTATTGATGAGATCAATCGTAGTGAGATAGCTAGAGTTTTTGGTGAGTTATTTTTCTCTATCGATCCTGAGTATCGTGGTCATAAAGATGGAGTTTATACGCAATATGCTAATTTACATGCTGATCCGACAGAAAAGTTCTATGTACCAGAGAATGTATATATTATTGGAACAATGAACGATATTGACCGTTCAGTTGGTACGTTTGATTTTGCGATGAGGCGTCGTTTTACTTTTTTAGAGATCACAGCGCAAATTTCAGCTGAAAATATGCTAGCAAATGATACTATCAAGGAAATACTTTCACACCTGAATGCTGCGATCATTGCTCCAGAAGTTGGGCTCACCAAAGACTATCAGATCGGTGCTAGTTATTTTTTGAAACTTGATATTGGTGAAGAAACATTAGAACATTTATGGGAAACCAAATTATGTCCATTATTAAATGACTATTTTAGAGGGGATCATAAAGCAAGTGAAAAATTAGCTTTTCTAGGTAGAGCATATTTTGCTGGAGTAGATGAATGATAGTATTATATGATAATCGTGAATTTGATATTGATTTGTTAGGAAATGAGCTAGCTTCAAAATTAGTAGGACGTTCCTTGCGTGAATTGGAGAATGAAGATTTTCTAGTGTTTCCACCAAGTATAGCTAAAAGTGATACAACGATCTTTTCAGCGATCAATGGTAAAACGACAACAGGAAATCTAGTCGGTTTTTTGAGTGATGGGAAACAAAATGTTGTGATCAAATCTAGATTTAGTGAGTATGCTGACGATGATTATTTTTTGACCTACATGTTGGAAAAAGTCTTAAATTATAGTATCATCGATAGTTTTCAAGGAAGTTCCGAAAAAAAAACTTACTACAATTTACTATTACTACTATTTCCATATTATATGAATATTGCGATGCAAAAAGGACCGTATAAAGAATACGTAAAGCGAAACTACAATAATGCTGATTTTCGAGGCCGGATCAACATTTTAAAACAGCTCAAAAGGAATATTCCCTTTTCAGGTCAAATTGCGTATCAAGTAAGTGAACTCAGTTATGATAATGATTTAATGCAGCTGGTACGACATGCATTAGAAAAAGTTAGTGAACGCTTACCGAATTTTATAAATTCAAAAGTTGAAATACGTAAGAATGTTTCGCTGATAAGGCAGGCGACCCCAAGCTATTCTAAAGTGCAAATTATGTCTGTTTTACAAAAAAATATTAGAAATGAGATTCGACATGATTATTTTAGTGAATATATCTCACTACAGAAATTATGTATCCAGATCTTAAAGGAAAATGGAGTGGGAGATAGTAATAAAAAATTTTATGGGATCATTGTAGATATTGCTTGGCTATGGGAGGAATATATTGCAACGATAACAAAATGGAAACACTATGGTATGGAGAGAGAGCTAGAGACATTATACCTATTTAGAGACTCTAGAAATCATCATCGATATCCAGATTTTATCGTGGAAAATATTCCGATCGATACAAAATATAAGTTTGAGCTTGATACAGTGAATGATTATAATCAGCTCATCACTTATTTGCATATTATAAATAAAAGTCAAAGTTCTACGATGCAGGCGGGCTTTTTGCAACCGACAACAAGTTATGACCAAACGTGGCAACAACTAGGAACACTAGAAGGGCTAGGTGGGAATTTATTTACCTATAAATTTTATGTTCCACAACAGGTCGATAGCTACGAGAATTTTGTTAGGAATATAAGGAAAGTAGAAAAACAGTTGAAAGATTATTTTGCAGATTAAATGTCTTTATCTGCTTTATTTATTTTAGAGTTATGTTGTTTAGCGCCTCGATTCTACCAAAAGGATCAAGGTGTTTTTTGTGTGACCGTAAAAAGTACGGTGGGCTTAATAATTTTGGCTAGTAATACACTTATCAAGACTAAAAATATGTAAAATTGTTGAGATGATCAGCTTGATATTTAAGATAAAAAAGGTTGCTAAAAAAATCTATTTAAATGAAGTGATATTATTAGGTTTTATTTACTAAAAATAGTAAAATAGGGGAGAAGTAAATAAGGACTTTTACAAAACAAAAAAAAGCGCCGAAACGGCGCGCGCAAGATAAAACTTGTTGATTACGGATTAAACCTTATTTTAACTTCGCTAATGTTGTTTTGTATAACTCCACTAGCAATAATAGCATAAAAATGAAAGGATGGGAAGTAATATGCTGAAAAAAGATTATAGTATTGGGTTGGATATTGGGACAAACTCAGTGGGACATGCTGTAGTTACTGATGATTATAAAGTTCCTACCAAAAAGATGAAAGTTTTTGGGGATACATCTAAAAAAACGATCAAGAAAAACATGCTGGGAGTTTTACTGTTCAATGAAGGACAGACGGCAGCTGATACCCGTTTGAAGCGCGGGACTCGCCGGCGCTATACCCGGCGAAAAAATCGTTTGCGCTATTTACAAGAGATCTTTGCACCAGAATTGGCTAAGGTCGATCCTAATTTCTTATATCGACTAGAAGAAAGTTCACTGGTGGCTGAAGATAAGAAGTATGATGTGTATCCTATCTTTGGAAAGCGTGAAGAAGAATTACTGTATCATGATACATATAAGACGATCTATCACTTACGCAGTGCACTAGCTAATAATGATCAACCAGCTGATCTAAGATTGGTTTATTTGGCTTTAGCACATATTATCAAGTATCGGGGGAATTTTTTACTGGAAGGTGAAATTGATCTAAGAACTACTGATATCAACAAAGTATTTGCGGAGTTCAGTGAAACTCTAAATGAGAATAGTGATGAAAATTTGGGTAAACTAGATGTTGCTGATATCTTCAAAAATAATACATTCTCAAAAACAAAAAAATCTGAAGAACTGCTGAAACTTAGTGGGGCTAAGAAAAATCAACTAGCTCATCAATTATTCAAGATGATGGTCGGCAATATGGGTAGCTTCAAGAAAGTGCTAGGGACCGATGAAGAACACAAATTATCCTTTGGAAAGGATACATACGAAGATGATTTAAATGACTTATTGGCTGAAGCTGGTGATCAATATTTAGATATCTTTGTTGCTGCTAAGAAAGTGTATGATGCAGCTATTTTGGCAAGTATTTTAGATATAAAAGATACACGAACAAAGACTGTTTTCTCACAAGCGATGATCGAACGCTACGAAGAACATCAAAAAGATCTAATTGAATTGAAACGAGTCTTTAAAAAATATCTTCCTGAGAAATGTCATGACTTTTTCAGTGAACCTAAGATCAGTGGTTATGCGGGATATATTGATGGCAAAGTAAGTGAAGAGGATTTCTATAAGTATACTAAGAAGACTTTGAAGGGGATCCCTGAGACAGAAGAAATCTTACAAAAGATAGATGCTAATAATTATTTGCGAAAACAAAGAACATTTGATAATGGTGCGATCCCGCATCAAGTCCATTTAAAAGAACTAGTGGCAATAGTTGAAAATCAAGGTAAATACTATCCTTTCTTACGTGAAAATAAAGATAAGTTTGAAAAGATCTTAAACTTCCGAATCCCGTATTATGTTGGGCCTTTAGCGCGCGGAAACAGTAAATTTGCATGGTTGACCCGAGCTGGTGAAGGAAAAATAACACCATATAACTTTGATGAAATGATCGACAAGGAGACTTCAGCTGAAGATTTCATTAAACGCATGACGATCAACGATCTATATCTACCGACTGAGCCAGTTTTGCCTAAGCATAGTTTATTATATGAGAGATACACTATCTTTAATGAGTTAGCTGGTGTCAGATATGTGACTGAAAATGGTGAGGCTAAGTATTTTGATGCCCAAACCAAACGTTCGATCTTTGAACTTTTTAAATTAGACCGAAAAGTAAGTGAAAAAATGGTTATTAAGCATCTGAAAGTTGTTATGCCAGCCATCAGGATCCAAGCTTTGAAAGGATTGGACAACGGAAAATTCAACGCTTCTTACGGAACCTATAAAGATTTAGTTGATATGGGTGTTGCGCCAGAACTTTTAAATGATGAAGCAAATAGTGAAAAGTGGGAAGATATCATCAAGACCCTAACTATCTTTGAAGGACGCAAATTGATCAAACGTCGCTTAGAAAACTATCGTGACTTTTTAGGCGAAGATATATTACGTAAATTGAGTCGGAAAAAATATACGGGATGGGGGCGCCTTTCAGCTAAGCTGTTGGATGGTATCTATGACAAAAAGACACATAAGACGATCTTAGATTGTTTGATGACTGAAGATTACAGTCAAAATTTCATGCAATTGATCAATGATGATACCTATTCATTCAAGGAAACGATCAAAAATGCCCAAGTGATCGAAAAAGAGGAAACTTTGGCTAAAACTGTACAGGAATTGCCTGGAAGTCCAGCTATTAAGAAGGGGATCTTACAGAGTTTAGAGATCGTTGATGAGATCATCAAAGTCATGGGATACAAGCCTAAAAGTATTGTAGTCGAAATGGCGCGTGAAACCCAGAAAACGCATGGGACACGGAAACGTGAAGATCGAGTGCAACAGATCGTGAAAAATTTAAAAGATGCTAATGAATTACCTAAAAAATTGCCAAGTAATGCTGAATTGAGTGATGAAAGAAAGTACTTGTATTGCTTACAAAATGGACGTGATATGTATACCGGAGCGCCTCTAGACTATGACCATTTGCAGTTTTATGATGTTGACCATATTATTCCGCAGAGCTTTTTGAAAGATGATTCGATCGAAAATAAGGTCTTAACGATCAAAAAAGAAAATGTCCGTAAGACTAATGGTCTGCCAAGTGAAGCCGTGATCCAAAAGATAGGAAGTTTCTGGAAAAAATTGTTAGATGCTGGAGCTATGACCAACAAAAAATATGACAATCTACGGCGTAATCTTCATGGCGGATTGAATGAAAAACTAAAAGAACGTTTTATCGAACGCCAATTGGTCGAAACACGGCAGATCACTAAATATGTGGCACAGCTCTTAGACCAACGACTAAATTATGATGGAAATGGTGTTGAACTTGATGAAAAAATTGCGATCGTTACTCTAAAAGCTCAGTTAGCTTCGCAATTTAGGAGCGAATTCAAACTGCGCAAAGTAAGAGCGCTCAATAATTTACATCATGCTCACGATGCTTATCTTAATGCTGTTGTAGCTAATTTGATCATGGCAAAATATCCTGAATTGGAGCCAGAATTTGTCTATGGTAAGTACCGCAAAACTAAGTTTAAAGGTTTAGGCAAAGCTACGGCTAAAAATACATTATATGCTAACGTTTTATATTTCTTAAAAGAGGATGAAGTGTATCCTTTCTGGGATAAAGCACGCGACCTACCAACGATCAAGCGTTATTTATATCGGGCACAAGTTAATAAAGTTCGCAAAGCTGAACGCCAAACCGGTGGCTTTTCTGATGAAATGTTGGTACCTAAGAGTGATTCAGGTAAGTTACTGCCACGAAAAGAAGGGCTCGATCCAGCTAAATATGGTGGCTATGCCAAAGCGGCAGAAAGTTATGCGGTTTTGATCACTGCAGATGAAGTCAAAAAAGGCAAAACAAAGAAAGTGAAAACTTTAGTAAATATTCCGATCATAGATAGTAAGAAATATGAGGCTGATCCAACCGCATATTTAGCTAGTCGTGGGTATACGAACGTCACAAATAGTTTTATTTTGCCTAAGTATAGTCTGCTTGAAGATCCAGAAGGTCGTCGTCGTTATCTAGCAAGTTTCAAGGAATTTCAAAAGGCAAATGAATTGATCTTGCCACAACATCTAGTGGAGTTGCTCTATTGGGTCAATGCAAAAGATGGAGAGCAAAAATTAGAGGATCATAAAGCTGAATTTAAAGAATTGTTTGATAAGATCATGGAGTTTGCGGATAAGTATATTATTACATCTAAAGACAAAAATCCAGAAAAGATCAGACGTTTATACGAAGAAAATCAAGATGCTACCCCAATGGAATTGGGCAAGAACTTTATTGAGCTCTTGAAATATACAGCTGATGGTGCTGCAAGTGATTTCAAGTTCTTTGGTGAAAATATTCCACGGAAACGATATAAGTCGGCAGGAAGTTTGCTCGATGGAACATTGATCTATCAATCAAAAACGGGGTTATATGAAACAAGGATCGATCTAGGTAAATTATAATGGGCTGGCGTACAGTTATTGTCAACAAGCACTCGAAGTTGTCGTATCAAAATAATCATCTCGTTTATCGTACCCCGTTTGAAACCGAGATGATCCATCTGTCAGAGATCGATATTTTGATCCTTGAAACAACGAATATTTTATTGAGTACAATGTTGACTAAGCGTTTGATCGATGAAAATGTTCTAGTGATCTTTTGTGATGATAAACGAATGCCCACGGCACAGTTGTTACCATTTTACGGTAAGCATGATTCAAGTTTGCAGATCGACAAACAAATGATGTGGGATGCTGAAAATAAGAAAGTGTTGTGGACTGAGATAATTTCTCAGAAATTGATCAATCAAAGTGTATGTTTGCATAAACATGATTTTGAAAAAAATTCGCAAAAATTATTGGATTATTGTGCAGATCTGACTATTTTTGATAAAACAAATCGTGAAGGACATGCGGCTAAAGTTTACTTCAATACTTTATTTGGTACGGGCTTTACACGTGATATCAAAAATCCGATCAACGCCGGTTTAGATTATGGGTATACACTGCTCTTAAGTATGGTAGCACGTGAGATAGTTAAAAATGGATGTTTGACGCAGTTAGGTCTAAAGCACGTCAATCAGTTCAATCAATTCAACTTGGCGAGTGATATTATGGAGCCTTTTAGACCGATAATCGATGATATTGTTTTTCAAAATAAAGAGCTGGATTTCAAATCGATCAAATACTGCTTACTACAAATTTTTTCAGAGACATATTATTTCAATGGTAAAGAAATGTTTTTGACCAATATTGTTGAAGAGTATACCCGTAAAGTGATCCAAGCTTTGAATAAAAAAAGCGAGGAGGTTCCTATATTTAAATATGGGTTATAGGTATATGCGTATGTTGTTGATGTTTGATCTACCGACTGAAACTGCAGAAGACCGGAAAAACTACCGGCGCTTTCGCAAATTTTTATTATCGGAAGGCTTTCTGATGCACCAATATTCTGTTTACAGTAAGTTGTTGCTTAATGGATCCGCTAAGAGGTCGATACTGGATCGATTAACTAAAAATAAACCGCCATCGGGTAAGGTAACCGTTCTGACGGTCACAGAAAAGCAATTTTCAAGGATGATATATCTTAGTGGAACAAGTGACCCGTCAATTGCTAATACAGATAAAAGGGTAGTTTTTCTGGGGGAAGAGCTATGAAAATTAATTTTCCATTATTAGATGGCATGATCGAATTTGATAAAACTTTGATCTTAGCGATCGAAGATACAGAAACCTTCAGTGATCTTGCGAGGTTATTGTATAGCTATAATGAATCGAGCCCGTTGAAGTTAGCTTTGGATGATTTTTCACCACTTAAAGAGAGCCAATTAATGCTAGTTTCAGATATTCTAGGGTATAATGCCAATACTCCAGCTATTTTGAAATTAGTTTATGCGGATCTGGAAAGACAATTTGGTGAAAAAGAGGAAGTTAAAGCCAGACTTGAGTTATTAGCAGTGGAGATAGCAAATATTATTTCGAGTGAATGTTTAGAAAATGAGTTAGATCTTGAGTATGATGAGATCACACTGCTAGAATTGATAAAGGCGATGGGTGTAAAAATCGAAACGACGATGTCATCGGTTTACGAAAAATGTTATGAGATAGTGCAAATTTTCAAATACTTAAGTAAGAAAAAATTATTAGTTTTCTTAAATGTTGGTGCTTATTTGACAGAAAAACAAATAAGAAGCTTACTTGAGTACATTGAACTGTGCAATTTGAATGTCATATTCCTTGAGCCAAGTAAGTTGTATGACTTACCGCAGTATATTTTAGATAGTGATTATTATTTAGAGTATTTGAATAGCTCTTCGGAGTCATAGAAAGCGAAAATTTTGCTAGAATTAGTAGCGCGATTACGAAACCACTGTGCCATTTTTTGCATTTGAGGTTTTAGAGCTATGTTGTTTTGTATGACTCCAAAACGGAGTTTTTCTAGCGATCGTAATTTTTGTCGTTTTAGAGCTATGTTGTTTTGTATGACTCCAAAACTTAATCTAAGTCCTAATTCAAACATGACATGTTTTAGAGCTATGTTGTTTTGTATGACTCCAAAACATGTAGATGGTCGTAAATACTTCTCCCACTGTTTTAGAGCTATGTTGTTTTGTATGACTCCAAAACGTACTTAGTTTCTAGATAGCTCAAGAATTGGTTTTAGAGCTATGTTGTTTTGTATGACTCCAAAACGTTCATTCATTTTATTTCGCTCCTATCCTCGTTTTAGAGCTATGTTGTTTTGTATGACTCCAAAACAAATCGCCATAATTATCCTGTTTTATTATCGTTTTAGAGCTATGTTGTTTTGTATGACTCCAAAACTAAAACATCAGGCGAGCGACGTATCATCTTTGTTTTAGAGCTATGTTGTTTTGTATGACTCCAAAACAAGCTGAGCTATCTGTTGAGTGTGAAAATCGTTTTAGAGCTATGTTGTTTTGTATGACTCCAAAACTTTAATCATCGTCTGCTCCTTTCCTAGTTAGTTTTAGAGCTATGTTGTTTTGTATGACTCCAAAACATCGAATTTATGAATAGTTACGGCGATAAGGTTTTAGAGCTATGTTGTTTTGTAAAACTTTAGTATTTTCCGGTTGAGAATATGTGCAATTGAAAAATATTTTTACAGTATTTCTATTGACGTCAACTTTATAATTTGATATTATATTAGCGTTGTATTTGTGCATGCCACAACTGCAACCGCACGTTTTAAGTTCAAGTGCTCTCTGAGCCACTACATTACGGCGAGTCTAAGTAAAATACAAGGAGGTGCACATTAATGTACGCAATTATTGAAACAGGTGGTAAGCAACTTAAAGTAGAAGCTGGTCAAGCTATCTACGTTGAAAAGTTGGCTGCTGAAGCTGGTGAAAAAGTAACTTTTGATAAAGTTGTTTTAGTAGGCGGCGAAAACACAGTGATCGGTACACCTTTTGTTGAAGGTGCTACTGTTGAAGGTACTGTTGAAAAGCAAGGTCGTGCTAAGAAAGTTGTTACTTTCAAGTACAAGCCTAAGAAGCATCAACACACAAAGCAAGGTCATCGTCAACCATACACAAAGGTTGTTATCGACGCAATCAACGCATAATTTTTGCGAGGTGGACGTTAGATGATCCATGCAAATATTATTAGAAATGGTAAAGTGATAGAAGGTTTCGACATTACTGGTCATGCAGGTTTTGCTGAAACTGGTGAGGATATTGTTTGTGCAGCTGTTTCAGTGTTAGCGATCAATACGATCAATACGTTGGAAAAGTTGCTGAAACAAAAATTTGAACTAGTTGAAGATCAGAAAAATGGCGGTCTTTTACAAGTGGCTTTATCAGATGAGGGACAAAATGATCCCGCAGTTCAATTGATCTTATCGAGCCTTGAATTAGGTTTGAAAGATGTTGAACAGAGTTATCCAAAATATATAAAAACGAATATAAATTAAGCAATAAGGAGGTGCACGAACTATGTTAATGAACTTACAATACTTCGCTCATAAAAAGGGTGGTGGTTCCACTTCTAACGGTCGTGACTCACGTTCTAAGCGTTTAGGTGCTAAGAGTGCTGACGGTCAAACAGTTAACGGTGGTGCTATCTTATACCGTCAACGTGGTACACGTATTTACCCAGGTGTTAACGTTGGTATGGGTGGCGATAACACATTATTTGCTAAGGTTGCTGGTGTCGTTAAATTTGAACGTAAAGGCCGCGATAAGAAGCAAGTTAGTGTTTACCCAGTTGCTGAATAATCGGTGATGCTAAAAACGTCCTGATCTCTTGTATAGCAAGGGTCAGGGCGTTTTTTATTTTGTGGAAAACTTAGGCTGATTTCTCTTTGCTTAAGTTTTGCCAAGAATTCCAATAATAAAATAGGTCTTCTAAAAATATAGCCAAATGCTATCTTTTTTAGAAGACCTAACTTTATTTACTTGTATCTTTTTGAGCTGCAAAATATTTTTCTAAGCCTTGATAAACGTCATTTACGACGGTCGCACGGTAAGACTTAGAACTTATCTGATCAAAGTCACGATCGGAGTTGATATATCCCATTTCTAATAGGATCGCTGGTTCTTTGATGTCACGAATGACCAAAAAGTCACCGATCTCGACCCCGCGATTTTCTAAGCCAATCGCACCAAACTCCTTATTTATCGTTTGTGCTAACTTGGCGGAGTTCTTGTGATAATAATAAGTCGTAAATCCCGAAGCTGTGTTTTTGACTGGCGATGAGTCAAAGTGGAAACTGATAAAAGCATCTGCGTGGACTTGATCTGCTAGTGCGGGGCGTTTGCTTAGACTGACAAAAGTGTCATCGCTACGTGTAAGATAGACTTTTGTATTTTGTTTACGTAATTTTTCAGCTAAAAGTTGGGCATAAGCTAAAGTATATTGTTTTTCTTCTTTTTTCTCAGTGTTCGAGGTCGCCCCAGAATCATAACCACCGTGACCAGGATCGATCACGATCGTCGCATTTGAAAGATCGGTAATAGGTAATTTGTAGCTACTGTTGATCATCCAATCAGCGATCCAGCCTTTTTTTTCATCGTCAGTTTCAACATACATCCAATGATATTTGCTTTTCAAGACAGTTACACGTTGGTTTTGCTTGAGTTGACTGATTTGATCATATTCAACACCAGGGCCGTTTTTAAGGACAGCATAGTTAGTTTGGATCTCTAGTTGTCCGAAATATTTATAAGTGCGATAACCTAAAATACCAACTAGTACGAAAATGATCGCAAATAGGACCCGAATACGTTTGGGGAGGCCAGATCCATGAGAAGTTCTAGGCTTTTCCATGTGCATCACTCCAAATTTAACAACTATTCACATTATAGCAAAAATACTTTGTGTCCAACAAGTAAATGCTAACGGTTTCCTAGCAAAGCTTGTTGAAATGTAAAAACAAATTAATAGTTGGCAAAACCCCCGATAGAATGATAAAATTTATTCAAACGGCTTTCGTTAAATCGTGAACGAATTTCAGCAAAATTGTTTTAGGAGGATCAACTAATGTCTGACATTAAATACAAACGAGTTGTGATGAAACTGAGCGGGGAAGCATTGGCCGGAGATGCTGGTCAAGGGATCAATCCGCCAGAGATCCGTAAAGTTGCCGAAGAGATCAAAGAAGTGCATGACTTGGGGGTTCAAATCGCGATCGTTGTCGGTGGTGGCAATATGTGGCGGGGAGAATCTGGTGCACAAATGGGAATGGAGCGCGCTCAAGCAGATTATATCGGAATGCTTGGAACGGTGATGAATGCTTTGGCACTACAAGACAATTTAGAATCGATCGGAGTACCAACTAGAGTTCAAACTGCAATTGAAATGCGCCAAGTAGCTGAACCATATATTCGTCGTAAGGCTATGCGTCATTTGGAAAAGGGACGTATCGTGATCTTTGCAGCCGGCACAGGCTCGCCATATTTCTCCACTGATACGACTTCAGCCTTGCGGGCGTCAGAGATCAATGCTGATGTGATCTTGATGGCTAAAAATGGTGTTGACGGCGTTTATTCAGCAGATCCGCGTAAAGATGCAAATGCAGTTAAATACGATAAGCTAACACATATGGAGATCATCAATAAAGGGTTACAAGTTATGGATACAACGGCTTCATCACTATCCATGGATAACAATATCCCACTTGTAGTCTTTAACATGAATGAACGTGGCAATATCAAGAAAGTTGTTCAAGGTGAAACGATCGGAACAACAGTTGAAGGGAAGTAAATAAATTTATGAAAATTACAAATCCAACTATTTTACAATATCAAGAAAAAATGACTAAAGCCGAAGAAGCTTTACAACGTGAATTAGGTACGATCCGTGCGGGTGTAGCTAATGCTAGCTTGCTCAACCGGGTCAACGTTGAATATTACGGAGTGCCAACACCACTTAATCAAATGGCTCAGATCAGTGTTCCAGAAGCACGCGTGCTTCTCATCACACCATACGATAAGTCTTCTTTGAAAGACATCGAACATGCACTTTTAGTATCTGACCTAGGCATCGCTCCTATGAATGACGGATCAGCTATTCGCTTAGTGATCCCACAATTGACGGAAGAACGTCGTAAGGAATTAGCTAAACAAGTTAAAGCAACTTCTGAAAAGGGCAAGGTTGCTGTTAGAAATGTTCGTCGTGAAATGATGGATGCTTTGAAGAAAGCTCAAAAGAATGGCGATTTGACCGAAGACGAATTGCGTGACTTGGAAGATGTTGCCCAAAAAGTAACGGATAATTCGATCAAAAATATTGAAAATATTACAGCAGAAAAAGAAAAAGAAGTGCTTGCCGGTTAGGTGAAAGCTTTGTTTTGCTGATGATAACGGGGCAAGGGCTCGTCGAAACAGGCGCTTACTGGATCGACGAATTTGTCCCGTTATTCTTTTAACAGAGGTGAAGATATGTTTTCTAACTTATTTAAAAATAAGCAGGCAGCACAAAACGAGCTAGATCCCCCAAAAATACCGGCTCATATTGCGATCATTATGGATGGTAATGGTAGATGGGCAAAAAAGCGTGGATTGCCCCGAGTCGCGGGCCACAAGCAGGGAATGGAGACTGTTAAAACGATCACTAAAGTCGCTAGTGATCTGGGCGTCAAGGTATTGACGTTATATGCTTTTTCAACGGAAAATTGGAAAAGGCCACAAGATGAAGTGGGCTTTTTGATGGATCTTCCGGTAAAGTTTTTCAATACATTCGTTCCAGAATTGATTGCAAATAATGTCCGCGTCAATGTGATGGGATATACGGATAAATTACCTGACTCGACGCAAAAAGCAGTCTTTGATGCGATCGAGCAGACTAAAGATAATACTGGCATGGTCTTGAATTTTGCTTTGAATTACGGGAGTCGTGCTGAGATCACGTCTGCAGTTCAAGCTTTAGCAACGCAAGTCAAACAAGGTGAATTGGAACCATCCCAGATCGATGAAAAAGTTTTTTCAGAGGCCTTGATGACAGCTGATCTCCCTTATGCTGATCCAGAATTACTGATCCGCACGAGTGGTGAAGAACGGATCTCTAACTTTTTATTGTGGCAGATCGCTTACAGTGAGTTAGTATTTACAGATGTTTTATGGCCGGACTTTTCGGCTGAAGATCTAGAATTATCGATTTATAAGTTTCAGCAACGCGATCGACGCTTTGGTGGGCTGAATAAGAAGGAGGATAATTGATTAATGAAACAGCGTGTTATAACAGCGGTGATCGCTTTGATCGTTTTCTTACCATTGCTTTATCTAGGGGGACTACCTTTTGATATCTTGGTAACGTTGATGGGGATCGTCGCAATGTCAGAATTTTTGATCATGAAAAAGAAATTACTCGTGTCATTTGAGGCGATCATTTCATTTCTTTTGATACTCTCAGTATTACTGCCGGTCTTTTGGGCTGGTTTTTGGACGCAAGATACTTTAGGCGGCAGCTTTTATTTGCTAGCCCTAGTTATGCTAGTCTACACTGTGATCTCTAAAAATCGTTTTTCATTTGATGATGCTGGGGTCCTGTTATTAGGTGGGCTTTATGCGGGGCTTGGATTTAGATTCATGATGCTAGCTCGCGCAGAGAGTCTGTGGATGATACTTTATGCCTTATTGATCGTTTGGATCACAGATAGTGGGGCTTATCTGATCGGACGCAAGATCGGTAAGAATAAATTAGCACCACATATCAGTCCCAACAAAACTTGGGAAGGTTCGATCGGTGGTTCACTCAGTGCGGTAGTTATTGTAGGCGCATATCTATACTTTGTGCAAGGTGCGTTTCCATATAGTTTCTCGACCATGCTTTTGTGGACTTTAGTCTTTTCAGTTGGAGGCCAACTTGGTGATCTGATCGAGTCAGCCTTCAAACGTCATTATGGAGTCAAGGATTCAGGCAAGATCTTACCTGGACACGGTGGGATCTTAGACCGCTTTGATTCATTACTATTTGTTTTACCATTGATGCATTTTGCTGGCTTGATCTAAGTGGATCGATTAGGATAAGGACGGTAGAGCAATATGATAACAACTATAATTACATTTATCATCGTCTTTGGGATCTTAGTATTTGTCCATGAATTTGGGCACTATTATTTTGCCAAGCGTGCTGGGATCTTGGTACGTGAATTTGCGATCGGGATGGGGCCAAAACTGTTTGCATATCGCAAGAATGGCACGACCTACACTTGGCGGATCTTGCCACTAGGTGGATATATCAGCATGGCAGGTTTGGAAGACGATACTGAAGAGCTGAAAAAAGGGATGCCAGTCAGTCTGATCACAGATGAAAATAGTGTCGTTCAAAAGATAAATACTAGTAAAAAAATCACTTTAGTCGAAGGGATCCCACTCGAATTGACTGACTGGGATCTGACCGATGGACTTTGGATCGAAGGCTATGAAAACGGCACTGAAGACGAGATCAAACGCTTCAAAGTTGATCACGATGCATTGATCATCGGTAAAGATGGGATCGAACTTCAGATCGCACCACGTGATGTGCGTTTTCAGTCGGCTTCGTTAGTCGATCGGATGCTGACCAATTTTGCGGGGCCATTGAATAATTTCTTGTTAGCGATCGTAGCTTTTGGCTTAGTTGCCTTCTTACAAGGAGGAGTCCCTGTAACCACTAATACGATAGCTCAAGTTCAAACTGATTCAGTTGCTCAAAAAGCTGGTTTAAAAGCAAATGATACGATCATTGCGATCAATGGTGATAAAACACCGACTTGGGACGATGTAGCCCAACATATCAGAACAGCTGACGGTAAAGAGCTTGTTTTAACAGTCAAGCGAGCTGACAAAAAGCAAAACATCAAGGTCACACCAGTCCAAAAAAACGTAAATGGACAAAAGGTCGCCCAGATTGGTATAATTGCTAAGGGAAAAATGGATCGTTCTATCAAAGCCAAGCTGACTTATGGGTTTACCCAAACTTGGTATGTGATAAAACAGCTAGGAAATGCCCTAGCGTCAATGTTACACGGCTTTAGTCTAAATGATCTAGGTGGTCCGGTAGCAATGTTTTCACTCACATCACAGGCTAAAGAAAACGGCCTGATCAGTGTTGTGACACTAACAGCACTGTTGTCAGTTAACTTAGGGATCATCAACTTGTTACCGATTCCTGCTTTGGATGGGGGCAAGTTGTTATTAAATATTATCGAAGCGATCAGAAGAAAACCACTTGATCCAGAAAAAGAGATCATTATCACAATGATCGGTTTTGGATTTTTGATGATCTTGATGCTTCTAGTTACGTGGAATGATATTCAACGCTATTTCTTCCGCTAATTAAATATAAAAGGGGTCTGAGCAAGAATGAAACAATCAAAAATGTTGATTCCAACATTAAAAGAAGTGCCAAGCGATGCTGAAGCACTCAGTCACCAGTTAATGTTACGGGCTGGTTATATCAAACAAGTGACAGCCGGGGTCTATGCTTATTTACCATTGGCTTATCGGGTCTTAAATAATATCGAAACGATCATCCGTGATGAGATGGATAAGATCGATGCCGTTGAAATGCTCGTGCCAGGAGTTTTACCAGCTGAACTTTGGGAAGAATCTGGCCGTTACAAGACATACGGAGCTAATTTATTTAAATTAAAGGATCGCCATGAACGTGATTTTATCTTAGGACCAACACACGAAGAGACATTTACTAAGATCATCAAAGATGCGATCAAGACATACAAAAAATTGCCGTTGACGTTGTATCAGATCCAAATGAAGTACCGGGATGAAAGTCGTCCGCGGTTTGGACTTTTGCGTGGACGTGAATTTTTGATGTTGGATGATTACTCATTCCACACAGATATGGAAAGTTTAGATCAAACTTACCGTGATATGGATAAAGCTTACCAACAGATCTTTGAACGTGTCGGCCTTGATTTTAGAGGGATCATTGCTGATGCTGGTGCAATGGGTGGTAAGGATTCCAAAGAATTTATGGCGATCGCACCGATCGGGGAAGATACAGTCGTTTATTCCGACTCAAGTGATTACGCTGCTAACCTTGAAATGGCAAAGAACTTGCGGATCAACAAGAAATCCCACGAAACGCCAAAGGAATTGACAAAAGTAGCCACACCAGATGCCAAGACGATCGACGAAGTTTCAGCTTTCTTAGAAGTTGAGCCTGAGAGCATGATCAAAACTTTAGTCTTTATGGCCGATGAAGAACCAGTCATCGTTTTGATGCGTGGTAATGACGAGCTCAATGAAGTCAAATTGAAAAATTATTTGGATTGTGACTTCTTAGACCCGGCTGAAGATGCCCAAGCGCGTGAGCTTTTAGGTGCAGATTTTGGCTCTTTAGGACCAGTTGGTGTCGCCAAAGACGTTAAGATCGTAGCTGACCTTGATGTTGAAGGTATGGTCAATGCTAATGTAGGGGCTAACGAAAATGGTTACCACTACATGAACGCTAATATCGAACGCGATTACCGTGTAGATGATTTTGTCGATCTTCGGACTGTCAAAGAAGGTGACCTTTCGCCAGATGGTGAGGGTGTCCTTAAGTTTACACGTGGGATCGAGATCGGTCACATTTTCAAATTAGGTACACGTTATTCTGAAAGCTTAGGTGCGACAGTTTTAGATGAAAATGGGCGTGAAGTACCGATCATCATGGGTAGCTATGGTATCGGGGTATCTCGTTTGCTATCTGCGATCGTAGAGCAAAATAGCGATGAAAATGGGATCATTTGGCCACGTTCGATCGCACCATTTGACATTCATGTGGTACCGGTCAATGTGAAGAAAGAAGAACAAGTTAAACTAGCAACTGAGATCACAACAATGCTAGAAGATGCTGGCTACAAAGTTTTAGTTGATGATCGTAAAGAACGTCCAGGGGTAAAATTTGCCGATGCTGATCTTATCGGTCTACCTGCGCGGATCACAGTTGGTAAAAAAGCCGATGAAGGAATCGTTGAGATCAAATTACGTCGTACAGGCGAAACACTTGAAGTTAAGACAGATGAATTGTTAAATTCGATCAAGATCTTACTCAAAGAAGATCAAGGCATTTTTGGCTAGATATAGATAATTGGACTGGCGAAAGTGACTTCACCAGTCCTTTTATTTCTGATAGAGAGGGGTCAGAATTTGGAACCAAATAAACAGGAATTGTTTTTGCGCTTACTTGAACAGATCAAGTGGCAACATTTACCAGAGGAACAAGAACTCTTTGCTGGAGCTGCGATCGATAAAGTTGAAGTCCATACAGCTTCAAAGCGCTGGGAATTTGTGATCAGTTTAAAGCAAGTGTTGCCCTTTACAACATTTTTGCGTTTTAACCACGCCCTTGCTAACGTTTTTGAACCGATTGCGCAAACGACTTTGAACTTGGAAGTCCAAGAGGCGACGTTAAATGAGCGTGATCTAGGTGATTATTGGGCCTATGTGGTGTCAACGTGTGGGGTCAATTCGCCTTTGATCCAAGAATTGTGTCAAGGTAAGGTACCGTATTTAGACGATAACCGGGTCATGTTGTTAGCTGAAAATGAGATCATCAAAAACTTTTTGACGACACAGGCTTTAGGACCGATCGAACGGACATATCAACAATATGGGTTTCCTAAATTTACGATCAATACGCTGATCGATGAATCAAAATCGCAGGCTAAGATCGATGAATACAAAGAACAAAAAGCTAGATCTGATGCGCAATTAGCCCAACAAGCGGTCGAGGCGATCCAAAAGCAAAACGAAAAACGGCAACAAAAAGCTAAAGAAAAAGAAACGGTCACTGTCGACGGACCAGTCCAACTTGGCAAGAAGATCGCTGATGATGCTGAGATCAGACAGATGGCAACGATCACGGAAGAAGAACGTTCGGTGGTCGTTCAAGGTTATATTTTCGATAAAGAGGTCCGTACTCTACGTTCTGAGCGCAAATTGCTCATCATCAAGGTCACCGATTATTCTTCATCAATGGTGATCAAGAAGTTTTCGCGTAATGAAGAAGATGAAGCGATGTTTGATGCACTAGCTGTCGGTAAGTGGGTCAAAGTTCGCGGGAGCGTTCAAGAAGATACCTATATGCGTGATTTAGCGATGAATGCCTATGATATCGTTGAAGTAGCACATGAGGGACGCAAAGATACCGCACCCGAAGATCATAAGCGCGCTGAATTGCATGTTCATTCCAATATGAGTATGATGGATGCGACAAACAGCATCAGTGACTATGTCAAGCAAGCAGCTGCTTGGGGGCAAAAAGCGATCGCGATCACTGATCATAGTACGCTCCAAGCTTTCCCTGAGGCGCATAGTGCGGGCTTAAAGAATAATGTCAAGATCTTATACGGGGTCGAAGCTAATGTTGTCGATGATGGGCAACCGATCGCCTATAATGAACAACATGTGAAATTAAAAGATGCGACATATGTTGTTTTCGATACGGAAACGACCGGGTTATCGGCTCGTTATGATAAGGTCATCGAATTGGCGGCAGTCAAGATGAAAGATGGCGAAGTGATCGAGCGTTTTGAACAATTTATCGATCCAGGTCATCCCCTTTCACAAACGACGATCAAATTGACTTCGATCACCGATGATATGGTCCGGGGCTCAAAGTCTGAAAAAGAAGTTTTTGAGATGTTCCAAGAATTTTGTAAGGGCAGTATCATTGTCGGGCATAACGCGACCTTTGACGTTGACTTTATGAATACGGGTTATGCTCGGCATGGGTTACCTTTGATCAGTGAACCTTGGTTAGATACATTGCCAATGGCGCGCTTATTGTATCCAGAAATGAAAGGTTTTCGTTTGAATACCTTAGCTAAAAAATTGAATGTTAATTTGGAACACCATCACCGGGCGATCTATGATGCGGAAGCAACAGGCTATATCTATTATGCAATGCTAAAAGATGCTGAAGAGAAGTTGCAGATCGAATACCATGATCAATTTAATACGCAAAAAGATGATGATATTTATAAACATCAACATCCGTTCCATGCGGTGATCTTGGCTAAAACACAAGAGGGTCTCAAAAATCTCTTTAAAGTTGCTTCAGAGTCAATGGTCAAGTATTTCTACCGTGTTCCACGGGTACCGCGTTCAGTCTTAGATAAATATCGTGAAGGCTTGATCGTAGGTTCGGCTTGTGCTGATGGAGAAGTTTTTACTGCGATGATGCAAAAAGGTTACGAACAGGCTAAAGAAAAGGCAAAATATTATGATTATTTAGAAGTTCAACCTAAAGCATTATACGCACCTTTGATCGAACAAGAATTGGTCAAAAATAATAAAAATTTAGAAGAGATCATTGCTAATATGGTGCAACTAGCTGAAGAGCTCAAGATCCCGATCGCAGCTACGGGGGATGTGCATTTTATGAATAAAGAAGATGCGATCTACCGTAAGATCTTGATCCATTCACAAGGTGGGGCTAACCCCCTTAATAAGCTACGTGATCTACCAGATGCCCATTTCCGAACGACGGATGAAATGTTAGAAGATTTTGTCTTTTTAGGTGAAGAAAAGGCGGAAAAAGTCGTCGTGACTGATCCAAATAAGATCGTCGATATGTGTGATGAGATCACGCCGGTCAAGGATAAGTTGTATACGCCTAAAATGCCAGGGGCTGAAGATGATATCAAGAATTTGACATTGAACAAAGCCCATGAATGGTATGGCGATCCGTTACCAGATATCGTGCAAAAACGCGTTGATAAAGAATTGAAATCCGTTATCGGAAATGGTTTCTCAGTTATCTATTTGATCTCACAAAAGCTGGTGGCTAAATCCAATAAAGATGGCTATTTAGTAGGGTCTCGTGGTTCGGTGGGCTCCAGTTTGGTCGCCACTCTGACAGGTATCACTGAGGTCAACCCCTTACCACCACATTATCGCTGTCCTAAGTGTAAGTGGTCGCATTTTTATGAAAAAGGTGAATATGGTTCTGGCTATGACTTACCGGATAAAGAATGTCCAGAATGCGGAACAGAATTGGTCAAAGATGGCCAAGAGATCCCGTTTGAAACGTTCCTTGGTTTCAAGGGGAATAAAGTTCCCGATATCGATCTGAACTTCTCGGGTGACTATCAACCAGTAGCTCATAATTACACGAAAGTTTTGTTTGGTGAGAACAATGTGTTTCGGGCTGGTACGATCGGTACAGTGGCTGATAAAACGGCCTATGGGTATGTCAAAGCTTACGAACGTGATACTGAGCAGAATTTACGAGGCGCTGAAGTCGATCGATTGGCCAAGGGTGCCACAGGTGTTAAGCGAACGACCGGGCAACACCCGGCTGGGATCTTGGTCGTACCGGACTATCTTGATATCTATGATTTTACTCCGATCCAGTATCCGGCTGACGATCTGACTGCAGCTTGGAAAACAACTCACTTTGATTTCCACTCGATCCATGATAATATCTTAAAACTCGACTGTTTAGGGCATGATGATCCGACGATGATCAGAATGTTGCAAGATCTTTCAGGGATCGAACCAAAGACGATCCCGACTGATGATCCGGGTGTGATGAAGCTATTTTCAGGAACTGATATTTTAGGTGTTACTCCAGAGCAGATCCAGTCTAAGACCGGGACTTTAGGGATCCCAGAATTTGGGACGCGTTTTGTTCGCGGGATGTTAGAAGAAACGCACCCCAAAACGTTTGCCGAACTAGTCAAGATCTCTGGTCTTTCTCACGGGACTGATGTGTGGTTAGGTAACGCGGAAGAATTGATCCAAAACGGGACCGTTACGATGCCAGAAGTTATTGGATGTCGTGACGATATCATGATGGACTTGATCCATATGGGGGTTGAGTCTGACTTGGCCTTTAAGATCATGGAACACGTACGTAAGGGACGCGGGGTCCCAGATGAGTGGCAGGCAGCGATGCGTGAATCTGAAGTGCCGGAATGGTATATCGGTGCATGCTTGAAGATCAAATACATGTTCCCGAAAGCCCACGCTGCTGCTTATGTGTTGATGGCTTTGCGGATCGCCTATTTCAAGGTGTATTATCCATTGGTATACTATGCTGCTTATTTCTCAGTCCGGGCTGATGACTTTGATCTAGTTTCGATGGCTCACGGTAAAGAATCCGTCAAAGCTGCAATGAAAGAGATCAATGACAAGGGCAATGATGCGACCGCTAAGGAGAAAAATCTTTTGACGGTGCTTGAATTAGCTAATGAAATGTTGGAACGTGGCTTTGAATTCAAAATGGTTGATCTCAATAAATCGGATGCCAGCGATTGGTTGATCGAAGATAATACGTTGATCGCACCATTTACGGCAGTACCAGGGTTAGGCCTGAACGTTGCTAAACAGATCGTGGCGGCACGTGAGGAACAAGATTTCTTGTCCAAAGAAGATCTTGCTAAACGTGGTAAAGTTTCGGCGACGATCATCGATTTTTTGTCAGAAAACCACGTACTTGATACTTTGCCAGACGAAAATCAATTGAGTTTATTTGAAAATCTATTCTAAATAGATCTTTTTATCACTAGTTTTAGCAAAGTAAATATGGAAAAATAATGTAATCTTGAAATTCCAAGGTTTAAATGTTATAATTACTTTTGTATTTTGATAACTCGTGAGAGTGAGCAGAGATGCTCACTCTTTTTATTGGAATAAAAAATGCGTTACAATAGAGTTGCAAGTTATTTTAGAGGGGGCTAATGCGTGAGTGTTGTAGAAACAGTAACGAAGCTAGTTACACCAATCTTGGATGATCATCACTTTGAATTAGTTGATATCGAATTTGTCAAAGAAGGAAAAAGTTGGTATTTGCGTGTCTTTATCGATAAAGAAGGGGGCATCAACATCGAAGAATGTGCCCTTGTTAGCGACCAACTTAGTGAAAAGTTGGATAATTGTGATCCAGATCCAATTCCACAAGCTTATTATTTGGAAGTTTCTTCGCCAGGGGCAGAACGACCATTGAAAAAAGAAAAAGATTATGAGCGTGCTTTGAACTCATATATCAATGTTTCACTTTACCAACAGCTCGATGGTAAGAAAGTATATGAAGGAACAATGACAGCATTATCCAAAGATGAGTTGACACTTGAATATATGGATAAGACCCGTAAAAAAACAATCACGATCCCACGCAAGCAAATTGCTAAGGCGCGGCTCGCAATTAAATTTTAAAAGATTATTTTTACAAGGAGAATCAAACCATGAGTAAGGAATTACTTAACGCATTAGATGCGCTTGAAACAGAAAAAGGAATCAAAAAAGAAGTTGTGATCGATGCGTTGGAACAGGCTTTAGTTTCAGCTTACAAGCGAAATTACGATAAAGCCCAAAACGTAGAAGTTGAATTTGACAAGCGTAAAGGTGACATCAAAGTCTATTCCGTCAAAGAAGTTGTCAACAATGTCTTTGACTCACGCTTGGAAGTTAACTTAGAAGATGCATTAGAGATCAACAAGGCTTATGAAGTTGGTGATACGATCCGCTTTGAAGTGACACCACGTGATTTTGGACGGATCGCAGCTCAAACAGCTAAGCAAGTGATCATGCAACGTGTGCGTGAAGAAGAACGCCAAATGATCTATGATCAATACAGCAAGTATGAAAATGAGATCGTTTCTGGTGAAGTTGAACGCCATGATAGCCGTTATATCTATGTCAATTTAGGCAATGTTGAAGCTGTTTTATCTAAAAAAGATCAAGTGCCAGGTGAAGTTTACAAATCACATGATCGGATCAAAGTCTACATCTACAAAGTTGTGGATCCATCAGCTAACAACAATGAACCAGAAGTTGAAAATAAAGATGGGAAGAAACGGCGCAAGAATCGTGGACCACAAGTTTACGTTAGTCGTTCTCACCCAGATCTATTGAAACGTCTATTTGAAAACGAAGTACCTGAAATTTTTGACGGTACAGTTGAGATCAAATCGATCGCACGTGAAGCCGGTGATCGTGCTAAAGTGGCTGTTTACTCAGCAGAAGAAGGCGTTGATCCGATCGGAACATGTGTGGGCCCACGCGGTGAACGTGTTCAAGCGATCGTCAATGAATTGAATGGTGAAAAGATGGATATCATTGAATGGAGTGAAGATCCAGCTAAGTATATCTCAAACGCTTTGAACCCAGCTAATATCGTTGAAGTTCGCTTTGATCCTGAAAATGAACGTGTCTGCACGGTGATCGTGCCAGATGATCAACTTTCACTTGCGATCGGTAAACGGGGGCAAAATGCTCGTTTAGCAGCGCATTTGACTGGATACAAGATCGATATCAAATCCGAATCCGATATGGCTGCTTTAGAAGCAAATGCTGAGCTAGCTGATGAAGCAGAAGTTTCAGTTGAAACAACTGAAGAATAGGGGGCACAAACATGGCACAACGCAAGATCCCAATGCGCAAAGATATCGTTACTGGTGAAATGAAACCTAAAAAAGAACTTGTACGCGTCGTGAAAAACAAAGAAAATGAAGTAAGTCTCGATCCAACTGGTAAAAAAGCTGGCCGGGGTGCATATATTCATTTAGATGTAGCTACCGCAAAGAAAGCTCGGGAACAAAAGACTTTTGATAAAGTTTTTGGTGTTAAGATCGAACCTGCTTTTTATGATGAGCTAGTAGCATATGTCGATCACCAAGTTGCACGAGCAGAGTTATTTGGCAATGGAAAATAAGATACAACAACAAAAAGCTCTAAACTTATTGGGATTAGCTCGGAAAGCTGGCAAGTTGACTACAGGCCAAGACCTGGTCTTAGCAGCGATTCGTTCCGGAAAAGCTAAAGTCGTGCTGATGGCAAACGATTGCGGGCAAAGCACCCAAAAGAAATTCACTGATAAGTGCAAGAGTTATGATGTAGCATTAACAACAGAATTTACAAAACGGGAATTAAGTGCTGCGATCGGCGCCAAGCGTTCATTGATCGCAGTTACCGATCCTGGTTTTGGGAAGAAGATACGCCAGCTTCTTTTTTCTTGATCGAAGGGTACAAAGCTTATTCGGTCAGGGATCGAGTAGGTGTGTATTCTTGAAAATAAGGAGAGTGAAGTCATGAGTAAAAAAAGGATTTATGAACTGGCTAAGGAATTAAACGTTAGCAACAAAGAAGTAATTGAAGTTGCAAAGAAAAATGGTTTTAAAGTTGGTAACCACATGTCATCTTTAGACCAAGCTGCTGAAGCTAAAGTAAAAGCTTCATTTGTTAAACCAGTTAAATCTAGTTCACAACAGCAGGCGACTCCTAAAAAAGAAAACAGCAAGAAAAAACAAAATGTTGCTGTAAACAAAAACTCCCAAAATGCGCGGAATAATAACCATTCTAAGCATCAAAACCAAGCATCCGCACAAAGAAATAATGAAAGGCATTCAGGGAAGCGTATGGAAAAAAACAACAACAATAATAACAACGCGAATAATACAAAACATCGCGGTAATAATTCCCAAGGCAATAGCCAAAACAACAACAGTCAAAAGAAAAACAAGTTTTCAAACAATCGCTTTGGCGGGAATAATAACAATCATAAGTTCAATAAAAAGAACAAGAAAAACAAAAATAAGAAGTTCAATCAAAAGAACAATAAACCAGCAGTTCCTCCACGTAAAAACAAGCCATTACCAGAAGTTTTGGTCTATACGGTCGGCATGAACGTAGCAGATATTGCTAAAAAGATCCACCGTGAACCAGCTGAGATCATCAAGAAATTATTTATGATGGGTGTTATGGTCAACCAAAACCAATCCCTTGATAAAGATACGATCGAGATCTTAGCAGCTGATTACGGTATCAAGGCAGAAGAAAAAGTTGAAGTTGACGTAGCTGACATCGATAAATTCTTTGAAGAAGAACAAAATAATCAAGATAATTTAACTTCACGCCCACCAGTTGTAACGATCATGGGTCACGTTGACCACGGTAAGACAACGTTATTGGATAAATTACGGCATACCAATGTTACAGCAGGCGAAGCTGGTGGTATCACCCAACATATCGGTGCTTACCAAGTGCGTCACTCAGGCAAGACGATCACATTCTTGGATACCCCAGGACACGCGGCCTTTACCAACATGCGGGCTCGTGGGGCAGACATCACTGATATCACTGTCTTAGTTGTTGCAGCTGATGACGGTGTAATGCCACAAACGATCGAAGCTATCAACCACGCTAAGGCTGCTAATGTGCCGATCATCGTTGCGGTCAATAAGATCGATAAGCCAGGTGCTAATCCAAACCATGTCATGGAACAATTATCCGAGTATGAATTGATCCCTGAAAGTTGGGGTGGCGATACGATCTTCGTTGAGATCTCAGCTAAATTCAATAAGAACTTAGAAGAATTACTCGATATGATCTTACTTGAAGCTGAAATGCTCGAATTAAAAGCCAATGCTAAACAACACGGTGCAGGTTCTGTTATTGAAGCTCGTTTAGATAAAGGTAAGGGTTCTGTGGCCTCATTACTTGTACAACATGGTACCTTACATGTTGGTGATCCAATCGTTGTGGGTAATACCTTTGGTCGTGTGCGGACGATGACTGATGCTCGTGGTCGTTCGATCAAGAAAGCAACTCCAGCGACTCCAGTTGAGATCACTGGTTTAAACGATGTTCCTGATTCTGGTGATCGTTTCATCACATTTGATGACGAAAAAACAGCACGGGCAGCTGGTGAAGAACGTGCTAAACGTGCCTTGATCAAGGAACGTAACCAAACGACACATGTGACCTTAGATAACTTGTTTGATACCTTAAAAGAAGGCGATCTAAAGGAAGTTGATCTGATCATCAAAGCCGACGTGCAAGGTTCAGCTGAAGCTTTAGCACAAAGCTTTAAGAAGATCGATGTTGAAGGTGTTCGCGTAAACATCATCCACCAAGCAGTTGGTGCGATCAACGAATCTGACGTTACTTTGGCCGAAGCTTCAAATGCTATCATCATCGGTTTCAACGTACGTCCAACGCCACAAGCTAAGATCCAAGCTGAAAGTGATAAGGTCGATATTCGTTTACACAACGTTATCTATAAGGCGATCGATGAAGTTGAAACTGCGATGAAGGGTATGTTAGAACCAGTCTTTGAAGAAAAAGTCATCGGTGAAGTTGAAATTCGTGAAACTTATAAAGTATCTAAGTTAGGTACTATCGGTGGGGGCTATGTCACAGATGGCTATATCCAACGTGATAGTGGTGTCCGTGTTATCCGCGATGGTATCGTGATCTATGAAGGTCAACTTGCTTCACTTAAACGTTTCAAAGATGACGTTAAGCAAGTAAAACAAGGCTACGAATGTGGTCTGATGATCGAAAAATACAATGATATCAAAGTAGGCGATCGTATCGAAGCTTACGTGATGGAAGAAGTTCCACAAGACTAATATTTGATTTGAGGAGGAATTTGAATGGCACAACATTATCGTGTGGGTCGGTTATCACAAGAGATCCAAAGGGAAGTCAATGATATTTTGACTAAGCGTGTGCGTGATCCTCGAGTACAAGGCGTGACGATCACGGGCGTAGAAGTGACAGGTGACTTGCAACATGCAACGATCTACTACAGTACATTATCTAATTTGGCTTCTGACGCTGAAAAAACACAGATCGGTTTAGATAAAGCAACAGGTTTGATCAGACGTGAATTGGGTCAACGCTTGCGTATTTATGTAACGCCTGAAATTAAATTTGAACGGGATGAATCAGTGCGTTACGGTGATCATATCGATGAGCTTTTAAGTAAGCTACACCAGCAAGAAAGTAATCCTTATTGATCGATCATGATTTAAAAATTATGTGCAGATAAAAAGAAGCTGGAGAAATTTTTCTAGCTTCTTTTTTTAGAAAAGAGAGGTAAAAGATGGACGGGATCCTTCCTTTGAATAAAGAGCGTGGTATGACGAGCCACGATGCAGTTTTTAAATGCCGGAAAATTTTTAAAACGCGTAAAGTTGGTCATAGTGGTACGCTTGATCCTAATGTCGATGGTGTCTTACCGATCTGTATCGGTAGAGCGACCAAGGCAGTTAATTACTTGATGGCGTCAGGAAAAGTTTATAAAGGTGAGATCATCTTAGGTTTTTCAACGGAAACTGAAGATCTTGATGGTGAAGTTGTTGCTAAAAAAGCTATCGAACGACCATTTAGTCAGGAGCAGATCGACCAAGCAATGGCACAGTTGACGGGGGAGATAGTTCAGATCCCACCGATGTATTCTGCAGTCAAGGTCAACGGTAAACGACTTTACGAATACGCACGTGCTGGGCAAAGTGTTGAACGCCCTAAAAGAAAGATCACAGTCGCTTATTTTAAGCAGACTAAGCCAAGCACCTATGATGCAACTAAACAACAACAAACGCTTTATTTTGAAGTTGGCTGCGGTAAAGGAACTTATGTAAGGACGCTAGCGTTAGATCTAGGTGAAATCTTAGGTGTGCCAGCTGTAATGTCAGATCTGACACGTTTGCAAAGTGGGGGCTTTGAGCTAGAGCAGAGTGTGACCCTCGAACAGCTGGCTAATGCCACGCCAGAAGAATTGGAAAACTACCTTTATCCACTTGAATATGCTTTTCGAAGCTATCCTAAGGTCATTTTGACTGAACAACAGTGGCAAAAGGTCCAAAATGGGGGCTTTTTACCAGCAAATATTTTTAAAGATAGGACAACGAAGATCTTGTTGATGTATGGCGATAAAGCACGGGCGCTTTATTATTATGATGATAAAAAAGGTGTTTTTCGTTCAGAACAAATGCTTGATCTAACTTAAAGAGGGTAACAGAGATGAAAGTTATTGAATTAGCTGAACCGTATGCTAAAAGTGAGATCTATCCGGGAAAGATCGTCTTAGCACTAGGCTTTTTTGATGGGGTCCATCGCGGACATCAAGCTGTGATCAAAGCAGCTAAACAGCAAGCTCAAAAAATGGGTGCTAAGCTAGCAGTGATGACTTTTGATCGGCATCCCAGCGCTATTTTCCAGCAACGTGATCCACAAACGATCCAATATTTGACGACGATCACCGAAAAATTAGCGCTATTTGAAAAATTTGGCGCAGATATTGCTTATGTGGTCAAATTTGACGAAAAACTTGCTTATTTAAAACCTCAAGAATTTATCGATAAATATGTCGTGGGGTTAAATGCGGTAGGGATCACAGCCGGCAGTGATTACACTTATGGTCCCCATACGGTCGCTAATATGAAAAATCTACCTAAATATGCTAAAAATAGATTCGAGATCCAGACTGTCGAGTTACTAAAAGAAGATGAAAAAGTTGGTTCGACTGGGATCAGGGAAGCTTTGGCGAGTGGCAAAGTCGGACTTGCAGCCCACTATTTAGGCTATGATTACCAAACGACTGGGACGGTGGTGCATGGTTTTGAACGCGGGCGCCAGATAGGTTTTCCAACTTTGAACATCGAAACGAGTCTTGCTAAACAATTGCCAGCAGTGGGAGTCTATGCTGTTGAAGTAGAATTGGATGGCAAACGATATCAAGGGATGGCTTCGATCGGTCATAATGAAACTTTTGGTGCTGATCTAGCTAAGACATTAGAAGTAAATCTCTTTGATTTTTCGGCGATGGTCTATGGCAAAAAAGTAACGGTCTATTGGAAAAATTATCTGCGTCCGATGGTGAAATTTAATAGTATCGCTGAATTAGTCGTACAATTAGAGGATGATAAACGGCATTCTGAAGCATTACTCAATGTTCAAAATGAAAATTAGCACTCTGCTTGACAGATTGCTAAGAGTTGTGTATATTAATAATTGACTTAGCACTCCATAGTGTTAAGTGCTAAAAGAGGTGATCGTAGTGTTGAGTGAGCGACAGTTATTGATCCTTGAAGCCGTGATCCGCAACTATACAGAAGCGGGTCAGCCGATCGGATCGAAGACTTTACAACAACAATTACCGGTCCATGTGAGTTCAGCGACCATTCGCAATGAGATGGCGGTTCTCGAACAGCAAGGATATATTGCAAAGGAGCATTCAAGTTCGGGGCGGATCCCTTCACTTAAGGGGTATCGATATTATGTCGATAATTTGATGAAACCTAGCGAGCTTGATCGTGATGCTTTGCATGATATTCGCAACTCTTTTGGAAATGAATTTCAGAAGATCGATGAGATCCTAGCTACTTCAGCTAAGATCTTATCCGATTTGACAAGTTATACTGCCATTTCGCTCAAACCTGAAGCTAAAGATCTACGCTTAGAAGGTTTTAGAATTGTAGAGCTTGGCAATCAACAGGTAATGGTGATTTTGGTAACAAGTGACGGTACCGTTGAGAGTCAGACTTTTACGATGCCAAGTGGGATAAGTGGCAGTGAACTCGAAGCTGTTATCCGTCTGATCAATGATAAAGTCGTTGGTCTACCACTGAGACAGGTGATCGTCAGGCTTAATGAATGTTTGCCCCTTTTGAACCGTTACTTACATCAACCGGCTGGTTTCATTGATGTTTTTGGTAATATCTTGAACCGTGTAGCTAAGGAACAGGTTTATGTAGGGGGGAAGATGAATCTTTTGGATTTTTCCAAAGATGCCTCACTTGAACAGATAAAGTCGCTATATTCTCTAGTTGATCATACTCAAGGGATCGGCAGTTTGGTGGACTCATCTAAAGATGGGATCTCCGTCAAGTTAGGTGATGAACTACCAAGCACTTTGCTACAAAATTATAGCTTGATCTCTGCTACTTTTGATGACGGCAACCATGGACAGGGGACGATCGCGATCCTAGGTCCGACAAATATGCCATATTCAAAGATGATTGGTCTGATCACGGTTTTCCGTGATGAACTAACTAAGAGGATAAACGATTATTATCAAAAGTTTTAAATTAATTTTATAAGAAAAGGGGTGTTGATGTGGCAGAAGAAGAGATCAAAAATGCTGCAGCAGAGCAAACAGCACCGGATGAAACTGAAGTAAAGAATGATTCAGTGGATGATCCAAAGAAAGAAGAAGCTGTCGATGAAGTCACAGCTTTGACTGATCAGTTAGCTGAACTGCAAAAAAAATATGATGAATTAGAAGATCGCTACTACCGTTCAGAAGCGGAAATGGCGAATATGACTAAGCGTTTAAAAAAAGAACAAGAACAACTTCTTCGTTATGAAGGACAAGATCTAGCACGTGATATTTTACCAGTTGTTGATAACTTGACACGTGCCTTGCAAACAGAAGTTGAAGATGTTGGTTCTAAACAGCTCAAGCAAGGGATCGAGATCGTTGCAAGAGATCTCGATAAGGCCTTGCAAAGTAATGACGTGACGAGGATCGCTTCGTTAGGTGAAGAATTTGATCCGACGAAACATCAAGCGGTCAAGTCAGTACCGGTCGAAGAAGGGCAAACGCCTGAAACGATCGTCCAAGTCTTACAAGAGGGCTATATGTTAAAAGATCGCGTCTTACGTCCAGCAATGGTCGTTGTCGCACAATAATTTTGTAAAAGGGTGAATTTTTAATGTCAAAAATCATTGGTATTGACCTTGGGACAACTAACTCAGCAGTTGCTGTTCTTGAAGGTAAAGAAGCAAAAATTATTACAAATCCAGAAGGTAACCGGACAACTCCATCTGTTGTTTCATTTAAAAACGGTGAAACTCAAGTCGGTGAAGTGGCTAAACGTCAAGCAATCACTAACCCAAATACGATCAGCTCGATCAAACGTCACATGGGTGAAGCAGGTTATACAGTAGATATTGAAGGTAAAGAATACACACCACAAGAAATTTCAGCAATGATCTTGCAATACATCAAAGAATATGCTGAAAGCTACTTAGGTGAAGAAGTTACTCAAGCTGTTATCACAGTTCCAGCTTACTTCAATGACTCACAACGTCAAGCTACTAAAGATGCTGGTAAGATCGCTGGTTTGAAAGTTGAACGTATCGTCAACGAACCAACCGCAGCTGCTTTAGCTTACGGTTTGGACAAGCAAGACAAAGATGAAAAAGTTTTAGTCTTTGACCTTGGTGGTGGTACATTTGACGTTTCCATCCTTGAACTTGGCGATGGTGTCTTCCAAGTACTTTCCACAAACGGTGATACAAACCTTGGTGGGGATGACTTTGATAACAAGATCATCGATTGGTTAGTTGCAGAATTCAAGAAAGAACATGGTATCGATCTTTCAACTGATAAGATGGCAATGCAACGTCTCAAAGATGCTGCTGAAAAAGCTAAGAAAGACCTTTCTGGTGTAACTTCTGCACAGATCTCCTTGCCATTTATCACAGCAGGTGAAGCAGGTCCATTGCACTTAGAAACAACTTTAACACGTGCTAAGTTCAATGAATTGACACATGACTTGATCGAAAGAACTAAGATCCCTGTACGTAATGCTTTACAAGATGCTGGTTTAACAAATGCTGACATCGATGAAGTTATCTTAGTTGGTGGTTCAACACGTATCCCTGCAGTTAAAGAAGCTGTTAAAGCTGAAACTGGCCATACACCAAACGAATCTGTCAACCCTGATGAAGCTGTTGCTTTAGGGGCAGCTATCCAAGGTGGGGTCATCACAGGTGATGTTAAAGACGTTGTTTTACTTGATGTTACACCATTATCACTTGGTATCGAAACAATGGGTGGCGTCTTTACAAAATTGATCGATCGCAATACAACGATCCCAACATCTAAGTCACAAGTCTTCTCAACTGCCGCTGATAACCAACCAGCCGTTGATATTCACGTTTTACAAGGTGAACGTCCAATGGCAGCTGACAACAAGACTTTAGGTCGTTTCCAATTGACGGATATTCCAGCAGCTCCACGTGGTGTTCCTCAAATCCAAGTTACATTTGATATCGACAAGAACGGTATCGTAAATGTGTCTGCTAAGGATCTCGGCACTAACAAAGAACAAAAGATCACGATCAAGAGTTCATCTGGTCTATCCGATGAAGAGATCGATCGTATGGTCAAGGAAGCTAAGGAAAACGAAGAAGCTGACAAGAAGCGTAAAGAAGAAGTTGATCTACGTAACGAAGTAGATCAATTGCTCTTCCAAACAGATAAGACGTTAGAAGAGATCAAGGGCAAAGTGTCTGATGACGAAGTGAAGAAAGCTGAAGATGCACGTGATGCATTGAAGAAAGCTCAAGAAGAAAACAACGTTGAAGACATGAAAGCTAAGAAAGATGATTTGACAAAGATCATCCAAGACATGTCAGTCAAACTTTACCAACAAGCACAACAAGCTCAAGGCCAAGCTCAAGCTGATGGTGCATCTGCTAGCGACAACAACGCAGCTGATGATAACACAGTAGATGGCGACTTTAAAGAAGTCGATCCTGACGATAAATAATCGTTACAATGGCTAAATGAAAAGTCAAAGGCCCTTTGTGGACTTTGGCTTTTTATTTTTAAGCAGTTATGTTAATCTAAATTTAAGTGTAATTGCACGGCAAATAACCAATTATTTGGAGGAGAAACATGGAAAAGAATCCTTATGATGTCTTAGGTATTTCCAAAGATGCATCTGCTGATGAGATCAAGCGCGCTTATCGTAAACTATCGAAGAAGTATCACCCTGACTTGAACCATGAAGCTGGGGCAGAAGAAAAGTTCAAAGAGGTAAACGATGCTTATGAGATTTTAAGTGACCCACAGAAAAAGGCTCAATTTGATCAGTTTGGCTCGACTGGAGCTCAAGGCTTTGGCGGTGCTGGTCAAGGCTTTGGTGGCGGCTTTGAAGGTGGCTTCGGTGGATTTGACGATATTTTCAGTTCATTCTTTGGTGGTGGCGGTACTAGCCGTTCACGAACAGCACCACGTCAAGGCCGTGATCTGCAATATGAGATGAACTTGACCTTTGAAGAAGCAATTTTTGGCAAGACGACTGAAATTGAATATACTCGTGAAGAAGATTGTGACACATGTAACGGTACCGGTGCTAAACCAGGAACTTCACCTGTGACCTGTTCACACTGTGGTGGCCGTGGCTTTGTCCAAGTTGAGCGCCAAACGCCACTTGGTCGTATCATGACTCAACAAGAATGTGATGTCTGTGGTGGTACCGGAAAAGAGATCAAAGAAAAGTGTACTACATGTCATGGTTCCGGCCATATCCGCAAGAAACATGCAGTTGAAGTCAAAGTACCAGCAGGGGTCGAAGATGGCAATCAAATGCGCTTACAAGGCCAAGGTGAAGCTGGGGTAAATGGTGGACCATACGGCGATCTATTTATCGTCTTTAATGTTGCGCCAAGTGATACTTTCAAGCGTGATGGCTCTAAGATCTATTTAGAGCAACCGATCACCTTTGTGCAAGCTACTTTAGGGGCTGAGATCCCAGTTAAGACTGTCCACGGGGATGTTAAGTTGAAGATCCCAGCTGGAACGCAAACGGGAACAACATTCCGTTTACGTGGTAAAGGTGCACCGAGATTGCATGGCACAGGCAATGGTGATGAGCGTGTCACAGTGAAAGTTCAAACACCAAAGAGCTTAAATAAACAACAAAAGATCGCTTTGAAGGCTTTTGCAGAAGCTTCTGGTGATGAAGTTGCTGATGAAGGAAACTTCTTAGATCGCTTAGTCAAGGCACTAAAAAATGAATAAGATCACAAGATAAAGATTTATAAATTTTATCTGAAAATGATTGACTTTAGTTATAAAAAAACGGTATAATTAATTTCGTTGCGATGGTCTGGTAGCTCAGTTGGATAGAGCAACGGTCTTCTAAACCGTAGGTCGTGAGTTCGAATCTCACCCGGATCATATCAAATGAAGTTAATTACCGTATAAAAAAGGCAAAACGTTGTTATATCAGCGTTTTGCCTTTTTGTTATTTGGGAGAAATCGTTAAAAACAGTAAGTTGTAGTAAGAAAAGGGTAATGGGAGGGTGATGATCACCCCGCAAGATCATCCAATTTTGAGGTGATCGTTATATCATTTTTCTTCATATTCGTCGATCAGATATGCATAAACATCGACCGTAGTTGTAACTCTAAGCAGACATTATATCTTTTTAATTCTGTTTGAATTAATTGTTTGGGTCACCAGTGTCATTAGGATCGGCATTAGCATTAGCTTCTGCATCTGCTTGTTTTCCTTTTTCAGTTGGCGTTCCATCCTGATTAAGATAGCCATTTTGCTTAGCCCATTCAATTTGATCTTGCACCCAAGGATCAGGATTTCCATATACATCAGTGCCAGGAGCATGGTCTTGACCGGGCATAACTTGGTTGCCTTGAGGATCGTACCCATTTTCTTGATTTAACTGGCTTTGTGATTTAGCTTGCTGAGGAGTACTATTGGAAGCTTGAGAATAGTTCTGTTGAGAACTAGAATATGTTACTTGCTGCGAGGCAATTTGAGATTGTTGTGAAGCCCTTTTAGTTTCATTTTCGGCTTTAGACCTTGATTTGCTCTCGGCTTTCATCTTACTTTCGGAGGCTTTACGCTTACTTATAGCTTTCTCTTTAGAAGCCTCTTTTGCTAATCGTTCAGATTTAGCTTTGTGACTACTTGTACTTGATTTGTTGTTAGAATTATTAGTGCATCCAGCAAGTAGTAGGAGAGATAAGCTCGAAACTCCTAGCTTAATATAAATTTTTTTCAATATACCATCCCTTACTATATGTAATCAGCTTTTAATGTCATCAGTTTTTGGACTATATTGAAAATATTAGCTTCTTAGCAGGACATTTTACATAAAAAAATTACCTTCTGACAAATAGGGCAGAAGGTAAAACTGGTTCGCAAGAAGCCATCTTGCAATGAGACAGTGAAGCTTCGTGATATCTACGCATAAAGAATAAACGAAAAAATAGTAATTGTCAATGTGACAGCGGTGAGATGTAGTGCTATCTGCATTTTTTAACTTGATTTTGGCTATTCTAGTCAATCTAGTATCAAGCATTATCTATGACTGGTTAAAAGACCATCGATAGATAACAACGTCCTGATCTGTTGGTTGGTTTTTCCACTTTTTAGAGCGTTTGGTTGAAATGATGTTTGTCCTAGCGATCTTACTCATTGGTGGTTTTATCTCATTAGTTAGTTCGTTTTTTTAAAAATAAAATATTCAGTAATTTTTCCTAAAAATTAAGCTGTTTATTTTACAAGGGTATTAGTTAAATGTTATATTGTAAGCGTATTCATAATATAAAATTTATATTTTTGGAGGAATTAGTTATGGATCTAGCAAAATATATCGATCACACGATCTTGGCACCAAATGCAACCGAAGAACAAGTAGAAAAGATAATTTCTGAAGCGTTAGAATATGGCTTTGCGTCAGTCTGTATCAATCCATATTGGGTCAAAAAAGTAGCTCAGGGTTTAGCTGATAGTGACGTTGAAGTCTGTACAGTGATCGGTTTTCCTTTGGGCGCTAATAAGACCAGTATCAAAGTCAGTGAAGCTAAAGAAGCGATCGCTGATGGAGCCGATGAGCTTGATATGGTGTTAAATATCGGCGAGCTAAAGGCTAAACATTACGATGCGGTCAAAGCAGACATCAAAGCAGTAGTTGATGCGTGTCATGCAGAAAATAAATTGGTCAAAGTGATCATTGAAGCTTGCTTATTGACCGATGAAGAAAAGATCAAAGCTTGTGAATTGTCAAAAGAAGCTGGAGCTGACTACGTTAAAACATCCACTGGTTTTTCGACTGGTGGCGCAACAGTAGCTGATATTGAATTGATGCGAAAGACTGTTGGACCAGACATCGGTGTTAAAGCTTCTGGCGGTATCCATTCCAAAGAAGAAGCTTTAGCCTTGATCGAGGCTGGAGCTTCACGTTTAGGTGCAAGTGCAGGGATCAAGATCGTTAATAGTTAGGGTGTGAATGGAATGCGATTTAAACGTGTATTTACATTAGTGATCGACTCAGTAGGGATCGGTGCTGCTAAAGATGCGGCTAAATTTGATGATGAAGGCTCTGATACTCTAGGCCACATCACTTCTTATTGGAATGGTGAATTAAAATTACCTAATTTAACGGCTTTAGGTTTGGGCAATATTCGGGCTGATTCGCCATTAACAGGTGTTTTACCAGTTGAAACCCCACTAGCTTACTATGGTAAGATGCAAGAGATCTCGGCTGGAAAAGATAGTATGGACGGTCACTGGGAAATGATGGGCTTGCCAGTTACTGAACCACTGGGCTTTTTCCCTAACGGATTCCCCGAACCCTTGATCAAGGCGATCGAAGGATTTAGTGGACGTAAAGTGATCGTCAATCGTCCGATCTCGGGGACTGAAGTGATCGCTAAATACGGTGAGGAACAGTTAGAAACTGGGGCCTTGATCGTGTATACCTCAGGTGATTCGGTCTTACAGATCGCAGCTAATACAGCGATCATCCCACTCGATGAGTTATATCGGATCTGTAAATATGTTAGAGAAATAACGATCGATGAATATCACATCGGGCGTATTATTGCGCGTCCTTATGTTGGCAAAGATAAAAACGAATTTAAACGAACGTCTGACCGCCATGACTTTACGTTAGTCCCTCCAAAAGATACAGTCCTGGATATGTTGGGTCAAGCTGGCTTTGAAGTTATCGGAGTTGGGAAAACGAACGACATTTTTTCAGGTAAAGGGATCGATACGGGGATCCACACTGAAAGTAATGATGACGGGATGACTAAGACGATCGAAGTTGCTAAAACAGATTTTACAGGTCTGTGTTTTACGAACTTGGTCGATTTTGATGCGATGTATGGTCATCGCCGTGATCGTGAAGGCTATGGTAAAGCGTTGGCAGCATTTGATGAACGTTTGGGTGAGCTACTGGAGAATTTACAAGCTGACGATCTATTGCTGATCACAGCTGATCATGGTAACGATCCTGGATTTAAAGGGACCGATCATACCCGTGAGTATGTGCCTTTATTAGCTTACTCACCAAGTTTTTCTAAGGGTAGTTCGTTAGGGATCCGCGATACTTATGCTGATCTAGGTGCAACGATCTTAGATAATTTTGCGCTACCAAATAAAACGGACGGTAAGAGTTTTTTAGCCGATTTACGGAGGAATTAAGATGAGTGAACATATTGAAGCCAAGAAAGGTGATATTGCTAAGATCGTTTTGCTACCAGGTGATCCTTTACGGGCCAAACATATTGCCGAAACGTTTTTAGAAGATCCGATCTGTTACAATACAGTTCGTAATGCATTGGGTTATACAGGAACTTATAAAGGCGTAAAGATCTCGGTCCAAGGAACAGGGATGGGGATCCCCTCAACTTTGATATATGCCGAAGAGTTGATCAATTACTACGAGTGTGAGATCTTGATCCGTGTCGGCACATGCGGTGGAATGGCACCCGAAATAAAAGTTAGAGATGTCATCTTAGCGCAATCGGCAACGACTGATTCGGCCATCATTCAAAATACTTTTGGCAGTGGTCTTTATTATGCGCCTACAGCTGATTTTAGTTTGCTCGATCATGCATATGCTGCAGCTAAAAAAGAGCAGATCGCAGTTAAGGTCGGTAATATCATCTCAGAGGATCGTTTTTATAATGATGAGATCGATCGGGAAAAATTGATCCAATACAAGGTGCTAGGGGCTGAGATGGAAGCAGCAGGCCTATATCTGATCGCAGCAAAGTATAATGTAAGGGCTTTAGCTGTTTTGACGATCAGTAACCATATTATAAGTGGCGAGTCAACACCAGCGTCTGAGCGTGAACGATCATTCAACGATATGGTGAAAGTTGCGCTCGAAGCTACAGTTTCACAAATTAAAGCGTAGAAAGGTGGGAGCTACAATGCGAATGGTAGATATTATCGAACGCAAACGTAATGGAGCAGAATTGACAAAAGAAGAGCTACACACTTTTATCGAGGGTTATACTAAAGGCGAGATCCCAGATTATCAAGCTAGTGCTTTTTTGATGGCAACATATTTCAATGGGATGACAGCTAAGGAACAAGCAACCTTTGCTTTAGAGATGTTGCATTCAGGTGATGAGGTCGACTTGTCGCTGATCCCAGGTATCAAGGTCGATAAACACTCAACTGGTGGTGTGGGGGACAAGACCAGTATCCCTTTAGCTCCGATGATCGCTGCGTTAGATATTCCGATCCCGATGATCTCGGGTCGTGGTCTGGGACATACTGGAGGAACATTAGATAAATTGGAAGCGATACCAGGATTTAAGGTCGAACTCAGTGAAGCTGAATTTATCCAGCAAGTTAAAGATATCAACTTGGCGATCATCAGTGCTACCGGCAATATCGCGCCCGCAGATAAGAAATTATATGCTTTACGTGACGTTACTGCAACGGTCGATTCGATCCCATTGATCGCTGGTTCCATTATGAGTAAGAAGATCGCTTCTGGCACTGATGCGTTGGTCTTAGATGTTAAGACGGGCTCAGGTGCATTCATGAAGACCCAAGAGAAAGCTAAGGCCTTAGCACAAGCGATGGTCGAGATCGGTAAAAACGTGGGAATGCGTTGTATGGCAGTTATCTCTGATATGAATCAACCATTAGGCAATACGATCGGAAATACGCTTGAGATCGAAGAGTCGATCAAGATCTTAAAGGGTAATGGACCTAAAGACATCACTGATCTTGTCTTAACATTAGGAAGTCAGATGGTAGTTTTAGCTGGAAAAGCAGAAACTTTAGAGCAAGCACGCGAAATGCTGATCGAAGTTTTAGTCAACGGTAAAGCTCTTGAAAAATTTGGCGATATGATCGAAGCGCAAGGTGGCGATCGCAATATCATCGATGATTATAGTTTGATGCCACAGGCAAAATATCAGATCACGATCAAAGCTCCTAAGGCAGGCTATATTTCTAAAATGACTGCTGATGAATTAGGGGTGGCAAGTATGCTACTTGGCGGTGGTCGTCAAAGTAAAGAAGATACGATCAATTATGCGGTCGGTCTACGCTTGCACAAAAAAGTCGGTGATCGGGTTGAAAAAGATGAGGAGCTAGTGACCGTCTATAGTGATCAAAAAGACATTGAACAAGTTGAAAAATTGATCTTAGATAATATCGAGATCGGTGAGAAGACTAATGCTGTTCCGTTGATCCATGAAATAATCAAATAGCAGATAAGATAGTATTGTTAGGGATGTAAGGCTTAACAATGCTATTTTTTGATTTGCATAATTTAGTGATCCATATTAAGATAATTATCACATTGAAAAATGGGAGGAAACAGAGTTGAAACTATATGAGTTGACGTTGAATAACGTTTTTTATGTAGATCAACAACGAAAAGATATTTATTTAGTTCATGTTAGGTATCCACAATATTTTAAGTTGTGGCAACCAGCTTTACCGTGTGTGAAAGCTAAAATCGATATCAAAGATCGTGTCGAACGGCCAGAAGTGAGATTTCATGAGGGAAAATTTACGCGTTTTAATGTAACGTATCATTTTCCCAATACAGGTCTATCAAAACCTGATTATAAGGTCAATCTCTTATTTCACTCGGAATTTATCAAGATCACGCGCCATCATATCGAGCATGTACATAAAAATTTATTGGAGCAGTTGCCAGATGATTTCACTAAAAGTGAGATGGTCTCGTTGGATGAACTTGAAGAAAACTTCAATAATGATGGTTATGTGGGCCAATATTTACAGGCAACATTGCAAGCAGTAAGTTAAAATGATCATTTTAAAGCATCAGCAATGATGCTTTTTTTGTATTTAAAACTTATAGATAATAGTAGTTTGCTAAGAAATTGTCCAAAGCTCTTGTGTATCTTACTAAAAAGAAGGAAAATGGGGACCATATCAATATAGTTTGGGGGAAAATAGTATGGTACCGGAGTATTTAGAGAAGTATATGGACAGATATATACGGATAATCTTAGCAGATGGGAAGTGGGTAAGTGGTCATGTTTTTGGGTTTGCGCTTCCAGAAGATACACCAGATGGTACTTGGGGAATCGTCTTGACTAAAAAGCGCGAGCGGAGGTGTGTCGTTACTTTTCCGACCAAAACGATCACTGAGACCCAGGTCAAAGAGATCGATATCATCAAGGTCAATTTGGAACAAAGAGTGATCAACAGAATTGGGGATGGTTATTGGTGGCTAAAAAATGGCTTCGAATATGTTTGGTGGGAGCTAAGGAATTTTATTTTTAGATACTGAGTTTAGAATTGAAAGAATAAAAATAGAATTTTAAGTATATATTTTTTTGAATATTGTTGCAATTTAAAAGTGAAGTTGCTATAATATTCTTTGTTATGGAGAGTTGGCAGAGTGGTAATGCACCGGACTCGAAATCCGGCGAACCGGCTAATACCGGCGCGCAGGTTCAAATCCTGTACTCTCCTTAAATATACCTGTTATGTCAAGGGGTTAGGGCTGTTATGCCCACCAAATGTCCCCCACAGAGGAAATATGAAAACCATCTGGTGATTATCAGATGGTTTTTTGTGTATATTTGTTCATAGGTTTTGTGGCTAGGGCTAAGATCATATCGCTACTAGTGAAGTGATGATTCGACTTGTGTTTTAGAGTCCATTTTAGTTTTAAAACCCGCCACAGAGGACGGGAACTATGTTTTATTTAAAATCGATAGTTAATGACTCAGGAGCGTCAGCAACTGTTTCAAAGGTGTCGGTGTTAGCAATGGAGTCTAGATTGAATGTAAGTTGATTTAGTTTAGAAACATCATCAGAATTAATAAGTGCTTGTGCATGCTCGTCTTTATGTGCATGTGCAGCAATTGCAGATCCTACACCTTCATCAATCAACCCACTACCCATACTTAACTGTTGACCATAATTCGGAACTAATGACTTTATACCGTTAAACTGGAGTTCAGAGTCAGATGAATTATCTAATGTATAAGTTACTTGAATAACGTATGATGGTAAGGTAACGTTGGCGGAATCAAAAGTGGTGGAAATAAGTTCTTTTTGCTGGTCTGTTTTAGGCTCGTATTTTAATAACTTAATATTTTTAATTTTAAAGTTCATGGGACCGTAGTTAATTTCAGCATTTGTTGGTGAAACGATTCGCTCTAAAGTTACTTTTCCACTAGTTGGATCATCATGCTATTGTTCCACTTTTAAAAGTTCTCCAGCAGTAACCTTTTTGTTATCTCGAGAAGAACTATTTTTCTTTACCTTAGCACTGGAAGACGAGGCTGATTTATTTGAATTATCAACTGTGTTACTGCGACCAGCCAATGTTAAGGCTGATAGAAGTAGCAGACTAATAGTTTTAATACTTTTATACATATTGTAAATCTCCTTTTTATTATTTCAGCTTTTTACGACATCAGTTCTTTGGTCAAATGTAACTCTATGATCTACTTAAAATATAAACTTCAAAAAATTACTTAACGAAAAATGATAGGGCTTACAAAAATGGATGGATAAATAAAGTTGAACGAACTTAGACCAGCATTATTTTAATGTAATCCAGTCCATATAACGTTTAGCCTATTTTGGAATATTGTAATCACGTAATAATTGTTCTGGTTTTACATATTCAGCAGCTTTCAGGCTATAAGTTGAAAGCTCAACTGCAAAAATATTAATCTTATTTTTTAAATACCTTAATACATTTATTATATTATCATAATTAAACCAAGGAATACATTTTTAACAAGTATTCAGATGACATATATTACCATGAATGATACACATTACTAAAAGGGGCGGTATTTCAACTAATTACGAGATAAGTTTTAAAAGAAAATAAAAAATATCTGCAAATTGTAACTTGTCAATAAAAATTACCATGTCTACAGCAATAATAAATTTGCGCAGAATTACATAGATCAAGCAAAAAATTTGCTTTCTAGTACCAGTATGTTTAAATAGAAGTAATTTAAATGTTGGAGGTATTTTAAAATGGAAATTCTTTTTCATGGTGTTGCAACAAAAACAAATGGAACTCCCGTAAAAGTCGGTGAAAAATTGCCTGCGTTTACTGTAAAAGATGCAGCTGATACCGTTAAAACTGGAACGCAGCTTTTTACTAAGGTAAGTTTGATCAGTGTCGTACCTGATATCGACACCCGTGTTTGCAGCCTCTCGACAAAACGTTTCAATCAAGAAGTTGATAATTACAATAATATTAATTTTTATACGATCTCGACCAATACCTTAGAGCAACAAAAGAATTGGTGTGCCGCTGAAGGTGTGGCCAAACTTGAACTTTTATCCGATGCCACGGCTGAATTTGGTAAAGCTATGGGATTATATGTTGAAGAAAAAGGAATCGATGCACGCAGTATTTGGATCGTCGATACTGAAGGCAAAGTTCTCTATCAAGAATTATTGACAGAACAATCGGATGAACCAAATTATGCTAAAGCTTTAGAATTTTTGGATAGTTTGGATCAATGCTAAAATTTCTCGGATTATTACTTGTACTATGGTTACTTTTTAAAGTCACTGATGGTGCCCTTAGGGGATGTATAGCGATCTTTGCCTTTGTGATTTTAGGTGTGGTCTTATTAGCCTTCTTAGGCTTGTTACTAAAGCTTTGATGGCTTCTTTTGGTATTTTTCTTGTTAGGGGTCGTAGTGGCTAATAAAAACTAAAATAGGCTTGACTTTGAAGCTGGTTAATATTATGCTGAATAGTATAATATCAGACCGGTTTAAAGAGATGAGTAATTTGAGTTTGTCGTCCAGAGAGCGGAGGTTGCTGGAAATCCGTCGATCAGGCTCAAGTGAAAGACGACTCTTGAGGTGCATATGAGAGTATGCCGCAGATAGGTGCGTTATCCTAAAGTGATAAATTAAGGTGGTACCGTGCTGTTTGCGCCCTTGTTGAAACAATTCAACAAGGGCCTTTTTTGTTACCGGGACATTTTTAGGAGGAAATCCATGAAATACCAACGTCCGAAGGGCACAGCCGATATTTTGCCAGCTGAATCAGCAAAATGGCAATATGTTGAAGCTAAGGCTCGTGAACTATTTAAAAAATATCGTTACCATGAAATGCGGACTCCGATCTTTGAAAGTTTCGAAGTTTTTTCTCGCACATCGGGTGAAACATCTGACATCGTAACTAAAGAAATGTATGACTTTTATGATAAAGGTGAACGGCATATCACTTTACGGCCAGAAGGAACTGCCGGAGTGGTACGTAGCTTTGTTGAAAATAAATTATACGGTCCTGAGTTGCAAAAACCCGTCAAAACTTACTATATGGGACCGATGTTTCGTTACGAACGGCCACAATCTGGACGTTTACGTGAATTTCATCAGATCGGGGTCGAAGCTTTTGGCGTTGACAGCCCAGCTTTAGATGTTGAAGTGATTGCAATGGCTATCGATCTTTTGGAAAGTTTTGGGTTAGATAGCTTGAAGTTAGCATTGAATACTTTAGGTGATAATGAATCACGTCAAGCTTACCGTCAAGCTTTGATCGACTATTTAGAACCATTTGCCGATCAACTTTCAGATGATTCCAAAGAACGTCTGCACAAAAATCCGTTGCGGGTCTTAGATAGTAAAGATAAAAAAGATCAAGAGATCGTAGCTGATGCACCATCGATCTTGGATTATCTAACACCTGCAGCAACAGAACATTTTGAAACACTAAAGAAACTCTTAGATGATCTAGGGATCAAGTATGAAGTCGATCCTAATATGGTGCGTGGTTTAGATTACTACAACCATACGATCTTTGAGATCATGAGCGATTCGAAAGCCTTTGGTGGCAAGTGGACGACCGTGTGTGCCGGTGGTCGTTACAATGGCTTAGTTGAACAACTCGGTGGCCCTGAAACACCGGGGATCGGTTTTGGTTTAGGGGTTGAACGCTTGCTATTAGTTTTAGATGCAACTGAAAATGGCTTACAACTTGAAGATCCTCTTGATGTTTATGTTGTTGGGATCGGTCAAAGTGTCAATGCTGAAACGTTAAAATTAGTCCAAAGCTTGCGCCACCAAGGTTTTAGCGCCGATCGTGATTACCTTGATCGTAAACCTAAGGGGCAATTTAAAACAGCTAGTCGCTTGAATGCAAAATATACTTTGACTTTAGGTGAAACTGAATTAGCTGAACAAAAAGCTAACTTAAAGAATATGGAAACTGGCGAAGAGATCAGCGTTTCGTTAGCGGATATCTATGCTAACTTTGCTGGTTTATTAGCTTAAGAAAGAAGGATAGACATGGAACGTACAACATATGCAGGTTTAGTTGATGAAAAATATTTAGGACAAGAAGTAGTTTTAAAGGGTTGGGTCCAAAAGCGCCGCGACCTTGGGAACTTGATCTTCGTTGATCTTCGAGATCGTGAAGGGATCGTCCAACTTGTCTTTAGTCAAGAATTCGGAGCTGAAGCACTTGAGATCGCTGAAAATATCCGGAGTGAATATGTGATCGAAGTTGAAGGGAAGGTCGTTAAACGTGCTAACGCTAACCCTAACATGAAGACGGGTCAGATCGAAGTTGAAGTTTCTAAGATCACCGTTTTAAACGAAGCTAAGACAACACCATTTGATATTTCTGACGATATCAACGCTTCTGATGATCTGCGTTTACAATATCGTTATTTAGATCTTCGACGTCCAGAAATGTTGAAAGCTTTGAAGATCAGAAATCGGATCACACAAGCAGTTCACCGTTACTTGGATGAAAATAATTTCTTGGATGTCGAAACACCATATCTAACACGTTCAACGCCAGAAGGAGCGCGTGACTATTTAGTTCCATCGCGTGTTTACCCAGGACACTTCTATGCTTTGCCACAATCACCACAATTGTTCAAGCAATTATTGATGGGCGCTGGCGTGGATCGTTACTATCAGATCGCACGTTGCTTCCGTGACGAAGATCTGCGGGGGGATCGACAACCAGAATTTACCCAGATCGATATGGAAATGTCATTTATGACAGCTGAAGAGATCCAAACGATGACAGAAGGCTTGTTGAAAGCCGTAATGAAAGCTGCTTTAGGTGTAGAATTAGAAACACCGATCAAGCGGATCACATGGAATGAAGCAATGGATCGCTTTGGTTCTGATAAGCCAGACATGCGTTTTGGTATGGAATTGACGAACATGGCTGATGCAGTCGCCGGGGCTGGTTTTAAAGTTTTTGACAGCACATTAGAAAACGGTGGACAAGTCAAAGCGATCACTGTTCCTGGTGGAGCCGATAAGTATTCACGTAAGCATATCGATGAAAAACAAGAGTACATCAAGCGCTTTGGGGCTAAGGGATTAGCGTGGCTCAAAGTTACAGATGAAGGCCTAACTGGTCCGATCGCTAAGTTCTTTAAAGAACGCGAAGACAAGATCTTAGCAGCTAGTGGTGCTAAAGCAGGTGACATGATCTTATTTGTGGCTGATAAGCCAAAAGTCGTGGCTGATGCACTTGGATATCTTCGGGTAGCTATTGCTAAAGAATTAGACATGATCGATAAGTCACAATTTGCCTTTGTTTGGGTCGTTGATTGGCCACTATTTGAATACAGTGAAGAATTCGAACGCTATATTGCTGCTCACCATCCATTTACAATGCCAAATGAAGAAGATCTTGAGTTATTAGCGACTGACCCACATAAATGCCATGCACAAAGCTATGACATCGTGTTGAATGGTTATGAATTAGGTGGCGGTTCGATCCGTATCCACCAACGTAGTGTGCAAGAAGCGATGTTTAAGGCTTTAGGCTTTACAGAAGAAAGTGCCAAAGAACAATTTGGTTGGTTCATGGACGCCTTAGACTTTGGTTTCCCTCCACACGGTGGTTTAGCACTTGGGTTAGACCGTTTTGCAATGTTATTAGCTGGTAAAGATAATATTCGTGAAGTGATCGCCTTTCCTAAGAACTCCAAGGCTTCTGAACCGTTGACACATGCTCCAAGTCCAGTGGCAGATAAGCAATTGGATGAACTTTATCTAACGACTGAAGTCCCAGAAGATAAGGCTTAATTTATTATTTGATAGCTTGTTTAAGTATTTACTTAGGCAAGCTATTTTTTACATAAAGTGGTTTGTTCAGAAGCCAAAGTGCGGTATTATTATTTAGAGAATGGTTTACAAGCAAAAACAGCGGTGTATTATTTCAAGGTAAAGTTATTTAAAAATTTTAAGAAAAAATGCGGATCTGTTTCTTGTATAGCTGAGATAACTTTTGTGCTTGAAAGGATTTAATTACAATGGATGAACTACAAAAGATTTGGAAACGCCATGTTTATATCGCTAAGGCTTCGACAGCATTTATTTACGGTGTTTTAGTTTCGATCGCGATGAACTTTTTTTGGGAGCCGGGGCATATTTACTCTTCAGGGATCACGGGTCTAGCTCAGCTGATCGCTACTTTGACAGCTAACTTGCCAGTCCAGCTCTCGACAGCGTTACTGATCTTTATCTTAAATGTGCCACTCTTTATCTTGGCGTGGTTTCAGATCGGCCGCCGATTTACCTTTTTCACGGTTTTAGCGGTCTTTTGCTCATCACTTATGATCAAGTCACTTCAACCGATAACGCTGACACACGATCCGATAATTTGTGCGCTTTTTGGCGCTGCGATCAATGGCTTTGGAACGGGCTTGGCTTTGAAAAATGGGATCTCTACTGGTGGCTTAGATATTTTAGGGTTGACGATCAGAAAACATACGGGTAAAAGTGTTGGCACGATCAACATCATCTTCAATGCTTTTATCGTTTTAGCTGCGGGGGCGGTCTATGGCTGGCCTTATGCCTTCTATTCTGCATTAGGTATCTTTGTCAATGCTCGGGTCATGGATATGGTCTATACGCGGCAACAAAAAATGCAAGTCATGATCGTGACCAATAAACCAAAGAGCGTGATCGATTGTATTCAAAATCACATGCGCCGTGGGATCACGATCGTTCATGGTGCCGAAGGGGCATATAAGCATGATAGAAAGACGATCTTGTTTACGGTGATCTCCCGATATGAACAACCCGAATTACGTCAGGCAATGACAGAATCGGATCCACATGCTTTTGTAAGTATTGCAGAAAATGTGCATATCATGGGGCATTTCTACGAACCAAAGCCATAGAAAGGAAACCGGTCAATGGAAAAATATATAATCTCGATGTATGATAAGGGCCAAAATGAAGCTGGTCCCAAGGCTAAAGTTGATGCTGAAAATTTTTTAGCCACTGAGGGCTTTAAAAAGCTGAATTTTTATTTTTCAGGGGCTAGAAAAGCTAAACTTATGAGCTATAAGCAGAGTTTTTTGGATATTCCGCGTCAGATCAAAAAGTTAGAGCCCCAGACGGTGGTTTTTCAATATCCGTCTTTTGATCAGCGCACTGATCAGGCGATCGTGAAAAGTGTGCGTCGCTTTACTCAAGCCAAGTTATTGTATCTGATCCATGATATCGAATCTTTGCGTGCTTATGCTGATGATGTGACTTATCGCAAAAAAGAGATCGCATTTTTGAATCAAAGTGATGGTTTGATCGTGCATAATGAAAAAATGAAAGCTTGGCTCAAAGAAAATGGGGTCACTAAGCCAATAACTGTGTTAGAGATCTTTGATTATGCTAATCCAATCAAACTAGCTACTGATCGCCCTTATGAAAAGAGTATTTGTTATGCGGGTAATTTACAAAAAGCCGATTTTTTACAAAAGTTGGATCTCAGCATCCCGCTAGCCTTATATGGTCCCAACAAGGCTGCTACTTATCCCAAGAATATCACTCACTATGGTTCATTTCCGCCAGATGAATTGCCAGCAAAATTAACGCAAAATTTTGGCTTGGTCTGGGACGGTACGAGTATCGAACGCTGTGACGGTAGCTTTGGAAATTACTTAAAATATAATGATCCTCATAAAACTTCACTTTATCTGAGTTCGGGGCTTCCAGTCATCATCTGGAAAGAAGCGGCCTTAGCTGATTTTATCGTAAAAAACCAAGTGGGACTGGCTGTCGATAACTTAGCACAACTAGATGAGATACTAAATGAATTGACACCAGAAGAGTATTACCAGATGTGTCAAAATGTAGCCAAAGTGGCTCATAAGATGCGTACGGGGGCGTATTTAAAGGAAGCTGTGACAAAATTAGAACATGAGGTGACAAAATGATCCCTAAGATAATCCATTACTGTTGGTTTGGCCAAAATGAAATGCCTAAACAGTATCGGCAATATATTGAAGGTTGGAAAAAAATTTGTCCCGACTATGAGATCATTGAGTGGAATGAAGAAAATTATGATGTCGAGCAAGTAGCCTATACTGCTCAAGCTGCCAAAGCCGGTAAGTGGAGTTTTGTCTCTGATTATTTAGGATTTGATGTCGTTTACCGCTATGGTGGGATCTATTTGGATACGGATGTTGAATTACTTCAAACGTTAGACCACATTTTAGAAAATGATGCTTTTTTTGCGATCGAAGAAAATGAGAGTGGGGCTGAAGTTGCACCAGGATTAGGTTTTGGAGCTAAAAAAAATCATCCACTATTAAAGCAGCTACGCGATATGTATAATGACTTGGAATTTATCAAAGCCGATGGTTCGTTAAATACAGTCGCGATCCCAGTTTATACCACGCAATTGTTGGAAAAGCTGGGCTTTAAACGTCAAGATAAATTACAAAAGTTTGGGGATGTGACGATCTATCCAACGACTTACTTTGCACCAATGGATTTTTTAACGGGGCAGATAACTCTCAGTCCCGAGACGATCAGCATCCATCACTACAGTGCGTTATGGCAAACACCGACCAATTTACGCCATATTGAGAAGATGCGCCGGATCAATCGCCGTTTTGGTAAAAAATGGGGGATGCGGATCAATTTTTTGTGGCGGGTTTGGTGGGCGCTCGAACGCCGGATCAAGAAGTTATGGGGGAAAAGTAAATGACAAAGATCAGTGTGATCGTTCCAGTCTATAATGTTGAAGCTTATCTACCAAAATGTGTCTCAAGCTTAGTCAAACAAACTTTTACTGATTTTGAAGTTATTTTAGTAAATGACGGGAGTACTGATAGTTCGGCTAAGCTTTGTGAAAATTATGCTGACCAATATCCATCGCTCATCAAAAGTTATACCAAGCCAAATGGTGGGCTATCGGATGCGCGTAATTTTGGGATGCAGTATGCAACTGGACAATATATCATGTTTTTAGATTCAGATGACTATCTTGCGCCACATGCTTTGACGAATATGTACGCCTTAACTGAAAAAGGAAACAAGAAGATCGTTGAGTGTGATTTTTATTGGGAATATCCGAATAAAAAGATAAAAGATCAAGCGCCTAAATATGCTTCACTCAAAGATTATATGATTCGTGGACGTGTGGTCGCTTGGAATAAATTATATTTACGGACATGGCTGTTAGATACAAAAGTAAAATTTCCCAAGGGAAAACTCTATGAAGATCAAGACTTTTTCTTTAAATTAGTGACTTATTTAACTGATATCACAGACGTAGCCGTTGATAGCGAGTGTGAAGTTTATTACGTACAACGCCAAACTTCGATCTCATACAGTGAGACGACACGCATCTCTGAAATCTTGTGGATCTATCAAGATATCATTGATTTTTATCAAACTAAAGGGCTCTTTGAGACCTATTATCTTGAATTGGAGTATCGTTTTGTGCGAAACTTATTAGGAAATGTTTTATTGCGCAAGGTCGTTAAATTAAAAGATAAGCAACTAAAGCGTCAACTCTTAGATCAGATCTGGCAACAAAAAAAGATCTGGTTCCCAGATTTTGCTAAAAATCCATATTTGCGTCAAAAAAGTAAAGTTGATCTATATTTACGTTGTGTCAATCCACTAACTTATCGACTATTTTATCTTTAAAAATGAGGTGAAAAAATGCTAATTGGTTCACATGTCGGCATGAAGGGTAAGGAAATGTTGCTGGGGGCAGCAAAAGAGGCTGCTAGTTATGAGGCTTCGACCTTTATGATCTATACGGGGGCACCCCAAAATACGCGACGTAAACCGATCGCGGAGCTAAATATCGAAGCAGGCCAGGCGTATATGGCAGAACACGGCTTAAGTCAGATCGTTGTTCATGCTCCCTATATCGTTAATCTAGGTAATACTAAAAAACCGGAAAATTTTGGGTTTGCAGTCGAGTTTTTACGGGCTGAAGTTGAACGGGCTGAAGCTTTAGGAGCAACTCAGATGACGCTTCATCCCGGAGCCCATGTCGGTGCGGGAGCAAAGGCTGGGATCGAAAGTATTGCTAAGGGCTTAAATGAAGTCATCCGACCTGATCAAAAACTTCAGATCGCTTTGGAGACGATGGCGGGCAAAGGAACAGAGGTCGGACGGAGCTTTGAAGAATTAGCTCAGATCATCGATTTGGTAAAATATAATGACAAGCTATCCGTTACTTTGGATACTTGCCATACAAATGATGCAGGCTATGCGATCAAAGACGATTTTTCGGGCGTTTTAACGGAATTTGATAAGATCATTGGTTTAGATCGACTAAAAGTGATCCATTTAAATGATTCCTTGAATCCCCAAGGAAGCCATAAGGATCGGCATGCTAATCTAGGGTTTGGGACGATCGGTTTTGACAGTTTAGCAAAGATCGCTAAACTTGAAGAATTAGCTACACTACCGAAAATCTTGGAAACACCATATGTAGGTCCCGATAAAAATGATCGTTATGCGCCATATGGTTATGAGATCGCAATGTTACGCGCAGGTGAATTTGACCCTGAGTTACTCGATAAGATCTACCAAAATAAGGGTAAAAAATAGACATAAAAAAACTAAGATCTAAATTGAACACGTCAATTTACAGATCTTAGTTTTTTATTTATCTTTGTGCGTTGCTATCCAAACTTTCAGTAATTATCGTTGCAGTCTCTTCGATCGATTTGTGGGCCACGTTGATCACAGGACAACCAAGTTTTTTGTAAAGTTCGTTAGCAAAATTCAATTCGCTTTCGATGTTGTTGATGTTTGAGTAGTGTGTATCTGGATCAAGACCATAAGAGATCATCCGTTCACGTCGGATCCCATTTAAGATCTCAGGGTCGTTAGTCAAACCAAAGATCTTGTTCGGATCGACTTTATAGATCTCTTCTGGGATTTGCGCCTTAGGAACAAGGGGTAAGTTAGCCACTTTATAGCCACGATTAGCTAGGAAAAGTGACAACGGAGTCTTCGATGTCCGCGAGATCCCCAATAAGACCAGATCTGCCTTTAAAAAGCCAGCTGGGTCTTTACCATCGTCATAGGTAACAGCAAATTCAAGAGCTTCGATCCGATTGAAATATTCTTTATCGGTATTGTGATTGATCCCAGCTTTTTGTAATGGTTTTTCACCGGCTTTTTGTGAGAATTTTTGGATAACATCACTTAAAGCATCGATCACGGCTAAACCATTTTCTTGGCAGTAGTTATTTACAAAAGTCGATAGTTCTGGATCGACGAAAGTATGCACGATGATAGCAGATTCACGTTTGGCCTTGTTCATGATCCCTTGGACCAAAGAAACAGTCTTGATCAATGGGTAACGTTGGATCTTGAAATCTGCGTTAGGAAATTGGACACTAGCAGCTTCGGCGATCGCATAGGCGGTCTCCCCGAGTGAATCTGAGATCGCATAAACATGTAATTCATTTGACATAAAAATGCCTCCCTTAATTATGATAAAGTGTTAAAAAACGACTTATTCTATGAAAAATTATAGCCTATCTAACAAGTGATTCCAAGAAAAATGGCTAGGGTAAAAAAAACTGTAAAACTTTAACTTTTCACCGGTCGGATCATAAATGAACACTAATTATGTAAAAGTTTATAAAGTTATGTTGACTCTAACTTTTAATTTAGTTTATAATGGAAAGGAACTGTTGAGGTTTGTACAATTAAGACGGTTACATTTAAGCTCGGAGGGAGGGAAACAACCATGTCAAAGACAGTCGTTCGTAAAAACGAATCTCTTGATGACGCTCTTCGTCGCTTCAAACGTTCCGTTTCAAAAACAGGTACTTTGCAAGAATATCGGAAACGTGAATTCTACGAGAAGCCAAGTGTAAAACGTAAGAAAAAATCCGAAGCAGCAAGAAAGCGCAAAAATAAGCGTCGTTTCTAGTTTCTAGAGGAGGCTAATGTGATGAGTTTATTAGATTCATTACAAAAAGATATGGTAGCTGCAATGAAAGCTAAGGATAAGGGCCGTTTGGCAACTGTTCGGATGCTCAAAGCTGCAGTTACAAATGAACAAATCAACGTTGGACACGACTTGACTCCTGATGAAGAAGTAAGCGTGTTATCTCGTGAGTTGAAGCAACGCAAGGATTCTTTAGAAGAATTCAAGGCTGCTGGGCGTGATGAAGCTGTCCAAAAACTCGAAGAAGAGATCAAAGTTGTTGAAGGTTACTTGCCAAAACAACTCAGTGCAGATGAAGTAAAGGCCGTTGTTGAAGAAACGATCAATCAGGTTGGAGCAACATCAAAAGCTGACTTCGGTAAAGTAATGGGGGCAGTGATGCCTAAGTTAAAGGGTAAAGCTGATGGTAAATTAGTCAACTCTACCGTAATGTCATTGCTTAATAAATAAGCAAAGAGTCGAGATGCTAGATCTCGGCTTTTTTCTTATTTGTTCAAGTTTACTTTGAATTTGATTATCGAATTGATAATCAGTATAATTGGGATTATAAAGTATGATAAGGGAGATGGGCGATTGAGCGCAGAACAATTAGTCGAAAAAAGTTTCGTTCTCAACGATTCTCAATTGCAAATTTCGCTGTCGGGCATCAATGACAGCCATTTTAAATTGATCGAAGAAGGCCAAGATGTGGTATTAAAGCCTTTCGGTGGTACGATAAAGATCACCGGTACTGAAGAAAACGTTGATCTAGTCTATCAGATATTGAGTGAGTTGACGGGACTTTTACGTAAAAAAATCACTATAAGTAGTGCAGATATTGTGTCAGCGATGAAGATGGCACAGCGCGGAACATTAGAGTATTTTAAAGATCTCTATACTGAAGAGTTATTAAAAGACCGTCGGGGACGTTCGATCCGGGTCAAAAATTATGGGCAACGCCAGTATGTGCAAGAGATCAAGCATAAAGATCTTGTGTTTGGGATCGGACCTGCCGGAACAGGTAAGACTTATTTAGCCGTTGTAATGGCTGTTGCTGCCCTAAAGCGTCATGAAGTTGAACGGTTGATCTTGACGCGTCCAGCAGTCGAAGCAGGCGAATCATTGGGCTTTTTACCGGGTGATCTTAAAGAAAAAGTTGATCCGTATTTACGTCCGATCTATGATGCGCTAAATTCGATCTTAGGGGCAGAACACACGGAACGCTTGATCGACCGCGGTGTGATCGAGATCGCGCCTTTAGCTTATATGCGGGGACGCACGTTAGACAATGCTTTTGTTATCTTGGATGAAGCTCAAAACACGACTAGAGCGCAAATGAAGATGTTTTTGACGCGCCTTGGCTTTGGTTCTAAAATGATCATCAATGGTGATAAATCACAGATCGATCTACCTAAGGGGCACAGTCAAAGTGGTTTGGTCGATGCGGAAAAGATCTTGCAGGGTTCCCCGCACATCGGCTTTGTAAAATTTGATTCTGCCGATGTTGTGCGCCATCCGGTCGTATCTGAGATCATTCGTGCATACGATAACTATAATTCAATGGAAAATGAGGAATAAAAATGGATCTGGAAGTTTATGATAATACTGAGCAAGTTTCAAGTGAGTGGAAGACGCTCATTTGCGAGATCTTGGACTTTGCGGGTGATTATCTCAAGTTACCCTCAAATACTGAAATGTCAGTCACTTTGATGGATAATGCTGAAATCCATCGGATCAACAAAGAATATCGTGGTGTTGATAAACCAACTGATGTGATCAGTTTTGCGATCGAAGAGGAAGATCCAAATGAGGTTCCGATCATTTTACCGGATGAAGCTGATTTCGAGATCCCTAAAAATATTGGGGATATCATGGTTTCGGTCGATAAAGTCAAAGAACAAGCTGAGTATTTAGGACATTCGCAGGAAAGAGAATTGGGCTTTTTAGTTGTTCATGGTTTTTTACATCTCAATGGCTACGACCACATGCAAGCTGAAGACGAAAAGGAAATGTTTGGCTTGCAAAGAGAAATTCTCGAGGCGTATGGACTTAAACGATAAAGAACAAAAACAGCCGGTCAACAGCTGGAAAAACCGCCATTTTTTCCAGTCCTTGCGTTATGCGCTCGTTGGCTTGAAAACGGCTTATAGAGAAGAGCGTAATCTGCGGTTTCATGTGAGTGCGATAACTTTGGTCGTGATTATGGGACTCATTTTTAATGTGACCATCAGTGAGTGGCTCTGGCTATTTTTGAGTATTTTTTTGGTGATCTCCAGTGAAGTCTGGAATTCTGCCATCGAAAATGTCGTTGATCTAGCTACAAACTATAAACGACATCCACTTGCCAAAAAAGCTAAAGATATGGCGGCTGCAGCGGTCTTACTGGCAGCGATCTTTTCTTTGATCACAGCAACATTGATCTTTGGTCCACATATTTGGCAATTATTTAACTGATATTAATTAGGGAAGTGTATGTTTTGGAAGAAAAATTTCATTCAGGTTTTATTGCGATCGTAGGGCGGCCTAACGTTGGCAAATCGACTTTTTTAAATAATGTGGTCGGACAAAAGATCGCGATCATGAGCGACAAAGCTCAAACAACACGCAATAAGATCCAAGGGGTATATACCACTGATAATGCACAGATCGTGTTCATTGATACTCCTGGGATCCATAAACCACATAGTCGTTTAGGCGATTTTATGGTCAAGTCGGCGCTTTCGACGCTTAATGAAGTTGATGCAGTGATCTTCATGGTCAATGCGGAACAAAAACGCGGTCGGGGCGATGATTTCATCATTGAACGACTAAAAAATGTTAAAAAGCCGATCTATTTAGTGATCAACAAGATCGATAAGATCCATCCCGATCATTTATTAGAAGTGATGGATGATTACCGGGATACTTTAGACTACAAAGACGTCTTCCCGATCTCGGCTTTGAATGGCAATAACTGTGCTGAATTAGTCCACGATCTAGTTGAAGATCTGCCGGAAGGTCCGCAATATTATCCTGAAGATCAAGTTACTGATCATCCCGAACGTTTTATTGTCAGCGAATTGATCCGCGAAAAAGTTCTGCAATTGACACGTGAAGAAGTGCCACATTCCGTTGCCGTTGTTGTCGATCGGATCAAGCGCGAAGATGATGAAAAAGTTTTGATCCAAGCAACTATTGTGGTCGAACGTTCCAGTCAAAAGGGAATTATCATCGGTAAAGGTGGTAAGATGCTAAAAGAGATCGGGACAAGAGCGCGTAAAGAGATCGAATTTATGTTAGGTGATAAAGTCTTTTTAGAGCTTTGGGTCAAAGTTCAACCTAATTGGAAAGACCGTCAAGTCGATCTAAAAGCGTTTGGTTACCGACAAGATGATTATTAATTAAGGAAAAGAGGGGATGATTCTCCTCTTTTTTGAGATTTTTGGGGGTAAAAAGATGGTGCTACAACAAGGCGTAGAGTTTTTAGGGATCGTGGTCTCACGTAAAGACTATAAGGAACGCGATATGTTGGTCAAAATTTTGACCGATAAATATGGCTTTAAAACTTTTTTTGTCCGTGGAGTGCGTAAGCGGGGCTTTAAATTAGGAGCAGCGATCCTGCCTTTTACCCATGGGACCTATCTTGGAAGTATCAGTGATGAGGGGTTGTCATTTATCACGACGACCCGTGACATCAGCCAATATCAACAGATCACCCAGGATATCGAGTTGAATGCCTATGCTTCGTATATCTTAAGTTTAGTAGAACGAGCTCTAACGACGGAAGATCTTGTGAATTTAAGTTGGTTTTTAAGAGTCAAAAAGGCACTTGAGTTGATCGATGAGGGCTTTGATCCTGCGATCATCACTAATATCATCGAGATCCAGTTACTTACCAGTTTTGGGGTCAGACCGCGACTTGAAAGCTGTGTTATTTGCCAAAATACGGAGCGTTTATTTGATTATTCAGAAAGTTATGGTGGTTTGTTGTGTCAGCAACATTGGCATTTAGATCCCCATCGGTTGCATTTGGATCAGCGGACAGTCTATTATTTACGCCTACTATCAGTTGTAGATCTGGAGCGGTTGAATTCGATCAAGGTCAAGGACCAGACTAAAGCTAATTTAAGAAAAACTTTGGATGAGATCTATGAACATCAAGTTGGAATTTACGTGCCAGCAAAAAAATTTCTTGATCAAATGTCGTCATGGGACCAATTTTTTAAGGATAATAAGTGATTTTACAACTAAATATGACTTGACAAAAAAACGCGGTTAAACTATCCTAAAAATATCAATAATGAGACGTTGATAGAAGAGGATCGGTCTAAGGATAGAGTTAGCGAGTCTGAGATGGTGAAAGCAGATATCTATTGAGACATGATTGGCACTTTTGGAGTCTTAACGAATTAAGCTGCTAGTTATACTAGAAGTAGGGTGGAACCGCGATTTTCGAAAATCGTCCCTATGTAGCCAAAGGCGCTACATAGGGACTTTTTTGTGCGTTATTTGGCTGATTCGAAAATAAATCTTTGGAGGCAAAAAGATGGCAGATAAATTGTCAATGCAAGATATTATTTTAACATTACAACAGTTTTGGGCAAAGCAAGGCTGTATGTTAATGCAATCCTATGATACAGAAAAAGGGGCTGGTACGATGAGTCCCTATACTTTCTTACGTGCGATCGGACCAGAACCTTGGAACGTTGCCTATGTTGAACCTTCACGTCGCCCAGCTGACGGTCGTTATGGTGAAAACCCTAATCGTTTATACCAACATCATCAATTCCAAGTGATCATGAAACCTTCGCCAGACAACATCCAAGAACTTTATTTGGATAGTTTACGTGCCTTAGGGATCGATCCTTTAGAACATGATATTCGGTTTGTTGAAGATAACTGGGAAAACCCATCAATGGGTTGTGCCGGTGTTGGTTGGGAAGTTTGGCTCGACGGGATGGAGATCACCCAATTTACTTATTTCCAACAAGTCGGGGGCTTAGAAGTTCGTCCAGTTGCCGTTGAAGTAACTTATGGGCTCGAACGTTTATCCTCTTACATTCAAGACGTTAATTCAGTATTTGAGCTTGAATGGGCCGATGGAGTCAAATACGGTGATATCTTCAAAGAACCTGAATTTGAACATTCCAAGTATTCATTTGAAGAAAGCAACCAAGAGATGTTGTTTGAATTATTTGACACTTATGAAAAAGAAGCTAAAAAGCAGATCGAAAATGGTCTAGTTCACCCAGCTTATGACTATATCCTAAAATGTAGCCATACCTTTAACTTATTAGATGCTCGTGGTGCAGTTTCTGTAACTGAACGTGCTGGTTATTTATCACGGATCAGAAATATGGCTCGAATGGTCGCTCGGGCTTTTGTGGCTGAACGTAAGAAATTGGGTTATCCATTGATCAAAGATGAAGCTTTACGCGCTAAATTGTTAGAGGAGGACAAATAATGGCACATACATTTTTGTTAGAGATCGGATTAGAAGAGATCCCAGCTCATGTCGTTACACCAAGTAGCCAACAATTGGTCAAAAAGATGATGGCATTTTTAGAAGAAAATCGCTTAGACTTTGATGAGATCAAAGCTTACTCAACTCCAAGGCGTTTAGCACTCAAGGTCTTAGGCTTAGCTGATAAGCAAGCTGACATTGAAGAAGAAGCTAAAGGTCCAGCTAAAAAGATCGCTTTGGATGCCGAAGGAAACTGGTCTAAAGCTGCTCAAGGCTTTTCTCGGGGGCAAGGTTGCACGCCAGATGATATCTTTTTTAAGGAATTAAAAGGGGTCGAATATGCTTACGTTAAGAAATTCATTCCTGGTAAGAGCGCTAAAGAAGTTTTAAGTGATGTCAAAGACGTCGTGATGGATCTTAAGTTCCCAACGATGATGCGCTGGAGCACTAATGATTTTGAATACGTGCGTCCGATCAAGTGGCTAGTATCCTTGTTGGATAAAGAAGTCGTAGATTTTGAGATCTTAAACGTTAAGGCTGGACACCAAACGTTGGGTCATCGTTTCTTGGGTAAGGCGATCGAGCTTACTGATGCTAATGACTATCCAGCTGCTTTAGAACCACAAATGGTGATCGCTGATGCCAAGAAACGTAAAGAAATGATCGTTTCGCAGATCAATGAGCTTGCACAACAAAATAATTGGCAAGTAGTGATCGATCCAGAGTTGTTAGAAGAAGTTAATAATTTGGTCGAATATCCAACTGTCTTTGCTGGAAACTTTGATCAAAAATACCTAATGATCCCAGATGCTGTTTTGATCACCTCCATGAAAGATCATCAACGTTTCTTCTACGTAACCGATGAAGCTGGTAACTTGTTACCAAACTTTATCTCGGTGCGTAACGGGAACCAAGCTCATTTGGAAAATGTGATCGCCGGTAACGAAAAAGTGTTGACGGCACGCTTAGAAGACGCTGCTTTCTTCTATGAAGAAGATCAAAAACAAACGATCGCAGATTATGTTGAACGTTTGAAGAAGGTAATGTTTCACGATAAGATCGGCACGATCTACGAAAAGATGGAACGTGTTCACTTGATCGCACATTACTTAGGTGAAAAATTAGGCTTAAGTGACCAAGAATTAGCCGATCTTGATCGTGCAAGTCAGATCTATAAATTTGACTTAGTAACTGGAATGGTCGGTGAATTTTCTGAATTGCAAGGTGTCATGGGTGAGATCTATGCTAGATTGCAAGGTGAAAATGAAGCAGTCTGTGTTGCAATGCGTGAAGAGTATCTTCCAACTAGTGCTGAAGGTGAATTACCACAGACAAATGTTGGGGCAGTCTTATCGATCGCTGATAAAATCGATAGCATCCAAGCCTTCTTTAGTGCAGGGATGTTGCCAAGTGGTTCTAATGATCCTTATGCTTTGCGTCGTCAAGCTTTAGGTATCGTTCGGATCGCTTTAGCTAAAGGTTGGGCCCTTTCAACCCCATTGTTACAAGCAGCAGTTGAAGCCGCTTATGCTAAACGCCCAGATCTATACGAAAAGATCGCTCCTGCTGAAAATAAAGCTATGATCCAAGATTTCATCGCAGATCGCTTGCAACAGATCTTGAATGGACCAAACTTACGGCATGATGTGCTTGAAGCAGTAATGGCTAATAAAGCTAATGCATTTACATTGGCTCAAAAAGCCGCTGATCTTTTGGCGCAACATTTAACAGATGAAGACTTCAAAGAAAATATCGAAGCTTTGACTAGAGCAAGTCGCTTAGCTAAGAAATTAGATGATCAAAGTGATCTTACTGTTGATACAGCATTATTTGAAAACGAAGCTGAACAAGGTCTTTATGAAGCCGTTGAAGCAGTTAGAAAAGACTTCAAAGCCGCTGATCTTGAAACTAAATTTATTGCTTTGAAGAACTTACGTGAACCGATCAATGCTTATTTTGAAAAGACGATGGTCATGGCCGATGATGAAAAGGTCAAGTTGAATCGTTTGCGTCAATTAGCACAGATCGCACGTTTGACAGCTGTCTTTGGTGCTTTAGATGCCTTGAATACTAAATAATTTTTCTAAGAGTGAGTCTAGTTTTTAGACTTGCTCTTTTTTTCGAGCAATTATGTTGTCTAAGAGCAATGGTACAGCGTATTATTTAGATGTAAAAAAGTTGAAGGATAATTATTTTGTAATAATGCTTGTCAAAGACATGTCAATTTGATATAGTGATTGTTTACGTTTACTCTTGCAATAAAGATATATCTATTATAAAATTAGTATCGGTATAATTTTTATTATGAAAGGTCGTGCTTTGGTGTGCGACCTTTCGTAACTATATTTAAAAATGGGGTGAGGCCGTGGTAAGTCAACGTAGGATACCGACTGATGTGATCGATCAGATCAGATCGGATGTCAATATTTTGGATATCATAGGCCAATATGTCCAGTTACACCGCTCAGGGAGCAATTGGTTCGGATTGTGTCCCTTCCATACAGAAAAAACGGGCTCATTTTCTGTGAATGAACCCAAGCAGTTCTTCCACTGTTTTTCATGTGGTCGCGGGGGAAATGTTTTCAAATTCTTGATGGAGATCGAGGATCTGACATTTCCGGAAGCAGTTTATCGCACAGCTGAGTTAGCCGGGATCGAGCTTGATGCTAAGTATTTACCGCAAAATATTGCTGGTGCAGAAGATACTCAGTCTGAGACCGGTAGATTAAAGCAGCTTTATGCGCAAGCAGGGCAGTTATATCATCACATCTTAGTAAATACTAAGTTAGGACAGCCAGCTTTGGATTATCTGCATGAACGTGGTCTAAGTGATGAGCTGATTGCAGAGTTTCAGTTGGGGTATGCACCTCAAGCTGAGATCTTACAAGCCTTTTTTCATGAAAAAAAGCTTGATGATTATCAAACTTTGCGAAAATCGGGTCTGTTTAGCGAACGTGAAGGTGAAAATCTAGCTGAACGTTTCAATGATCGGATCATGTTTCCGATCAGAAATCAAACTGGACAGATCATTGCTTTTTCAGGTCGACTTTTGACACCTGATAAGAAATTGCCTAAATATCTCAACTCACCCGAGGGGATCTTATTTAATAAGCGTAAAGTTCTCTTTAACTTTGATAAGGCTAAAAAGACGATCAGACATGAAAGTAAAGTCTATCTATTTGAGGGCTTTATGGATGTTTTAGCAGCATGGCGGGCTGGGATCAAAAATGGTGTAGCCTCGATGGGGACGAGTTTAACGAGTGAGCAGATCTATCTTTTAGAGCAAACGGCAAGTAAGCTCTATATCTGTTATGATGGTGATCTTCCAGGGCGTAAGGCTACCAAGCGGGCCTTGGAGTTGATCGCACCATTGAGCAAGTTTGAGCTTGGAACGATCTTATTACCTGAAAAGCTTGATCCAGATGAGTATGTTCGCAAATACGGTCCAGAAAATTTTAAAGATTTTGTGACGTCACATGAACGCACTGAATTAGAATTTTATTTGGAGTATTTTCGGGCAGGGCGTAATCTTGAGACTGAAAGTGATCAATTAGCGTATATCACAGATGTATTAGAGAGAGTTGCGCAGGTCAAAGATCCACTGGCGCGCGATCTGACCATCAATCGTTTAGCCAAAGAGTTTGAGCTAGATAAGAACAATTTAACTAGTCAACTTCAGGCTTTGATGCAACAGGTCCAATCAGAACAACTCAAACAAGATCAAGCAAATTCACTCAAGCGCTCGGATAAGGTCGTCTATAGTACCCAACAGCGTCAAGAAAAAAAACGCTATACCCCGGCTGAACAAGCCGAAAGATTATTATTGTATCGTTTGTTACATGAACATGATGTCTTTTTACGCATCAAGGGTCTAGCTGATTTTTCGTTTATCCATGAAGATTATGAAACGATCTTTTTATTAGCTGATGGATACTTTGACCGTTATTCTGAGTATGAAAGTGCAAGCTTTTTAGACTTTTTAAAAGATGAACATTTAAGGCAGATCATCATCTCACTTGAATTAGGTGATTATGGTGAATCAAACGAACAAGAGATCAGTGATTGTCTAGCATTTATCATGCAGCATTCCCCGTTAGAAGAGCAGATCAAGGCGGTCGAAGCCCAATTAGAGCAAGCCAAACGTTTGGGAGATGCCAAAGCGATCATGGAACAGACGACAAAACTGATCGAATTATTGAAAAAAAAGCAGACAGAGAAGTCAATCATTTAAGGGAGGCCTCTATTTTGGCAGAAGAGAAAAAAAATACGAATTTCGATGCGGTGGCATATAAGAAAGCATTGCGTGAGTTATTACGTGAGTATAAACCAAAAAAAGAAATCAGATATGATGAATTGACTGATAAAATGGTAACGCCATTTCACTTAGATGCCGAACAAATGGACAGTTTGATCGTGCGGGTCGAAGATGCTGGGATCTCAGTTGTGGATGAAAATGGTGATCCAAGTGAACTCAGCTTGAAGAAAGCCAGTCATGAAGAAAAAGAATTAGCAAAAAGTGACTTATCAGCTCCATCTGGCGTTAAGATCAATGATCCAGTTCGGATGTACCTTAAAGAAATTGGCCGTGTCAATCTCTTGACTGCTGACGAAGAAGTGGCTTTAGCTTTACGGATCGAAGAAGGCGACGAAGAAGCTAAGCAACGTTTGGCGGAAGCAAACTTGCGCTTGGTCGTTTCGATCGCTAAGCGCTATGTGGGGCGTGGAATGTCATTTCTTGACTTGATCCAAGAAGGTAACATGGGCTTGATGAAAGCCGTTGAAAAATTTGACTATCGTAAGGGATTCAAATTCTCAACTTATGCAACTTGGTGGATCAGACAAGCGATCACACGTGCGATCGCTGATCAAGCTCGGACGATCCGGATCCCTGTGCACATGGTAGAAACGATCAATAAATTGATCCGCATCCAACGCCAAATGCTCCAAGATCTCGGACGTGAACCGATCCCTGAAGAAATCGGGGCTGAAATGAACATGCCGACCGAAAAAGTACGTGAGATCTTAAAGATCGCGCAAGAACCTGTTTCTTTAGAAACGCCGATCGGTGAAGAAGATGATTCGCATTTAGGTGATTTTATCGAAGATCAAGATGCGACAAGTCCAGCTGAACATGCAGCTTATGAATTATTAAAAGAACAGATCGAAAGTGTCTTAGATACTTTGACTGATCGTGAAGAAAATGTTTTACGTCTACGCTTTGGTCTAGATGATGGCCGGACACGAACTTTAGAAGAAGTTGGTAAAGTCTTTGGGGTCACGCGGGAACGTATCCGTCAGATCGAAGCCAAGGCTTTACGCAAATTGCGTCATCCTTCACGGTCTAAACAATTAAAAGACTTCTTAGAATAGGCTTTGTCAAAGGTCCGCCGATTTTGGGTGGACCTTTTTTTGTCGAGTCTAAAGATAAATGGTAAAATAATCCTTAAGAAACAACGTCAGCGGAAATAAAATGTGGCGCTGAGTCCAAAAAGTAGTAAATGAAAGGAATAGCTATATTTTCGGACCACATTTGGTATAGCTAATAGTAACATGGATGCACATCATCTTTCACAACGCCTCTTATGTGTGGCTGATCTGATCGAAAAAGGAGCACGCTTAGCGGATATCGGTTCGGATCATGCTTATTTACCAGCATATTTGGCTTTAAAGGGTCAAATTGAGTTTGGGATCGCTGGTGAAGTGGTCAAGGGTCCTTATGAAAATGCAAAGCAAGAGATCAAAAAAGAGGGGCTAGAAGATAAAGTCCAAGCTCGGTTGGCGGATGGCTTGAATGCGATCGAGTTAGCCGACCAGATCAATGTGATCACGATCTGCGGGATGGGTGGTACGTTGATCTGTGATATCTTGGAAGCTGGGAAGGACAAGTTAGTCGATCATCCACAGTTGATCTTGCAGCCTAATGTCGGTGAAGAAAACGTCAGACGTTGGCTGTTAGCTAATAATTATCAGATCACAGCTGAATATATCATGGAAGAAGATGGCCACATCTATGAAGTGATCGCAGCAAGCTATACTGATGAAAAACAAACTTTGACACCTGAAGCGTTACAGTTTGGACCTTATCTACTCCAAAAGAAAAATGCTGCTTTTCAAGCTAAATGGCAAAAAGAGATCGCTAAGTTAGAAACGATCTTAAAAGAATTGAATAAAGCAAATCAAGTTCCAGTCGCTAAAAAACAAGCGCTTGAAGCAAAAATAGCACAGATCGGAAGTGTTTTAAATGGTTAAAGTCAAAGATATCGTGGCTCGTTTTGAGGAATTTGCCCCCCAGCGGATCGCCGAAAAAAACGACCCGATCGGATTACAATTAGGCAGTCTCGAGCATGAAGTCAAAAAAATGATGGTCACCTTGGATGTCAGACCAGAAGTTGTGGAAGAGGCGATCGCAGCGGGGGTAGATTTTATTTTTGCCCATCATCCAGCGATGTTTGTTCCAGTAAAACATTTTGATCTAACCGATCCACAAAATCAAATGTATGCCAAACTCATCAAGCACGATATCACGGTCTATGCCGCCCACACCAATTTGGACAATGCTAACGGAGGTATGAATGATTGGTTAGCAGAAGCGTTGCATATTGAAGAAACAAAACCATTACTACCACCTAAAGCTGAAGTTTGGTATAAATTAGCGGTATTTGTTCCTGAAGAACATGCTACCATTTTACGTCAAGCCTTAGCTAAGGCTGGTGCGGGACATTTGGGCGATTATACGGCATGCTCATATTCTGTAAGTGGGACAGGTCGTTTTAGACCAGAAGCTGGTGCTGCCCCACATTTAGGAGAAGTCGGTCAAGTAAGCGAAGTAGCTGAAGAAAAAGTCGAAGTGGTTTTCCCAGCCAAAATAAAAGCCAAAGTTTTGCAGGCAATGCAAGCTGCGCATCCTTATGAAGAGATCGCTTTTGATCTATATCAAGTCGAAGGCCTTGGCCAAAGTACGGGGATGGGCCGCGTCGGTAAGTTGAGCACGTCGATGACAGTAAGCGAATATGCGGCGTTTTGTAAACAAGTTTTAGGCCTTCAGGGGTTGCGTTTAGTAGCTAAAGATCCTACAAGGGTAGTGGAACGCGTCGCCGTCTTAGGTGGTTCCGGCGCTAAATTTTATCCATTTGCTTTAAAAGCACAAGCTGATGTCTATGTTACAGGCGATGTCTCTTACCATACAGCTCATGATATGTATGAAAGTGGACTGGCAGTGATCGATCCTGGACATCATTTTGAAGCGATCTGTAAGCCTCACCTAAAACGACTCTTTACCCGTTGGAATGAGCAAAATACTTGGCAGATCGAGGTCGTTTCTTCTAAATTAAATACAGATCCATTCACATTCATCTAGCAGAAAAGAGGAATTTTAATGACAAAATATGATAAATTAGTACCGCGCTTTTTGGATTATGTTAAAGTCGAAACACGTTCCGATGAAAATTCGACGACGATCCCATCCACGCAGTCACAAGTTGAGTTCGCTAAAAAATTAGCGGCGGAATTGACGACGATTGGCTTAGAAAATGTCCGTATTTCAGATAAAAGTGGCTATGTTTTTGCTGAATTAAAGAGTAATTTAGCCGATGATACAGGTGTAAAAAAGGTCGGCTTTTTAGCTCATATGGATACGGCTGATTTTAATGCGACTGATGTAAAACCACAGATCGTTGAAAATTATGACGGGCAAAGTGATATCAAGTTGGATCCAGCTGGCAACTATGTCTTATCACCAGCCGAATTTCCAAGTTTGAAAAAATATCAAGGGCATACCTTGATCACCACAGATGGGTCAACTTTACTTGGGGCTGACGATAAAGCTGGGGTAGCTGAGATCATTACAGTCATGGAATATTTAGTGGCTCATCCCGAGATCAAACACAGCGATATCAAGATCGGGATCGGACCAGATGAAGAGATCGGTACTGGCTCACGGCAATTTGATGTGGCTGATTTTTGGGCTGATATTGCTTATACAGTCGATGGTGGTCCTTTAGGGGAATTGGAATATGAGACCTTTAATGGAGCTCAAGCCAAGGTCAAATTTATCGGTAAAGATGTTCATCCGGCGACCGCAAAGGGGATCATGGTCAATGCGATCCAGCTAGCAATGGATTTCCATGCTTTATTGCCTAAAGATGAAGTCCCTGAAAAAACAGAAGGACGCCAAGGATTTTTCCATGTACTTGATATGCAAGGCACAGTCGATCAAGCTAGTTTGACTTATATCATTCGTGATCACGATCATCAAAAATTTGAACAACGCAAACAATTGATGAAAGATATCGCAGCTAAATTAAATGAGAAATTGGGTCAAGAGCGCGTTGTACTTGAACTAAAGGATCAATACTACAACATGCGTGAAGTTATCGAAAAAGATATGACAGTCGTTGAACTTGCTGAACAGGCGATGAAAAATCTCGATATCACACCAGAGATCTATCCCGTCCGTGGAGGCACAGATGGCTCAACGATCTCATTTATGGGATTACCGACACCTAATATTTTTGCGGGGGGCGAAAACATGCATGCCCGCTATGAATATGTGTCTAAGCAAGTCATGGAACAAGCAGCTGACGTGATCTTAGAGATCATCAAGTTGGCAGCAACTAAATAGTTTTAAAGCGTGGCAAGTAAGTCGCGCTTATTTGTGAAATGGGGTAGTTAAGATGAATAATGAAGATAATTTGACTTCAGCAGTGCAAGCTGCATTGGGTGAAGCCCAACAGATCGCGATCACGCGTAAACAACAAGAGATCGATGTTGCTCACCTCTTTAAATTCTTAGTACAACCAGGTGAACTTGTCGGTGAGATCTATAAAAAAGCCGGGGTCGACCTTAAAGCCCTTGAACAAGAGATCGACCGTGTCTTAGATCAGTTACCAGTTATTTCAGGTAGCGTCCAATACGGTCAAGCCTTTAGCACGAAGTTATTACAACTCTTGCGTGATGCCGATGAGATCAAGCAAGAATTTAGTGATGAATATATTTCTTTGGATACTTTAGTCTTGGCTTTGATGAAACAGACTTATGATCCACTAGCACGTTGGTTGACCGAGCATGGTGCTACCGCTACTAAACTCCAACAGACCATCACTGAGATGCGAGCTGGCGAACGAGTAACTTCTAAGAATCAAGAAGAACAATACCAAGCTTTGGAAAAATATGGGGTCGATCTGGTCAAACAGGTACGGCAAGGTAAACAAGATCCTATCATCGGTCGCGACGAAGAGATCCGTGATGTAATCAGGATCTTGTCGCGGAAGACAAAAAACAATCCCGTCTTGATCGGGGAACCTGGGGTCGGTAAAACAGCGATCATCGAAGGTTTGGCTCAACGGATCGTTAGAAAAGATGTTCCCGATAATCTAAAAGACAAGACGATCTTTTCTTTAGATATGGGCTCTTTGATCGCGGGAGCTAAATACCGTGGCGAATTTGAAGAACGTTTGAAAGCTGTTTTAAAGGCTGTTACCAAGAGTCAAGGCCAGATCATCTTATTTATCGATGAGATCCATAATATTGTTGGCGCTGGTAAGACAGAAGGCAGTATGGATGCCGGTAATCTGTTGAAACCAATGCTTGCCCGTGGTGAACTGCATTTGATCGGGGCAACGACTTTAGACGAATATCGTGAGTATTTGGAAAAGGACAAAGCTTTAGAGCGCCGTTTCCAAAAAGTTTTGGTCAAAGAACCGACTGTTGAAGACACGATCTCGATCTTGCGGGGGTTAAAAGAACGCTATGAGATCCACCATGGTGTTTCGATCCATGATAGTGCCTTAGTGGCGGCAGCGACCTTATCTGATCGCTATATCACCGATCGTTTCTTGCCCGATAAAGCGATCGATCTAGTCGATGAAGCTTGTGCTGAGATCAGAGTAGAAATGAATTCGATGCCGACCGAACTCGATCAGATCACGCGCCAATTGATGCGCCAAGAGGTCGAAGAAGCAGCTTTGAAAAAAGAATCTGACCCCGCTTCCAAGAAACGCTTAGCCGAAATGCAAAGTGAATTAGCTGAGTCGCGTGAGAAAGCTAATCAGTTGAAGATGCGCTGGGAAAGTGAAAAAGAAGATGTCCAAAAGATAAGTGATAAAAAATCTGAACTTGATCGGGCTAAGCATGAACTAGAAGAAGCGGAAAATAACTATGACCTTGAAAAAGCCGCTAAATTGCAACATGCTGTGATCCCAGAATTGGAAAAACAATTAGCCAAACTAGAGCAAGTAGAGCGTCCCGATAATTGGTTGGTCGAAGAATCCGTGACCGAAGAAGAGATCGCTTCAGTCGTTAGTCGGTTAACGGGTGTGCCTGTAGCCAAATTAGTTCAAGGTGAACGGCAAAAGCTCTTACATTTAGCCGAGAACCTGCATAAGCGCGTGATCGGTCAAGATGAAGCCGTTGACGCGGTCTCAAATGCAGTCCTACGTTCTCGTGCTGGGTTACAGGACCCATCTAAACCATTGGGCTCATTTATGTTTTTAGGGCCAACTGGGGTCGGTAAAACCGAATTAGCTAAAGCCTTAGCTGAAGATCTCTTTGATTCTGATAAGCATATGGTTCGGATCGATATGTCGGAATACATGGAAAAAGCCAATGTATCACGTTTGGTCGGAGCTGCTCCAGGGTATATCGGCTATGAAGAAGGCGGACAATTGACCGAAGCTGTTCGGCGTAATCCATACACGATCGTATTATTCGACGAGATCGAAAAAGCTCATCCTGATGTCTTTAACATCTTGTTGCAAGTTTTAGATGATGGACGTTTGACTGATGGTCAAGGGCGAACGGTCGATTTTAGAAATACGATTTTGATCTTAACGTCTAACTTAGGTTCAGAGATCTTATTGAATAATTTAGAAGCTGACGATAAGATCTCACCTGAGGCTAAAAAGCAAGTGTTAGATATTGCTAAGGCTCACTTTAAGCCGGAATTTCTCAATCGGATCGATGATATCATCATGTTTTCGCCATTGTCGCTCAAGGCTATTGGAAAGATCGTGGATAAATTCGTTGCGCAACTATCAAAACGACTTGAAGAACAAGAGATCAGCCTGACGATCAGTGATAGTGCTCGGCAATGGTTGGCTCAAAAAGGCTATGATCCTGCTTACGGAGCTCGTCCATTGCAACGCTTCATCACAAACCAAGTCGAAACGCCACTGGCACGTGAGATCATTTCAGGTGAGATCTTACCACACAGTAAAGTTGAGATCGATCTAAAGGATGGAAATTTAGTCTTTAATAAGACGGTTATTGAATAACAAAAAAACCGAGGCTACAAATAGTCTCGGTTTTTATTACTTATCAGTTTTCGTTGCCTTTTTTGGGCTTTTAACAAAAGCGAGTAGGCAATTTACGGCGATAAAGCCACCGACCATTGCGATCAGACCGCTTTGGAGTGGTTCAAAGGGACTACCGGAAAGTGCAGAGAGCACATAGCCGATAACTTCACCATAGATAAAGCCCCAAAAAAGAATTGTAAGTTGTTTTGCCATTTGACAACACCTCGCATTCTCACTAAGTAGTTTAGCACAAAGAATTTTAATTTACAACGGACGGCTAGGAGCAATTTTGGGAGACTGTCGCAGTTATCTGTACGGCATATCCCGCTTTTCTGCGCACTGTGTAGTCGTGCTCCAGAATGCAACTCCTGGAAAATAACAACGATCAAACTCCGAGGCAAAAAGCGCCTCATAGTTTGCTTGCCGTTATTTTTACGGAGCTAAACGCATTCTTGCGCACTGTGATAAAAGGCGAACGTATTTTTGAAAAGACACGGACAAATTTGTATAATTAAAACAAAGACTTTTATTAGAAAGGTGGCGGTCGTTTTGTTTGCTCCATTACAAGTTATCAGTGCTAACAGTTTGTTAAAGAGCACTTTACGTATCGAAGATTATGTCAAACGTGCTGCCGATTTAGGCTACCAGAGCCTCGTTTTAAGCGATATCGATGTGATGTATGGTGTCCTTGATTTTTATCATGCCTGTCAGAAATACCAGATCAAGCCGATCTTTGGGCTGACCTTAGAATTTGAAAATGACGCGAAACTGTTATTGATCGCCAAAAATAATACGGGCTACCACAATTTGCTCAAATTGTCTTCGCTAAAAATGACCACGTTCAAGCAAGAACTTCCAGAGCTAGAAGAATTTTTAAAAGCGGTCATGACATATAGCCAAGATCTCTTTATTATCTCACCAGCTAAGGAAAGCCTATTATTAAAATACTACGAACAAGCTGGTGAGATCTTGGAGCGCTTGAAACAGACACCGGTAGCTGGGGTCTATTTAGGGATCGATCCGCTCTTGTCTAAACAAGAATTATTAGCGATCAAATTATTAGCACAGCAAACGCAGACTGCGTTGATCGCTGCCAGTGCAGTTCATTATTTAGAACCAGCTGACTATTTTGAAGTCAAAGTTTTGCGGACGATCGGTGAAGCAGAGAAGTTGAGCGGCGTCTGGAACAAGAAGAACACTTTAGGCAAAAACTATCTTAAAGATATCAGTCAATATCATGAAGAATATCGGGCTTTAGGACTGACAAAAGCCTTAGAGGCAAATGCTAGGCTGTGTGATCTAGCCCAAGTGATACTGGATTTCCCTAAGACTAAATTGCCTCATTTTAAGACACCTAATGGGATGAGTGCTAAAGCTTATTTACAAAAACTTTGTCAAGAAGGGTTGCGACAACGGTTAGTAGCTGATCAGATAACCGAGACAAAGCCGTATTTTGACCGCTTGAAACAAGAATTAGCCGTGATCGATGCGATGGGCTTTGATGATTATTTTTTGATCGTTTGGGATGTCACTAATTATGCGCATAACAACCAGACCCGGATCGGACCAGGGCGAGGCTCGGCGGCTGGGTCGTTAGTTTCATATGTTTTAAAGATCACTGATGTCGACCCTTTGCGGTATGGTTTGTTATTTGAACGTTTCTTGAATCCCGAGCGCGCCCAAATGCCAGATATCGATCTGGATATCCCAGATACTAAACGTGATCAGATCATCAAATACGTACACCAAAAATATGGCCATGAACATATGGCTCAGATCATAACCTTTGGAACTTTGGGGGCACGGCAAGCGATCCGTGACGTTGCTCGAGTCATGGGGTTGACGAGTTTTGAGATCGATGAGTGGTCAAAAGCATTGCCGCATAAGTTTAAACTGACCTTAAAAGAGGCATATCAAGAATCACAAAAGGTCAAAAATTTGATCGCTGATAGTCAAAGAAATGAATTGTTGTTCAAAACAGCCCTTAAATTAGAGGGGCTACCGCGTCATTATTCAACGCATGCTGCAGGGGTGATCTTGAGTGATGAAGTCTTGAGCGACTTGATCCCTGTTCAATTAGGGACCGATCAGATCTTGTTATCTCAGTTTGCTAAGGGCCAAGTCGAAGAAGCTGGCTTATTGAAGATCGACTTTTTAGGCCTACGGAATTTGACGATCTTAGATAATGCACTCAAATTTGTCCGCAAGGGTTATCAAGAAAAATTAGATCTAAAACAGATCTCTTTAGATGATCCTTTGACTTTACGGCTCTTTCAAGCAGGACAGACAAATGGCGTCTTTCAATTTGAATCGACGGGGATCAAGAATGTTTTACGGCGTCTACATCCAACTTCATTTGAAGATGTTGCTGCGGTCAATGCCTTATATCGTCCGGGGCCGATCGGAAATATCGATGAATTTATTGCGCGTAAACATGGGCAACATCCTGTTAGCTATCCAGAAAAAAGTTTACAGCCGATCCTAGCTAAAACTTATGGGATCATGGTCTATCAAGAACAAGTCATGCAAGTTGCGTCAGCGATGGGGGGCTTTAGCTTAGGTGAAGCCGACCTCTTGCGCCGGGCGATCAGTAAAAAAGATCAACTAAAGATCGATAAATTGCAAGAGCGCTTTGTCATGGGTGCTAAAGCTAAAGGGTACACAGTCGCTAGTGCGCTAGAGGTCTATGAGTACATGAAACGCTTTGGTAATTACGGTTTTAACCGGTCCCACGCGGTCGCATATTCTAAAATGGCGTTTGAGTTAGCCTATCTTAAGAGCCATTATCCGGCTGCTTTTTTTGCGGCTCTATTGAATTCAGTGATCGGAAACGATAATAAGTTAAAAGAATATCTAGGTGAGATGCGTCAATTCAAGTTGCAAGTTGCTGGTCCAGATATCAACACCAGTCAGCTCTATTTTTCACTCAAAGACAAAAAAGTCGTCTTCGGCCTAGGCTCGATCAAAACTTTACGCGGTGATCTGGTCAAAGCGATCTTACAAGAACGGCGACAAAACGGTAATTTCAAGAGTTTAGCCGATCTTATCCGACGTTTGGATAAAAAACTCTTAAAAGAAGAACAACTTAAAGCCTTGATCTATGCTGGCGCCTTTGATCAAATAGAATCAGATCGAAGCAAACTATTATCACAATTACCGATGGTGTTGAGCAATATCGCTTTGAGCGGTGAAAATCAGACTTTGTTTGAGATGTTAGCACCTAAAGAAGAAAAGACGACTGAAACGCTCTCGACGGCTGAGCTTTTAGAAAAGGAATTTTATTACTTAGGGACGTATTTGTCGGGGCATCCAGTCGAAAAGTATGCTTGGCTACGTCAAAGGCAACACGCAAAATTATTGGCGGAGCTTATTCCGAATGAAACGGTCAAGACAGTCGTTTATGTTAAAAATAAGCGGGTGATCCGAACTAAAAAAGGTGAGCAGATGGCCTTTTTGCAGGTTGCTGATGAGAGTGGTGAAACTGAATTGGTGATCTTTCCGCGGGAATACCGCCGCTTTGCGACATTATGTGAACCCCAAAGCATCTTGCTAGTAAGTGGAAAAGTTGAGTTGCGCAATGAAAGAAAGAGTATCTTAGTTTCAGAGCTGGCTGCTACAGCTGATATCAAAGAGCAATATTACTATTTACGTTTAGAACGATCACTAGCCAAGGGGACACGCCAGCAACTCTGGCGGATCTTGCGGGCTCACCATGGGGATGTTCCTGTAATCATAATCGAAGAAAATGAGAACAGGAAAATAATTTTGCAAGAAAATTTATGGTTGCGCCCAGATGAAAGCACGAAAGAAGCGCTAACAACCTTGTTAGGTAGCAAAAATGTCGTTTTGAAGTAATGAAAATTCATGAAAACTGCTTTTAAATTATTGGTGAAAATGCAATTTTTTACAAGACAACGGCGCTCAAAAGTGATAAGATTACATTTGGAGAATGTAGTACTACAATTATTACTTGAGGTGAAGAAATGAAACGCATTGGTATTTTAACAAGCGGTGGCGATGCCTCCGGGATGAACGCTGCTGTACGTGCGATTGCTCGTTCCGCTATGAATGCGGGTCTTGAAGCTTATGGTGTCAACTATGGCTACAAGGGTCTTGTTGAAGGTAACATCTTCAAGATGGAATCTTCCCAATTGGACGGTATCATCAATCGTGGTGGCACCATTCTTTACTCTGCACGTTTCCCAGAATTTGCAGAAGAAGAAGTACAATTAAAAGCGATCGAACAACTTAAAAAGTTTGGGATCGATGCTTTAGTTGTTATTGGTGGCGACGGTTCTTACCACGGTGCTTTGAAACTTACAAAGCATGGCTTTAACTCGATCGGTGTTCCAGGAACGATCGATAACGATATTCCAGGAACTGATTTCACGATCGGTTTTGATACAGCTATCAACGTGGCAACAGATGCTTTAGATCGCATCAATGATACAGCAACATCACACCAACGTGTCTTTGTTGTTGAAGTTATGGGTCGTGGCGCTGGGGATATTGCATTATGGTCTGGGATCGCAGCCGGAGCAGATGCAATCGTTATTCCAGAACGCGATTATGACGTCAAAGCAATTGCTGACAAGTTGACTAAGAACCGTGAACAAGGTAAAGATCATGGCTTGATCGTCTTGGCTGAAGGCGTAATGTCTGCTAAAGACTTCAAGGAAGAACTTGACAAGCACGGTGACTTCGATAGTCGTGCAATTACTTTGGGCCACATTCAACGTGGTGGCGTACCAACTGCTAAAGACCGCGTATTAGCTAGTCGCTTCGGTGATTATGCTGTTCGTTTATTGCTTGAAGGCAAGGGTGGTTTAGCTATCGGTATTCGCGACAACCAACTTGTTGCAACTGATATCATCGATACTTTAGAAAACCACAAGCATGTGACAGACGTGTCATTGCTTGACTTGAACGAACGTTTGAGCTTCTAAAGTAGCAACTTATAGGTAGAGTTGAAACTACCTTAACGGGTAACTGTTTAAACTTTTGATATTTCAACGTAAAATGCAGAGCATTTAAGATTTTCAAAGGAGAGAATTAACTCATGAAAAAGACCAAGATCGTAAGTACACTTGGACCAGCTAGTTCAGATTTAGATACAATTTGCAAATTGATCGAAGCAGGCGCTAACGTCTTCCGCTTCAACTTCTCTCATGGTGACCATGAAGAACATTTAGGCCGTATGAACCTTGTGCGTGAAGCTGAAAAGGTTACTGGTAAGATGGTTGGTATCATGCTTGATACAAAGGGTGCTGAAATCCGTACAACTGTTCAACAAGGTGGCAAGCTTCACTTCAACATCGGCGACGAAGTTCGTATCTCTATGGATGCTTCTATCGAAGGTACAAAAGAAAAGATCGCTGTTACTTATGCTGACTTATACGATGACGTTCATGAAGGTGGCCACGTATTATTTGATGATGGTTTGATCGACATGAAGATCGAAAAGAAAGACGAAGCAAACCGCGAATTAGTATGTACAGTTCTTAACGAAGGTACACTTGGTTCACGTAAAGGTGTTAACGCTCCTGGCGTTTCCATCAACTTACCTGGTATCACAGAAAAAGATGCTGACGATATCCGCTTTGGTTTGGATAACGAAATCAACTTTATCGCTGCTTCCTTCGTACGTAAGCCTCAAGACGTTTTAGATATTCGTGAATTATTAGAAGAGAAGAACATGGAACATGTTCAAATCTTCCCTAAGATCGAATCTCAAGAAGGTATCGATAACTTTGATGAAATCTTGAAAGTTTCTGATGGTTTGATGATCGCTCGTGGTGACATGGGTGTTGAAATCCCAGCAGAAAACGTTCCTTTGGTACAAAAAGCATTGATCAAGAAGTGTAACGCTGCTGGTAAAGCTGTTATCACAGCTACACAAATGCTTGATTCTATGCAAGAAAACCCACGTCCTACACGTGCTGAAGCTTCTGACGTTGCTAACGCTGTGTTTGACGGTACAGATGCAACAATGCTTTCTGGTGAATCTGCAAACGGTGACTACCCAGTTGAAGCTGTTGCAACAATGGCTCGTATCGACGTTAAAGCTGAAAATGCATTACGTCAACACAAGTCATTCTCATTGAACGAATTTGACAAGACAGACGTTACAGAAGCAATCGGCCGTGCCGTTGCTGAAGCAGCTGACAACTTGAACATCAAGACGATCGTTGCTGCTACAAAATCTGGTCACACAGCTCGTATGATCTCCAAGTACCGTCCAGATGCTGACATCTTGGCAGTTACATTTGACGAACGTACACGCCGTGGTTTGTCTGTAAACTGGGGTGTATTCCCTGTTGTTGCTGAAACACCAGGTTCAACAGACGAAATGTTCAACTTGGCAACAGAAAAAGCTAAAGAAGCTGGCTTTGCTAAGGAAGGCGATTTGATCTTGATCACAGCTGGTGTTCCAGTTGGTGAAAAGGGTACAACTAATGTTATGAAGATCCAATTGATCGGTTCTAAATTAGTTGAAGGCCAAGGTGTTGGTGACGAAACTGTTATCGGCAAGGCTGTTGTAGCTACATCTGCTGCTGAAGCTAACGAAAAAGCTGTTGAAGGTGCAGTTCTTGTAACAAAGACAACTGACAAAGACTACTTACCAGCTATCGAAAAAGCATCTGCTTTGATCGTTGAAAACGGTGGTTTAACATCACATGCTGCTGTTGTAGGTATCTCAATGGGTATTCCTGTTGTTGTTGGTGCTGCAAACGCAACTGAATTGATTGCTGACGGTGAAGTTGTAACAGTTGATTCTCGTCGTGGTATTGTTTACCATGGTGCATCAAACGCACTTTAAGCCGAACGCTTAACAAATTTAAAATAAATAACTAGTTATCGGACCCGCTTCATTTGAGGCGGGTCTTTTTGTATGACTTTATCCAGCTAGCTTTTTGTGCTATGCTAAAATTATTTATGGTAGATATATAAACGCTAGGGGTTGGAAAGATGAGCAAGGAGATCGTTTTTGGTCCAAAAAAAGATTTTATTTGGATCGATATCAAAAAAGATGATGAAAATGTGGTCCAGGAGCTAAAAAGCCAAGCCAAGCTCGATAAAGAACTGTTGGGTTATGCTTTGGACGAACACGAAAATGCTCACGTGGAATATGACGCTGAAGAAGAGCTCTTGTTGATCGTTTTTAATGTGATCAAAAAACACAGTGAACGATATGAAACGACACCGGTGGCTTTTATTATCAAGCAAAATGAGCTGTATAGTTTTACGACCGCTAAAACAGCTTATGTGACTGAGTTCATTGAAGGGTTGATCACGCGCCAGCCCAATCTCAGTCGTTTGAGTTTGATCTTTAAGACGCTTTATCAGATCGTGGGAGCATTTTTCCCAGTGATCAAAGAGATCGATAAAAAACGTTTGGCTTTGACAGAAAAGCTAAAAACTAAGACGACTAACCGTAATTTGTTGGAGCTCTCGGATCTAGGGATGGGCTTAGTTTATTTAGTCAATGCAACACAACAAAATTCATTATTATTGGCACAATTAAAAAAGATCTCACTTTATCGCTATCTGACAGAAAATGAACAAGAAGAGCTAGAAGATGTCGAGATCGAAGCTTATCAGTTGGTGGCGATGGCTAATTTATCCGATCAGATCTTAGGTCAGATCTCGGAGACCTATAATAACTTATTGAATAACAACTTGAACGACACGATGCGTTTATTGACGATCTGGTCGTTATTGTTGACGGTCCCGACTATTGTGACAGGCTTTTTTGGGATGAATGTTTTATTACCGTTTAAAGATAGTCCATTTGGCTGGCTCATTATTATTTTTATCAGTATGTTTTTATCGATCGGACTGTTAGAGACGATCCTAAAACGCATAAAATGAGGTGAAAGATATGGGTAAGCAGACTATTTTTATGGTAGAAGACGATGCAACGATCATTCAAGTTGTCAGTGAAAAATTGAACTCTTGGGGGTATGCTTGCAAGGGTGTGACAGATTTTCAAAATGTGCTAAGTGAGTGTTTAGAACTCGATCCTCAATTGGTCTTGTTGGATATTTCATTGCCTTACTTTAATGGCTTTCATTGGTGCCAAGAGATCAGAAAACATTCGCAGGTGCCGATCATTTTTATCTCATCAGCTGCTGATCAAATGAATCAGATCATGGCGATCAATTTAGGTGCCGATGATTTTATCGTCAAACCGTTTGATCTCAATTTATTAGTGGCTAAGATCCAAGCCTTATTGCGGCGTAGTTACCAGTATAATCAGGTACAGACCGTTGATACCTATCGTTTACAAGGATTTACTTTTACGCCTGAGGAAAATATGATCGCAAATGCTGAGAGTAAGTTGAATCTATCGCCCAATGAGACTAAGATCTTGGTTATTTTATTACGTGAACGCGGTCAGATCGTTTCGAAGACACAGATGGTCGAAGCGTTATGGCAAGCCGATGACTTTATCGATAGTAATACATTAGCGGTCAATATCACCCGGATCCGTAAGAAATTAGCCTCAGTCGGGATCAAGGATCTGATACAAACGGTCAAAGGAAAGGGGTATTTGATCGAGGATGAAACAAGTATTTAAATTGATCAAAGCTTTTATCTGGGAACATAAAGCGACCTATCTAGTATGGTTATTATTACTGGGAACCCAAGGCTTGACGTTGTATCTATATGATCAGACCCAGGCGATCTTAGGTGATACGCTATTGTTTAGCTGTTTGATCATTTTTAGCTATACGTTAGTTGCCTTTAGTCGGTGGCAAAGAAAGCTCAAGCAGTTACAGCTCTTACAGGCCAATTTTTCACATGAGCTTTTACCCTTAAGCACTAGTCAAGCAGAAATGCTTTATCAGCAGATCGCTGAAGAATTAGAACAAAAATTAGTAGCCGAATTAGAACATAGTCGTTTGAAAAAACAGGAGATGTTAGAAGACTTTGGCATTTGGCTACATCAAGTCAAGACACCAGTATCTGCTTTAGACCTTTTGATCCAAGCGCAAGGCAACGATCCTAAGATGCGAGCTGAGTTGTTCAAAGTCAATGAGTATCTCCAGCTGATGTTAAATTATTTGCGTCAACAATTGGATAATTCTGACCTTGTTTTTGAACAAGTCGCCTTAGATCAGGTGATCAAGGAAGTCTTGAAAAAATATGCCCTCTTTTTTGCTCAAAAAGGGCTACGGGTGGAGTTTGTCGACCTTGATGCCAAAGTCACGACCGATAAGAAGTGGTTGATCTTTATTTTAGAGCAATTGATCTTCAATGCGATCAAATATACTAACACCGGAACGATAACGTTTATCTTTAATGGCGATCATTTGGCGATCAAAGATACCGGGATCGGGATCAAAGCACAAGATATTCCCCGTGTCTTTGACAAAGGTTTTACCGGTTATAATGGCCGGCAAGATCAACGCGCAAGTGGTCTGGGCTTGTATTTGAGTCAAAAAGTTGCGACCAAATTAGGATGTAAACTCGAATTGACTTCTAAAGTTGGTCAAGGGACAACGGTCAAAGTTTATTTTCCAAAATATGATAAATAAATTGTTACTTTAACTTTAGTGTTATTTCAAAATGGCAACCTTACAACTTTGTAAGGTTGCCATTTATTTTGTAAGTAGGCATGAGTCGCTAGGCTTGTTATGATTAAGATATCAATTAGGACAACGGAGGAAATAATCATGAAAGAATTACTAAAGATCGAACATGCACGTAAAGTTTATCAGAGTCGTTTTAAGGGTGTTCAAGTTGAAGCTTTAAAGGATATCCAACTTGAAGTCAATGAGGGCGAATATACAGCGATCATGGGCGAATCCGGTTCTGGTAAGAGTACCTTGTTGAATATGATCGCCACTTTGGATAAACCAACATCAGGTAAATTGTATTTGAATGGTGATGATCTAACTCAGATCAAGGAAAAAGCCGCTGCAGCATTTAGACGTGAACATTTGGGCTTTGTCTTCCAAGATTTTAACTTGTTAGACACGATCTCTGTCAAAGATAACATCTTATTACCTTTAGTTTTATCACGTAAAAGTATCAAAGCGGCTAAGCCTAAATTGCAAGAATTAGCAGAGAAATTAGAGATCACCGCCTTATTAGAAAAATATCCATACGAATTATCTGGCGGACAAAAGCAACGGGTAGCGGTCGCGCGGGCGATCATTACCGATCCAGCACTACTTTTAGCCGATGAACCGACTGGGGCGTTAGATTCAAAGACCTCAGATCAATTATTGGATATCTTTGAACAGTTGAATCAAAATGGGCAAACGATCTTGATGGTCACCCACAGTTCATTAGCTGCTAGTCGAGCTAAGCGGGTCTTGTTTATCAAAGACGGGATCGTTTATCATCAACTTTATCGGGGGGAACTTGACTCCAAGGATTTCTTAGAAAAGATCAATATGACGATGGCGTCATTATTGCCACGTTAGTCAGGAGGGATCTGTATGTTTTATGCTAAATTAGCTTTCCAAAATATTCGTAAAAATAAACAGGCCTTTGTACCATTTTTACTGTCGATGATCTTTTTGACGGCCTTAAATACTTTGATGTTGATGGTCGCTAATGACCCAGGGTTGGCTAAGCTGCAAGGAGCTGAAGCGATCACCCAACTTTTTGGCTTTGGTTCTGTGATCGTATTGATCTTTTCGGTAGTATTTGCTACTTATACGGAAACGATCCTAAACAAGCAGCGTAAAAACGAACTAGGCTTGTACAATGTTTTAGGTATGGGCAAACGTGAATTATATAAGTTGACCTTTTTTGAAAAAGTGATCAATTTAGTTACAACAGTTGTTTTAGGTATCACAAGTGGTGTGATCTTTTCGCGGCTAGCGTATTTGATCATCAAGAAATTGATGGGAGTTGGTGGTGAATTCAAATTTACTTTGAACCCTTCGATCTTGATGATCACGATCTTATTTATCGCTGGTGTTTACGCTTGGCTATATTTGATCAACGCTTTTAATATCTTTAAAAGTGATCCGATCGAGTTGTTACATGCTGATCAAAAAGGTGAAAAAGAGCCTAAAGCTAAATGGTTCTTGGCTTTAGTTGGTTTAGTCTCTTTAGTTTGGGGTTACTGGATCGCGCTTACGATCAAATCGCCAGTTTCAGCGATCACTAATTTCTTTATCGCAGTACTATTAGTGATCATCGGTACCTATCTGATCTTTACAGCCGGGAGCATCGTTGTTTTAAAATTATTGCGTAAAAATGAAAACTACTACTATAATGTTAAACATTTCATTCCTGTATCAGGGATGATCTATCGAATGAAACAAAATGCGGTCGGTTTGGCTAGCATCTGTATCTTGTCAACGATGGTCTTAGTCACAGTTTCAACGACAGCTGGATTGTTCTTTGGCTTAAATGATCAAGTTCAACAGATGTTTCCACGCGATGTTATGGTCACTTCAGCAGAGCCACTGACGAAACTCAAACAAGTAGCTAAGACCTATGCTGCTGAGGAGGATGTTAAATTAAGTGATATGCAATATAGCCGGGCCAGTCAACCTTTATTGGTTACCAAAGATGCTAACAATTTTAAGGTTTCTGATCGGATGTATTATTCTGTTTCAGATGTTGATAAATCGGCTAACGTGGTTTTGATCAGTTTGAGTGAATATAATACTTTGACAAAAGATAATTTATCTTTAAATAAAACTGATGACATCTTTATGTATACTACCGCACGGAGTTATCCTGAAAAGACAATGGTATTGAATGGACATAAGTATCAGATCAAGCAACAGGTCAACAAATTAAAAGATACTGGATTGCTTAATGTGTCACCGGTCGATTCCTACATTATCGTTATGAAAGATCAACAGCAGATCGATTCGCTTTTGAAAGAGTGGTTTGGTACTAAGAAAGGTGAAGCGTATTTAGCACCAGCTTATGCACTTAACTTCAATATTGACCTCAAAGATCAAGCTAAACGTAAAGCATTCATCCGTGGACTAAGCAAAGAGTTTGCTAAAACTTCGGATAAACAATGGTATTCCTTTCAAGATAAGGATAGCTATCGCGAAAGTGTCAAACGCTTTGATGGTGGGTTCTTCTTCTTAGGGATCATTTTAGGGACAGCTTTCTTACTAGCTACGACATTGATCATCTATTACAAGCAAGTTTCTGAAGGGATGGACGACCGCGAGCGCTTTGTGATCTTACAAAAAGTTGGGATGGATGAAGCTGAAGTTAAACGTGTGATCCACAGTCAGATCATGATGGTCTTCATCTTCCCATTAGCCTTTGCGATGTTACACGTTGCATTTGCTTTCCCACTGATCAAAAAGATGTTGGTCTTATTTGGGATCACTAACTGGCAGCTATTCTTAGTAGTTACACTCGCGGTTGCGCTGATTTTTAGCATTCTGTATTATATTGTGTATCAACTAACTGCACGGGTCTATTACCGTCTAGTTGAACGTTAAGTAGTAAAAATTTAGGAGAGAAAGAAGATGAGTCTTCTTAAAAAAGGTTTAACTGGTTATCAGTTAAAAGTTTTAGCAATGATCTTTATGTTGGTGGATCATTTAAATATGTATTTAGGGCCAGAGTTACATTGGCCGTTATGGATCAATTTTTTAGGTCGTTTTGTGGCGCCAACATTTTCATTTCTATTAGTTGAAGGATATTTTCATACCCGTAATAAACGGCGGTATTTGAAGCGCTTATTGCTCGGAGCATTAGTCGTAGGGATCGGTAATATTATCTACAATCTCTTGACTAAGGCATATATCAATCCGTTCGATCATCAACCCAATTACTTACTGTTTCTCGGGCCACATAATATCTTTTTGACGTTAGCTTTACAGCTGATCATGATGTGGTCATTGGATAACATTTTAAATAAGCATAGACGTAAGGTATCATGGCCGGCATTTATCGTAAGTGCTTTGCTGATGTTTGCTTTTGCAGAAGGTGGGGTCTATCTCTTGCCGTTAGCTTTGATCTTCTTCTTAGGTCGTAAGTATCACAAGCAAGCGCCAATGCTTTGGGCAACGTTTTTCTGGTGTGCTCTGTTATTTGCTAAAGCTTATTACAGTTACAGTAGGGGGGCGACAGCTTCAGTTTCACTCTATGACCATTTGACATTTGCCAGTGAATTTATGATGGTAGCCGTCATTCCATTGATCTGGCTATATAATGGCAAACGTGGTGGCAGTGGTAGTCAAGCTGAAAAGTCGTTCTTCTATATCTTTTATCCAGTTCACCTTTGGATCATTTACTTGATCAAAGCCTTTGTCTAAACAAATATGAATAAAAATAGGCTCCCTATGAGGTAAGATCTTACCTCATAGGGAGCCTTTTTATTAGATTTAGTTATTTTTGCGGAGATCGATAACATTTAAGACTGGGGTCAATTCACCCGAACTGTTACCTACAAGTCGCAAAGTCATATTTTGCGGATTTAATTTGAGTTGCATGACTTGATCTAAATACATGTCAGAGTAGCCCTTGTAATACACATCTCCAAGCTCAGTTACGATCTTTTCATTATAATCATGGATATCTTCATCTTTATCAACGATCACTAATTGAAAGGCTTGATTTAAAGAGCACACACCGACTTTGGAAAAAGGACCGACGCCATCATCAAAATCGAGTAGAACGATGGCATTTGGATCTTCAAAAAATGGACGTAATTTGGTAGCTGCTTCATCTGTAATGGTTAATTTCATTTTAAAATACCTCCCTTAACTGATATGTATATTATCTATCACTTGTTAACTGATTACAACATATATGCTTACAAAAAGTTAGCTGTATGAAGATAGAATTATTTACATGCTTCGCTTATAATTGAATTAGTTAGAAAATTTAAGAAAGGCCAGGTGATAATATGTCCTTGATCATCAAAAATGAAGGTAATATCTGCCTTGAATCTAAGCAAACTATCAGGCTCGATCCTAAAGAAAACGTAGCTTCTACGGCAGAAGATATTTATCTATTTACGCATTTATCGACGGATCTTTTGCAGATCTTAGCTGATAAGCGACGCAAAAATCTTGTTTATTTACCACAGATGTTACTCAAACAGCTTCAAAAATTAGTTCAAGCAGGTTTCATCAGACCTTTGAATTTTAGAAAGATAAAGTGCTATCCCTATAATTATCCTGTTCAGATAGCAGATCTCTGGGTCACTGCGTTTCCAAGTGATGATGGTTTGAATGGAGCAGTCAGTTTGTTGCTCGAACATGAAGGTAAAGCGTTTGGCTATACAGGTCGTTTTATCACGCGCGGAGTACATAAAAAGCGGATCAAGAAATGGAAAAAAGCTTTTCAGACGGCTAAGTTAGATCTGTTGTTATTAGATAGTGCGGCGTTACAGACCAGCGAAGTTTTTGTATCAAACACTAAAAAATTCAAACGTTTCTTAGCAAATCTATCTACGACGGACTTACCAGCTTTAAAATTATCGGAATTAGCCCCAGAAGAGATCCTGGAATATCAAGAAATTGCTAAACAAGCTGGCAGAACTTTACTGCTGGCACCAGATCTTGCTATTTTAGCTAAATTACTATTCCCATTTGATGATTTTACAGCTGCGACGCCAACTAACTTAAAATTAGCCACGGAAAAACCAGAAAAATTCATAATTCAAGCAGGAATTGCTAAGCAAGATACCATCATTTATAATAAAGATAGTATAAAAGATATTGATGTGATCGCAGCTGATCAAAGCGAGAGCGAATTAAAAGAAGTCGTGCATGTGATCGCCCCAACGCAGTGTTTGAGCTATGGCGAAAAGACCTTAGAGGCGATCGAACCTTTGACTAAGACAGTTAGTTTTTCAGAAGAAAGGGTATAGCAAATGTTAGTTGTAACAACAGAAAATATTCCAGGCAAAAAATACGAAGTGATCGGGACTGCTTTTGGCGTGACGACGCAATCGCGCAATATTGCCAGTGACTTTGGGGCAGGCCTAAAGAGAATCGTTGGTGGTGAGATCAAGGGCTATACCAATGATGTTAAATAATTCGCGTCACGAAGCCGTTGATCGCTTAAAACAAGAAGCTAAGGCTATGGGGGCTGATGCTGTTGTCATGATGCGCTTTGATTCGGGTTCGATCAGTGCAGATATGCAATCAGTTGCTGCCTATGGGACTGCCGTAAAATTTATTGACTAACTACGATAGACGATATCGTTAAGGGCATTTAAGTGTATAAAGAGATCCCCGATGGAAGTTATATCCCAACTTCCATCGGGGATCTTATTTGATTTAAAAAGCTATATTTTACAAATTAGCGTCAGTCTTGAAGTTCAGTGGTGAAAGATCTGTTGCTTCAGTGATCAATTCAGCGGTCAGTTTTTGCGTTTCACTTAAGCCTAATGCCTGCATCTCAAGGGATGCCTTAGTCAATAATTCACTTAAAACAAGCGGATCATCTATAGTCAACGCTTTTGCATCTGTTTGTTTGATGATCTGGGTGAATTTGACGGCTAGTTCTTTCTTTAGATCCAAAACTTTTGGTCCAAATTGTGCATAGTGAGGATCGACTAAGACGCCGAGTAATTTGTAGACCCAGTAAGCCGAGTCGCTAGAATACGTCTTTTGGCCGGCCTTGTAAGCGGGATGGACATCGGTACTACCGGCATAGACCGGGACAAAAACACTTTGCGCAGTAACGCCCATTGCGACCCAGTGAAGACCAGCGATCTCGACTGGTAAGTTTGGGCGAAGTTGAAGCAAGTGAGATTCTTGCGTTTTAGCTAAGCTGATCGGTCTAAACTTATTTTTTTCCGGTGCCTTACCTAGTGGATCGTAAGGTGTATTTTGGAAATGCGAGCCCAAGACGTATTTGAGATCATCTAAATACAATAAACGGTCAGCTTTTTGGATAAATGGTAATTCTTCGCTCATTGGGTCTTGTTTGACGCTAGGTGTCAAATAGCGTTGACCGTCCCAGACCCGTGGAGTACTGTAGATCTCGTCGGACAATTCGTGTGTTCCAAAGATATTGCGGAAGTTAAAGCATGTCGGATCAGGATTTAAATGGTTAGTAGCGACAAATTCTTGGATCCCAGTTGAAAAGATAAAGTTAGCAGGATCGTTGAAGTCGATCTCTTGGATCGCTAGTTGGTTAGCCACTACCGCATAGCAATCATCGGGGATCCTTTGTGCAACAAAGTGGTGCCCAGAACCGGTTTCTAAATACCAAACTTCTTCTTGATCGGCAAATAAGATCCCGTTAGATTCGCAAGTACCGTATTTTTCAACGATCTGGCCTAGGCGTTCTACACCTTCGCGAGCTGTCTTAACATAGGGCAAAACTACGGTGACCATGGCTTCTTCGCCGATCCCATCTTTGACAAGGGGATCGCAGCCTAAAACACGTTCGTTGGCATAGGCACTTTCGGTGGCACTCATGGCTACCCCATATTCATTGATCCCATCTTCTTCAAATAAGCCAAATTCAGTGGTCCATTCTGGTGTGGCACTGTATTTGAAACGAACTTGTGGTAGTGGCATTTTAAAGCCGTTGTCTTTTGAGATAAATTCTTGTGGGGTATCAAATTCTTGATGGGGATGGATGACCATGTGTTTAGGCCAAGCACTTTTGGCATCTTCGTTGCGCCCAATCACAGTCGAACCATCAGCCATCGCTTTTTTTCCGACTAGGATGCTAGTGCAAGCGGAAAATTCGAAACTTTTATAAAGTGTCATACAGAGACGTCCTTTCATCAGGTGATTAGTTTTATTTTAGCAGACTGACAGAACTAAAAACAATTGCACTTGTCCTAAAACTTTGTCATAATTAACAATATCAACAAAGAGGGAGATGACAATAATGCCATTAGTTCATATCGAACTTATCGAAGGTCGTAGCCAAGAACAACTCAAGAACTTAGTTAAAGACGTAACTAAAGCAGTGGTTGAAAACACTGGTGCTCCAGCTGAACACGTTCACGTTGTATTGAATGAAATGCAAAAAGATCGTTACGCTGTTGGCGGTGTGTTAAAGAGCGACGAAAATTAAAATAAAAAATTCGAGATCTAAGTTGCACTAGGTCTCGAATTTTTTATTTACTCTAAGCTAATTTTAAATATTCTTCTAAGTAATGGGCTAAGCCATCTTCTTTATTGGTCAAAGGCGTAATATCGTTGGCTAAAGCTTTGAGTTGCTCAGTCCCGTTTTGCATGACTACGCCCCAGCCAGCATAATCGATCATTTCGGCATCATTATGTTCATCGCCAAAGGCCAAAATATTTTTACGGTCGATCTTAAAGGTATCAGCTAAGAATTTGACCCCATGCGCTTTATCAACGCCTTTAGGTGACAGTTCTAAGATCGGATTAGGACCACCCCAAACACCAACATTGATCTTGTCACCGAAATTTTCTTCTAGAGCCGAGACTGTTTTAAGCAATTGAAGTTTGTCGACTAACATCGTCATGGCTGATGGGTTTTCCTGTAAGTTTATCCTATTTAGGACTTCATTAGCTTTCAATGTTACTGGAAAGAAATCATCGATCACGGTATTAGGGACATCAGCCAAGGCCATATTCTTACCTTCAGCTGCAACGACTTTGATCCCAAGTTGTTCTTTAGCAGCTAAGATTTCAAAAGCAATATCACGATTAAAGGTCAAAGCGTATTCTTTATCCCAAGTTTGATGGGGAATATGTCCCACGGCCCCATTAAAATTGATCATGGGTGATTTAAGACCTAGAAAATCATAATAGTTTTCTGAGATCCGGTTAGGGCGGCCGGTTACGATCGAAACGATATGCCCCGCTGCGGTAGCTTTGGTTAAAACTTCTTTAGTTTTAGGCGTTATTTGACTATTTTCATTTAATGTTGTGCCATCAAGATCGATCGCGATCAGTTTTTGTTCCATAGAATCAATCCTTAAAAATTTGTAGTATATCTGCTTAAACTTATCACAAACTTAAATAAAAAACAACGGATAAGGAACTAATTTTGCGATCATTTTGAAGATAATAGTGTATAATTTTAAGGGAAAGATCAAGAAGGGGGTAGTTATGATGATCGAGATCATCGCAAAACAGATCGAAGGCTTACCAGTTTTAGAAGTCGTGGCTAGAAAATATCGCACCCAAAGTTTACCGTTGATCGTTTTTTATCACGGGTGGACTGGTTGTAAAGAACGAGTTTTAACAGAAGGTTATGAATTAGCCAAGCGGGGCTTTAGAGTGGTCTTACCAGATGCTAAATTTCATGGTCAGAGGCAAAGCGGACCTGTCACGGGGCACCGCCAAGAATTTTGGCAGATCGTAGCTAGTTCAGTCAAAGAGCTACCACTTTTGGTAGATCATTATCGCCAAACGAGCGGGATAAAAGATGACCTAGTTGGTGTCAGTGGACTTTCGATGGGAGCGATCACGACCTGCGCTTTGTTGACTGTGTATGATTGGATCAAAGCAGGTGTGAGTTTGATGGGTTCTCCTTGCCCGACCGCATTTGCCCGCCAATTACTGGAAGAGTTGCCCGGTTTAGCAGATATTCCAGCTAGTTTTGTCGAGCAGCAATTAGCCCAACTCGAGCTGATCGATCTATCAAAGCACCCTGAACGGATCGCTGGGCGACCAGTCCATTTTTGGCATGATACTGCTGATCAAATGGTGCCATATGCGCCGGATAAGGCATTCTTTGACAGTATCCAAGGGAAAGATTATGCTAGAAATACATCATTTACAACGACTACAGGGCAGGGACATAAGGTAAATTATGCAACTGCGGTCGAGATGGCAGAAAAATTTGAAGAGTATTTTGGAGGAATCGATGATGGAACCACGAAATAGTGAATTGATCAAAAAAGATATTTTAGATGCCCTTGAAACGGTGATCGATCCAGAATTAGGGGTGGATATCGTTAATTTAGGTTTGATCTATTCAGTTGATCTAAAAGAAGATGGTCTATGTATCGTTCAGATGACCTTGACGACGATGGGCTGCCCTTTGACGAACTTATTGGCTGATATGGTCGAACGTTCGATGGATGGGATCGCTGAAGTCAAAAAGGTCGAAGTTGAATTTGTTTGGGAACCGGCCTGGACAATGGACCGCATGACTAGCTATGCCAAGATGGCGCTAGGGATCCACTAACGGAGGCGTTTTTGTGTTAAAAAGAAAAATCTCTGTTGTGTTATATATTGCTTTGATCTCATTTTTTTGTGTCTATCTATTTTTTAAGATCCAAGAACGTGACCTGATCATTCAATTGAATAACAACAACCTTTCTCTAGATGCGTATAAGATCACGCTCAAACAAGATATCTCACTAGCAGAACTCGATCAGAAGGTAAAGGACAATGATAAATTGACCGATGTCCAGCTTCATTACCAAGCTAAAGATCAGCGTAATGTGACATATTTTTACGGTAAGGGCAATTATACGCAACCACCATTGCTTTCAGGACATTTCTTTTCAAGTGCTGACTTTGAATCCGATGTTCCGTTAGCGGTCGTGGGAAAAAATTATGAAAAAAAATTATATGAGCCTAAAGATCAGGCATATTTGAAACTAGATGGTAATTATTTACCTGTGATCGGTGTGATGGGCGACAACTATCACTCAGATCTAGATGATCAGATATTTATTGCGGCTTCGACTCAAAAACTGGCAACAGCTCACACTAATGATTATCGGATCATTTTGGATAGTTTGACCCCGATCGATGCTAAAACCTTAAAAAAAGAGCTAGGCTTACTGTCAGCTACCAGATTAGTCAAAAAGAATTTCATCATTTCTGATGAATCATGGTTAGCCTCACATTGGGCGCAAGTCCTAGGCTTATTTGCGGCAGCGGTCGGTTTCTTAGCGCAAATGGCTGTTTGGTTGATCTCATCACGGCGACGCTATAACGAAGCCGTATTTTTGCAAGCTAATCACGCTAAATTTGCCTTTGAAGAATGGCGCACATATTCGATCTGGGTCGGTCTAGGTACGATCATTGGCGGAATGGCAGGGATGTTTATTTTCCAAATGACGACGTATACTTATCTATTGCTGACGATGGGTTCGATCTATCTAGGAAGCAGTCTGCTATTTTACCTGTTGATCAATTTAAGGTTGAAAAAGAGTGAATAGTTAAGGATAAAGAGAATTAGGAAAGAAAAGCTATGTTATATAGCAGGAGAGGTTTTTTAAGAAGTGAAGTTACCAGAAGATTTTAAGAAAAAATATCAAGCTCTATTGGGTGACCAAGCCACAGCATTCTTTGAAAGTTTATCTGGCGAAGTACAAAAGGGATTTCGACTTAATCCGTTAAAAGATAACTATAAAAAAGTTGCTAATTCACTGGATGAACCGGTCGAATATGTTGCGACCGGTTATGTAGGCGAAGTTAGTGGAAAGACGTTGGAGCATCAAGCAGGGTATGTCTACAGTCAAGATCTAAGTGCAATGTATGTCGGTGAAGTGGTCGAAGCTGAGCCGGGCGAAAAGATCTTAGACCTTTGCGCTGCACCGGGGGGGAAGTCGACGCAGATCATTGAAAAGATGGCAAATCAGGGGCTATTGGTCTCAAATGAGATCAATAAAAAACGGGCTTTGATCTTAGCTGAGAATATGGAACGAACTGGGGCCCGAAATTCGATCGTCTTAAACGAGGATCCAGCGACATTAGCTCAAAACTTTGAGACTTGTTTTGATAAGATCGTAGTTGACGCGCCCTGTTCAGGTGAAGGGATGTTTCGAAAAGATCCACATGCGATCACATATTGGCATGCCGATTATCCAGCGCAATGTGCTAAGCGTCAACGTGAGATCTTAGCTGAAGCGGTTAAAATGTTAGCTGTTGGTGGCGAATTGGTCTACTCGACTTGTACATTTGCTCCTGAAGAAGACGAACAGATCATCAGCTGGTTATTACAAGAATATCCTTACTTTGAGATCGTACCTTTACAAAAGTATAATGGCATGGACAGTGGAGTCCCAGCTTGGGGCAATGATGAGCCCGCGCTAACGGGGACAGTTCGCTTGATGCCACACCACTTTAAAGGTGAAGGCCATTTTATCGCTAAATTACGTGATACACGCCCAGCACAAGTTGTAAAAACTAAGAAGAATAAGCGTAAAAAGCAAAATAAAGCAGGTTTGACCCAAGAACAGGTCGCTTTATGGAAAGAATTTTCCGCTAACTTCTTAAAGCAAGACCTCTTCAAAGTAAATGAATTGCAATGCTATGGCGACCATCTTTATTATTACAATAAAAATTGGCCTGATATTTCATGCTTAAAGTTTATGCGTCCGGGTCTATTGCTTGGTGTCTTTAAGAAAAAGCGCTTTGAGCCTAGCTATACACTAGCTTTAGCTTTAAGTGCAACTGAGACAGAGCAAAAGCTAGCGTTGACCCATGAACAATGGCAACAGTATGTGGCTGGCAATACAGTGACGGTGGCCACATCGCATAAGAATGGGTGGTATTTATTGGTCTGTGATGATAAACCCTTTGCATTTGGTAAGGTCGTCAACGGTACGGTCAAAAATTTCTTCCCTAAGGGCTTACGTTTTAGTTTTGAATAAGACAGTTGTTATAAATAATGAGGGACCTATTATGATGTTTTTGCATCGTGATAGGTCCCTTTTTTGCTAGTTTAGATATTTTTCTTTAAGACGTTTTACGACTTCAGCGGTAAATTCAGCATCGAATTTTTGGCTGATAAAATAACCTACGAAATAAGGTGAGACGATAAAACGCGGAACTACTTTACAGTAAAGTTTATCGGCTAATTTATAGAAGAAGAGGTTGTAGGCTTCACAGCGTCCATCATTAAATTCAGCGAGTAAATATGAAACGACTTCTTTGATATAATCAGCTGCAGGTGCGATACTTTGTTCATCAAAGCTGATGTTAAATTCCAAAAAGCCCATGATAGGGTGATCGGAGATGTTGAGGGTTGCTCCGGCTTTAGTTGCGACCGTTTCGCCACTAAAGTAAGCTGGGGCGATCTCGTGGTAACCATCAGCCTCTAAAAGCCCGACGATCTGCATGTGCGGGTGTGAAAGGGAACCGCCGGAAAGTTTACCGTAGTTTTTATACAGTAAAACACTTTTATATTTAGGGTCATTATAAAATACTTTCCACTGTTTGATCGCATAAGCTAGAATATTTTGCCATTCTTTAGGCTCATAGTTGGAGATGTTACCGTCGTGTTTAGTAGATTCGATCAAAACGAATTGATCGGTCTTTTCGAGCGTCGAATATTTATTTTTTAAAAAGATCATCTCGCCTTGTTGATCGTAAATATCAGTTAAATGTTCAACGTCACAAAAAGGGCAACTGGGCTCAGCTGCGCCGGAGATCCGCTTTTGTTTACCGATACTACGATTGAATGTCAAAAGACTATTTGTTTCCATAAAATATTCACCTGATCCTTACTTGTCATAGGCTAAATTATAACATAACTTAAAAAAGTTTAAATACGTAGGCAAGTGCTAAAAAATAATTTGGTTGTGTAAAACTTAAAAAATAATTGTATTTTTTTGTAAAATGTTGTAACATAATCGTAACAATTCAATTAGAGGTGCGACATGAAATATAAAACCAAAGTTATACTCTGTGTTGGAATTGCAATGTTAGCTCTTATTGGTGGTGGCTATTTCATCTACCAACAGCGGACCCATTTCAATAAAAATATTACGATCAATGGGATCAACGTTGGTGGCTTGAACGCTAAGGAAGCGCAAGAAAAACTAACTGCAGCTAAAGTTGAAAAGAAGGTCTATCTCAACAAGCAATTGCTCTATACAGCAGAGCCGACGGAATCAGAATTTAGCTCAAAAGATCTAGCAAAATTCGAAGCTACCTTGAAAAAACAAGCCACGACTTTACCAAATGACAAAAAGGTCAATTACACTTTGACACCAGCTAAAGTTGATGGTAAAAAGGTGGCTTCGTTAAGATCAAACGTAGAAACCAAACTAAATGAGACAAATCAGTCACGCAAAGCACCAGTTGATGCTTATGCGATCTTAGAAGGCGATAAAGTTAAGATCGTCCAAGAACAAGCGGGAAACAAATACGATGTTTCAGCGATCTTAAAAGAGTTCAGCCAAAAAGAGGGTAATAAAGACATCTATTTAACGGCTAAATACTTAAAACCAGTCAAAGCAGATAGTGCTACTGTTAAACAAGAGGAAAAGAAACTCAAAGAATTGACCGGTAAAAAGATCACCTACACTGTACAAAAAACGGATTATGAATTAACGACTGCAGATATTCTAACTTCGGCCCGCTATCAAGCTGGAAAATATCAGTTCGATACGCAAGCGCTAAAGAATAAGGTGGTCGAGATCAATCAAAAACAGGCGACCTTAAATAAGAGCTTGGCCTTTAAGACAAGTGAAGGAAATGAGATAAGTGTTCCAGCTGGTACTTATGGCTGGGCGATCAGCGCTAATAAAGCGGAAAAGACTTTGACGAAAGCTTTGGAAAATGGTGAAACAAAAGTCGATGCTAAGGGTGATATCTACGGTGAAGGCTATGATACACGCGGAACAGGCTACGATACGACGACTAATGGTGGGATCGGGAACACCTATGTTGAAGTTTCGATCGAAAAACAGCATTTGTGGGCTTATCGTGATGGCCAACAAGTTGCCTCCATCGATGTTGTGACAGGGACTCAAAGTACGCATAATGATACACCTAAGGGAGTTTTTTATGTTATGTATAAACAAACAAAGACGACCTTACGAGGATCAAGAGCTGATGGGTCAGCTTATGCTAGTCCGGTAGAATATTGGGTGCCATTTACTTTAGATGGTTGTGGCTTCCATGATGCCGATTGGCGGAAAAATTGGTCCAACACGGCTTATCTTAAAGAAGGTTCTTTGGGATGTGTCAATATGAAACCAAGTGAAGCAGCTAATGTTTTCAACAATTTAAGTCAAAGTGAACCAGTTGTTATCTATTAAAAAATAAGGCTCTCCATGATGGATCTGCATCGTGGAGAGCCTTATTTATAGTTTATTTATGCTCGTTCTTGATACCAAGCTAATGAGCTGAGGGCTTGCGTCACATTTGCCTGTTGCATTTTAAGTAAGTTTACCCGGGCAAAGATCGCATGTTTAGCTAGCTTGATCTCGCGGGCTAGGCCAGGATCGGCTAATTTAGGTTCAAAGAAAGTGTTGAAATCAGCATAGAGTTCAGGAGAACTGAGGGTTTTGCCGATCACGGTGATATAGGTAGTAAATTCCATATCGCCCCCGACAGTTTCTTCTAACCAAGTCCAATTTTGTTTGAGCCAAGCCCAAGCTAGTTTTTGTCCAACTGGATTAGCTAAGATCTCCCCAAACCAAGCTCTGAGATCTTGGGGCTTGATGACGGCTGGATCCTTGAAATTGGCTAATAATTCGGTCAATTGCGCTACCTTAGGCGAACTAGTCAAAGCTTGTCTGAGATCTACTTTATAGCTGGGATCGACACTTTGCTGGTATTCCTTGAAAAATTCAGTGAAACAAGCATCTGAATTGTGATTTACCAGCATATTTTTAAGTGCGACTCCTCGGATCTTAGCCGGTAGTTTAGCCCAAGCAGTCTTAGTTGGGGGAAAATATAATTGCTCATCTACAACGTGTTTGACTTTAGCGTAAAGTTCAGTCTTTAAAAGAAGTGGTTGCAACAGCTCGTAGTCTAGCTGAGAAAAACTATTCGGCTCTTGGCTAAGACTGGTCTTTAAAATACTTGTAAAGCTGACTACTAAAGTGCACAGATCATCATGCGCAGTAGTGTCAGAGGCAACAAAGAGCTTTAAGAGATCTAATAATTGCAGTAAAGCTCGTGTGACCAACTGGCTATGATCATTTTTGAAGTTAGCCGTTAATTCAAGGACTTGGGGCAATGAGATCATTTGAGCTTGAGCTAATAAGACTAGATCTTGCAGTAAACTAAAGCGAGTGAGTGTATCCGTTTGGGGTGATCTTTTTAAGAGATCGAGTAATAGCTCAGGACTGTAGTCAACGATAAAATGAGCGTTGTTGTTCATATTCAATTGCAAAGCAACTCCATGTTTTTGTCTAAGACTAGTATAGTCTTTGAGGATCAAACGTTTTTGCGTCATTAAAGCCGGCAATTCAGGATAATTACTCATTAAGGGGATCGGCCATAGTTGGTCGGAGGCTACACTCGGATCAGTAAAGAATTGTCGCTGTTCGAGCAAAAGATCATTGCCGATTTTTTTGACACTGACCATGGGATAACCAGGGCAGTTGAGCCAAATAGGCATTATTTTTGGCAGATCGAGCTCTGTTTTTTGTGTTAAAGCTTGCCAAAGCTCGGCTCCAGTGGCGTTACCATAGGCATGGCTGGCAAAATAGTGTTTTAAGCCTAGGCGTAAGGCAGTATCACCGATCAAGGCGCGGACCATGACGAGCATGCGCGCTCCCTTAGCATAAACGATCGCACTATCAAAGAGGGCATCGATCTCGGCTGGGTTTTCGACTGGGGTATAGATGGATTGAACGCCAGCTAAAGCGTCGCGGTTCAAAGCTAGCGGGACTTCAGTACTTTGGAAAGTTTGCCAGATCTGCCAGTTTGGTTCAAGCGCATCGATACAAACATATTCCATCATGTTGGCAAAACTTTCATTTAACCACAGATCATCCCACCATTTCATCGTCACTAGATCACCAAACCATTGATGTGCTAACTCATGTGCGATCACAGTTGCGATCCTTTGTTTGGTCTCTAGAGTCGTATTGTCGGGATCTAGTAAGAGGTAAGCTTCTCGATAAGTAATGATCCCCCAATTTTCCATCGCTCCGGCTGAAAAGTCCGGTAAAGCCACTTGCCAGGCATGTGGGAGCGGATAGGGCGTTTGGTAATAGTCTTCAAAGAAATCAAGGGCACGTTTGGCGATATCTAAAGCAAAATCCAATTCTTTCAACTGGTGCGCTTTAGTTGAAAACACACCTACTTTGATCCCAGAAGCAGTCAGGGCGGTTTTACTTTGGAGTTCGCCTAAAACAAAACAGACAAGATAAGTTGACATTTTAGGGGTCGTTTCAAAATAATGGACGCCAGCAATAACACTTTTTTCCGGCATATTGCTTAAGACTTGTTCGCCTGGCTGTTCATCGAATTTTAAAGCAAGGGCAAAAGTCGCTTTGGCATCAGGTTCATCGACACAGACAAAGGCTTCGCGGGCCGCATCAGTTTCAAATTGGGTCCCGATCAACTGCTTCTTTTGCCCTTCCAGCTCGTAGTAAGAAGGGTAGATTCCCATCATTGTATCAGTCAAATTTGCGGTATATGTAATTTCTAAAGTAACTTCTCCAGTAAAACCAAGTTCTAAGTAAAGAGCATCTTTTGTTTCATCAAGTTTAAAGGTCTGTGGCTGTCCATTGACCAAGACTTCGCTGATCTGGAGCTTTTTTTGGTGAAGCCAAATAGTCTCAGTTAAGGCACGGCCGGTGATGGTCGTTTTGCCCAAGAAATGTTTTTGTTGGCGGTCCAAGTCAAAATAAAGGTCGTAGTGTTGTGGTTTGAATGTTGTTGCAAAATGCATAAGGTCACCTTCTAAATATAAGTTAGTGCAATTATATTCTTTTTTAGCTAAAAATAAAAGTAACTCTCTGAAAATGTAAAAAAACCGCTCCAATTAAGGGAACGGTTTTTTTAAAGTTGTGATCTGAAAGCTAGTAATTCAGCTGATAAAACGTAAGGTGCTTGTTGTAATTCAGTAATGTTTTTACATCCGACTAATAGCATGATCTGCGCCAATTGCTGTTTGAGGTCTTCGATCAATGCGATCAACCCTGAGGTGCCTTCTTTTAAGAGAGTGTGTAAGAATAAGCCTGAGATCCCCACATTATCCGCTCCCAGTGCGATACATTTGGCGATATCTAATGCATTTCTGATCCCACCCGAAGCTGTAAAAGAAAAATCGGCTTTATAAGGTTGAGCTGCTAGTAAGACCTCGGCTGTCGTCAAACCAAGATCGGTCAAAAAGTGATATTCTTTTTGTTTACGGCGCTCATTTTCGATCGCAATAAAATTAGTCCCACCTTTTCCTGAAAGGTCGACATACTTGACGTGACATTGCTTTAGTTTGGCCAAAGCTAGGGGCGAGATCCCACCGCCCACTTCCTTAACGATCACAGGGACGTCCAAATTTTTGGTGACATGTTTTAAGTTTTCTAACCAGTAGAATTGACGGTCACCTTCAGGCATAACTAATTCTTGAGCAGCATTTAAATGCAATTCCAAGGCATCAGCGGAAAGCATGGCGACCGCTTTTTGACAATTTTCTAAGGGATGGTCGGCCCCAAGATTACCGATCACCATGTTTTCTGGGAGTCGAGTCCGTAAAGTTGTAAAACCTTGGGCATATTTAGGTGATCTTAGTCCGACACTTTGTGAACCTGTTGCTATAGCCAGACCGGTCTTATTGGCAACATAAGCTAATTTTTCATTTATTTTATCAGTTTGTGGACTCCCACCAGTCATTGCATTGATAAAGAAAGGGTAAGCCACTTGTTTTCCAGCCAATGTGGTCGTAAGTGTGATCTCATCTAGTCCAAGCTCAGGTAAGGTCGCAGGCAAGAGCCTGATCTGATCTAAACCATTATCAGCCGTGGGGCGGTATTGTTTTTCAGCGATAAATACGTGTTCATCTTTACGGTGTGCGTGAATATCCATTAGCTCAACTCCTTTCTAAAGTAGTGTGGTAAATACTGAAGGGAAGTGGGGTGATCCCAGCTTGTTTCCAAGCATTTAAGAGCTCATTTAGCGGTTGCTCTTTGGCTAAAATAGCGATCCCACAATCACCCCCACCAGCACCTGAAGTTTTAGCTTGGCCCCCAAATTTTTGGGCTAAGGTGATCAGCTGGTGTAATTTAGGGGTCTCGATCGTCACTTGGGAAAAGGTTTCAAGTGAGCGCAATAATTCACGATCCCGCGCAAGTTGGCACATGATCACTTCCAGATCTTGTTGCTTGAAAGCTGCGATCATTTTAGAAACACAGAGTGCACTTTGCTCTAGAAAATGGTCATATTTACGTTGGCGTTCTTCTTTTGAGAGTGCAACTTCATTGATCAGATTTGAAGTTGAAGCAGGTGAACCGGTCCAACCGATCAAAAGCTGCAAGCGTGGTGGTGCCTCGAGGGATTCGATCTGCAATTTAGGCCAAGTAAGCTTTAATAATTCGGTCATAGAGTGGTCTTGCAAACCTTGGAGCAACCATGAGCGATCAAAGGAATGATAGGCGATCCAGCCCCCAAAGCTGCTAGCCGCAATATCACCTAGTGAACCATTTTTTTGAACGAGATAATGAGCACTGGCTGCCAGCTTGAAGATCTCAAGGGGAGTCAGCGCTAAATTATAGTAGGCAGCTACTGCTTTGACCGTAGCAACGGTGACTGCTGCCGAAGAACCGAGGCCATATTTTTTACCATCGGGGCTATCTAGATCACTATCAAGTTGTAAATTGAAGGTCGATAGCTGGCAGTTTTGTTCCTTAGCGTAGCGTTCAGTCAGTTCGATTGCTTTGAGGACATAGGCAAATTTCGCGGTCGCTTGGGTCGTTTGCAGTTGATCATTTTCACGTGTCCAATAGATATCTTGACCTAGCAATTGTTTTGAGGACACTAAACCTTGCTTGGCTTGGCTGATCGTGGCATAGACGAATTGATCGACTGCAATCAAAATAGCCGGTTGTCCAGGTTCAACAACGGCATATTCACCAGCAATATAGAGTTTTCCTGGAGCTTTTACAGTAGGCAAAAAATCAATTCCTTTCCGCATTTTCAATTTCTAAGATCCGTGCACCTGGGCCAGCTGAGGCGACTAAAAGCTGTTCCGCTGAGAATTCTTGACTTAATAGATCCATGATAGCTTCAAGATCTTTTCCTTGGCAGATGACCTTGACGTTAGGGCCAGCATCCATTGTGTAGTAACACTCTAGTCCTTGACCACGCAATCGTTCGACAAGTTGCATTGCTTTTAGACTCTCAGCTTCAAAATAGTTGAAATGTGGTGTTGCACTGAGATTTAAAGCATGCATGCACATGGCATTACCCTCTGCGATCTTACCTAATTGCGTAAAATCTTTTTCCTTGATCGCTTCTTTGAGCGCTGATAGATCTTCTTTTGAACGTTTTACCCAAGCCGAATAGTAAGGCGAAGTATGGACAACAGTCTGCATGCCAGCCCGTGAAGCGATCTTTTTTTGTTTATCATTGACAACGATCGCGATCATCTTTAGATCCCAATCTAAATTTTCCACCAAAGGAACTGCATATGAGGTCTGATCAGAATCGCCTTTTTGCCATTCTACAAAGCCACCATAGATCGAACGACAAGCAGAACCAGAGCCACGGCGGGCCAAACGTGATAAGGCTTTAGAACTAAGATCTAGTCCCAAAGCCTTACTACCAGCTAAAGCTAGGGCCGCATAAGCACTTGCAGAAGAGGCTAGCCCAGCCATAGTAGGGACGTGATTAGTCGATTCGACCCGTGCAAAAAGTTGGCTACTAGCCATTTGCCGAATGATATCCAAAAATTTAGTGATCTTAGTCGTTTCTTGGGCTTGACCGTTGAGTGTGAACTGGTCAGCTGTCAAATCAGGATCGAATTGGACGGTCGTATCGGTGTAAAAATGGTCCAATGTCAAAGAAAGGGAGTTGTTTTGTGGGATGATGAGTTCTTCATCTTCTTTGCCCCAATATTTAACAAGTGCGATATTCGTATGTGCACGAGCAGTTACTTTAGGTGTTTTCATCTGATATTACCTATATAAATGTGTTGGTCTAGTGACCAGAAAGCGATATAGTTTTCCTTTCATAGTGCTACATTGATAACTATATTATGATCAGTCACACATTTTTAACTTTCTAACTGATGATCATTTTTTGAGTGGTTCGATCCAAGCAGCGATTGCGCCATTAGCGAGCAAAAGATCAGAGAGCTGCTTGGCTGAGCGCTGATCTTTGACTAGGCAGATAAAGCAACCACCACGGCCACCACCAGTCAATTTAGCGCCCAAGGCTCCATTTTGCAAAGCTAAGTCGATCAATTTATCCAGCTTTGGCTCACTGACCTCTAATTGCCTTAAATATTCTTGAGCTGCATTGAGCGTTTGTCCCAGACCTAAAACGTCATTTTGGGCTAATTGCTTGCGTGCTTGCCAGCTTAAATCTCCGATCGCTTCGATCTTTTTTTTAGTCGCAGTAGGTGTGGCTTGAAGTTTAGCTTTGACAGTCGCGATCGCTTGCGAAGTCTGACCTTTGATACCACTATCACAGATCACCAAATAAGCATCGAGATCAAGTGGGATCGGGTCGATCGTTTGGTCACGGATCATCCAGATCGGTGTGGCTGAAGAGGTCGTCGCTGCATCTAAGCCGCTTGGATTTTTATGTGTATCTTTTTCAGCCACATCAGCGAGTTTTAAGAGCGTTTGATGATCAAGTTCTAGAGAAAATAGATCATACATAGCGCGAATGATCGCGACTGCAACAGAGGCCGATGAGCCCATTCCGCGTTCGATCGGCAATTGGCTAGTTACCTGAAGCGTAAAGCCGATATCTTTATTTTGTTGAGTCAAGATATACATGACTAAGTGCTTGATCCCCCGCATAAATTCGGGAACATCAGCGATCGGACCCGTATAGTAACTACTTTCTAGTATTTGTTGGTCATCTTGGCGCAAGGTCATCTTAGCATGAGTCTTGAGCGTTTTTAGTGGTAGAGCGATCGCTGGTTGCCCGTATACGACCGCATGCTCACCGATCAAAATGATCTTAGCATGACTCGAACCCTGACCAATCTTTTTTTGTGTGCTAAGCAAAAAGAGCACCCTTTCTATCGTATCTATTCTAAATATTTACAATGAAAAACATTGTAATTTCAAACTAAATTATACCATACCGCTAAATAAGGATGGATAAGTCTCAAACTAGATTATACCTGTTTAGTGTTTGAGCGACAAGTTTAGACCGGTAATTAAGGATAGATCGGTCAAGCTGAGTCGATCACTGGTTATTTATTTTTGAGTAGAGTGTGATAGAATTATTGTCAGAAAGATTATTTAAAGTCGGTGATGATGAATGACTAAATCAAAAACCTATGCAGTAGTCGATCTTGAGATGACGACTCCTGCATTGGATGGAACTGGAAGAATTATCCAATTTAGTTGTACTTTTATTGAAAATGGAAAAATCTCAGATACTTTTAGCACGTTGATCGATCCCCAATGTCCGATCCCACCGGAAGTGCAAAAGCTGACCGGGATCAAGAACAGTGATGTTCGCAAAGCACCATTATTTAGTGATGTAGCGGATACGATCTATGCGTTGCTACAGGACACAGTCTTTGTAGCGCATAATATTATGCAAGATTACCGCTTTTTAAATGCAGAGTTTGAGCGTGCGGGCTATCCTGAACTTGAATTAAAGGGGATCGATACGGTGCAGTTGGCCCAGATCTTATTGCCGACACAGCCTTCATATCGGTTAGCCGATCTCGGTAACTATCTTGGGATCAAGCACGAGCGCCCACACCAAGCGGATAGTGATACTTATGTTACCGCAGAGTTGTTTTTACTCTTGCAGAAACGTTTAGAATTATTACCACTTAGTGTTTTACAAACTTTATGTAACTTGAGTGGTGCGTTGCTTTATGATACAGCAGAGTGTTTTAAAGAAGCATATGCGGAGCAAAGTAAAAAAGCGCAGCTACTAGCTAAAAAGTGGATGCAGATCGAAGACTTAGTTATTCTGAGGCCAAATTTTAAGACCAAGGATAATATAGCTTTGACATTTCCTAAGACTAAAGAAGAACAAAAACAACTCTTTTCAGGAAGTATCGAGTGGCGAGATGAACAAGTCAAAATGATGTCTACGATCGCTGATTTCTTTGATGATCCAGACGAACGGCGCTTGTTACTTGAAGCCCCAACTGGGATGGGAAAGACTTTAGGGTATTTAGTCCCGGCTGCGTACACTTCGACCCAAGATAAACGGATCGTGATCAGTACGGCAACGACGGCACTTCAGGCTCAATTGGCAGAAGAGATCGACTTGACCTTGAAAAATCTCTTTCCATTTGATCTTGATGTCGTTGTTTTAAAGGGTAATCGTCATTATATCGATCTAGATAAGTTTTGGCGTTCATTAAAACAACCATATAATAAAAATTCGCGTTTGTTACAGATGCGTTTGATCGTTTGGCTATTACAGACTAAGACCGGGGACCTAGATGAGCTTAGATTGACGACACGCCAAGATCCTTTATTTGCTAATATCGAGCATACTGGTTTGGATAGTTTAGAGCCCACAAGTCCCTTTTATCGAGTCGACTATCTGCGTCTAAACGAGATCGCAAAAGAAAACGCCTCGTTTATCATTACCAATCATGCCTATCTGTTGACTCATGCCGCTGATTTTAAGGGCAATGACTTGGAATTGATCGTCGATGAAGCGCAAAATCTTCCGACTGCAGTGGCCAAAAGTGTGCAGCAAGTTTTGGATTTTGATGAGGTCAAGATCCTCTGTGATAGCATGTTGGTCAAAATGGAGTCGCAGATCTCATTTTCCTTTGAACAATTGATCGAACAAAGTCTATTGACTAAAAAGCAATATCGCGCTCTTTTAAAAGATCTCCAAGTATTGGATCACGATATGTGGGATCTGCGGGCGGCCTTTATTCGTAGATTCTTAAGATTCCGACAAAATGGGATCACCGAGCAGCCATTAAGTGAAAAGAAGTTCTTGGGATTTTTAAAGGAACATTATGGTGTGATCAATAAGATAACTCGCGCCTATGACGGATTTTTACAGCAATTTGCCTGGCTCCAAAAAGTATTTTTCAAAGCAAGTCGTTTAGAGCAGATCGATCAAACAGCAACGCTATACTTGTTGGATTTCTTTAGATTAGCTTCGCAATTGGTGACTGCTTTTGAGCCTTGGCAAAAATTAGCCTTTACCGATCTTGAAGCTAATCAGACTAAACAATTGATCTGGTTGAGTTTAGCTGAACAAGAGACTGCACATTTACGCTTGCACTTCAGCTACTTAGATGGAGCTGATTTCTTACAAAGTAAAGTGTATCCGAAGTTTGAACACGTATTGTTTTTAGGTGCAGGCTTATTTACCAAACAAACCCACGCCTATACGTTAAAACAGTTAGACCTACCTAAAGATACGCGTTTGTTGAGCTATCAAGGTAATTTTGACTATCAAAAGCAAACTTTAGCCCTGATCGCAAAGGATGCGCCGACTGTTGGTGCGACGGACAACGAGGAATATGCGAAGTATCTAGCCAAGACACTTTATGATCTGACTGCTAAAAATCACTGTCAGACGATGATCTTGTTCAATTCATTAGATGAACTCGAACGAACTTATGAATATCTAGCCGTCTTAGGTCTTACCAAGGAAAGAGAAGTTTTGGCTCAAGGAGTCAATGGCAGTCCTGAAAAGTTGAAGAAGCGTTTTATCTTGAATCAAAATCAGACGGCGATCTTACTTGCAACGGGGACATTCTTCGAAGGGATCGATCTCCCCGAAAAATTATTAGAGCTCTTGGTGATCGTACGTTTACCATTTCAAGCACCAAATACCTTATTTAACCAAGTTCGGTATGAGCGTGCTCGACAAGTAGGCGAAGATCCGTTTACGACCTTAGCGTTGCCTGAAGCTGTTTTACGGCTAAAACAGGGCTTTGGCCGCTTGATCCGGACTCCAAATGATCGTGGAGCATTTGTCTTATTAGACCCACGGATCTTGACCAAGCACTATGGTCAGGAATTTAAGCAGGTCTTTCCGGCTAAATTAGAATTACATCCAGTTTTGACAGCTGAGATCCCGAAATTAGTTACTGATTTTTTACATGACAAACAGCGCTAACTTGGTATAATTGAGATAAATAGTTTTTTGACTAGAGGAAGGAATTTATGAAGCGGACAACGAGGATCAAAAAGAAAACAAAGTATCGTTTGTGGTATCTCGGAGTTTTGGCTGTCTTAGTATTAGTGCTAGTTATTTTCAATTTGGCACTTTCGCCTATGAGAAATGCCAGAAAGCAGGCAACGCAATTAGCACAACAATACGCTGGCTTAAAAGAAGAGACGGCCTTTTATCACTACAATCGGAACCATACTTATTACACGGTCGCAGGAACTAATGACAAAAAACAAAAAATTTATGCCATCGTTGCACAAAATGGTAAGAAGATCAATGTTTACCAGCAAAATGAAGGGATCTCTGAAGCAAATGCTAAAAAGATCGCGCAGCAAACTGGAAACGTGAAAAAGATCACCCATACTGCTTTAGGGATGCATAAAAACAAACCGGTCTGGGAAGTAAGTTATCTTAATTCTTACGGTAATCTTTGTTATGATCTACTTGATTTTAAAACAGGAAAAGTTGTTAAAACGATCCAAAATATTTAATAAAGGGGCCAATCAAGATGGAATTATCAAAAAGAGTACAAAATGTTTCACCCTCAGCAACTTTAGCCTTGTCAGCTAAGGCAAAGCAATTAAAGGCAGACGGCTATGATGTCAAAAATTTGACTGCTGGCGAGCCTAACTTCAATACGCCAGAGCATATTAAAGAAGCAGCGATCCAAGCGATCAGAGCAGGAAAATCAGATTTTTATACTGCTGCTTTGGGTATCGTGGAATTGCGCAAGGCGATCGCTAAGGCAACTAATGCTGAATATCACACTGATTATACATTTGAAAATGTTGCTGTTACAGTAGGGGGGAAATTCTCTTTATATGCAGTTGCCCAAACGATCCTTGATCCGGGCGATGAAGTCTTGATCCCTTTGCCATATTGGGTCAGCTATAGCGAACAAGTCAAATTGGCTGAAGGAAAACCAGTCTTTGTATTGCCTGAGACTGGAAAATTAAAGGTAACGGTAGCCGATCTTGAAGCTAAACGAACAGAAAAGACGCGGGCCGTGATCATCAACTCGCCGCAAAACCCTTCTGGTGTCATTTACACTAGAGCTGAGCTAGAAGCGATCGGAAATTGGGCCGTAAAAAATAATATCTGGCTAATTGCTGATGACATGTATAATAAGTTAGTTTATAATGGAAACAGCTTTGTTTCTTTAGTTGAACTTTCAGAAGCAATCAAGCAGCAAACGATATTGATCAACGGTTTTTCTAAGACATACTCGATGACCGGATGGCGTGTTGGTTATACCTTGGCGAATAAAGAATTGATCGCTAAATTAGGGACTGTAGTCGGACATGCGACTGGCAATCTTTCGGCAGTCAGCCAATATGCAGCTTTAGCAGCTTTACAACAAGACCAATCTTGCGTTGAGAAGATGCGTCAAGAGTATGAAACGCGGTTAAATGAGATCTATCCTTTAGTGGAGAAGATCCCCGGTTTTGAGTTGACAGCTAAGCCAGAAGGGGCCTTTTATCTATTCCCTAACATTCAAAAGGCTTTAAAAGCAACTGGTTTTAGTGACGCGCCAAGTTTTGCCGATGCTTTATTGAGCGAGACCTTTGTTGCGGTAGTTCCAGGGGAAGCCTTTGGCATGCCGGGCCATATTCGCCTGAGTTATGCAACTTCACTGGAAGATCTGCGTGAGGCGATCGTGCGGATAGAGAAATTTGTTGAAAAATATAGTAAATAAAATAGGAGGAAAAATTTAGTGGAAACTATCAGTATTATTAACGCTAAAGACTATGTCGACCAAAAAGTAAGAATCGGAGTTTGGTTGACTAATAAGCGCTCCAGCGGTAAAATCGCCTTTTTACAGCTGCGCGACGGAACAGCTTATTTTCAAGGAGTCGTAGTTAAGAATAATGTTTCTGAAGATGTATTCAAGCTTGCCAAAGAAGTAAGACAAGAAGCAAGTATGTACGTCACAGGTACGATCCATGAAGATACACGCTCACACTTTGGCTATGAGATCGAAATTGAAGATATTGAACTGGTAGGTCAAAGTGAAGACTATCCGATCACTCCTAAAGAACACGGGACAGATTTCTTGATGGATCATCGTCATCTTTGGTTGCGCTCGAAGCGTCAATTTGCGATCATGAAGATCAGAAACGAAATGATCCGTGCAACTTATGAATTCTTCAACAAGGAAGGTTTCATCAAGTTAGATTCACCGATCTTGACCGGTAGTGCTCCTGAAGGCACAACAGAATTGTTCCATACTGAATATTTTGAAAAAGATGCTTATCTTTCACAATCAGGTCAGCTTTATGCTGAAGCTGGAGCAATGGCTTATGGTAAAGTCTTTACTTTCGGGCCAACATTTAGAGCGGAAAAATCCAAGACACGTCGTCATTTGATCGAATTTTGGATGATCGAACCAGAAATGGCATTTATGCATCAAGAAGAGAGCTTAGAGATCCAAGAACGCTATATTGCTTACTTGGTTGAAAAAGTACTTGAAAATTGTGACTACGAACTTGATATTTTGGGTCGAGATAAGGAAGTCCTCAAGCGCTATACGCAATTACCTTACCCACGCATTTCCTATGATGATGCGATCAAATTATTGCAAGAATCAGGTAAATTCCCAGATGTAAAATGGGGCGAAGATTTCGGTTCGCCAGAAGAAACTTATTTGGCAGAACACTTCAACAAGCCTGTGTTTGTGTTGAACTACCCTAAAGCGATCAAACCATTCTACATGAAGCCACATCCAACTAGAGAAGATCTCGTTGTGTGTGCTGACTTATTAGCGCCAGAAGGTTATGGTGAGATCATCGGCGGTTCTGAACGTGCAACAGATACTGAATATCTAGCAAAACAAATTGAAGATGCAGGTTTAAATAAAGCTGATTATGAATGGTACTTAGATCTACGTCGCTACGGTAGTGTACCACACTCTGGCTTTGGACTTGGTTTGGAACGTGCGGTAACTTGGATCACAGGTGAAGACCATATCCGGGAAGCTATTCCATTCCCACGTTTATTAAACCGGATCTACCCATAATAGTTGGTGAGCTGCGGGACATGACAGAGCGTTGTGTCCTGTTTTTTTACTTAAAAAGGAAGATCGAGATGGATAAAATACTACAAAAATATTTAGCTGCTGGGCAAATGACAGTATCCAATCTATTGTTAAATAATTATCGTCAGTTAGGACTAGATGAAGCTGAGTTTATCTTGATGTTGCAGATCATGAGTCGAACGCAGCAGGGAAAAGCGATCGATCTAACTGAACTTTCACAAAGCATGCAGCTTGATACGAGTAAGCTGGGAAATTTATTGCGTAATTTGATCGAAAAAAAATTTCTTAGATTAACAACAGCCACAGATGCGGCGGGACGTAAGTATGACAAATATGATTTTACGCTGCTTTACGAGAAATTATTTGCTTTAGAACAAAATGAAGTAACGGCTGAACTGACACAAACTGAAACGACCAGTAAGCAAGAAGTTTATAAAAATATCGAGGTCGAATTTGGGCGTCTCTTGACTCCGATGGAACTGCAAACGATCGATAGTTGGCTCAATACAGAGAATTATGCACCTGAATTGATCGTTTTGGCTTTACGTGAGGCCGTTTTAAATCAGGTCTACAGCTTGAAGTATATTGATAAGATCTTATTGAGCTGGGAAAAGCAAAATATCAAAACTAGTGCTGATGTGCAACGGTTACGCCAAAAGCGGCGGCAAGAATTGGCGCAAAAAGAACGTCCTACAGTGCCTAAGCAAAATAAAGCTAAGCCAAGTATTCCAATGTATGATTGGTCAGGAGGGATCGATGATGCTCAATAGTGAAGAAACGACACGTGCGATCGAAGTTATGGGGGAAATGTTTCCCAATGCCACAACATCGTTGACTAAGACAGATCCGTATCACTTTATGCTTTCGGTGATATTGAGTGCCCAAACTACTGACAAAGCAGTTAATTTAGTTACACCGGCTTTATTTGAACGTTATAAAACTCCGGTGGACTTAGCTAATGCGAGTCAAGCAGAAGTTGAGAGTTATATCAAAACGATCGGTCTATATCGCAACAAGGCGCGCTTTTTGATCAAATGCTCACAGGAACTAGTTGAACGCTTTAATGGGGTCGTCCCTAAGACTAGAAAAGAACTGATGAGCTTAAGTGGGGTCGGCCGCAAAACAGCAGATGTAGTTTTAGCCGAATGTTTTGGGATCCCAGCATTTGCGGTCGATACGCATGTCAGCCGCGTTGCTAAACGGTTAGGGATGGTCCCAGCTGATAGTGATGTTTTAACGATCGAAAAGATCCTAATGCAAAAAGTCCCACAAGATCTATGGATCAAAGGGCATCATCGGATGATATTTTGGGGTCGCTACCAATGTATGGCCCGAAATCCGAAGTGTAGTTCTTGTCCCCTATTAGATATTTGTCCAGAAGGCCGCTCAAGAGTGTAAAAACCGAACATAATTAGTGATAAAGATATGGTTTTAATAAAAAAACAAACAACATAATGAATTTTTATAAAAAATATGGTAAATTATTAACTAGCATAAAAATTCTATGGAGATGGTGAATTTGAAAAAGTTAAAAGTATATCGTTTGTCACTTGGGTGGCAGATCATCTTAGGCCTTTTGATCGGGATCGGTTTAGGAGTCATATTTACAGATGATAAAGGATTTATCAAATTTGCAAATGGACTCGGATCGACTTTTATCAATATGATCTCGATGATCGTTTTACCGATCGTCTTTTCGAGTTTAGTTGTTGGGATCGCTAATATGGGCGATATCAAAAAGTTAGGGCGGATCGGACTAAAAACTTTGATCTATTTTGAAGTATTATCAACGATCGCCTTTATCGTTGGGATGTTAGTTTCTAATCTTTCAAAGATCGGCTATATGCTCGATCTAAGTAAATTATCGCAAGTTGATATCTCGACATATGTGAAGACCGCTAAACAAGCTTCACATAGTGGATTAGGGTCGATCTTGATGTCGATCGTACCATCTAATTTCTTTGATGCCTTAGCGACGGGGCAAATGTTACCTGTGATCTTCTTTTCCTGTTTATTTGGCTTAGGGATCGCAGCAATTGGTGAAAAAGGCAAGATCTTATTACAATTTTTCCAAGCTGTAGCAGAAGTGATGTTTAAGATCACTGGTTGGATCATGCATTTTGCTCCATTTGGGGTCGCTGGTCTGATCGGGGCTACCGTAGCTCAATTGGGTCTTGAATCCTTGAAACCATTGGGATTATTTATCGTAATGTCCTATGTAACGATGATCTTCTTTATTTTAGTAGTTTTAGGGATCACTTCACGGATCTTTGGTTTTAGGATCATGGACCAATTGCGAGTTGTCAAAGATGAGCTGGTCTTAGCATTTACAACGGCTAGTTCAGAAGTAACATTACCGCGCTTGATGGAAAAAACGCAAAAATTGGGTGTTGACCAAGCGATCAGTTCGTTTGTTATTCCGACCGGTTATACCTTTAACTTGGACGGATCGGCGATCTATCAATCATTAGCAGCTATCTTTTTAGCCCAAGCTTATCACATTGATCTTTCATTGAGTCAACAATTGACGTTATTATTAGTTTTAATGATCACTTCTAAAGGGATGGCAGGCGTTCCTGGGGCATCATTTGTTGTCTTACTAGCAACAGTCTCAACGATCGGGGTTCCAGTTTCTGGGTTGGCTTTGATCGCCGGGATCGACCGTTTAGTTGATATGGGTCGGACAGTTGTCAATGTTGCGGGGAATGTTACTGCAACATTGATCATTGGTAAATCCGAAAATGAATTTGATCAAGCAAAACATGATGAATATGTAGCATCTTTTAAACAAAAATAAGCCTAAAAAATCGGTATCTGCGAAATAGATACCGATTTTTTAGTGTGCATTTTTGTGTAAAAAAACACTTCCCACATTTCTGTAGGAAGTGTTGTACGGATCATTTCTTAAGTTGACGACCCGCTTTTTATTGTGGTGGATTCCCACTGTCTGTTGTTCGAGGCTCAGTAGATGAGCTAGGTTCAGCGGGTGGGGTAGAATTTGCTGAACTTGAATTATCGTCGGCCGGTTGAGAAGATTGACTTGACGATTGACTCTCAGAGCTACTTGAGCTTGAAGAAGATTCTGATGAACTTTCTGAGCTAGATGAACTTTCCGAACTGGAAGAAGATTCAGACGATGAACTCGAAGTTTCTGAAGAACTTGAGCGACTGGAACTTGAACTGTCAGAAAGTTCTGAGCTTGGAGCAGCAGAACCAGCTAAATAAAGTTCACGAACACCATTGATATAGCGAACATAGACGTTGCTTGGTTTGCGCCAATCGGTGTTAGTCTTACCTTGTGACATGTAGGTCATGATGCTCTTATAGAAAAGCGATGCTAAAGCAACTGAATTGTTATCCAAGTAATTACCGGCTTCGTATTGGTGGTCATAGCCGACCCAAACGGAGACAGAGTAGTGTTTAGTATAACCGTTGAACCAAGAATCCATTACAGCATTATCAGGGAATTTAGCCGAGATATCAGATGGATAGGCGTTGGTCCCAGTCTTACCGGCTTGATATAGACCGCTGATATTAGCTCGTGTACCCGTTCCTTCAGGTGAAGTAATAACGCCCTTGAGCATATCAGTGATCATATAAGCAGTTGATGACTGCATGACTTGTTTACCAGAGCTTGAAAATTCTTTACGTTCGCCATCACCAGTCACGATCTCTTTGATATATTGTGGTTGGTAATACGTCCCACCATTAGCAAAGGCTGCATAGGCAGCAGCATTTTGTAAGGTCGAAGAAGGTAACCCGATACCGTTTTGATATTCTAAGGTCTTATCGTAATCAAAGCCCATTTGTGAAATAAAGTTTTGAGCTTTCGTGATCCCCACTGCGGCTAAAGCCCGGATCGCAGGGACGTTACGTGATTCGATCAAAGCTTGGCGCATCGTCATCAAACCTTTATATTGGTGGTCAAAATCGTATAGCTGGATATTTGTTCCAGGATAAACATAGCGGTTATCTTTGATCGGATGATACGTAGCCCAATCGAGATATTCGATCGCAGGTGCGTAATCCATCAAAGGTTTAGCCGTAGAACCATTCGTCCGATCAGTTTGAACTGCCCGGTTGAGTCCAAAGGTGACATCGCCAGTCTTACGTCCCCCGAGCATTGCGACCACGTTACCATTATCAGGGTCGATCACGGTCGAAGCGACTTGGATATTGTCATCTGGGAAGTTCAAATATTCATCGCTATTTGCGATCTCATAGAGACGCTTTTGGATCGTCATGTCTAAATTAGTATAGATCTGTAAGCTGTCTTTATAAGGATCGTAGCCTTTTTTCTTAGCTTCTTCGATAACTTGTTTGACATATGGATCAGCGATCTTTTCAGTTGAGGTCACAGTCTTTGAAGTGCTTTTCTCTACTAGACCAGTGGTGATACTTTCTTGTTTAGCTTCGTTAGCTTGAGCTTGGGTGATCTTTTTGTTAGCGACCATCGCATTTAAAACATCATCCCGCCGCTTTTTAGCAAATTCTGGATTGGTATAAGGATTATAAGAGGATGGGGCATTGGGGATCCCGGCGATCAAAGCTGTTTGAGCTAAGTCTAATTTATCCAATGTTTTACCAAAATAGTATTTAGCCGCGGTCTGCATCCCGTAACAGCCATCACCCATGAAGACCTTATTGACATAGAAAGTCAAGATCTGATCTTTGCTGTATTGGCGGTCCATATTGATCGCTAGCCAAGCTTCTTGGGCTTTACGCTTGATCGTTTGGTCGGAGCGTTTAGTTGAGAAGTAGGAGAGCTTGATCAATTGTTGATCTAATGTACTCCCACCTTGTAGACCAGCTGACCCCGATGCGTTAGACATTGCAGCTGAGATGATCCGCCATGGGTCGACCCCATGATGTTTATAGAAACGACGGTCTTCGATCGAGATGACCGCATCTTTTAATTGTTGTGGGATGTCTTTTTCTGCAACATAAGTCCGATTTTCAGTCCCTAAAGACATGATCTTTTTGCCATTTGAATCATAAATGACCGTTGAACCAGCACTTTCTAGCTGTTGCTCGCTTAATTTAGGAGCACTGCTTGCGTAGACAAAAAAGATGGTGACCCCGACCACTAGAGCAGCTACTAAAGCGGCTGCTAGGGATAATAAGATCTTGAGCCACATTGGTTTTTTGCCAGCGCGTGAAGCTTTTTTCTTACCGCTACGCTTTAAACGACCATTTTTTTTCGGACCATTTGTGCGCGAGTATTTAGGATTTTTATCCATAACGATACTGCTACTATACAAATGTGGAATCATAAAATATATGATCAGAAAGAATATAGCGTTCCTTTCTTAATTTTAGGTACTACAATTATAGTGATAAAGTGTAGTTTAGGCAAATTGCCTGACTGGATTGTTGTAAGTATCAGTCACACATTTTTAACTTTCTAACTGATATAGTTAACCGTATTTATCCACTAGGGAAACATTGAACTACTTTTCAAGTAGTAGGTCAACGTATTTTAGATATGGGATGCGTGGTTGGAGTGCATAATCGATCTCAAAGCCATCGCGTTCGATCACTGCTTTAGGGATCGATTTGCGCCCAGTCGCTTGGGCATCCCAATAATCAAATAAAATATCGGCTGGCATCAAAAACACCTGGTCAGTTGTGACGAATTTAACGATCGTAAAGCAGATACCAGCCTGATCTTGACAAGCTTTCATGTGTTTTATCTGGTGAGCATGAAAGTTACTGAGCGGAAAAGAGGTCTTATTTTTAGTCTCTTTTGCTTCAAAATCAAGATAATGGCCACGATAGACACCGTTGTAATCAGTAGTAGAAGCCTGTTTGAAATAAGCTTTTTTGATCACTGCGGCACTACGTTTGGGATAATAAACATCAACGATCTGGATCGGTGTCGGCTTTTTGTGAATGACCGCGATCCCAGCTGAAAGATAGTATTTATTGCTTTCATTTATTTCATCTTCTAACGACATTCCGCGCTTTCCATAAATAGTATTGTTGGCGCGGCTTTTTTTACTCGCACTATTTTTAGTAGTGAACAAGCCGCCGTTTGGATAGTGGATTGCCATAGATAAATATCACGCTCCTATCCGGTTAATTATAACAAATTTAAACAGTTATTGGCAAAAAGTTGGGTAAAATTTAAAGCAAATAATTTGTGGTATCATAAGATAAAGAAAATATTTTGGCGAGGTGAAACACGTGCGTTTATGGGTAAGTGGCTATCGAAGTTATGAATTGGGGGTCTTTAAACTAGATGACCCTAAGATCGAAGTATTAAAGTATTATTTACGTAAAATTTTTATGCAAAATGCTGATCTAGGGCTTGAATGGATCATTTCTGGGGGACAGTTGGGGATCGAACAGTGGGCATTAGAAGAAGCAGTTTCTTTTACACAAGAATATGTCGGGATCAAGACAGCACTGATGTATCCCTATACAGAATTTTCCAAAAATTGGCAGGAAGATAAACAGATACATCTAGCACAGTTAGAACAACAAGTTGATTTTTGTGCAAGTGTCAGTAAACGGCCATATAGTTCGCCAGTGCAGTTGAAAAATTATCAGCAATTTATGTTAGAACATACGGATAAAGCAGTCTTGATCTATGACCAAGAGCTTCCCGGGAAGCCAAAATTTGACTACGAAGCGATCAAACGTTATCAGCAAGCACATGCTTATGAGCTTGAAGTGATCGATATGTATCAGCTTCAAGATGAGGCAGAACAGTATTTGGAACAAAAGAATGACCGTTAAAAAATATACAAAAATTTATATTTACAAGTACCAAACGATTATGCTATAATAAGGGACGTTATGAGTTAAGTTCCTAATATGTAAATGAGGTGCAGTTTCGATGGAAAATGTAAATCTTACGCCTAAGGACATCGTAAATAAGAATTTTTCACGCGGTCTACGCGGTTATGACTCGAATGAAGTCGATGAATTTTTGGATCAAGTTATCCAAGATTATGAAGCATACGCTAAAGAAAATCAACGTCTTCAAATGGAAAATGATCGTTTAGTAAGCAAAGTCGATGAATTGACGAAGCAAGTTGCGGTCGGTTCTTCGGGTCAAACCGCTCGTCCAACGACGAATATGACTAATATGGATGTTTTAAAGCGGTTGTCTAACTTAGAGCGACATGTTTTTGGTGCTCAACTTAATGATGATGACGATCGTAGTAATCGTTTTTAAATAAGTAAATAATGTGTAGTCTTCTGGTAATCGCGGTCTATTTTATATAGGCTGAGGAAAGTCCAAGCTTGCACAGGCTGCGATGCCTGTAGTGATCGTGCTTGCTGAAAAGATAAGGCAAGGTACCATTTTGATGGTAACGGCAGATAAAAGGGCTAAAGTCATTTGACCATGTCCGAGTAGTCTTGAAAAGTGCCACAGTGACGAAGCAATAGTGGAAACATTATTGGTGGAACGCGGTAAACCCCACGAGCAGGTAACCCAAACTTTGGTAGGGGCGCTTCATGACGGAAATGAACTAATCATGGGGGCGAGTTATCTAACTCGGAGATAGATGATTACCACCGATTTTAGCTCCTGGGCTAAATGACGTACAGAACGTGGCTTATAGAGGACTACATATTCAGGAAATGACTAGGGCGGAAGGAAACTTTTGTCCTAGTTTTTTTAATGTAAAAATCAATTTATTAAATCTATGCTCAGACAGAAAGGAAGCATTATGAAGAAATACAACTTACTAGCAACTTGTGCTGCTGGGATCGAAGCGATCACAGGAAACGAATTAAAGCACCTCGGCTATCAAGTGGCCGTTGAAAACGGGCGCGTTCGCTATCAAGGAACGGTAGAAGATATCATCAATACCAATCTCTGGTTACGTACAGCTGACCGGGTCAAGATCATCATTGGTGAATTCAAAGCCACGACTTTTGATGAACTTTTTGAAAAGACAAAGGCATTGCCTTGGGATGAATATTTACCATTAGATGCGAATTTCCCAGTTGCTGGAAAATCACAAAAATCTAAATTGCACAACGTTCCCAGTGTACAAGCGATCGTAAAAAAAGCGATCGTTGAAAAGCTTTCATCGGTATATCATCGCCGGTCATTTTTACCGGAAACAGGGGCTAAATATCCTTTAGAAGTTGCATTGAATAAAGATAAGGTCTTATTGACGTTAGATACGACTGGAAGCAGTTTGTTCAAACGGGGTTATCGTGTTGGTAAAGGGGGCGCCCCTTTGAAAGAAAATATGGCAGCAGCGCTCGTTTTATTAGCGCATTGGTATCCAGAAAAGCCTTTTGTCGATCCGGTATGTGGTTCAGGGACTTTACCGATCGAAGCGGCCATGATCGGGCACAATATCGCACCAGGCTTCAATCGTGATTTTGTTTGTGAAACATGGGATTGGATGCCGGATGGCTTGAGCGAAGAATTACGGGCTAAAGCCGAACAAGAAGCTAATTATGATATCGAACTTGATATCTGTGGCTACGATATTGATGGTAAGATGATCGAGATCGCTAAGCAAAATGCGATGGAAGCTGGATTATCCCATAGTATCAAGTTCAAACAATTGGCTGTCAAAGATTTTAAGACTGATAAAGAATACGGTGTGATCGTGGCTAATCCGCCCTACGGTGAACGTTTGAGCGATGAGGCTGGCGTGCATAAGCTCTATCAAGAAATGGGGGATCTTTACCGTCCATTAACGACTTGGAGCAAATATATCTTGACTAGTGACTTAGCTTTTGAACAATATTATGGGCAAAAAGCGACTAAGCGACGCAAGCTTTATAATGGTACTTTAAGAACTGATCTATTCCAATATTGGGGCCAAAAAAAGCCTCGCAATTAGGCTTTTAAAGCTTGTAAAGCGAGGTTATGCGCGCCGGCGTTTTGCTTGTCAGGGATCCACTGAGCGATAACAAGCGGGAATTTTTCTTGGAGTGCGAGTAGCTTTGTCAACTCAGGGGCAAATGACTTACTATAGCGTTTGTCTAAGCTATCGATCACGATCTTACTATCGGAGTAAAAGAAGACATTTTGCGCATTCGGAAAGTGTCGAAGCAAATATTCAAAACCTAAGATAGCAGCTTCAAATTCAGCTTGATGATTATTTGAGGCTGTTATCTTTTGTTTGATTTGGTGTTGTTTTTGCTCAGCGATAACTAAGATCCCAGCCGCACTATGTGTTTTGTTTGTTGCGGCATCGGTGTATAATTTTACCATGGACTGTGCTCTTTTCTTAATTAATTGTTAAATTACCACTTCAATAAACAAGTGGTCCTCTTCAAATTGTAAAATTAAAAGAAACTTAGTGCAACGGAAAGGTGTTTTTTCTGTGGAACAAAAATTTTATTGTCAACCTGATATTCCTAGTTCGATCACATGTTGGTCCTATACTTTTATGATCTTTTTATTGAGTTTGTTCTTATGGTTAGAGATCACAGTTTTTCAGATCTGGACCGCAATTGCTTTTGTGATCTTTGTGCTAGTCACTGCGATCCAATTGTGGCGACGCCAATTAGTTATTACAGACCGCGAAGTGAGATTCAAGTGCGTTTTATCTTTAAATGATAAGATCATTGCTCGTAACGATATCAAAGCAGTCGTGGCTACGAAATGCCAATTGAAGATCACTGATCAATATCGGACTTATTCAGTTTTGATGTTACCTAAAAGCAAAGAAAAGTGTCTAGAATTGTTAAAATAGTTCGCTTTTAGTTTGTTTAAATTATGTTTATTAGCTTTTTTATAAAAACTAATGACAAAACACGAAATATGTTTTATACTGGTCTTAAATTCATCAGGAATTAGCTATAAGATACAGGTAAAAAAGAAAGGAAAAGCTATATTTATCATTTTGATGATATAGTCGTAAGCGTAAACGTGAAAGATATTGAAATTGCACAACAAAGTGAGATGTTACCGATCGTTGAGGTCGCTAAAAAAGCGGGTCTAAGTGAACAAGAGATCGAACAATATGGTCAATATAAAGCAAAGATCAAATTACCATTAGCTGACCGTCCAAAGACTAAAGAAAAGTTGATCTTAGTGACGGCTGTCAATCCAACGCCGGCTGGTGAAGGAAAATCGACGGTGACTGTTGGTTTAGGCGATGCCTTGAGTTTAGCAGGCAAGAAAACAATGATCGCCTTGCGCGAACCATCTTTAGGACCTGTGATGGGGATGAAAGGTGGTGCAACTGGTGGGGGCTATTCTCAAGTAGTTCCAATGGAAGATATCAACTTGCATTTCACCGGTGACATGCATGCCTTGACGACGGCCAATAATACTTTAGCAGCCTTGATCGATAATCATATCTATCAAGGTAACAAGCTAGGTATCGACCAGCGCCGGGTCATCTGGAAACGCGTATTGGACATCAATGATCGCGCCTTGCGTCATGTGGTCATCGGCCTTGGTGGGGTCGTCCAAGGGATCCCGCGTGAAGACGGTTTTGATATCACGGTAGCTTCAGAAATGATGGCGATCTTATGTTTAGCCAAAGATATCGCTGATCTCAAGAAACGCTTAGGGCAGATCGTGATCGGTTATACTTTTACCAAGGAACCGGTGACAGTTGACGACTTAGGCGTGACAGGTGCGATCGCCTTGTTGTTAAAGGATGCCTTGAAACCAAATCTAGTTCAGACCTTAGCGCATACCCCAGCGATCATCCATGGTGGACCTTTTGCTAATATCGCCCATGGTTGTAACAGTGTGTTAGCAACGAAGACAGCTTTGCAGTTAGCTGACTATACGATCACTGAAGCTGGTTTTGGAGCTGATCTTGGGGCTGAAAAATTCTTAGATATCAAAGTACCTCAGTTAGGCAAGGCGCCAAATACGATCGTGATCGTGGCTACAGTACGCGCTTTGAAGATGAACGGTGGCGTGGCCAAAGACCAACTCGATCATGAAGATCTAGTGGCTTTAGAAAAAGGCTTTGCTAATTTGAAGCGTCATATTCAAAGTATGAAACAATATGATATTCCTGTAGTTGTTGCGATCAATAAGTTTACAGCAGACACTTCAGCCGAATTAGACTTGTTAGTTGAGCTTTGCGCTAAAGAAGACACTACCGCCGTTGTTGCCGATGTGTGGGCTAAAGGTGGGGCTGGTGCCAAAGAATTAGCTCAAGCTGTGATCGCTAGCTGTGATCAAGTTACTGAACCTAAACGTTTGTATGCGGCTGATGATAGCGTTGAAGACAAGATCAAGCAGATCGTAACTAAGATCTATGGTGGTAAAGATGTTGAATTCAGTCCGAAAGCCTTACGCCAATTAAGCGAGTTCAAAACTCTTGGTTGGGATAAATTACCTGTATGTATGGCTAAAACACAGTATTCACTTTCTGACGATCCTAAATTGCTTGGGGCCCCAACTGATTTTACGATCCATGTGCGTGAATTTGTACCTAAATTAGGGGCAGGCTTTATCGTAGCCTTGACCGGTAATGTTTTAACGATGCCTGGTCTGCCAAAAGTTCCGGCTGCGATGGGGATGGACCTAGCAGATGATGGTACGATCACGGGCTTATACTAAAATAGTTTGCAATTTTCTGAAAAATGGAGTCTGATAGGTCAGATCAGCTTTAAAAGGCATCAGCAGTGGTGCCTTTTTTGTTTGAATAATTGTCTAACAACGATTTTTACGTTAAGATTGAAATGAAAGATTTTTTAGTCATTAGTTTAGAAGGGTTATGGATCGGATGACGTTATATATTTGTTTGATGGTCGCGGTAGTTTTATCCGACCAGTTGTTGAAATTTTATATTCAGCAAAATGTTCCACTTAATCTTAGCTATGAAGTTATTCCAGGTGTCCTATCGATCGGGTATGTGCAAAATTTCGGAGCGGCTTGGAGCATGTGGTTAGGTCAAAGATGGTTACTAAGTATTATTTCACTGGTAGCTTTAGTGATCTTTGGCTATTATTTTAAGAAATTATACTATAACTGGGGCTATGGCCTCGGCTTTTCACTGTTGATCGGTGGAACGCTCGGAAATTTACTTGATCGTCTTTTCTCTGGATACGTGGTCGATATGTTTGAATTGGATTTTATCAATTTTCCAATCTTCAACATTGCTGATTGCGCCTTGACTTTAGGTGTGATCGTAATTTTGATCACGATGCTAAAAGATGATGAAGGGATAGTTTAAATCTATAAAGAAGGATGATAATGAATTGGTAGAAGCAGCGATCACTACACAGACAGGAAGGTTAGATAAAGTTTTAACGACCGTCTTTCCGCAGTATTCGCGGTCTCAGATCCAGCAATTATTGGAGCAGGGCAATATTTTAGTCAATGAGACGCAACAAAAGGGTAAATATAAGGTCAAAGCGGGCGATAAGATCAGTTTGACTGAACCGGAGATCAAAGAGCTCGCAGTCGAACCCGAAAATATCGCTTTAGACATCGTTTATGAAGATGATGATGTGATCGTGGTCGATAAGCCACAAGGAATGGTCGTGCATCCGGCACCTGGGCATGAAGACCATACGTTAGTCAATGCTTTGCTATATCATTGCCCGCTTTCAACGATCAATGGAACTTACCGCCCAGGGATCGTGCACCGGATCGACAAAGATACTTCAGGGCTCTTGATGGTCGCTAAAAATGATCAAGCACATCGCAGTTTGGCTAAGCAATTAAAAGATAAGACTAATTTACGTGAATACATCGCTCTTGTTCATGGACGGATCAAAGAAGATTCGGGAACGATCAAAGCTCCGCTCGCACGTAGCCCTAAGGATCGTAAAAAACAAGCTGTTGTTTCTGGTGGTAGAGATGCCGTGACGCATTTTAAAGTCTTGAAACGCTATCAAGACTACACCTTGGTAAGTTGTCGCTTAGAGACTGGTCGAACCCACCAGATACGTGTGCATATGAAATATATCGGTCATCCGCTAGTTGGTGACCCGCTGTATGGTCCAAAGAAGACGTTAAAAGGCAAGGGGCAGTTTTTGCATGCCGCTAAATTAGGCTTTGCCCATCCCAAAACGGGTGAATTTTTGACTTTTGAAGCTCCACTGCCAGAAATTTTTGAAAAACAACTAGCATATCTTGACAAAACAAACGAAATCAAGTAAATTATAAATAAATAAGTGAGTCCTTTAAGAATAGTCCAGAGAGGCTAGCAAGGTACGGTTCGATATGCCCACGCTATCAGTGGGCCTGTTTAGCGCTAGTCTTGAAGTGTATTCTTTGAGGCTAGCGTTTTTTTAATATCCTAGGGAGGTTTTTACTTTGGTAAAAGAAGTGAGCGATGCAATTACGATGAAACGAGCATTAACACGGATGACTTATGAGATCATTGAAAAGAATAAAGGGGTAGACGGGATCGTTTTAGTCGGGATCAAGACCCGCGGCATTTATTTAGCCAAACGGATCGCAGCGCGCTTGCAACAATTAGAGGATGTTACGATCCCGGTAGGCGAATTAGATATTTCCTTATATCGTGATGATGTCCATCATGATCCTGAAGCCAAGCATGAACCGATCGTAAAAAATAGTCAGATCGGCTTTGATATCAATGACAAGCATGTTATTTTAGTTGATGATGTGTTATTTACTGGAAGAACGATCCGCGCGGCTTTAGATGCTTTGATGGATCAAGGTCGACCAAAGACGATCAACTTAGCGATCTTGGTCGATCGGGGCCACCGCGAATTGCCGATCCGCGCCGATTTCGTTGGTAAAAATATTCCGACCTCATTAAATGAAGAAGTTTCCGTCTATGTCGAAGAGATCGATGGTAAAGACGGGATCGAATTGAAGACAATCAAATAAAACGACCATTTTAATTGACTCCAGAGAGGGCAAAAAAGGTTGCTAGGCTTAAGTCATCATGGATTAAGTCTACCTTTTAGAGCCCGAAATGTAATGTTTCGGGCTTTTTTTCTTAGAAAAATAGAACGGAGATTATTTTATGTCAGAAAAAGAAGTTTTTAGAAATAAAGATGCACTATTAGATATCAACGATAAGCCGAGTTTTCCGCATTGGTTAGTCTTATCGATCCAGCATCTCTTTACGATGTTTGGAGCCACTGTGCTCGTACCGTTGCTGATCGGTCTGAATCCAAGTATCGCGCTCTTTTGTTCCGGTGTCGGGACGATCGTATACTTGCTGTGTACCAAAGCTAAGATCCCAGCTTATCTAGGCTCGAGTTTTGCTTTTATCATGACGATGCAAGTTTTGATGAAAAACTACGGCTACCCGGCTGTCGGTCAGGGGGCTATCGCAGCCGGATTAGTTTACGTGATCGTTTCTTTGATCGTTGGTAAATTTGGTTCAAGTTGGGTCGATAAATTATTACCACCGGTCGTTGTGGGGCCGATCATCATCGTTATCGGGCTCTCACTTGCTACGACGGCGGCTAATGATGCGATGTTGAACAATTCGAATTACGATCTGAAATTTTTCAGCGTTGCGATCTTTACCTTGCTACTGACGATCGGCTTTAACATCTTCTTACGTGGCTTTCCAAGCATGATCCCCGTTTTGCTTGGGATCATCGGCGGGTATATCTTTGCTGTTATGATGGGGATCGTAGATTTTACAGCTGTTGCTAAGGCTAAATGGTTCACGTTACCAGCATTCGATGTAATGTTTATCAATTATGACTTTAAATGGTATCCTGCAGCGATCTTGGGGATGGCACCGATCGCTTTTGTGACGATGACTGAACATATGGGACATATCATGGTCTTGAATAAATTGACTAAGCGCAATTTCTTCAAAGATCCAGGTTTGAATCGAACGTTACTGGGTGATGGTTTTTCAAGTATTATCGCTGGTTTTGCTGGTGGGCCGCCAACCACTTCTTATGGTGAAAATATTGGTGTTTTAGCCATGTCAAAGGTCCATTCGGTTTGGGTGATCGGAGGTGCAGCCTTCTTTGCGATCGTCTTTAGTTTTTGTGGTAAGATCTCAGCCTTGATCCAATCGATCCCAAGTCCAGTTATCGGTGGGATCTCATTTCTACTCTTTGGGATGATCGCCTCCAATGGTCTACAGATCTTGGTTGATAATAAAGTAAATTATGCATTGAAACGCAACTTAGTGATCACTTCAGTTATCTTAGTCGTGGGTGTCGGCGGAACATACCTTCAATTAGGGAATTTCCAATTGACAAGTATTGCTTTAGCAACGATCTTTGGGATCGGTTTGAACTTGATCTTACCAAAATATGCTTTTAGTGAACGATAAAAATAATCAGTGGAAAGTAAAATGTGGAACTGATATTTGCCAGCAATCTAAGAAAGGAAAACTATAGCACTTTCTAATAACCACATGATCTATAGCCAAAAAGAGCCATGCAACATTTTGTAACAGTCGATAATTTAGATGAAAAACAAGTTTTAGCGTTGATCAAGCGCGCGCAATATTTCAAACAAGGGGGGCGTCCAACGCGTGATCTAAGCGAGGTCTATTGTGTCAATATGTTCTTTGAAGATTCGACTCGGACGCATACGAGTTTTGAAATGGCTGAACGTAAATTGGGGTTGAATGTTTTGCAATTCGACCCTAAGCAAAGCTCAGTCAACAAGGGGGAGACATTATATGATACGTTGTTGACGATGGATGCTTTAGGTGTTGATCTAGCTGTGATCAGGCATTCTCAAAATGAATATTATGCACCATTGATCGCGCTAGCTCCTGACCAAACGCTAGATATCGGGATCATCAATGGCGGGGATGGAAGTGGTCAGCACCCTTCACAATGTCTATTGGATATGTTGACGATCTACGAGCAATTCGGAAAATTTGCGGGCTTAAAGGTGGCGATCGTGGGTGATCTGACGAACTCTCGGGTCGCCAAAAGCAATATGGAGTTATTGCACAAATTGGGAGCGACCGTATATTTCTCAGGCCCAAGTTATTGGTATGATGAAGCCTTTGAAGAATACGGTACTTATCGCCCATTAGATGAATTAGTCGCCCAAGTTGATGTCTTGATGCTTTTGAGAGTGCAACACGAACGCCATGGTGCTACTGAAGAGCAAACTTTTTCAAAAGAGAGTTATCATCAAAAATACGGTTTAACGACTGACCGCTATGCTAAATTAAAAGCTGATGCGATCGTCATGCATCCCGGACCGATCAACCGTGATGTTGAGTTTGACAGTAGCTTAGTTGAGGCGGAAAAATCAAGCTTTAAGGCACAGATGCAAAATGGTGTGTTCATGCGGATGGCAATGTTAGAAAAAGTGATCGAGGGCCGCGAGCTAGGAGGAAAAACAAAATGAAGTTATTACTTAAAAATGGGACAGTTTATCAAGCTGGTAAACTATTAAAAAATGATCTGTTGATCGAAAATGGTGTGATCACAGCCTTAGGTACTGACCTAAAAGCCGATGTCGATCAAGTGATCGATGTGACCGATAAATTAGTTGCTCCTGGTTTAGTCGATGTTCATGTGCACTACCGCGAACCAGGTTTTACTCACAAAGAAACGATCAAAACCGGGAGTTTAGCGGCAGCCCATGGTGGTTATACAACTGTCTGTGCGATGCCAAACCTAGATCCTGTCCCAGACACGCCAGCTAAAGTTACCGCTCAAGTTGCGTTGAATAAGGCTGATGGGGTCGTTAAGATCAAGCAATATGGTGCGATCACAGCGGGCTTAAAAAGTGATGAGCTACTCGATTATGCGGGGATGAAGGCAGCCGGTGCCTTTGCTTTTAGCAATGATGGTTGTGGAGTCCAAACAGCTGGCACGATGTATCAAGCCATGTTAGCAGCTAAAAAACTCAATGTCGCTTTGGTAGCTCATGTCGAAGATAATTCATTGTTGTTCGGTGGAGTGATGAATGCGGGCAAGAAGGCTAACAAATTAGGTCTACCAGGTATTTTGGGGATCAGTGAATCTTCTCAGATCGCACGTGATCTCTTATTAGCCAAGGAAACTGGGGTCCATTACCATGTCTGCCATGTATCGACCAAAGAAAGTGTTGAATTGATTCGCATCGCTAAAAAGCATGGGATCAATGTGACCTGTGAGGTCTCGCCACATCATCTATTGTTGAGTGAAGATGATATCGTCAAAAATGATGGCTTTTATAAAATGAACCCACCGTTGCGGGCTAATGCAGATCAACAGGCTTTGATCGCAGGCGTCTTGGATGGCACGATCGATATGATTGCGACTGATCATGCCCCTCACAGTATCGACGAAAAAACTGGCGATATGCGGACCGCTGCTTTTGGGATCACTGGGAGTGAGACAGCTTTTTCCTTACTGTATACCCAACTGGTAAAGCAACAGCAAGTTTTGACTTTGGAGCAGCTGTTAGATCTCATGTCTAAAAATCCGGCTGAAGCATTCAAGTTTGATGCCGGAAGTATTTTTGCCGGAGCGAAAGCAGATCTTGCTGTTATTGACCTGCAACATGAAACCACGATCATGGAAGCTGATTATTTCTCGATGGGGAAAAATACTCCATTTACGGGTGAAAGAGTTTTTGGACAAACTTACTTGACGATGGTCGATGGTAATGTAGTTTATCAAAAGGAGGATTAGCATGGAGCGCTATTTAGTTTTAGAAGATGGGACAGTATTTGCCGGAAAAGCTTTTGGTTTTGAAGGGCAAACGACCGGAGAAGTTGTTTTTACAACGGGGATGACAGGTTACCAAGAAGCTGTGACCGATCAATCATTTGCCAACCAGATCTTAGTTTTCACCAATCCGTTAATCGGAAATTACGGGGTCAACCTGGATGATTACGAATCGCTCATGCCAAATTGTTGTGGGGTCGTTTGTCGTGAGGTGGCGCGCGTTTCTGACAGTTGGCGCAAGCAAGGGACCTTTGATGATTTCTTAAAGCAAATGCAGATCCCAGGTATCTGTCATATCGATACCCGGGCATTGACTAAGAAATTACGTGAACATGGAACGATGAAGGGATGTTTAGTCGATTCAGTCCACGATATGGCTCATACACTGGATCAGTTGCGGGCAACTGTGCTAAATGATCGGGTCGTGGAACAAGTTTCAACGACTAAACCTTATCCAAATCCAGGTGAAAAGCGCAATGTTGTTCTAGTTGATTATGGACTCAAGCACAGTATCTTACGCGAACTTTCTAAACGTGATTGCAATACGATCGTTCTACCATCAAGTGCAACGGCTCAAGATATCTTGAATTTAAAACCCGATGGCGTCATGTTATCTAACGGACCTGGGGATCCTAAAGACGTCTTACATGCGGTCGAAATGGTCAAAGAAGTCCAAAAACATCTGCCGCTCTTTGGGATCTGTTTGGGTCACCAGATCTTTGCTTTAGCTAACGGAGCTGATACGTACAAGATGAAATTTGGACACCGCGGTTTCAATCACCCGGTTCGTGAGATCGCAACGGGAAGGATCAATTTTACTTCACAAAACCATGGTTATGCAGTCGATCCTGCAACCGTCGATAAAGATGAATTGATCATTACCCACCGTGAGATCAACGATGGCACGGTCGAAGGGTTACGCCATAAGCGCTATAAAGCTTTTAGCGTGCAATTCCATCCCGATGCTGCACCAGGACCACATGATGCAGTCGATCTTTTTGATGACTTTATGCATATGATCGATCAACGAAAGGAAGAAGAAAATGCCTAAACGAACAGATATTAAAAAAATCATGGTTCTGGGATCAGGACCGATCATCATCGGCCAAGCTGCTGAATTTGACTATTCCGGAACTCAAGCTTGTATGGCGTTACGGGAAGAAGGCTATGAAGTAGTTTTGGTCAATTCCAATCCAGCAACTATCATGACCGACACTGATATTGCTAATCGGGTCTACTTAGAGCCATTAACGGTCGAATCAGTTTCACGCATCATGCGCCAAGAATATCCCGATGCCTTATTGCCAACATTAGGTGGTCAGATCGGGTTGAACTTAGCGATTGCCTTGCATGAAAGTGGGATCTTGGATGAACTCGGGATCGAACTTTTAGGTACCAAATTATCTGCGATCGACCAAGCCGAGGACCGCGAAAAATTCAAAGAGTTGATGTTACAGTTAAACGAACCGATCCCAGCTTCAAAGACGGTCAATACAGTAGCCGAAGCCTTAGAATTTGCTGAAATGATCGGCTATCCTGTGATCGTGCGGCCTGCTTTTACGATGGGGGGTACCGGTGGGGGCTTGTGTGATACCCCTGCTGAGTTAGAAGAGATCGCGGCTAATGGTTTGGATCTTTCACCTGCGACCCAATGTTTGATCGAAAAATCGATCATGGGTTATAAAGAGATCGAATTTGAAGTGATGCGCGATTCAGCTAACAATGCAATGGTAGTTTGTTCGATGGAAAACTTTGATCCAGTTGGGATCCATACGGGTGATTCGATCGTGGTCGCCCCAACGCAAACGTTGACCGACCGTGAATACCAAATGTTGCGGGATTGTTCCTTAAAGTTGATCCGTGCGCTCAAGATTGAAGGGGGCTGTAATGTTCAGTTAGCACTTGATCCTAACAGTTTCAAGTATAACGTGATCGAAGTAAATCCACGGGTCTCACGTTCTTCGGCTTTAGCTTCTAAAGCAACTGGGTATCCGATCGCTAAAATGGCAGCTAAGATCGCAGTTGGTCTAACATTAGATGAGATCAAAAATCCTGTTACCCAAACGACTTATGCGGAATTTGAACCGGCTTTAGACTATGTAGTTGCTAAGATCCCACGCTGGCCCTTTGATAAATTCGCACAGGCAGATCGGACCTTAGGAACGCAAATGAAAGCAACTGGGGAAGTTATGGCGATCGGTCGTAACCTAGAAGAAGCGTTGCAAAAAGCCGTTCGCTCACTTGAGATCGATGAAAAAGATCTTTTATCACCACGAGTGGCTAAAGCTTCAGATGAAGAATTGGAGAAGAAATTAGTTCATGCCCAAGATGACCGCCTCTTTTATTTGGCTGAGGCCTTTCGTCGCGGTTATACATTACAAGAAGTTCATGAATTTACTAAGATCAACCTCTATTATTTAGATATTGTAAAACATATCATCGAACTTGAAGCTGAATTAAAGGAGCATCCTAATGAGCTAGCTTGCTTAAAAGAGGCTAAGTATTATGGCTTTAGTGACTATACGATCGCTAAGCTCTGGGATACGACTACAGAAAAGATCTGTGCTTTAAGAAAAGAAAATCAGATCCTGCCTGTCTATAAGATGGTCGACACTTGTGCAGCTGAATTTGAATCACACACGCCATACTTTTACAGTTCATACGATCTTGAAAATGAAAGTCACCCTTCAGCTAAAGAATCGATCCTAGTTATCGGTTCGGGCCCGATCCGGATCGGACAAGGGGTTGAATTTGATTACGCTACGGTCCATAGTGTTAAAGCGATCCAAAAGCTAGGCTATGAAGCAATCGTGATGAATTCTAATCCTGAAACGGTCTCTACCGATTTTTCAGTCTCTGATAAATTATATTTTGAACCGCTTGATCTAGAAGATGTCTTGAACGTGATCGACCTTGAACAGCCTAAAGGTGTGATCGTGCAGTTTGGGGGCCAAACGGCGATCAATTTAGCGGCTGGTTTAGAAGCAAATGGCGTCAATGTTTTAGGGACTGCAGTTGCTGATCTTGACCGCGCTGAAGATCGTGAGTTATTTGATCAAGTTATCAAACAACTTGGCTTAAAACAACCTGTGGGTAAGACGGCAATGTCAGAAGCAGAAGTCCTAGCGTGCGCCCATGAGATCGGTTATCCCGTTTTAGTTCGTCCAAGTTACGTGCTTGGCGGGCGGGCAATGGAGATCGTTAATAACGATGAAGAATTGACCCAATACTTAGCTGAAAATGCATATTTAGCCAAAGAACATCCGATCTTGGTCGATGCGTACCTTGAAGGCTATGAATGTGAAGTCGATGCGATCTGTGACGGTAAGGATGTCTTGATCCCAGGTATCATGGAGCATATCGAACAAGCCGGGGTCCACTCAGGTGATTCCATGGCGGTATATCCAGCGCAAAGCTTTGATCAAAGTGTCAAAGATCAAATTGAAGATGCAACTAAGAAATTAGCTGTTGCTTTGAAGTGTATCGGGATCATGAATATCCAATTCATCGTGCATAAAGGTGAAGTTTATGTTCTTGAAGTAAATCCACGGGCTAGTCGGACGGTACCATTCTTGAGTAAGATCACTGATATCAAGATGACTCAAGTGGCTACTCAAGTCATCTTAGGCAAGACTTTGAAAGAACTCGGTTATGATTCGGGGATCTATCCTGAATCTGAAATGATTCATGTCAAAGCCCCAGTCTTCTCCTTTAATAAACTGGCCGATGTTGATAGTTTGTTAGGACCAGAAATGAAATCAACGGGTGAAGTCATGGGTAGTGATCATAGCTTTGAAAAAGCACTTTACAAAGCCTTTATTGGAGCTAACATGAAGTTGCCAGCTAACGGGAGCGTCCTATTTACGGTCAAAGACAAAGATAAACAACAAGCCTTAGCTTTAGCGAAACGTTTTGCCAAGATCGGCTATCGGATCTTTGCGACTGCGGGCACAGCCGAATTTTTAAATGAAAATGGTTTGCATACCATGACTGTTGCCAAGATCGGACAAGCTAAACCAGGGATCTTAGATGTTTTACAAAATAATGAAGTTGATATCGTGATCAACACGATGGATCATGACCAAGAAAAAGTGTCTGATGGTTTCGTGATCAGACAAACTGCGATCGAGCACAATATTGCTTTGTTGACATCATTTGATACTGTGGATGCTTTACTGAAAGCTTTAGAAAATCGTTCATTCTCGACGACAGCATTATAAAGGGAGGCCAATTATGTCAAGGTTAGCAGTCAATTTACCAGGTTTAGATCTAAAAAATCCTATCATGCCAGCAAGTGGAACTTTTGGCTTTGGGGATGTTGGTGCAGCGCAAAAGTTTAATTTGAATACTTTAGGGGCATTAGTTATCAAAACGACGACACCTGAGCCCCGTGATGGTAATCCTAATCCTAAGATCGCCGTACTGGACAATGGGGTCATCAATGCGGTCGGATTACAAAATCCGGGGATCGCAGCGGTCGTTAATGAGAAATTACCCGCATTGAAACAAGATTATCCCGACTTGCCGGTGTTAGGCAGTGTAGGTGGTTCAACGGTCGAAGATTATGTGGAGGTCGCTAAAAAACTCTCTTATTCTAATTTAGTGACCGCTTTAGAATTGAACATTTCTTGTCCGAATGTACATGAAGGTGGGATGGCCTTTGGGACTGATCCGCAGACCGCAGCTGAATTGACTAAACAAGTCAAAGCTGTTTCTAAGGTACCAGTCTATGTTAAACTTTCTCCCAATGTGACTGATGTAGTGGCGATCGCTAAGGCAGTTGAAGCGGCTGGAGCTGATGGTTTGACAATGATCAATACTTTGATGGGGATGAGTTTGAATTTAAAAACGCGTAAATCGGTCTTAGGCAATTTGACTGGTGGCTTTTCGGGACATTCGATCAAACCGATCGCGATCAGAATGATCTATCAAGTCTCTCATGCAGTAGAGATCCCGATCATTGGGGTCGGTGGGATCAAGAGCGCTAAAGATATCATCGAGATGTATTTAGCTGGAGCATCAGCTGTTCAAGTCGGAACGGCACACTTCTACGATCCTTTGATCTGCCCACATTTAGTTGCGGAATTACCAAAAGTAATGGATGAATTGGGGATCGAAAGTATTGAAAAGTTGATCCAAGAAGTACGGGAGGCTAGAGATAATGAAGCTTAAACGCCCGATCATTGCCCTTGATTTTAATGATGCCCAGCGTACCCTTGATTTTTTACAAAATTTTCCGCAAACTGAGAAGCTTTTTGTGAAGATCGGGATGGAACTGTATTACAGTGCTGGACAAGATCTAGTTAAAGCGGTCTTAGCACAAGGACACGATGTCTTTTTAGATCTAAAATGCCATGATATCCCGCATACGGTCGAACGAGCAATGTATGTTTTAGGTCAATTAGGTGTTAGTCTTACCACGACGCATGCTAATGGGGGCAGTGAAATGCTCAAGGCAGCTAAATACGGTCTAGTTGAAGGGGCACTAAAAGCTGGCAAAAAAGAGCCCAAATTATTAGCGATCACTCAATTGACCTCAACTGATGAACGAATGGTCAAAGAAGAACAATTGATCACGGTCGGACTTGATAAGAGCGTGGAAAATTATGCTAAATTGGCGCAAAATGCAGGTTTAGATGGTGTCGTTTGTTCTGGCTGGGAAGCTAATAAGCTAAGAGAAGTTACGGGTCCGGATTTCTTACGGGTCACGCCTGGGATCCGGCTAAAAACCGACAGTTTAGGCGATCAGAAACGGGTCATGACCCCAGATATGGCGGCGCAAAATGGCTCAAGTGCGATCGTTGTTGGCCGTCCGATCACGCAAGCCAAAGAACCCGTGAAGGCGTATCAAGAAATTTTTGAGCTTTGGAACCAGTAAGAAAGGATAAAGTAAATGAAAGAAATCGCAAAAGACTTACTCGAAATTCAAGCTGTAAAATTATCCCCCAATGAACCTTTTACTTGGGCAAGTGGGATCAAAAGTCCGATCTATTGTGATAACCGTTTGACGATCAGCTATCCTAAGATCAGAACAGCGATCGCTAAAGGAATTGCAGAATTGATCAGAGAAAATTATCCAGAAGTTGAGGTGATCGCAGGAACAGCTACGGCGGGGATCCCGCATGCTGCTTGGATCGCCGCTGAGTTAGACTTACCATTAGTCTATGTCCGTTCTAAGCCAAAAGATCACGGACGTAGCAAACAGATCGAAGGTGTTTTGCAACCTGGGGCTAAAACCGTCGTGATCGATGATCTCTTATCGACGGGGGGCAGTGTCTTGAAAGCTGTTCAAGCTGCGCAACATGAAGGAGCCGATGTTTTAGGCGTTGGAGCGATCTTTAGCTATCAATTACAAGCGATCGTTGATAATTTCAAACAAGCAGAGCTGAGTTATTTTACCCTGACTAATTACTCAGAATTATTGGAAGCAGCTGTTGAAGCTAACTATATTTCAACTGCAGAACGTGCAGTCTTAGAAAAATGGCGCCATGATCCTGAAAACTGGTCAGCTAAAGACTAAATGATAAAATGACCATCCAGATACGTTGGATGGTCATTTTAGATTTTTAACTCAGATATGAAAAGCTTTTGTTATACAAAATTTAGGAATATTGGTATAATATACAAGGTTTATTTTTATTAATATAAATACTAAGGCGGTGATTGTTGATGCCTGATGAACAACACAAATATAAACATCATAAGAAGAAAAAACGTTGGTGGAAGTGGGTCTTGATCGCATTGGGGCTCTTTTTACTAGTCGATGCAGTTATCGTAGGCAAACTCTATTTCGATGCCAAAAAAGCTGTCAATGTTACATATAAAGCTGTCAAACATGATGATAAGCGCACCGGCAGTGTCGATTTAGATAACGGACAGCCGTTTTCCGTCCTCTTATTAGGCAGTGATACTGGTGAGTATGGTCGGACTGAACAAGGACGTTCGGATACTATCATGGTAGCCGCTGTTACCCCTAAAAAGACTGAATTATTGAGTATTCCACGGGATACTTTAGTTACGATCGCTGGCCATCCAGGTAATAATAAGATCAATGCAGCTTATTCATATGATGGTGTTTCCGGGGCTTTGAATACGTTGCAAAGCTATTTAGATATTCCGATCGACCATTATATCGAGATCAATATGAAAGGGCTTGAACAGTTGTCAGAAGCGATCGGCCCGGTCAAAGTCGATAATGACTTAGAATTTACTAATTTGGATGTTCATTTTCCTAAGGGAGAAGTCACGATCGATTCCGATAATATCTTAGCTTATACTCGGATGCGTTATGAGGATCCACGGGGCGATTACGGACGTCAATTGCGTCAACGTCAAGTGTTGACGGCTTTAGTGGAAAAAGCAGCTTCGATCGATAGTCTAGCTAAATACCATAGCATTTTGAATGCTATTTCGGCTAGCATGAAAACTGACTTAACATTTGATGATATTAAAGATATCGTAACTAATTATAGTGGGGCTAAAAATATCGATCAGATCCAGCTCAAGGGTAATGGACAAATGATCGATGGCGTCTCATATGAAGTCGTACCAAAGGAAAATTTGGATAAAGTTCAAACTCAATTAAAGCAAACGTTAAAACTTAAATGATTAAAATTAAAGTTGAGAATTAATAAATTCTCAACTTTTTTTCATATACTTCCGTTGAAAATTAGAGTAAGTGATACTATACTGATACTGTGGTACAAATCATAGCAAGATAATTTTTTGTTTATTGTTTTGTGCTTGCGTATTTTAAAATGGTAGATCATGTGGAAGTTATCTACTAGTAGAACGGTAATTTATGGGTGGAAGCATAGATTATCGTTTTTTATTTTATTTTGTGTACTATATTCATTAATTTATCCAAATTTCTAGTAGCTATAGAATTTTTCACTTATAATAGAATTATTACCCTTAGAGAGTTCAAAAAGTTTTAACATTACTATCATAATATAGTATAATTATTTATATAAGGATAAGATATTTGGCATTTGAATTAATGAAGGATAATGCTACGGGAAAGGATATACTTATATGAAGACACAACAAGAAAACATCTTTTCATCAAAGACGTTGACCTATTTCTTGCAATTAGCTGAAACGATGAGCTATACCCAAGCAGCTCAGATCTTGGGGATCACCCAACCAGCTTTGACTCAACAGATAAAGAAATTAGAGCGAACGGTCGGAGCACCACTGTTTTATTCAGTTGGTAAAAAGTTGCACCTTTCTGATGCGGGCTACACCATGCTAGATGCAACTCACCAGATCTATGAAACATTAAATAAAGCAGCCGATGAGATCCAACAGTCGACAAGTGCGACTCAAGGGACGATCAACATTGGGATCTTAGCTTCGATCGAGGATCAAGTCTTCACAGATTTTGCAATCGAATATTACGAAAAAAATAATGGCATCAAACTCTCCACACATATGTTGACGCGTAAGGAGATTTGGGAGCGCTTAGAAAACAATACGATCGATCTAGCGGTAATGTATCTTCCAGATGAAAGTATCAAGAACTGGAAACCATACGAAACTAAAAAGATCATCACTGAAGACTTGATCTTCTTGCACAATAATGAACGCTTAGAAAAACGGAAACGGGTGCGGTTCAAGGATACGTTGAACAATAAATGGGTGACATATCCACCAAAATATTACTTAAATGATACGATCAGAGAAGCTTACAAGAATGCGATGGTCGATCATCCAAATAGCGTAGCGCATTTTGCTACACCTGAGCAACTTTTTGAGTTTGCTAAACGAACTGGTAGTTACACTGCACTACCAATGTCATTTGTGACGGCTAAAAACCATGGTGAGATGGGGATGGCATTGTTTGAATCAGAGATCAAGTTCGACTTGGCCTTCGTCTTTAGACGGGGTAAGGATCAGATCCCGCGCATCAATAGTTTTTTGAAAACTTTTGACGGCTATCTAGCTAAAAAAGATTACATTTCACGTCTCAAAGAAAGCTTATAAGTTACGGGCTCGCCACGATGCAACTGAGCATTGGGGTGAGCTTTTTTATTGTTATTTAAGTTTGGCTAGTTGTGTGGTAGAATTATTAAAGTTAGGAATACTTTAGATGGGAGATATTTTTGATGAAAGAATTAGTTTTTGGACATAAAAATCCAGATACAGATGCGATCGTAGCTGCTAAGGCTTACGCATTTTTACAAAACGCTTTAGGTAACGAAGTCGAAGCTGTTGCCTTGGGTACACCAAATGAAGAAACAAAATTTGTGTTAGAACATTTTGAAGAACCAGCTCCACGTGTGATCGAAAAGGCAGCACCAGAAGTTGAAGCTGTAATGTTGGTCGATCACAACGAAGAACAACAAAGTGTTGCTGATATCGCTAATGTGACAGTTACACACGTAGTTGATCACCACCGGATCGCTAACTTTGCAACAGCTGCACCTTTGTATTATCATGCTGAACCAGTTGGTTGTACAAGTACGATCATTTACGGCGAATTCGTGCAAAATAACGTTGAGATCCCAGCTAAATTGGCTGGTTTGATGCTATCGGCTATTATCTCTGATACTTTACTATTCAAATCACCAACAACTACGGCTAAAGATGAAGCTGCTGCAAAAGCTTTAGCTAAGATCGCTAATGTAGATTTTGAAGCATACGGTCTTGAAATGCTTAAAGCTGGTACCAACTTGGCAAGTAAGACCGAAGAAGAATTGATCACAGCCGATGCAAAATCATTTGACATGGGTGGTAAGACTGTTCGTGTCGATCAAGTAAACACTGTTGATCTTGACGAAGTTTTCGCACGTGAAGCTGCTTTACGTGAAGCTATCGAAAAACAATCAGCTGCTGAAGGTTATGACTTGTTCTTGTTGATGGTAACTAATATCTTGGATTCCAACACCCGTCTTTTAGTTGTGGGTGAACCTAAGGAAATGGTCGAAAAGGCCTTTGAAAAAGAATTGGTAGCTGACAAAGTTGATCTACCAGGCGTTGTTTCCCGTAAGAAACAGATCGTGCCACAATTAGAAGCGGCTTTTAACGCTTAAAAGTTGTTTTAGTTAAGTAAAAGTGCATGCGTTCAATTTAAGGACGTATGCACTTTTTATTTTTCAACAGGGGGTAAATAAGCTATTTTTTAAGGGAATTTACCTATTTTAAATAAGGACATCATTATAAATGCTTTTAATTACTGATAACTAAAGGTATAATAATTATAGATAATTAGTTAAGAGGTGCGCTTGATGAGTCAAGAAAAGAGAATTGAATTGATCAAACAATTATTAGAAGAAAGGCAGGAATTATCGACTAAAGATATCATGCAGGAATTTGGGATCTCGCAAGATACTGCGCGACGTGATATCGTGTTATTAGCAAAACGTGGTGAAGTTAGACGCACACATGGCGGGATCTTACCGTTAGATTTTGGACGTAGTGTGCCGAACTTTCAAAGCCGTTTAGCGCGTTTTACTAAACAAAAAACGCAGATCGCCTTAGCAGCTGCGACCCATTTTAAACCGCATCATGTTTATTTTGTCGATTCGTCAACGATCTTATTGAAGACTTGTCAAAATATTAATATGCCCCTAACGATCGTGACCCATTCTTTGGACAATTGCATGGCTTTAGCCGAGCATAATAAAGTACGGGTCAAGGTCTTGAGTGGGACTTTGAATCATGAGAATCGTTATTTCTATTCCAATTTAGCGATCGAAGAGTTACAAAATGTTGTATTCGATACAGCTTTTATCGCTGCATCTGGGATCGATGAAAATGGGGCTTACCTACTTGATCAAGATGATGCTCAGATCGTTGGAATGGCGGTCAAACGGGCTCGTAAGGTCATTTTGGTAGCTGAACATCAAAAGTTTATCAATAAATCCTACTATCGTATTTGTCCGTTGGATAAGATCTCATTATTTATCACTGACCAAGCACCAACACCCGAACAACGTGCGATGTTTGCTCCTGAGACTAAAATAATCGTGACCCAAGAAGACTAGCTAAAAGAAGCCTGCTAGCTTCTTTTTTAGCGATATAGTAAACTTTTTATTTATATAAAGTTGACAAAGGGGGTCTGAAACTCGTATGCTTATGATATTGGAAGTAGAGAGGATGACTGAATTTGAAAAATAAATTATATTACATATCTTTAGCTAGCATCATGCTCGCCTTGTTGATCGTTTGTTCACAGTTAACGATCCCTTTGCCTGTGATCCCGTTGACGCTTCAGACGTTGGCGGTCGGCTTGTTAGCCTCGATCTTACCGCTAAGATACAGTTTACAGACGATTTTAGTGTATCTATTGCTTGGCTTTATCGGTCTACCGATCTTTGCCAATTTTAAAGGGGGGCTAGGTGTCTTATTTAGCAATACTGGGGGCTATTTACTGGGTTTTTTAGTTTATGTCATAGTTGTTGGTTCCTTAGTCGCTAAAAAGCAAACGTTTGGCTGGTTATTAGTAGCTAACAGTTTTGGGGCCATAATGCAGTTATTATGTGGTTCTTTGTGGTTACTTGTGATCAGCGATATCAACTTGGAAAATGCTCTTTTATTGGGAACAGTTCCTTTTCTTCTTCCTGGAGCAGTTAAAGTCATTTTAGTATGTATATGCGCACAGATCTATTATCGTGAATTTGCCAAACGAAGTGCTAAGATATAAGCGCTATGCCAAAATGCAGTCATACGGGCTGCATTTTTTATTTATCGAAAATTCTTTGGTAATTTTAATCTATCTGCTATATAATAGAGTAAATTTAAAAAAGTGAGGTAATGTTTTATGCAAGCTAGATTTAACCATAAGATCGAAGCCATTGCTGTATCAGACATTCGACAATTCGATATGGAAGTCAGTCAGATCGAGGGGATCATTAAGTTAACATTAGGGGAACCGGATTTTAATACACCGGAGCACGTGAAACGAGCTGCGATCGCGGCGATCAATGCGGATCAATCACACTATACAGCTAATTCGGGGATCATGGAGTTACGCCGTGCCGCAGCTAAGTACTACAAAGAAAAATATGATCTAGATTACACGCCAGAACAGGTCATTACGACTGTGGGGGCAACAGAAGCGATCGCCGCTAGTTTGCAAACGATTTTAAATCCAGGTGATACAGTCTTGATGCCGACACCGGTTTTTCCGATCTATGCTCCGATCAGCCAGTTGAATGGGGCTGATGTTTTACAAGTCGATACGAGCGCAGATGGTTTTATCTTAACGCCTGAAAAATTACGCGCTACTTTAGAAGAAAATAAAGATAAAAATATCAAAGCAGTTGTCTTAGTCTACCCAAGTAACCCAACTGGAGCAACCTATACAAAAGAACAATTAGCTGCTTTGGCTAAAGTGATCGCTGAATATGATATTTGGGCTTTGTGTGATGAAGTCTATGCTGAATTGACTTATGAAGGACAACATGTTTCCTTAGCCAGTTTCTTACCTGAAAATACGATCGTGATCGGCGGGCTTTCGAAATCACATGCGATGACCGGCTGGCGTTTGGGCTTTATTTTAGGGCCAAAGGATTTTAGTGAACAAGTTGTCAAAGCACATCAATATATGGTGACAGCACCAACGACAAATGTTCAATTTGCTGCTTTAGAAGCGTTGACCAAAGGAAAAGATGATGCTTTGAGCATGCGGAAGGAATATCAAGCTAGACGTGATTTTATGCGCCAAGCTTTAGAAGATGCTGGATTTGAAGTAGTCCAACCAGATGGTGCCTTCTATTTATTCGCTAAGATCCCCGCTAAATGTGGACATGACTCTTGGAAGTTTGTCCGCGAATTGGCCAAAGAAGCTAAAGTCGCTTTGATCCCGGGTGTTTCATTTGGTCAAGGTGGCGAAGGGTATGTGCGTTTGAGTTATGCTGCTTCGATGGATGACTTACACCAAGCAAGTGAACGCATTAAAAAATTTACTGATAATTATTAAGACTACTCCTCACTGCCAAAAAGTGTTAGAATATTTAATTGTGAATAATGCAGTAGAGATGAGGAATAGTGATGACGGAAAACAAGGCTTTAGCTCCGATCGGAGTATTTGATTCAGGTCTCGGCGGGATCAGTGTCTTACGTGAGATCTATAAGCTCATGCCAAATGAGCGCTATTATTTCTTTGGGGATTCGAAAAATGCCCCTTATGGTACCAAAAGTGTAGCCGAAGTCAAAGCTTTGAGTGAAGCAATCGTAGAGGACTTTATCCAGCAAAAGAAAGTCAAAGCGATCGTGATCGCTTGTAATACTGCGACAAGTGCTGCGGCCACGTATTTACGGCAAAAGTATCCCGAAATTCCGATCGTAGGACTGGAACCAGCTGTCAAACCAGCTGTTTTGCATCAAACGGATTCTAAAGTCTTAGTAATGGCGACTCCATTGACTTTAAAGGAAGAAAAATTCAATCACTTGATGGAACGCTTTTCAGACCAAGGTGAGATCATCAAGTTACCAGCCCCTAAGTTAGTTGAGTTTGTCGAAAAAGGTGAATTAAATTCATCAGAATTATATGCATATTTAGAAGATATATTAGCACCGTATAAAGAAAACGTTGATTCAGTTGTTTTGGGATGCACGCATTTTCCATTCGTTAAAAAGGCGATCCAAGATATTATTGGAAAAGATGTTGCTGTTTTTGACGGAGGAGCAGGTGCGGCTCGCGAATTGAAGCATTTATTGACGCAAAAGCAATTACTTTCACCTAACCAAACAGGCGGTGAGATAACTTTTGAAAATAGTAATGCCACCCCAGTTGAAATCGAGCTGAGCCAAAAACTGATGAACTTGACTGATTAATACAGTCACTTTGAGCTGAGAAGATCTCTCAGCTCTTTTCTTTGGAATTTTTTAGATAGTGAGGACAACAAATGACGAAACAAAAAAAACTCTGGACGCTGCTGACGATCCTGTCGACTTTTCTTTGGGGCGTGTCGGGCTTATTTGCTAAATTTATCTTCGAGCTCGAACCTAGATTGACCCCACTTTTATTGAGTCAGATCCGGATGCTCAGTGGGGGCTTAGTTTTATTAGCTTTAGCCAGTTATAAAAAGGAAGCTCCATTAGCGCTTTGGCAAAATAAGCAAAGTGCAAAAACTGCGATCGCTTACGGATTAGGTGGAATAATTCCAGTACAATTTTGTTATTTTATGGCGATCAAATTAGGTGATGCTTCGATCGCGACGATCTTGCAATTCGTTGGACCATTTTTCATTATTTTATATTTAGCGGTCTTTCAAAAACAACGACCACGCCGGATCGAACTGATCAGTGCGCTGGTAGCATTTTTAGGTGTAGCCTTGCTTGCAACGCATGGTGATCTGACGCAATTAGCGATCACGCCGGCCGTTTTGATCTGGGGATTGCTTTCAGCAGTTGGTGGAGCAGCTAATACTTTGATTCCCCGCAGTTTATTACAACATTATTCTTCAACGGCTGTGACCGGTTGGGGCTTATTGATCGCCGGGATCGGGTTGACCGTGATCCATCCAAAATTTGAGTCATTTCCTTTGACATTAGAATTAGTACTATTAGTTTTAGCTGTAGTTGTTTTAGGAACAATCATTCCGTTTCAGCTCTTTACCAATGCTTTGAAATACATCCGCCCAACTACAGCCAGTATGCTAGATGCCTTTGAGCCGATCGCAGCAACGATCGGTTCGATCATCTTTTTTGGGCTCCAACTCAGCGGAGCCGATCTGTTAGGCTCATTTTTGGTCATTATTGCTGTTTTAGCTTTAAATTGGCGCCCAAGAAAAAAGAAATTTACCAATAATGTCTAAGTAAGAGATACTCGCCGGAGATATTGGCGAGTATTTTTTAGCTATATTTTTAAAACGTTTCCATAAGTTATAGCTAAAACTTAGGAAAAATGATAGTATATTATTATGGAATCAGTTCGTATACTGAGATCTGCTATTTAGCTGGAGTGACCTGTTCGGAAAGTTAAAAATGTGCGGGGAGAGTTGCTCACGGTTCGTTAGATGCAGGCCTCAAGTTTAGGAAGGGAAAAACTATATTTCTTTCGCAAGTATAATTAATAAAGATTATGTTGTTTCACATTTTATATAGCTGGGAAAGTCAATGTTAGAAAAAATTCGGGTTAGGCGTCGTTCAAATGAAGTGATCAGTATTGGCGATATTGTCAATTATCGTAAAGCAACATTTGTTGTAATAAACATTTTAAGTATCAAAGTTGCTCCACGGTCTGCGGGTGAGTTTATCTATTATGACTGTTTATGTCAACAGCTCCAAACACCGGATCTGTCGGCGGAATACACGACGACCCAAGCCGAGATTATGTATCAACCGCACGAATTTCGTGAGGTCTCTGAAGTCGGGGAATTTATCTATGATGAAAGTACCGGGATCTGGGTCCAGATCGATGCCATTTTGAATGTACGTTTTGAAGGCAAAAATATGTATGTTAAATATGAATTTGCACCGGTAGTCGAGTGGTCAAATAAAGAGATGCAAACGGCAGTAGTCAAAGAACGGCGCAAATGTATGAAATTATTGAAACCAAAGACTAACAATTTGGTAAATGATTAAAAGATAGGGATGGTTTGATGGCTAAAATAGCGATAATTTCGGATATCCATGGTAATTTGACTGCATTGGAGGCGGTTATTTCCGATATCAAAGCTAAAGCAGTTGATGAGGTCTGGGTCTTAGGTGATATTTTGATGCCAGGACCTGGGGGAAAACAGATCTTGGAATTGCTGCAGTCATTACAGCCAACAGTGTTTATCCGGGGCAATTGGGATGATCTGTTATTACACGGGTTAGCTGGTAAGATCGAATTGACCAAACCTAGCCATGTATATTTTTCCAAATTAGCAATGGCTTGCGGTCAAGACCTAGGGCAAGCTGAATTAGATTTTTTAGCTACAAATCCCATCCAACAGACGCTAACACGTGGTCCCTTGACGATCAGTGTCTCACATAACTTGCCAGATCTAAATTACGGTCAAAAGCTATATCCTACGCGACCACAGGCAGACTTTGATGCCGTTTTAGAGGGGATCACAGCTGATCTAGCGGTCTATGCGCATGTTCACCACCAACTGATGCGGTATACGACCGCTGAACAGATCGTATTGAATCCCGGTTCGGTCGGCGAGCCTTTTTGTGATTGGAAAAAGTTCCAAGCTGATCTTAGAGCGCAGTATGCTTTGCTAGAGATCGATGAGTATGGACTTGGTGGGATATCTTTTTGTAAAGTTGCCTACGATTACCAAAAAGAATTGGAATTAGCTAAAAAAGCCCACATTCCATACCTTGAACTTTACGAAAAACTTTTGACAACAGGCAAAGTCTATACGCATGATCAAGAATTATTAGCCCAGTATAATGAAAAGTATGGTTATGAGCAAGAAGTGATCGCTTATCAAAATAAAATGCGATAAATAAAAAGTTACTTTAACTTTAGTGAAAAACAAACGATCCCCAGCTTATTTTAAGCTGGGGATCTAACAACTAACAGGAGGAAATTTTATGGATCTACAAACTAGTCAAGCTACACAATTAGCTGAAATTGATTATTTAGAACGCTTTATCGATTTTATCGATGCTTCACCAAATACGATCCGTACTTATAAAACCTCATTAAAACAATGGTTTAATTACACCGACCAACAACAGATCACAGAGCCGACTCCGCAAGATGTCAAAAACTATCGTGAAGCTTTACTAGCAATGGGATTACGGCCAACAACGGTCCAAAATTATCTAATGGCAGTCAAGCAATTTTTCAAATGGACCGAAGAAATGGGTTTTTACCGCGATATTGCTAAAAATGTCAAAGGTTTAAAGCTAGGGACGGAACATAAAAAAGATTATCTGACTTCCAAACAAGCTGCGTCAGTTTTAGAAAACATCGATCGGAGTACACTCAAAGGCAAACGCGATTATGCTATGTTGGCTTTGATGTTGACGATGGCTTTGCGGACGATCGAGGTCAGACGAGCTAACATCGAAGATATGCGTGTTAGTGGTGATGTTGTTGTTTTATATGTTCAAGGTAAAGGGCATATCGAAAAAGATGCTCCGATCCGAATGCCTGATCACGTTGAAAATGCGATCCGTGAGTACTTACGCGTCCGGAAAGAATTCAATAGTCAAGCACCGTTATTTGCTTCGACATCCAATAACAATTTAGGCAAACGCCTTTCGACGCGAAGTATTCGTGGGATCGTCAAGCAATGTTTTATTGCAGCCGGTTATAATAGTCCACGTTTGACGGCCCATAGCACACGCCATACCAGTGCCACCCTCAACTTATTGAATGGCGCGACTTTGGAGGAAACCCAACAACTTTTGCGGCATACTAACATTCAGACAACTGAGATCTATGCCCATCATTTGAACAGTTTAAATAACAAGAGTAGTGATCGGATCAGTGATGCGATCTTCAAGTAGACGTTGGCTTAGGCCAGCGTTTTTTTATAGCAATACATTGAAAGTACACCCCTGGGCATATTTTAAATTACAATTAGATATTTTTAATTATAAATATATTATTTATTTTATTAGTATTATGCTATAGTATCTGTGAAATAAACTGTAAATATCGCCTATCAAATTATTAGATATTAATTTTTATAGCATCTATATATCAGATTACATATAAATAATTTATAATTCTTATAATTAAAATAATTACAAAGTGTGCAGTTAGGGGAACACTGTTATGAGGAAAATATTTACAGTTTGCGTGTAAGTAGAATGACTTAGTTGGTTTTCAAAGGTTATTAATGGGGGATAAAAGTTATGAATTTAACGAGAGTGACCAATGCTAAATTGATCGTTATTTTGCGAAAAAAGAAACACGTACGTTATTTGCTTTGTACTAAGTTAGTCAATCGTATTGGAAGTGCGCTATATAACTTGGCTTTATTGACCTTAGCTTCTAAATAAACATATAGTACTTTAGCGATTACACTTGTTAAATTATTGGAGAACTTACCTGGCTTTTTCGACCCGGTACTAGCATATTTGACCGATCGTGAAACAAGAAGACTAAAAAAAGCTACTTTACTTAATTGGATCCAAGTTGGGATCTATTTTGTGATCGCTTTTTTGATGTTGCAATATCAAATGCCTCTAGCTTTATTTATTGTGATTCTTTTAGCCAACGTGGTATCTGATAGCATCGATGGATACATCAGTAATATGTTTATTCCGTTTTCAAAGACTTGGATCGATCACAGCGAGCGTCGTGTGATCTCTGCTTTGGACATTGTTTTATTTAGTTTAAGCATAGTTCTCGGTCAACTTTTAGGGGCTGCGTGGCTAACTTTATATCCTGATCAGTTTTTTTGTCTTTCATTGTTGAATGCCTTGACTTTTGCGCTGGGGTTGTTTTTTCTTCGAAAGATCAAGTTCGATGATACGGTCAAAACTCTAACCGCAGAAGCACGTTTCTCGATCAAAGACTTTTTTCAAAAAATGAAACTCGCATATGGGCATATGCGAGAAAGACATCTGCTACAAATGATCTGGTTATTAGCAATTGGCAAAGCAACTTATGCGAGTTTTCTGTTATTGCTGAATGTAGCAATGGTCTCGACTAGTAATTTGCGTTTTGGCAGTTACGCGCAAACTTTGGCTATCTGGCAGTCCATTTCATTTGTAGGGTTGATCTTAGGGGCGTTTTTACGGATCAGTTGGTTAGAAAAATAAATTATGAGCAATTTATCATGCTGAGCAACATGACTATTATTCTATCTGTACTCAGTTGCTTTCTGGGACTCTCGTTGATCAATATTATGATTTTAAAATTGATCGGTACGCTTCTCAGTGGTTATATGGCACCTAAGTATTATACCGATCTCATTCAATAGATCGACGAAGAACAGTTAACGCGGGTAGAAAGCCTCAATAATTTTATTTTGTTGCTCGCTGATCCAGTTGGTATTTTACAAGCGACGATCTGCTTACAACTTTTTGGCTTAAGGCTAAGCTGGTTGATCGAACTGGGGATGCTAGTGAGCTTTATGATAGGTGGGGAAATCGCGATATATCGCTCCAAAAAATAAATAAAAGGGGAAAAATTATGAACTTAAAGGAATTATCAAATACTAAGTTATTAGTCGTTTTAAAAGAAAAGAAACATTTACGCAATATGATCTGTGCTAACACCGTCAATCGCATCGGTAGTGCACTTTATAATGTAGCTATGTTGACCTTAGCTTCTAAACAAACATACAGTACCTTGGCGATCTCACTGGTCAACGTGTTAGGTGGAATTCCGGGTTGGATCGATCCGATCTTGGCCTATATGACTGACCGTGAGACCAAACGTCTCAAGAAAGCTGCTATTTTAAATGTCATCCAAGTTTTGATATATATCGTTCTTGCCATTGTAATGCTCAAATACAAAATGCTGCTCGCGGTATTTGTTTTTATCATCTTGGCTAATGTTGTGTCCGACAATCTTGATAGTTATATCAATAATATGTTCATCCCTTTTTCCAGGACTTGGATCGCCCCAGATGAACGCCGGGTCGTGACTTCACTTGAGATCGTCTTATTTGGGCTAAGTTTAGTCTTTGGTCAGTTACTAGGAGCGAGTTGGTTAGTTTGGTTTCCTGATGATTTCTTTGGACTTGCGTTATTTAACGCTGTAACATTTGCTTTAAGTCTTTATTTCTTAAAAAAGATCAAATTCGATGATACGGTCAAAAGTGTCATGCCGACAAATCAGCATTTCTCAGTATCTGATTTTTTAAAGAAGATGAAAGCCGCCTATGACTATATGCATAAACAACATGCCCTTCAAACAATGTGGGTCATGACATCCCTTAAATTAGTTTATGTTAGCTACTATTTGATATTGACAGTTGCGATGGTTGTAGATGCAAATTTACGTTTTGGTAATTTTGCACAAACTCTAGTCGTACTACAGGCTGTTATGACCCTAGGTTTATTTGTCGGTTCCTTTTTAAGATTTAATTGGCTTGAAAAATTAAGTTATGAACAATTAATGATGATGCAATTTTTATGCCTTATCTTGGCTACACTCAATTGTTTTTATCGGGGACCGTTATTGATCGTCTTGGTCATTATGTTAGCCACAACTATTATCAGTGGATACCTTTCACCTAAGTTCACGACAGATCTGGTTCAAAAAATCGGCGAAGAACATTTGACCCGAGTTGAAAGTCTGTTGGGATTTGTTTTAATGTTAGCCAATACAAGTGGCTCACTACTTGCCACTGCAATGTTGCAGCTCTTTAGTTTAAAAAATTCATGGTTACTCGAATTGGTGATGATGGTGAGCTTTATGGTAGTTGGGGAAATTATGATCTATAAAAATAAACATTAACAATAGCTAGTGTGATCGGTATCAATTACTGATCGCACTATTTTTATGCCTTAAAATCCAACTTCCGCAAATTAACATTAGCGGAAGTTGGAAGTTTTTTAGCCAAAATCATCCCCATTTTACCGATATTTGTGTATAATATAGAATGTATGTTCGACAAATAATATCGTTTGATATTTTGCACTAAGATTGATAATCTATTAAGTAGAACATGAACGCTGCGTTTAAATGCGTTTCTCAGCGTTATATAAAGGAGTGAATTTAATGGCACGAACCGAGACGATCGAACTCACCAATATGTGTTTATTGCACAACGGTGAACAAGTGCTAGTTGAAAACCGCCGTAAAAAGGAATGGCCAGGGATCACTTTTCCAGGCGGACATGTTGAAGCGGGTGAATCATTTCACCAAGCAATGATCCGGGAATTTTTTGAAGAAACAGGCTTGACCTTGTTAGACCCTAAACTTTGTGGGATCAAACAATTTTTTGTCAACGAGACCCGCTACATAGTTTTGCTTTATCGCGCAACTAAATTTTCAGGTGAACTTAAATCATCAAGTGAAGGCGAGATCTTCTGGTTGCCTGAACGTGATCTACTAAAGCAAGACCTAGCAAAGACTTTTGATGAAATGTACAAAGTTTTTGCTGATGACACTTTATCCGAGATCTACCAAGTTCAAGATAATATTAATTTATATTGATAGTTATCCATTTGATACGGTAAGATAGATAACGTGACTTTTAAATTTGATAAAGGAAATGAATGTATGAGTAAAGCAAAATACGGTGATGACTCCATCCAAGTCTTAAAGGGCTTAGAAGCAGTTAGAAAACGACCAGGGATGTATATTGGTTCCACTGATGGTCGTGGATTGCATCACTTAGTTTATGAAATTGTCGATAATGCAGTTGACGAAGCTTTATCTGGTTATGGTAAAGAGATCGACGTCACGATCCATCCCGATGATTCGATCACAGTCGTTGATTATGGTCGTGGGATGCCAGTTGGGATGCATGCGATGGGGATCCCAACGGTCGAAGTTATTTTCACAGTGTTGCATGCCGGGGGTAAATTTGGTCAAGGTGACTATAAAACTTCTGGTGGGCTTCACGGTGTGGGGGCTTCGGTCGTAAACGCACTCTCTTCTAGTTTGACGGTCAATACAGTGCGTGATGGTATTGAGTACGAAGAAGATTTTAAAGATGGTGGTCAACCAGTCGGGACCCTCAGAAAATTAGGCAAAACAACGAAAAATAGTGGGACCACAGTCACTTTTAAGCCTGATCCTGAGATCTTTTCGACGACCAAATTCAACTATGATACTTTAGCAGAACGTCTTCGTGAATCAGCCTTCTTATTAAAAGGTGTCAAGATCGTTTTGACTGATGAACGAACAGATACGCAAGATGTTTTCTTATTTGAAGAAGGGATCAAAGAGTTTGTTTCCTATTTAAATGAAGATAAAGATACATTAGGCGATGTGATGTATTTTGAAGGACAAAAAGATGGTGTTGAAGTTGAAGTGGCTGGTCAATACAATGACGGTTACTCAGAAAATATCATGTCATTTGTCAATAACGTCCGCACCAAAGATGGTGGTACACACGAAGCCGGGATGAAAGCCGCTTGGACAAAAGCATTCAATGAATACGCTCGTAAAGTTGGTCTTTTAAAGGATAAAGATAAAAATCTTGAAGGTAGTGACGTGCGTGAAGGGCTCTCGGCCATCGTTTCTGTGCGCATCCCGGAAGAATTATTACAATTTGAAGGCCAAACAAAGGGTAAGCTGGGAACCCCTGAAGCCCGGACGATCGTTGATAATATCGTCAATGAGCAATTAAACTACTATTTGATGGAAAATGGAGATTTTGCTAAAGATCTGGTCAAAAAATCCATCAAAGCTAGAGAGGCCCGGGAAGCTGCTCGGAAAGCGCGTGATGAAAGTCGCAATGGCAAAAAACGGCATAAAAAAGATCGTTTGCTCTCAGGTAAATTGACACCAGCGCAATCACGGAATGCTAAACGCAATGAATTGTTCCTTGTCGAAGGTGATTCAGCTGGTGGCTCGGCTAAACAAGGACGCGACCGTAAATTCCAAGCTATCCTACCGTTACGGGGGAAAGTTTTGAATACCCAAAAGGCTAAGTTACAAGATATCTTGAAAAATGAAGAAATCAATACGATGATCTATACGATCGGGGCTGGTGTCGGGGCTGAATTTGAGCTTGAAGATGCCAACTATGACAAGATCATCATCATGACCGATGCTGATACTGACGGTGCACATATCCAAACGCTATTGTTGACTTTCTTCTATAAATACATGCGCCCAATGATCAATGCCGGGCGAGTATATATCGCTTTACCTCCATTATATAAGCTCCAAAAAAGTGTTAACAAAAAACTTCAAGTACGTTACGCGTGGACTGACGAGGAATTGGAAAAACAAGCTAAAGCGATCGGTAAGGGTTATACCTTACAACGTTTCAAAGGTCTTGGTGAAATGAACGCTGATCAACTTTGGGAAACAACCATGAATCCCGAAACAAGAACTTTGGTCAGAGTTAAGATCGAGGATGATGCCTTAGCTGAAAAGCGGGTCACGACCTTGATGGGTGATAAAGTCGAACCACGTCGCAAATGGATCGAGAAAAATGTCCAGTTCACCCTGGAAGAAGATGGAAGCTTATTAGATACGACTTTAGCTAATAAAGCCCATGAAACAGAAGATAAAGCATAGTTAGGAGCAATTCATAAATGTCTGAACAAAATATCCAAGAACTATCCTTGGAAGCCGTTATGGGTGAACGTTTTGGACGTTACTCTAAATACATCATCCAAGAACGCGCCTTACCTGATATTCGGGATGGTTTAAAACCCGTGCAACGTCGGATCTTATTTGCAATGCACGAAGATAAAAATACTTTCGATAAGCCATTTAGAAAATCGGCTAAATCTGTAGGGAACGTAATGGGTAATTTCCATCCCCACGGCGATAGTTCGATCTACGAAGCGATGGTCCGTTTGAGTCAAGATTGGAAGTTACGTGAACCGTTGATTGAAATGCACGGTAACAACGGTTCAATGGATGGCGATCCGCCTGCTGCAATGCGTTATACTGAGGCACGTCTATCCGAGATCGCTGCTGAAATGCTTAAAGATATCGATAAAAAGACAGTTGATATGGTCCTAAACTTCGATGATACGGAATACGAACCAACTGTTTTACCGGCCCGTTTCCCTAACTTATTGGTAAACGGTGCTACGGGTATCTCAGCGGGATATGCGACTGAGATACCGACTCATAACTTAGACGAAACGATCCAAGCAACGATTTACTTGATGAAACATCCCGAAGCGAGCTTAGAAGAGTTGATGCAATTTATCAAAGGACCAGATTTTCCAACTGGTGGGATCTTACAAGGATTAGATGGGATCAAGAAAGCCTATGAAACTGGGCGTGGCCGGGCGATGTTACGCGCTAAGACCGAGATCGAAGCCCTCCGTGGGGGGAAATCTGCGATCGTAGTCACTGAGATCCCTTATGAAGTCAACAAAGCCGTTTTAGTCAAAAAAATAGATGAGATCCGTTTACTCAAAAAAGTTGAAGGGATCGCCGAAGTTCGGGATGAAAGTGACCGCGACGGGTTACGGATCGTGATCGAGCTGAAGAAAAATTCCAATGCTGAAGGGATCTTGAATTATCTCTTCAAAAATACTGATCTTCAGATCTCATATAACTTCAACATGGTCGCGATCGATCATATGCGTCCTAAACATGTTGGCTTAAAACAGATCTTGACTTCATATTTAGAACATCAACGAACAGTTACGACTAAACGGACTGAATTTGATCTAGATAAAGCCAAGCAAAGAGAGCATATCGTTGTTGGTCTGATCAAAGCTTTATCGATCTTAGATCAAGTCATTAAGGTCATCCGCGCTTCTAAAAACCGTAAAGATGCTACTAAGAATTTAGTACAACAGTTTGATTTCACTGATAAACAAGCCGATGCGATCGTTGCCTTACAATTGTATCGTTTAACGAATACTGACATGACTGAACTTGAAAAAGAAGCGGCTGCGCTGAAAAAAGCGATCGCTAAATACGAAAAGATCTTGAGTGATCCTAAGGAATTAGATAAGGTCATTCGCCAAGAATTACAAATGATCGCTAAAAAGTACGCATCCCCGCGTAAAACTGAGATCCAAGCTAAGATCGCCTCACTTAAGATCGAAACTGAAGTCTTAGTTGCCCAAGAAGATGTGATCGTTCAAATCTCGCGGGAAGGTTATGTCAAGCGCTCCTCATTGCGTTCTTTCAACGCATCGGATGCTAATGATAATGGCTTACGCGAAGATGACGAACCAGTCCTACAAACGACTGTCAATACGTTAGATCATCTCTTTATCTTTACCAATAAGGGAAATGTGATCTATCGTCCAGTTCACGAGATCACTGAAGCCCGCTTTAAAGATACGGGCGAACATCTCTCGCAAACTGTAGGTCTAGATGCAGATGAACGGGTCATTTTTGCTAAAGTTTTCAAGAGTTTAGACGAACCCGGAAACTTTGTCTTTGCAACTAAAGAAGGCTTTATCAAGCAGACTGCACTTGTTGATCTAAAACCTGGACGGACGTATAAATCACGGGCTAGTCGTTATATCACACTCAAAACGCCGACCGATGAAGTTATTTCGTTGTATTACACCACTGAAAATAAACAATTAGTCTGTGTATCTTATAACGGTTACGGTCTACGTTATGATCTAGCTGAAGTCCCAACGACTGGGGCACGCGCAGCGGGGGTCAAATGTATGGATCTACGGGATGATACTTTGGTGGCTGTCTTATTGGCCGATGAGCAAAGTGCGCTTGGACTATTGACGACACGCGGATCATTTAAAAAGATGAAAGTCACTGAGATCCCACTGACATCACGAGCGCGCCGCGGAGTCCAGATCTTACGAGAACTAAAGAGCAAACCCCATCGCGTGTTCACTGCGTTTTTGATCGCACCTGACCAACGTTTAGAAGTCATGACTGCGACTGAAAAAGTGATCATCGTGGAACCAAATGCTCATAACTTTAATGAACGCTATTCCAATGGTTCTTACGTGTTTGATGCTAAGACCGAGGGTGAGCCACAAAATATCAGACTCTATACAATAGAAGAGACTGAAACTGAATGATCAAAAAGAGTATGTTATCCAAAGTGATAGCATACTCTTTTTGATATATCTATTTTTTTAGTTTAGCGACTAATGCTTCGTCTGGCGTAACATAAAGGGTCTTTTGGCCTTCATAGATCACAAAGCCTGGTTTAGCCCCATTAGGCTTTCTAAGGTGCCGAACTTGCACATAGTCGACTGGAACATTGGCTGAGCCTCGAGCCTTAGAATAGTAAGCGGCTAGACCAGCGGCTTGTAGTAAAGTTTCCTCGGACGGCTGAGCACTATGCACGATCACATGTGAGCCAGGGATGTCTTTTACGTGGAGCCAATAGTGATTTTTTTGGGCTGTTTTTAACGATAAACGATCATTTTGCAAATTATTTTTACCGACTGAGATCTCGGTCCCGTCAGTAGCAACAAAGCTTTCTGGTTTGCTCAATTTAGGTTTACGCTTTTTTTGTTGTTTAGTTTGGGTCAGATAACCCGCTGTTTGTAATTCGAGTTCGATGTCATTTAGATCACTTGGCTGTGCTAACTCTAATTGCATCTGTACACTTTCTAAATAAGCGATCTCAGCTTTAGTTAAAGCTAATTGTTGCTCTATATGCGCAACTGCATTTTTAAGCTTTTGGTATTTTTTGAAATACTTTTGTGAGTTTTGAGCTGGGGAAAGTTGCGGTGAGAGAATGATCTCAACTGGCTTTTCATCATCATAATAATTAGGTAGGGTCACACTCGTTGAATTTGGCTTTACCTGGTAAAGATAAGTCGTCAGCAATTCGCCTTTGACCCGAAAACCATCAGCTTTATCCGTATTTTTGAGCTCTTTAGTCAATTTTTTGAGCTTAGTCTGATTTTTAGACAGTTCCTTTTTAACGACATGGATCAATTTTGCACCTTGGTGAGCGACACGATCGCGTACTGCTTTTTCTTGGTAGTAACTATCGAGCATCTCACTTAAAGTCGCAAACTCTTGTTGGGTCGTATGGTGCGTAAAGATATCAAAGGCTAGCTTATTTTTTTCGGTAAAGATATTAGCTTGGGGATGCTTAGTTTGTTCCAAAAAAGCGTTAAAACTAGCGCTTATATCTTGATCTTCGTGTAGCATCTTAGCTAATTGGAGGGCACTTTGCCGCGATAGACCTTGATAAGTCTTGATAAGTTGCGTAGCTAAGACTTCACGATTCGGATACTCTTTGACTAGCGCTAAATAAAGTTTATCTGGATCTGAAAAAGGATCAATTTTAGTTTGAGCCGGGGGCGTTTTATAGGTAGCCCCTGGTAAAAGGGTCCGATAACGGTTTTGATCCATCCCGACATGCTTTACCGTGTCTAAGATCTTATTGGTCTCTTGTTCGACTAAAATGATATTGCTATAACGTCCCATGATCTCAATACTTAAGACCAACGGCAACCGATCCCCGAGTTCATTTCGAGTCATAAAGTAGAAATTGAGAACTCTATCACAGTTCAATTGCTCCAGTTTAACGAGTTTAGCACCTTCTAAATACTTACGTAAGACCATCGTAAAATTAGTCGGGACTGGGGGATTAGTATAGGGGATCTCAGTGACCTGAACACGCGCATAATTGGGATGTGCCGATAATAAAACAGGATAATTATGGCGATTTTGGCGAATCGTTAGGATGACTTCATTGGCGTAGGGTTGCGAGATCTTCATCACGCGTCCATCTAAGAGAAGCTCATTTAATTCGTTAGCCATTGCACGGGTAAAAATACCATCAAATGCCATGTTAAAAGCCTCCTTTAAAAAAGTTTCACTTAATATTGTAGCCTTTATTTCAGAAAAGAGCAAAGTTATCTGTGTAAAGTTGGCTATCTAAATGATATAATTTATTTTTAAAGCCCGTTTGAAGTGGCTTATTGAACGCGCACAAGTAAGAACTGTGCTAGTAACTAGCTTATTTGTGTGTTATGATAGGATTTGCAATAATAATTAAAGTAGGTGTAATTTTATGAAAATAGCTGTTGTTACCGACAGTACAGCCTATCTCAGCGCAGAACAGATCAAAGAAAATGATATCCATATCGTTCCTATCCCGTTTATTCTCGATGGTAAAAGCTATGATGAAGGTATTGATATTACTACTGAAGAATTTTATGAAAAGCTACGGACTTCGGAAACTTTCCCTAGTACCTCACAACCACCGATCGGCAAATTGATCGAACTTTACGAGTCCTTAGGTGACCAAGACTATGATGCCGTGATCAGCATTCATTTAGCAGGTACGATCTCAGGGCTAGTTCAAACTTTGGAAACGGTCAAAGACACAGTCGATAATATCCAAGTTGTACCTGTGGATTCTGAGATCACCGTTATGTTGATGGGTTACTTAGCGATCGAAGCAGCTCGGATGGCTAAACAAGGTAAAGACCTAGATGAGATCTTAGCTCGTTTAGATCATTTAAAGAAAACGACCAATGAATATTTTGTCGTTGACGACCTACAAAACTTAGTGCGTGGTGGTCGCTTATCTAATGCTGCAGCTTTTGTCGGTAGTGTCTTTAAGATCAAACCGATCTTGACTTTTGATGATGAGACCGACAAGATCGTAGCTTTTGATAAAGTTCGTTCATCTAAACGTGCTTTAAAACGCGTAGAAGATCTATTTGAAGAAGATACAAAAGATCTAACTTATCCGATCAAGATGCTCGTGATCCACGCTAACAACGAAGAAGCAGCTAAAGAATGGCAAGCTAAACTTGCTAAAAAATATCCAAACAATTCGATCGAGATCAGCTATTTTGGGCCTGTTATCGGGACGCATTTAGGTGAAAATGCACTCGCACTTGGTTGGATGGAAGATATCGATAAATAATAATATATGTTTTAAACTGGATCGGTAGTATGACCTATCCAGTTTTTTGAGGAGGAGCTGATTTTATGAAAAAAATCGATTTAGGCTTGAAAGCTAGTTCTGACCCTGAACAGATCAAGGATCGTCTACAATATCAGCCTAATGTCTTTGAATTCTACACCGCTGAAAACGACTTTACTAGGGATGGACTAAAGCGTCTGGCCTATGGTATCGATCAAGTCAAAGATGCGGGAATAAATCATATCGTATTACATCACCCCATGCGTTACCGGGAGTATTTTACTGAACTTTTGACACCCGAAGCTAAATTGCCAGAATTGTATCGATTTATTGAGCAAAGTTCCTTAGATTTGTTACAATTAGCTTATGACAAAAATGTTCAAGTGTTGATCCATGGGTCTTATTCGCGCCAAACGGCTGAATTTCTCAGTTTATATCCTGATTTAGCGCATGCTGAAGAATACGTTTTTAAGCGCTTAGACCATTTTAAAGATCTCGGTAAAGAGCATGTGATGTTTGAAAATTCGATCTCACCGGTATTTTATTATGGGGATGAAGCGTTAGATGCCAAGATCTTAGCTCATGATTATCGCTTAGCCTTTGATACATCGCATTGCTTTATCAAGTGGCAGGGGGATAACGCTAAATTAATGACCGCCTTAGCTCGTTTGAAGCAAAATATCGTTCATTATCATTTAGTTGACTCATTAGGGCAAACACATGATAGCTTAGAACTTGGTAAGGGAAAGATCGCTTGGGAAAATATCTTACCTCTACTGAATGAAGATGCGACCAATATCTTTGAGATCGTCTTAAAAGATCAGACCAATGCTTTGGAACAAGTTAACAGCTTTAAATACTTAAAAACGTTGGAGGAAAAACTAGATGTCAACATTTAAAAATATCATGGGATGGGTCTGGCCCGTTGTTATCGGACTACTTATCGCACTTTTGATCAATACATTCCTATTATCATTGGTCAAAGTCGATGGCTTATCGATGTATCCCAATCTACAAAATAACGAACGTGTGATCATGTTAAAACATGCTAAGATAAAACGTGATACTGTCGTTGTTTTCAGTGCTAAAGGCGTCGATAACCGTCCTGGTGTGACCGACGTTACAAAATACGTCAAGCGGGTCATCGGTTTGCCTGGTGACAAGATCGAATACAAAAATGATGGTAAACTCTATGTTAACGGAAAATTCCAATCTCAAGGGTATATCACTACTGAGCAACAAAAAGAAGGAACTTTATCGATCGCAAGTGCCGAAGATAAAGGTGTGACACTTGGTACTGGACGTTCATTCACGGTCCCTAAAGATGAGTACTTTGTTTTAGGTGATAATCGTGAAGTCTCCAATGACAGCCGCTCCTATGGCTTTGTCCCGCGTTCTAAGATCTTAGGCGTTGTCAAAGTTCCATTTTGGAATGATGCCCACGAATATATCAATTCATATGGTGATTAACTAATATCGACCTCAAGTCAAGTGGCTTAGGGTCGATATTTTTTATTTTAGACGATTTATATGCTAAAATTTGTTCAATATCTTTTAGAAAGTAGGAATGTTTATGCTGATACCCGCACGTTTGAAACAAAATGATGAGATCAGGATCATTACTCCTAGTCGGACACTTGATTGTGTCGGTGGGCTTGCTGCTAATCAAATAGCACAGGAAAAATTGACCCAGATGGGATTTAAGGTCACTTTTGGTGATCACCTCAGGGATGACTTTAGATGGCACTAACAGCATTTCTGAGCGGATAGAGGATATTCATGCGGCATTTAGCGATCCTAATGTCAAAGCGATCCAAACAGTGATCGGTGGGTTTACCTCAAACGAGTTATTACCATACCTAGATTTTGATCTGATAGCCAATAATCCCAAGATCATCTGTGGTTTTTCTGATTTCACGGCGCTGGCTAATGCGATCACCGCTAAAACAGGGCTAGTTACCTACTATGGACCCGCTTACATAACGCTGAAAATGCTGGATAAAGCAGGGGCTTATCAAGATAACAATTTCCTACAAGCACTGACCAAAAAGCATTACGAGCTCCGACCATCACAGACCTGGTCAAGCGATGAATGGTTTTTATCCGACAGCAAGCGGACATTTTATCCAACTGATTGGAAGATTTATACACCAGGACGTGTCCGTGGTGTAACAGTTGGGGGGCAATGTCAACACGTTGTTTTTATTAGCCGGAACGCAATACCAACCAGATTTTGAGGATAAGATAATTTTGCTTGAATTTGCAGATGATGGTGAAACTTGGCTCGACTTTTCTAGGTTGTTAGCTCAAGTGTTACAACTAGCTAAACGGCCACGCGCGCTTTTATTAGGGCGTTTTCCCAAAATATCACAGATGACAGAGCAACGCTTGTTATACGTCTTGGACAAATTTCCGATCCTAAAAGGGATACCTGTAATGTATGATCTAGATTTTGGACATACACAGCCAATATTTACGATCCCGCTAGGTCAAGAAGTCTGGCTCGATACTGATGAGCTAGTGATCAAGGTCTAGCTAAAATAAACAGTTATGTATATAATACTAACTGTTTATTTTAGCTACCAAAACTACTTTTTATAATGTATATTATGTAAACTAGAATATATTGGGTGAATATCAATATTAACTGCAAAAAAAAAGCCGACCTACTCTCCTGGTCAGCCAATATCTAATTTAAATATGTAACCACCTTCGTTAGATACCTAACGCCCAGCGCAAAAGTGCTATCGCTATAAAAAATAGTATACCGTACCAAAGCAAACTAAAAATGCAACCAACTACGCTTGCAAATGATTCCATGGCACCAAAAAAGAAGCGCATTAAATCCCACCTTCCTTAATTAAGTCAAAACAATTTAGATATTAAATGCTACCTTGAGATATACATAGGTCAGCATTATCAAAAATCCGATCCAAAACAAGCTGAACAGACAGCCCATGAAATTCGTGAATGACTCTATGATCCCATAAAAGAATCGCAAAAAATATCGCCTCCTTTGATTCCAGTCTATTACGTTACCCCTTCACTTTTATATCCCAACAACACTATATCTAAATATATTAATATATTTAAGGGACAATTACCAGTAAACTACAAAAGGTCAGCCTACTAGCTTGCAGGCTGACCGAGATAGATTCAAATTTTCAAGTACACAAGTTTTAGCTCATTATTTAGTAGTTACAGTCGTTTGTTTTACCTTATTAGTTTTTGGATCGAAGTAAGTTAAATGTGATTTACGTAACTTACTCTTTTTAGAATCACTCTGTTGGTAATTATTGTTATATAGTGCAGCTTCCCAATTACCATACATCGGATTAGGTAAAATGATGTATTTATCCCCAAATTGCGCCGCATTTTGCATAACATCATTTGTGCGTTTTGCGACAGTGTTTTCGGCTGGATCGTTAAAATCAGAAAGATTATCGCCAAACAGCATGATAACATCAGCCTTTTGTGCCACTTGTTGGCGCCGTTGTTCTTTAGTCTTATCTTGCTTTTGTTTGAGCAAGATATGCTCACGATCGGCTTGTGGCAACCCTTCGGCCGTTAAATTCTTGATCGTTGCCTTTAATTGGCTCTGTTCCCGATCGCTGACATAATAAATTTGAACTCCTTGCTCATTAGCATAATTCAAAAAGTCTTTTGCTCCTGGTACAGCCTTAGCCTTAGCCGCTCTGACCCACTGATCTCAACCATGGGGATAGGATCTATTATTTAAAGCGTTATACGCCTGATATGGTGAATTGTCTAGGACCGTTTCATCAATATCTAAAATGATAGCTTTCGGCTTTTCTGACGGAGTTGCAAGCTTAGTTGCCAGATTATTGCGAGCAACATTATACCCCTGCAAATACAACGCCTTTACTTCAGCTGAAGTTTGATACCATGCAACTGCCATCGTGTTTTGGTCGCCCAAATTCGTCTTAGCCTGCGCCGTTGACATCCCTAGTAGCATAAAAGCCACGAAACTTAAAATGATCTTTTTGATCTTCAAAATTTCTCCTCCAATTTATTGCGAGGTAAAACTTGTGTACAAGATGTATTTTAACGATTTATTTATTTGAATACAACACAAGTTTTTTATGTAAATTACTCAAACATTTGTTAAGCCGTTAAAAAAGTGTAATAATATCTATAAGACTAATTTTAAGGAGAATTTATCATATGAATGGACGTTTGCTCTTTGCACTTGGCTTGTTACTAAGTGTTATCTTACTGGTGATCGGGAATTTAGCCACATTACCGCTAATTTCTTTGATCGGTTATGGCCTAATGAGCTTAATGTTTTTGATCGCCGGTTTTACAATGGCTATTTTGCGCCATACTGGTGCTTTGACTGCTAATGAAAAAAATGTCGCTTGGGATGAAGCACCTGGTGAATTAAAGGCAATGACTATGGTGATTGGTCTAGGCTTTTTAGCGGCTGGGGTCTTTGTTATTTTCAATTATATCTTCTGATCATTATTGAATTTATGTTCAAAAGCCAGTACAATAGAACGTATTGCTTTTTAGAGGAGGAATTTTTTTGTCAGAGACATTAAAGATCATTTTGATGTTGATCATTGGCTATCTTTTAGGCTCCATCCCATCAGGTGTTTGGATCGGGAAGCTGATGTATGGTAAAGATGTTCGCGATTACGGTAGTGGTAATATGGGAACGACCAATACATTTCGGGTCCTAGGAAAAAAAGCTGGGACGATCGTTTTATTGATGGATATATTTAAAGGAACTTTAGCTGCCCTATTACCTTTCCTATTTCATTCCACTGCTAACCCACTATTGATCGGTCTGGCAGCGATCGTTGGGCATGTCTTTCCGATTTTTGCCGGTTTTAAGGGTGGTAAGGCTGTTGCTACGAGTGTGGGTGTCTTATTAGTTTATAATCCATTATTCTTTGTTATTGCTTGGCTGATCTTTTTAGTAACACTTTACATCTCCAGTATGGTCAGTGTCGCTAGCATGCTAGGCTTTTTACTGATCACGATCGTATCATTTTTCTTTAAAGATGCCCTACTTTCAGTCGTTGCGATCACTTTAACGATTTTTGTCTTTGTTCGCCACTACGGTAACATTGAACGGATCAAAAATGGGACTGAAAACATGGTACCATTTGGCCTAGGTTATAAGCGTCGACAACAAAAACAAAATAAATAAAAGCGTATCTTTGGGGCTACAGTTACCCAGATACGCTTTTTTTGTGTGCTATAATGAAGTTGAGGTGATATTATAATGGCAGTTATGCTTGAAAATGAAAAATTACGCGTCGTGATCAATGAACACGGGGCTGAATTAGCTAGTTTGATCTCTAAGGAAAATGGGTTTGAATATATGTGGAGTGGCGATAGTAAGTACTGGAAACGGCACTCAGCGGTTCTTTTCCCGATCGAAGGACGTTTAAAAGATGATACATATCAAGTTGATGGAACAAGCTATCACTTGACACAACACGGTTTTGCCCGTGATATGGATTTTGAGATCTTACATCAAGCTCCAACTGAAGTTTGTTTTGAATTACGCTCTAATGAACAGACCCTTGAAAAATATCCTTTCGAGTTTGTTTTGCAAGTTCAATATAATTTGACACAAACTAAGCTTGAAGTAAGCTACCGCGTGATCAATCCAAGTACTAAAGAAATGTATTTTGGCTTAGGTGCACACCCTGCTTTTTCAACTAAACTAAAAGCAACCGATACTTATCAAGATTACGAAGTTCGCCTAAGTCCTAAAGAGAGTTATCCGCGCATCCCGCTGGTCGATGGTTTTATCGATCTAGAACACATCACGACTGGCGCAGCAACCTTGCCCGTTAGCCATGATCTATTTAAAAATGATGCTCTTATCTATGATCTCGCCCAAGAACCAAATGAGATCAGCTTAGTAAGTAAACACCATGGCCATGGCGTAACGATCACAACGACTGATGCTAAAGCAATGGGTATCTGGTCAAGTTACCCAGCTGAAGGTGATTTTGTTTGCCTCGAACCTTGGTGGGCTTTATCTGATACTTTGGATACTGATGGCGATTTTAAAACAAAATATGCGATCAATAAGTTAAATGGACAACAAGTTTTTGAAGCTAACTACACGATCGATACTTTCTAACTAGATAATAAAAAAAACAGCACTTCCATATAAATTGGAAGTGCTGTTTTTGTGTTATTATCGAACTATATAAGGTACATTTCAAAATATAATTCGGCAAACTCTCGAAAATCCCCGAGGAAACACTTTTAAGTATCACCGAAACGTTCGGACTATAGGATATATTGACTAAGATCCTTATCAGCCACGATCTTACCTACTTTTTCTTCAACATACGCTTCTGTGATCGTGATCTCACCCATTTGCATGTCTGGTCCTTCAAAGAGTAAATCTTCGAGTAATTTTTCTAAGATCGTGTGTAAGCGGCGTGCTCCGATATTATCGGTCTCATGGTTTACACGATAGGCGATCTCGGCGATTTTTTCGATCGCTTCGATCGTAAATGTGACCTTAATGTTATCAGTCCCAATGATCGCAATATATTGCTTGATCAATGCGTTATTAGGTTCAGTCAAGATCTTAACGAAATCGTCTTTACTCAAGTCTTCTAATTCAACTCGGATCGGGAAACGTCCTTGTAATTCAGCGATCAGATCGCTTGGTTTACTTTGAGCAAATGCACCTGAAGTGATAAACAAGATGTGATCGGTCTTAATGATCCCGTACTTAGTTTTGATCTGCGAACCTTCAACGATCGGTAAGATATCACGTTGGACCCCTTCACGTGAGACTTCACCTGCATTTTGTTGCGATTTTGAAGTTATCTTATCGATCTCGTCGATAAAGATGATCCCAGTATTTTCTGCACGTTTGATCGCTGCATTAGCTGCATCAGCAGTATTCATCAGTTTTTCTGATTCTTCACGCACAAATACTTCACGAGCTTCTTTGACTGGCATCGTGCGGGTCACCATCCGTTTAGGTGCTAGTGAACCTAATGTATCCGATAGATCTAAGCCCATTTGGCCTAACATTCCATCAGCACCTTGGAATTTTTGGGCAGGATCTTCCATTTGGATCGTAACTTCTTCATTTTCAAGTAAGCCACGTTGGAGTTTTTCAGCCACACTGGAGCGTTCACGTTTAACGCCCTCGGTTACGGTTTCGTTTTCTTCAGCACCTTGCATCCCTGGCATGTTTGGCATTTTACCACTTTGGAGATCACGCATGAACTGCATGAAGTTTTCTTGTTCATTTTGACGGGTTTGTTGTTTTTGAGCTGGAACTAATAATTTTACTAAGCGTTTATCTGCTTTTTGGACAGCTTGACTTCTGACCTTTTTAAAGAGTTCATCTTGTTCCATCTTGTAAGCAACTTCGACTAGATCACGCACCATTGATTCAACATCGCGACCAACGTAACCAACTTCAGTAAATTTTGTTGCTTCGACTTTGATGAATGGTGCATCAACGATTTTAGCCAAACGACGTGCGATCTCAGTCTTACCCACCCCAGTAGGCCCGATCATCATGAGGTTTTTAGGGGTGATCTCTTCTTGCATGTCTTCGGGCAATTGCATTCGACGGTAACGGTTACGTAAAGCGATCGAGATCGCTTTTTTAGCCTGATCTTGGCCAATAACATAATTATCTAATTCAGCTACGATTTGTTTAGGTGTTTTTTCACTATGTTCCATAGAAATCTGTCACTCCTTGATTAAAGTTCTTCTACGATGATATTGTGATTGGTGAAAATATCAATATCACCAGCGATCGAGATCGCATTTTGAGCGATCTGAGCTGCACTTAGATCTTTAGCATAAGCTGTCATCGCTTTAGCTGCTGCAAAGGCGTAATTTCCACCAGAACCGATCGCTAAAACATTATCATCAGGTTCGATGACTTCACCTGATCCTGAGACCAATAGTAAGTTTTCTTTATCCATCACTATCAATAAGGCTTCAAGTTTTTGCAAAGCTTGGTCGCTGCGCCATTCTTGGGCCAATTCAACAGCTGCTCGTTGTAAATTTCCGCTATATTGATTGAGCTTTTTTTCAAATCTATCTTCCAAGTTAAAAGCATCAGCAACGCTTCCAGCAAAACCAACTACGACTTTATTATCGTAGATCCGCCTAACTTTACGAGCAGAACCTTTCATGATGACTTTTTCGCCCATGGTAACTTGACCATCCCCGGCCATCGCAGTATGCCCATTGTGGCGCACAGCACAGATCGTAGTTGCGTGAAATGAAACAGACATGTAAATTCCTCCTAAATTTACGCTCGTGGAAAGAACTTCCGATAATCTCGTTGTAAGTGTTCCGGCGTAACGTGTGTATATATTTGTGTGGTCGATAAACTACTATGGCCTAAAAGTTCTTGGACCGCTCGTAGATCTGCCCCATTACTCAACAAATGTGTGGCAAAGGTATGCCGCAATTCATGGGGATGGATCGTGCTCGAAAGCGAACTGCGCTTAACGATCTGGTCTAAAACATAAGAGACACCAGCAGCTGTCAAGGGATCACCATGATGGTTCACAAAAACATGATCATGGTCACGTTTGTATTTAGCCATCAGTGGCTTACGTGACTTCGCCAAATAACGTTTAAGTGAAGTATAACAGTATGACCCAAATGGCACATACCGATCCTTGCGTCCCTTTCCGTGAAGAAGCATCGTTTTTAGTTCAAAGTCGATATCTTCAAGCTTGAGCCCAGTACACTCACTGAGCCGCATCCCTGTCGAATAAAGTGTTTCAAGCAGGGCGTTATCGCGTAACGAAAGCTTATCCGGGCGCCTTGTTTCCTCAAATAAAAGCTCGAGTTCTTTTTCATAAAAGAACCGTGGCAAGCGCCGTGGATTTTGTTTGATCTGCACATATGCAAAAGGATCTTTAGTCACATATCCATTGCGCAACAAAAAACGATAAAACGCCCGTAGACTTGAGACTTTACGCGAAATGCTACTCATTTTGAGATCTTTATCGTAAAGCTCACTCATAAAGACATGAACATCAAAAGTCGTGATCGCTGCAAATGATTTAGGATGACCACTGTCAGCTAAAAATTGCTCAAATTCAGTAACATCTTCTAAATAAGCAGTGATCGTCTTAGGCGAATATTGGCGTTCGACGCGAAGATATTCTTTAAATTCTGTGATCCACTTTTTTTCCATTTGCTTGCTCCTTCACCTATCTAAAGCTATTTTCTAATATTGGTCAATGTTAGTCAAGCTCCTAAATACGTATATGTCTAAAACTTTTAAACTTTCTTAAGGTTAGACGTTTGAGATATCTCTTCGTCTATGAACATGTATATTCTAAAACGAAAGTATGTTCGTGTAAAGTGATAAGCACACTAAAAAACTCGTACATCTCACACGAGAAATACGAGTTTTTATTCTTTCTTTAAATATCAGCTGTTGTTTTAAATTCTTCTAAAATAGCTAACGCACGCTGTGATAAAGCTAAATTGCGTTCGCGTTTTTCACGGATACGTTTTTCCAAACGTGGGATGATCCCAAAGTTTGCATTGATCGGTTGGAAATGCTTAGGACTAGCATGGGTGATATAGTGAGCCATTGCCCCCATCATCGTTTCTTCTGGGAAAACGACTGGTTCTTTACCTTGAGCGATCAAGGCTGCATTGATCCCTGCATAAAGTCCGCTAGCTGCACTTTCAACATAGCCTTCGACACCTGTCATTTGACCTGCAAATAATAGATCAGCACGCTTTTTAGTTTGATATGTTGCATTTAAAAATTCTGGTGAACGCAAGTAAGTATTGCGATGCATCACACCATAACGGACAAATTGAGCATTTTCTAGCCCTGGGATCATTGAAAAGACCCGTTTTTGTTCGCCCCACTTGAGATGCGTCTGGAACCCAACAAGGTTATATAAGTTACCCGCAGCATTGTCTTGCCGTAATTGAACGACGGCAAAAGGTTCTTTACCCGTTTTAGGGTCTTCTAGGCCAACTGGTTTTAAAGGACCAAAAAGCATCGTCTTTTCACCACGCGAAGCCATTTGTTCGATCGGCATACAGCCCTCAAAGAATTTTTGATCTTCAAAGTCATGTAATTCAGCCATCTCAGCATTGATCAACTCATGATAAAAATTGTAGAATTCTTCTTCTGTCATTGGACAGTTGAGATAAGCTGCTTCGCCTTTATCGTAACGTGATTTCAAATAGATCTTATCCATATCAAGGGATGATTTTTCAACGATCGGAGCAGCGGCATCATAGAAATATAGACCTTCATCGTCGGTTAAACGCTTGATCGCTTGCGCCAATGGATCAGAAGTCAATGGTCCAGTCGCAATGACCGTTAATCCTTCTGGGATCTCAGTCAATTCTTCTCGGATAACTTCCACATTAGGATAATTTGTCAATTTTTCTGTGATCGCACTCGAGAACGTTTCGCGGTCAACGGCTAACGCTCCACCAGCGGGAACGTTATGTGTATCGGCTGCCTCCATGATGATCGAATCTAAGCGCCGCATCTCTTCTTTTAACAACCCCGCACCATTTGTTAATTGATTTGCACGCAACGAGTTAGTGCAGACCAATTCAGCAAAATTTTGTGTATGGTGGGCTGGGGTCTTTTTCTCAGGCCTCATTTCATAAAGTCGAACCTTGAGGCCACGTTTGGCGATCTGCCAAGCAGCTTCACTGCCGGCTAAACCGGCACCAATAACATTAATGCTAGTAGTTGTCATTATTTTACTCCTTAGTTATTTTTGAATGGCTTCTTCATAGTCACCATTTGGACACTTAACTTGTTGTCCCTTTTTCGTCTTTTTATAGACTAGATAGTGGTCACATTTAGGGCAATTTCTACCGACCGGCTTGTCCCAAGAAACAAACTCGCAGTCTGGATACCGCGAACAGCCATAGAAAACACGATTCTTCTTGGATTTACGTTCAACAACTTGTCCCTTGCCACAAACTGGGCATTTTACCCCGATCTGTTTGATGATTGCTTGGGTGTTACGGCAATCTGGGAACCGGCTACAAGCGTAAAACTTACCATAGCGTCCCATTTTGACGACCATTGGGGCACCACAGATCTCACAGTTAAAACCAGCTGGTTCATCTTTGATCGTGACCTTAGCTAATTTTTCAGAAGCTTCTTTGACCTCATCAGAGAATGGTTGATAAAATTCGTCGATAATGGAGACCCATTCTTGTTTACCTTCTTCGATCTCATCTAGCTGTCCTTCCAAATTAGCCGTAAAATCAACATTTAAGATATCAGGGAAGCATTCCTGGATCATCTTATCAACGATCTCACCTAATTCCGTTGGTTCGAATTTACGGGCAGCTAATTTTACATAGTAACGCTTTTGGATGACATTTAGCGTTGGCGCATACGTTGAAGGACGTCCGACCCCATTTTCTTCGAGCGTCTTGATCAAACTAGCTTCAGTATAACGAGCTGGTGGTAAGGTGAAGTGTTGATTAGGTTGATTTTTGACCATTAAAACTTCATCAGCTTCTTTTAGGTCTGGTAAGACATTATCTTTGCGCTTGGATTCAGCATAGACCTTAGTAAAACCATCAAATTTTAGTTTTGATCCATTTGCACGATAAGTCACACCATTTTGCGTTAGATCGACGCGCATCGTATCGACAATCGCCGGTGTCATCTGACTTGCCACAAACCGTGACCAGATCAAAGAATAGAGTTTCATTTGATCTTTAGTCAAATATTTCTCGATCGATTTAGGGGTCCGCATAACTGAAGAAGGTCGGATCGCTTCATGGGCGTCTTGTGCTCCTTCAGATAGTTTAGCCTTACGCGGCTTTAAAGCTGCATACTCTTCACCATATTCTTCATGAATAAAGGTCGAAGCTTCATGCTTTGCTACACTAGAGATCCGTGTTGAGTCGGTCCGCATATACGTGATCAACCCAACAGCACCGCCACGGCCTAAACTGATCCCTTCATAGAGTTGTTGGGCCACCATCATCGTCTTTTGTGTCTTGAATTTCAATGTGTTGTTTGCAGTCTGTTGCAACGTCGAAGTCGTAAATGGTGGCTGTGGCATCCGTTTACGTTCCTTCTTAGTAACACTTGAAACAGTAAATGGCTTCTTAGTGTCTAACTTAGCTAAAACATTTTGCACTGCTTCGTTGTTCTTTAGCTCAGCTTTCTTGCCGTCTAAGCCATAGAAACTAGCATCGAATTTAGCTTTATCCTTTTTGAATTGAGCATCTAAAGTCCAATATTCTTCAGGCTTAAAAGCTTTGATCTCTTGTTCACGTTGAATGATCAAGTTTAAAGCGATCGATTGCACACGCCCAGCTGATAGCCCTTTTTTGATCTTAGCCCATAATAGTGGTGAGATCGAGTAACCTACTAAACGATCAAGAACCCGCCTAGCTTGTTGAGCATCAACTAAATTCATATCGATCGCCCGTGGGTTTTTAAAAGCATTTTTAACCGCATCTTTAGTGATCTCATTGAACACGACCCGGTTTTTATCTTTTGGATCAAGCCCTAAAAGATAGGATAAGTGCCATGCGATCGCTTCTCCTTCACGGTCCGGATCGGCTGCGAGATAAACGTGAGCAGCCTTTTTGGCTTCTTTTCTCAGTTCTTTTATCACATCACCTTTACCGCGGATCGAAATGTAATGTGGTTCGTAGTTATTTTCAACATCGACCCCCATCTTACTCTTAGGTAAGTCACGAATATGCCCTAAACTAGCCATAACTTTATAGCGTGAGCCTAAATATTTTTCGATCGTTTTAGCCTTAGAAGGTGATTCCACGATCACTAAATTTTTTTTTACTTTGCGTTTTGTTTTCTTTTTGGTAGCAGTCCCAGTTGTAGACCTCGGCATACCAACAACTCCCTCATAATATAGTCTTGATTTAAAAATATCTGCTGACACGATCGATCGACCAGTCACGAAATTCGATACTCATGTTATGCTATTTAAACTAACTTTGTCAAGCAGTTTGAACATTTCTCAGCTATTGTTCACCTTACCTAAATAAATTCTTCTAAGATATCATTACTATTCAGGACTGGTTTGGCTCCAGCTGCGATCAACTCATTACATCCCATCGAATTGATATCATTTATGCGCCCAGGTAAAGCTAAAACATTGCGATTTTCTTGTAGTGCAAGATTAGCGGTGATCAAACTGCCACTGTGATGTCTTGCCTCAACGACTAACACTGTTTGGCACAATCCTGCAATGATCCGATTACGCAAAGGAAAATGGTATTTCAACGGCCGACTTTCCAAAGGATATTCACTGAGCAACAGTCCAGCATGTGCGATCTGTGTTTGTAAAGCACGATTACAGCTTGGGTAACTGATATCTAGGCCATTACCGATCACAGCGATCGTTTTTCCGTGGTGTTTCAAAGCCAACTGATGAGTAAGACCATCAACTCCCTTGGCCAACCCACTGACAAGGACAAGTTGTTGTTGGATCACGTTAGGTAATAATTGAGTCAAGGCTTGCAGTGCATATGAACTACATTGCCGTGCTCCGACTACACCTAAGAGTTTTTTAGAATCCAACAGTTCGATATCACCTTGATAAAACAAAACGACCGGTGGTGAGTATATTTCCTGTAATTGTGACGGGTAACGCTTATCTAAAATCGTCAAAAAATGACTGACCTTTAGATTTTGGCGGACCTTTTGCGCTAATTGTTTACTTTGTAGAGCATCCCATAGATCATTTTTTTGCGTTTGTCCTAATTTTAGAAGTAAAAAAAGTTCATCTTTACTAGGGCAACGCTCAAATGAAAGCATATAACGAACGACCCGTAATTCATTTTTAAGATCTAGGTTACATAAATGTAGCTTCAGCAAGAAAAATTCTAATTCGTTCATGAAAAACACCTCTCGCTATATAAATACGCAAAAGGTATGAGTTTATTTGCTTAAATATTTAACAACTGGTTCAAATGTCTTACGATGGATCGGAGTGACTCCTTTTTGAGCTAGACCAGCCAAATGTTTAGGCGTCCCGTAGCCAGCATTATTACCTAGATCATAGCCTGGATATACCGTATCGTAAAATTTCATCAAGTGGTCACGATTGACTTTAGCAACGATACTAGCGGCTGAGATCGAAACTGATTTAGCGTCGCCCTTGATCAATTTTGTTTGCGGGATGTCAGTATCGATCTGCATCGCATCGATCAAAATATGCCCCGGTTTGATCGTTAAAGCTTCCAAAGCTTCTTTCATTGCGATCCGAGTTGCCTGATAGATATTGACTTCATCGATCAGATCATTTTCGGCTACTCCAACGGCTACCGCGACCGCTTGTTCTAAAATTTTACTATAAAGTTCTTCACGTTTTTTTTCAGATAACTGCTTTGAATCATTGACTTCAACTAATTGAAAATCATGCGGTAAGATCACTGCTGCTGTAACGACTGGACCAGCCAAAGGGCCGCGACCGACTTCGTCGATCCCGGCAACGTATTCAACGTCATTATTCCATAGTTGTTTTTCTAAACGCAAGCGTTCTTTAAATTTGACTAGCTTTTGTGCCTGTTTTTCTTTTTGTTTATAATACGTTGCTAAGGCAGTCTGAACACCTTTACGTGGGTCGTTTTTCAATTCTGCTAACATTTCAGCGCTAGGCTCAGCCTTTAATAGCGCTTTGATCTGTGCGATCGTGTATGCCAAAATAATTCCCCCAATTAATAAATTAAGAGGGGCATGCTACTGCAAGTCCCTCTCGAATATGATCTAAACTTTAGCTGGATCTTTAGGAACGTCATCCAAAGTATAACGTCCTAACTTGCCCTTGCGACAATCAAAGATCAAACGTTCACTTGCGCGCTCATAGTCATCTTTAAAGCCCAATTTACGCGTCAGTTCCAGTAAAACTTCAACTGTCGGCAATTCCAAAAGTTCTTCGTCGATCTTATAGCGTTCGATCAAAGCTTGTGGATTTTTTGCACTGAATTCTTCGATCTCATATAACGCAACATCATCTTTTGCATATAAAGTATCCTTGATCGCACCCGTCAAAGCTAGCTTTTTACCCACGATCGGATCTTCGAACTTCGGCCACAAGATCCCCGGTGTATCTAATAATTGGAGATCTTTGCCAGCTTTCAACCATTGCTGCGACTTGGTGACCCCAGGGCGATTGCCAACTTGAGCAACATTTTTTTTGACCAAATGATTCAATAACGTAGATTTTCCTACGTTAGGGATGCCGATACACATGACTTTGATGCGTTGCGATAAGATCCCGCGTGCTTTTTTATTTGCTAATTTTTCAGCTAAGACTTCTTTGATCTTCTTATCGATCACTTTTAATGAACCTTGAACACTGTTGATCGCTACAGCAGGTTGTCCCATTTTTTCGTAATACTCGATCCATTTACGGGTTTCCTTAGGATCAGCTAAGTCCATTTTCGTCAGCACGATAATACTTGGCTTGTCTTGTAATAGATCCTTTAACTGGGGATTACGTGATGATTCAGGTAGTCTAGCATCGACTAATTCCAAAACGACATCCACCAGTTTGAGGTTTTCTTTGACTTGACGTAAGGCTTTGGCCATGTGACCAGGGAACCATTGAATAATTGCCATGTTTTTGCATCCTTTCATAAAATTAAATCAGCTTTTGCTATTATACCATGCCTTATAGTACTTTAAAATGCCAGATAGGCCAGTAAATGATCCAGGCTCGTCCTGAGATACACGTTTCATCGACCATCCCTAAAGTACGCGAATCTTGACTGATCCGGCGATTATCTCCCAATACAAAATATTTACGCGCTGGGACTTTAGTAGTCGTAAAAAAATCATCCAATGTAAAATCTGAAGTTTCACCCAAATTTGGATCCGTTAGAAATTTTTCTGGGACCTTCTTTTGATTTACATAAAGCTGATTATTTTCATATTTGATCTCATCACCAGGTAACCCGATCACCCGTTTGATATAAGTTTCACCATTAGCGAGCTTGAAAGTGACGATATCAAAACGCTTGATCGTACCGTAATGTCGCACCAAGACTTCATCATGATCATGAAGTGCCGGTAACATCGAATTGCCATTGACCTCCAAAGGGGTGACTAAAAAAAAGCGAATGAAGAGCGCTATTACGAGCGCCAATACGAAGGGACCACTCCATTTTTTGAGTTTTTGTTTATCTACATGTACTTTCATGATGATCTCTACGTCCCTTTCTGAAAAATACACCCATATTGTAACATAATTCTTGTAAAGATAAAAAACGGGCGTCTGTTTTGAGACGTCCCGTTAAAAAAGTTATTCACTTAATTTTTCGACAGCTTTTTGGTAGGCATTGTCTGATTCGGTGACTTTTTGAGCAACTTTGGCTTCAATACTTTCAACGGTTGCTTTATCAGCCGTTCCGGTAACTGTTAGCCCATTATCTGTTTGATATTTTTCAACAGCTTGCTTAGTTTGCTCATTAAAGTAACCTGATTTTTCATCCAAATCATAGCCTAAAAAGACCAGCATCTGTTGCAAATTCTTGATCTGCTTTGAATTTTGTCCTTCTTGATAGGTTTTAGCTGTATCGATCGCAGTCAAGTAGGCAACATCCGGATAATCCGCTTCGACATCTGGCTTGATCCCTTTTTTATGGATCCAAGTTCCATCTGGCGTCAACCACTTAGCGATCGTTAATTTCAATTCAGTCTTATCTTTGAATGGTAGCGTATTTTGAACTGTTCCTTTACCATAGGACTTAGTTCCGATCAAAGTGACATTGTTACCTGATTGTTTGAGTGCCGCCGCAAAGATCTCTGAAGCACTAGCGGAGCCGCCATTGATCAAGACGATCGATTTTTCCTTGACCTTGAAACCGTCATCCAATTCATTACTTGCCTTATAGACCGTTGGCTTGCCATCACGGCCAACAACTTGTAAGATCGGTTTGCCGTTTTCAACAAACATTGAAGACATCGCTAAAGCTTGATCCATCAAGCCACCTGGATTATTACGTACATCGATGATAAAGGACTTAGCCCCTTTTTTGCGCAAGCTTTGGACTGTTTGTTTAAATTCTTTGGCAGTATTTTCAGAAAATGAAGTTACTTGAATATAACCGACCTGCTTATCTTCAGTAGCTAATTTACCCTCAACTGTTTTAACTGGGATCTTAGCCCGCGTCAAAGTCTTCGTGAAAGTCGTTCCATTCCGCTTGATCGTAACTGAAACCTTAGTCCCAACTTTACCCCGCATCAATGAAACAGCTTTATTCAAGGAGTAATCCTTAGTCGATCTGCCATCGATCTTGACGATAACATCATTTGCTTTCAAACCGGCTTTAGCAGCTGGTGTCCCTGCAATCGGTGACATGATCTTGATCTCTGAACCACTTTTTTGCACTTGGGCGCCGATACCGCCAAAACTTCCCGAGATCGAATCATTTAATTCTTGACTTTCAGTCGCATTCATATACTCGGTAAAGGGATCACCTAAAGCCCCGACCATCCCATTTAAAGCACCATCAACCAGTTTTTGTTGACTGACATCTTTATAATAGTTGTAGTAAAGGGCATTATAGACCGTATTGATCTTGCCCATTGCTTGGTTAGCCGACTCGAGCCCCTTTACCTGACGATCCATCAGCCAAAACACGCCACCACCACTGAGCAAGGCGACACAAACTGCAACGAGCACGGTGGTCAATAAATTGTACTTTTTTTGTAAAAACACTCTTTTAAGTTTTGGTTCTTTTTGCTTCTCTTTTTCCACTTAAATTACCTCTTCCAAATATCCTTGCCAAGCTTCATCGAAAACACTCATTGAAGGTAGATAAGTCGCATTCAATTCGAGATAATGCGAGATCTCATGATAATCATCCGAATGTTTAGGAAAAGCTTGATCAAAGAACGCTGCATTGGCAAAATGACTGATTTCATCTACACCATTGGGATCACGTTTAGTCATCAAATACCGATAAAAACTTTCGCGCATAAATTTACCTACCTTTAATTAGTATTACTCAATGGGAAAGCGACTTTAAATTGAAGATCATCTTGCTTGAGATCAAATTTTTCACCTTGGATCTTGATCCCTTGTTTTTTGGTCAATTGATTTAGATCAAGGGTGATCGTTGCTTTGGAGGCATTGATCTTAGCCCACTTACCGAGATCGTAATTATTTTTGATATACCCTAAGACAAAACTTGGTGGAGCATTCAAAGATCCGATCGCGACTGATTTAGTTTTTAGTTCTAGATTTCCCGAATCGTCAAGCTGTGGCGTCGCATATAGCGTGAAGGAGACATCTTTGCCTAAGATCTTTGTCGTCCCCATCAAGATCGCAGATTTATCCAAGACGAAACGGTACTTGATCGCACCCTTCTTTTGGTTTTGTTGTAGATAATAGTTGACAGCCGCACTTAGTTGCTCTTTATTCAAAACAACATTGACATTGGCATACTGTCCTTGTTTTTGTGTTGTTTGCGTTGCGATCTGTTTTTGATCTGAGCTTGGAGTCGTTACTTGAAACCAAACAAAGACGATAAAGCCTAATACTAGCCCTAAAAGGATCGCAAACGCCCATTTCCAAGGATTTTGTTTCATTTTATTTTTCACCCTCTAACCATGTACTTTTATGTTTGAGCATCACTTGATATAGTCTAGAAGTGATGTAGCGATAACCTTTATCGTTAGGATGAAAATGATCTTCATCAGATAGATAGTCATTTTTCTCCTTATCATCACTTAAAAGTTGCTCAAGTTTACTATCAGCAACATCATTTAGATCGGTCGTCGCATTTTTTTGCAGTGTTGCCTTCGATCTACCGTAATATTGCCCCTCAGATAGCCGCTTATTTACATCCACAAAATAGATCTTCGACTCATTTTTAATAGTATCCTTAGCAACTTCATTCCATTCATCAGTATATTGTTGCATTTGTGTTAAAGTCGGAAAATATACATAAAATGGATTGTAGACACTGATCAAGAAGATCGGTGCAGTTTTGTTATATTGCCGCACAGTCGCTAATAAACTCTGTAAATTAGCTGCATATTCAGTTTTAGCTTTAGGCATTGCATTACTGAGTTTATTTTCAGCTAAACTATTGAAGTTTTGTTGAAGAACTTTCATTAGATCGTTCCCGCCGACCGTCATCGTGATCACATCAGCCTTTTTAAGATCTGACTGGAGCTGTTTTGAATCAAGCACACGTTGTTTTATCTGATCACTACGATCACCAGTCTTGCCGTAATTGTGTGTGGTCACCGTTAGAGCTTGTTTTTGCTCGAGCTTGGTCTTGATCAAGCCAACATAACCACCTTTATCTGTGGTATCACCCACACCAAAAGTCAAAGAATCACCTAAAGCAGTCAAGGTCAGGGTCGGTTTGGCTTTTTTGGTAGTAGCTCGTTCCACTTTAGCGGTAACTTTTTTGACTGGGTCCAATTCTTGTTTCTGCGGTAATACAAGCTGTAAAACTAAATAAAAAACAGCAGCTACTCCAACGATACAACCGACAAATGCTGCTATTTTTCCGATTACTTTCAAAAAATATCCCCCTTTAATTGGTCTTGCCTTTATTGTAAGCTAAATGCACTTTAATTTAAATACTTATCTCATGTAAGTTGTATTTGCTAGTATGTTACAATTGTAATTGATTAAAAATTTTTTATCAGAAAGGTCGATCTATTTGCCTAAATATACTAACAAAAATCTGATCGCTAGTTCGATCATCACAGGGATCGCGCTGCTAGGCTCTGTCTTTTTAACGATCATCACGCTGCTAGCTGGGCATCCCAAAACTGCCTTTATTGTTGCGCTTTCGCTTATCTTAGGGACTGTTAGCCTGTATCTATTGCTAAAGATCATTACTTTAGCTCTGTATAATACTAAAGCTCACCGTCCTTTAGACACGATAACACGTAGCTTAGGAGCTTTGACGCTTATGACGCTGCTTTACCCACTTTGTTTTGGGGTAAAGTTTTTTGCAGCCGGCTGGGTCGCTTTTGGACTCGTGACTGCTTGGGCGGTCTTAACATTGATCTATGAATGTGTTTTTTATCTAAAATACTGGCAATGGGTCTATGCCGTTAGCTTGGTCGTTTGGTTGGTCTGTTTGATCTTGATCGTTACCGGTCAGATCTTTGAACCACTCTTTATTATCGCCATCATCTTAGGGATCCTTTCCTATTGGTGGAATAAAGCCCAGCCTAAACTACTTTGGCTCTCATGTCTTGCAGAAACATTGCTGATCTGGACTTGGCTTTTAGGTCTGATACAATTGATCCGTTAGTGATGATAAAAACGGGGATGTCGTAATAAAACATCCCCGTTTTTTATTTACGTTCATAGATATAGAAGGTGTGTGGATAATGATTTTTTTCATCGACCACACCGTCTTCTTGAAAGATCACTCTGAATTTTGAATAATCTAGCTCAGGCATAAGCGTATCACCCTTAAATTCAGCAGCGATCTTGGTCACATACAGGCGCGCAACTTCTTCTTGCAAACTATTGAACAGCGAAGCGCCACCGATCACAAAAACTTCCTCAGACTGTTGTGATAACCAAGTCTTTAGCTCAGTTAGATCTGAAAAAACCGTTAAGCGTTCAGTCGTTTGTGCTTCTTTTTTTAATTCTTCACTGTGCGTCAAGACGACATGTTGGCGCTTCGGCAATAAGCCTGGAAAACTAGCAAAAGTCTTGCGTCCCATAACGATCGGGTGACCGATAGTTTGTTTTTTAAAGAAAGCTAGATCAGCTGGCAGATGCCAAGGTAATTTCCCCTGGTATCCGATATGATGTGCCTTATCTTCAGCCCAAATAAATGAGATCATTTTTTTACCCCTTTTCTTATACAGCCACAGGTGCTTTGATAGCTCCCCAAGATTCATAGCCTTCTAGTTTGATATCATCCATTTCAAATGACAAAACGTCTTTTTTAGCTGGATTCAACCACAACTTAGGGGCCACTTTAGGTGTACGTGCTAATTGCTCTTTAACTTGCTCAAGATGGTTAGAGTAGATATGCGCATCCCCTAAAGTATGGATAAATTCGCCTACCTCTAATCCTGTTTCATGGGCGATCAAATGTGTCAATAAAGCATAACTAGCAATATTGAACGGTACTCCTAAAAAGACGTCACCACTTCGTTGATAGAGCTGACAACTCAACTTATTGTCATTGACATAAAATTGAAATAACGTATGGCACGGTGGCAAAGCACTGAAAGGTACATCTTCAGGATTCCAAGCCGAAACGATCATTCGTCTAGAATTTGGGTCAGTTTTGATCGTCTCGATCACATCTTTGATCTGATCGATCGTTTCGCCTGTATGGGTTTTCCAATGCCGCCACTGTGCACCATAAACGTCACCTAAATTGCCATACTTAGCTGCAAATTCATCATCGTTAACGATCCGGTCGCAAAATTGCTTCTTTTGTGTTAGATATACTTCTTTGAACGCTGGATCTTTTTGAGCATGTAAGCCAAAATCAGTCATATCTGGTCCAGTGTACTCATCACTTTCGATCCAATTTTTAAAAGCCCATTCATCCCAAATATGATTATTATGTTGCAATAGGTATTGAATATTGGTATCACCCTTCAAAAACCAAAGCAACTCACTTTTGATCAAGCCAAAAGGAACTTTTTTAGTTGTCAATAAAGGAAAACCTTGGCTTAGGTCAAAGCGCATTTGATAACCAAATAAACTGGTCGTCCCTGTTTTAGTCCGGTCACCTTTTTGATGACCCTTTTCTAAAATATCTCGAATCAATTGTAAATACGGTTCTTCAAGTGCAGTCATTTTCTTCCTCCGATGCAATTATTTGGGATAGATCATTATATCATGTTTTATTAGACGTATTGTCCTAACTCTTCCCAGCGGGCCATTTTTTGTTCACTTTGTGCATTTAGGTCGTCGATCTCTTGTTGTAAACTGGCGAGCTTAGGATAATCTGAACCATCCACTTCACCCATTTGCGTCTGTAATTGTTCTAGCTTTTCATCCAACATTTCGATCTCTTGTTCTAATTTATCAAATTCAAGCTGCTCAGCATAAGTCAATTTTGTTTTTTCTTTTGGTTCAGTCGATTTGGTAACTGGCTTTTCCTTGACTACTTTTTTGGCAGGTCGTTTATCTAGATTTTTTTTTAGATAATCTGTGAAAAGCCCATAATGCCGTGTTATTTTAGCATTGCCTTCAAAGATCAAAAGTGAATCGGCTACTTTGTCTAAGAAATAACGGTCATGCGAAACTGTGATCACGGTTCCTTGGAATTGATCGAGATAATCTTCCAATACCGTCAATGTACCGATATCTAGATCGTTTGTCGGTTCGTCTAAGATCAAGACGTTTGGCTGCATCATCAGTAGTTTCAAAAGATATAAGCGCCGTTTTTCGCCCCCAGAAAGTTTCTTGATCAAGGTACCATGCATTGATCTTGGAAAGAGAAACTGTTCGAGCAATTGCGTCGTGCTGACGTGCTCGCCATCTTTATTGACGATCGTTTGAGCAACATCATTTAGATAACTGATAACTCGTTTGTCCTCAGGGATGTCTTCTGTTTTTTGTTGGTAGTAGGCGATCTTAACCGTTTCACCTGTGATCAATTTTCCACTGTCTAAAGCTAATTTCCCAGCTAAAACATTCAATAAACTTGATTTACCAGCACCATTGCCCCCTGTGATCCCGATCCGATCACCGGCTTGGATCAACAGATCAAAGTCTTTTAAGATCGCATGCTCATCTAAGTTTAATGAAGCATGTTTTAGCTCTAAAACTTTTTTACCTAAGCGTTGTTGCCCTAGATTGATATCGACTTTACCATCAACTTGAACTTTGTTGAGATTTTCTTTTAGTTCATTAAAGCTATTGATCCGAGCTTGCTGTTTAGTCGTTCGCGCTTTAGCCCCGGTACGCATCCACGCTAATTCTTTTTTATAGAGCTGTTGTTGCTTATGTTCAGCAGTCAATTCGCGTTCGACACGTTTTGCCTTTTGATCGACAAAATCTTGATAATTCCCGGTATAAAAATATAATTTGCCAAATGATAGTTCAATGATCTGATTAGCGATCTGGTCTAAGAAATAACGGTCATGGGTCACTACTAAAAGCGCACCCTTATACGAAGCTAGGTAATTTTCTAGCCAAGCGATCGAATCAAAGTCCAAGTGGTTTGTCGGTTCGTCTAGGATCAGTAGGTCTGGCTCTTGGATCAAAACTTGGGCTAGGCCGACCCGTTTGACCTGACCACCAGAAAGTGTCTTGATCTTTTGATGCCAATCGTTGATGTGTAACTGCGTCAAAATAGTCTTAATATCACTATCAGCACTCCAAGCATCTTCTTGATTCATCTTGGCTTCAGCCTCATCGTAGCGTTTTTGGAGTTTTTCATTTTCCGGATCATTACTGTAGGCCGTTAATGCTTGTTCGTAATGTTTGATCGTCTGAAAAACTGGCGCTGCACCATCAAAAACAGCTTCCATGATCGTTTTTTCTGGATCCAATTCAGGTTGTTGCTTTAGATAACTGATCTGATAATTATTAGGTGCGATCAATTCACCAGAATCGGCGGGATCAAAACCACTGATCGTATTCAAAAAAGTCGTCTTCCCTGAACCATTAGTCCCGATCAAGCCGATCCGGTCATGTTCATTGATGATAAAACTCGCATCTTGAAACAGTGTTTTATCGCCATAGGTCTTAGTTAAATTTTCAATTCGAAGTGTTTGCATCTAGTTTAATTCCTTACTTAATTTTTCAGCTTGAGCTAATAAAACTGCTTTATCGTTAGCTAGTTCACCTAGCACAACTTTTTGTTCGAGCGTATTCAAGATCTTGCCTAATCCTGGTCCTGGTTTTAGGCCCAGTGTTTGGATCAGATCCTTACCATTCAAAGCTAACTGCGCCTTATCTTTGATCGGTAACGCTGTATAGGTCTGTAAAAGTTTAGCACCGGTCAAAGGTAACTGTAAGATATCTAATAGGTGGCTCGCTGCTTTAGTTGCACGTTCTTTAGCATGGTAACAGACCAACGGATCAAGATCAGGTGTGGCTTGCTCAAGGATCGATAGGACGTTTTGAACTTCCATACTGATATCATTTGAAGTTTTCCAAGCTTTGAGAAAACTGCGGACTTGTTTAGGGGTAAGCTCAAAGACATAGGCCAATAATGCCCAACATTCTAATTCATCTCCTAGTTTTAGTTGAGGCAATTTGGCGATCTTACGTAAAGCTTGCTCACGTGTCGCAAATTGTGGGCAGTATTTGAAAAGTTCTGTTTCTAAAAAGGCATCTAGTCCTTGGACCACATTTTTACCTAATAATAATTTGATCCATTCGACTTGAATCCGTTCAACCGCGATCTTTTCGAGTAAATGTGCATTGGCTTTGATCGCTTGTAAAGTCTTAGGCTCGATCTTAAAATCCAATTGACTAGCAAAGCGTACTGTCCGCATCATGCGTAAGGCGTCTTCAAAGAAACGCTCAGTCGGATCACCCACAGCACGGATCGTTTTATTTTTTAAGTCATCTAAGCCAGAAAACATGTCGATCACAGTGCCATCGGGTGCTAAAGCCAAAGCATTGATCGTTAAGTCGCGGCGCTTGAGATCTTCTTTTAAAGAACGCACAAATTCGACTTTATCAGGGCGCCGAAAATCTTGATAGCCACTTTCCGTCCGAAAAGTCGTGATTTCGTAACCTTCACCATGGTCTAATACCATGACAGTTCCGTGCTCGATCCCCGTGTCGACTGTCCGCTCAAAGATCGCTTTTATCTCGGCCGGATATGCACTAGTTGCAATATCAACATCGTGGATCGGTAAGCCTAGGATCGTATCCCGGACGCTTCCCCCCACAAAGTAAGCTTCAAAGCCAGCAGCTCTTATCTGTTGTAACAACGGTAAAGCTACCGTAAATTCTTGAGGTATTTTTTCTACTTGCATAATCTATATCCAACCTATTCTAAATATATAGTCAGTATTATTATAGCCGTCTCAATTCAGCGTTACAATTAAAAGTATCTAACAAAAAAGCACTCAACTTTCGCTGAATGCTAAGGTAAATTACTTTAATTTTATGATATGTGGTTCGATAGCTTTTCTGACATTTTCTTTTTCTTCGGGTGTCAACTTAGGCCAGTAAAGTTCTTCTAGATCATCAAAATAAAAGCAAGCGTCCTCTGGATTAGGGTGATCGGTCATTTCAAAAACGAAAAACATCAATTCACTTTTCTCATCACTTGTTAAATTGTACAATTAGTCAACTCTTTACCCATATATGAAAATTCTACGTCACCGGCAAATATTTTATATTTTTTGCTCATTTAGCTCACACTCATTTCATAGTAATTTCTTCTTGGGCCGATTATACGTGAAACCTTCACCCAATGCTTCGGTCACATCTAAGACTGAGATAAAAGCTTTGGGATCATGATGCTCTGCGATCCGCTTGATGGCCGTCAATTCACTGGGACTGACGACACAGTAGATCGCTTTAAAATCTTGATTGGAAAATGCCCCTTGTCCAGCTAAATAACTGACGCCCCGATCAAGATCTTGGATGATCGATTTAGCGATCTCATCTGGAAAGCGTGAAATAATCACAACACCGCGCGCTGCATATGCCCCACCTTGGATAAAATTAACTAGTTGCGAAAAGACATACGAAGCGAGCAAGGTATACATCATTTGGCGTAGGTCCAAGTAGCTCAGAGATAACGTCAAAACGACCGCATCTAACGCAAGCAGTGTCTTTCCCATCTGGATCCCTTTTTCCTTCTCCAAGATCCGAGCTACGACATCGGTCCCCCCGGTAGTTCCACCGAATTTATAGACGATCCCTGAGCCAACACCACCAAAGATCCCAGCTAAGATCCCGGCAATAAAGAGATCATTATGAATATTTATCGGAATATAGAATCGTTGCCAAAACCAGATCCAAAATGACAAAGCCAATGTTCCATAAACCGTATAAACTAAAGCTTTTTTCCCTAAGTAGCGATAGCCAATGATGATCAAGGGAATATTGATCAAGATCGTTGATAGCGCTGGATCGATATGTAACCAATAACGAATGATCAACGTGATCCCTGTAACTCCACCTTCAGCTAAATTATTTGCTATATTGACCGAGACTAGACCCAAGCCATAAAAAGCACACCCCAAACTTATCATGATAAGATCTATTATACTTAAACGTTCATTTGATACCATGCAAACACACCCTCTCTAGTTTTATAATAACATAAGTAGGTCGCTAACTTACTAGCTTAAGATCAGTTATAAAATGTTTTGTTGGCTGCGCCGGTTTTTGGCGCAGTCTTTTATTTTATTTCTTAAAGTTAAAGTAACATTTTATTATTGACAAACTTGCAAGCATTTACACTTTTTGCTATTGTTAAAGTAACAAATTATTATTATCGAGGTGGGTAAATATGGCACAATTCCCTTATGAAGATAGATTTCGGCATTATTTAGAATACGATCGGGTGCTTGAAAAAAATACTTGTGATGATCTTTGTCGTGATGTCGCCGATCTCTTCAACTATCTAAGAAATTTCAACAGCCTTTACCGCACGGATCCTGATCTCTCTAACCTGACCGAAAGCGATATCCGTGATTATTTAAACATGCTCCAAGTCAAACGGGAGATCAAAAATACGACTTACAACAAATATCTGACACACCTTAATGTTTATTTTGCGTTTCTCTTCAATGAACGTCTTTCAACTAGCTTGCCTACTCTACCATTAAAAGGACTAAAACGCTCTAAAAATGAGCTGGTCCCGGTAAATTGGCAAGAAGAACTACCGCTATTGCTGGAAAACGATGACTTATCGTATTACACGCGTGCCACTTTATTATTTATCTCACACTATTATACGATCACCGAGATCTTACAAAGTGGCTTTTATCAGATATTAGACACGGAAAACTTTGCCCCCAATGAACAGCTCTTCTTAGACCGCTTTAAAGAATATCTTGCTCCTTTGCAAACTAAACAGCACAGTCAAGATCTTTTCTTAAAACAGCGGATCAATCTAGTTGAACCCCGGCTGACTTTGCCTGGCTTGCATAAATATCTCAAAGCTGACCAACCTAAATGCTTCTTACCTTTGATCCCACGTAAGTTCTACCAAGCTGCGATCTTCCATGCTCTATTGACCGAACAACACTTAAATGAGCAACAACTTAGTGACAAATTGCATCTTGATGGGACTTCACTCAACTATTATCGGCAAGAACTGATCAGATACGAACTTCAATAGCAAAAAAGCGCCCGAATTCGAGCGCTTTTTTGCTATCAATATTGTAATTCATCTAATAGATCTTCGACTTCATAATCAGTCGGAACTTGCATGAGGTAAGCTTTAGCTGCTGCACTAGCTTCAGTACGGCGCCCTGCATTTCTAAAGAAGAAAGCTGCATCCCTTAAAAATTCAGCATTGTCATCTAAATAACGAGCAGCTGTTTCGTAATTAGTCAAAGCCTGTTCATAATCATCCAAGTTGGCATATGAACGCCCTAGATTCCAATAGATCTGCGGATCAACTTCATCTTTAGCCAAATAATCTTTCAAAAGTTCGATATTTTCTTGATCTTGTTGCGTAGCCAATAATTGGTTACTCAATTCCAAAACTAGCGTTAAATTACTTGGATCTAACGCTAAGGCTTCTTTCAAGTAATCAGTTGCTTCCTTGTTTTTGCCCAATTTAGCAGCTAATTGACTGGCTTTTTGGTATAGGGCTTCATTAAATTCATCCACGGCTAGACCTTCTTGGGCCGTGATCAAAGCTTGACCAAACTGACCCGCTTGTTCGTAGAGATCAGCTAAATATGGATAGACCGTCACATAATCTGGCGTACGTTCACGCAACTTCTCAAAGTTGGCCGTCGCAGCTTCAAGATCACCTAATTCACGTTGGGTAAAGGCTAATTGGAACAACGTATCGTTATCGAGTTGTTCTTCTGGGATCTGTTCTAAATAGCCTAATGCAGTCTCAAACTTGCCATAGCCGGCATAAGAAAGACCCAAACGAGCCACTAAATTGACCCGGGAAAACTCTAAGATCCCTTGTTTTAACAAGGAACGATAAAATTGAGCTGCTTTACGATATTCTTTAATGTTAAAGTATAACTCAGCTAAAGCAAATTCGATCACCGGTTCATCTGGTGCTAATCGATAAGCCGTTAGCAATTTTTGTTCACTGACATCAAAAGCCCCTTGCGTCTGATAAAGATCAGCGCTAACTAAAAGAGCTTCTAAATAAGCATTTGATTCCGGAGTGATCTGAGATAAGATCGCTAAGGCTTGATCATCATTACCTTCACCGATCTGGATCTCAGCTAAGGCGGTCTTTAAGCTATCTTCATTGGGATAGCGTTTGACTAAAGTTTCGTATGCTTTAGCTGCCATCTCAGAAAAGCCTAGTGAATACAGCTCTTCGGCCAAACTGTATAGCATATCGTCTTCATCCCTAGTCAACGCAAGCTCTAAAGTTTCATTTGCTTTGGTAAAATCTCCTTGCGCTAAATGATCTAGTGTTTCTTCCGAATAAGTCATGTGGTTACCACCTTTACTTAATAACTTCTAGCTACCATCATAACATAAAAAAGTCGCTAAATTAATAACGACTTCTTTGGTATTAACCTAAATATGGATCCGCTGGAACATGTACGAGATCATTTTCAACTAGGCGTTCAGCGATCTGAACTGTATTCCATGCAGCTCCCTTCAACAAATTATCTGACACGATCCACATGTTAAAACTACCCGGATTTTCCTTATCAGCACGTACCCGTCCCACAAAAGTCTCACGTTTACCTTCAGCTGTCAGTGGCTGTGGGTATTCTTGGTGAGCCGGATCATCTTGTAAAACGACTCCAGGAGCAGTTTTAAGCGTTCCTTTGACTTGTTCAGCTGTCAAAGTGGTATCTGCCGTCTTAAAGTAGACCGATTCACCGTGGCCGATCACGACTGGGACCCGAACACAGGTCGCCGTCACTTTGAGTTTTGGATCATTCATGTCACCTTGCATGATCTTTTTAGTTTCATGGATCATCTTCCACTCTTCATGTGAGTAACCATCTTCTTCAAAGACATCGATCTGTGGCAAAAGATTAAAAGCTAGTGGATAATGCTTCTTGTCACCCTTGACTGGAAAGATCTTACCTTCCATTGTCTCCCCATTCAAATAATCTTTGGCCTCTGAAAGCATTTCATCTAAAGCAGTTTGACCTGCGCCTGAAGCTGCTTGATAAGTCGAAACGATGATCTGTTCTAAGCCAAATTTTTGGCGGATCGGTTCTAAAGCGACCATCATTTGGATCGTTGAACAATTAGGATTAGCTACGATCCCACGGTGTTCAAATAAAGCTTGTTCATTGACTTCTGGGACGACTAGCGGTACTTCTGGCTCCATCCGAAAAGCACTCGTATTATCGACACAGACCGCCCCGCGCTTAACTGCTTCAGGGAGCAATTGCTTAGAAACAGCACCACCAGCTGAAGCTAAAACTAGATCAACACCTTCAAATACCTCTGGTGTTGCCTCTTCGATCGTGATCGCTTGGCCCTTAAAACTGAGCTGTTTACCTGCCGAACGCTTGGAAGCAAGCAATTTGACCTTCTTGACTGGGATCGTTGACTGTTCTAATTGTTCGATCAACCGTGAACCCACCGCACCAGTAGCACCTAAAATAGCAACTGTATATTCTCTCATTTTACTTTACCTTCTTTTTATAAAATATTTTCTAATCCAACGATTAAACCGTCTAATGCCTTAGCCTTTTGCACCGCAAGCTTGACACCGCTCATAAACGAAGCCCGATCAAATGAATCTTGGCGGATCGTCAAGGCTTCACCTGCACCACCAAAAAGGACCTGTTCATGAGCCACATATCCTGGCAAACGAACTGAGTGGAGCTTGATACCTTCATAGTCACCGCCACGTACATGCGCTAGGGTCTCAGTTTCATCCTTTGCTCCTTGATGATGCGGTACGCGATTTTGTGCGATCAACTTGGCTGTCATCAAGGCTGTCCCTGAGGGTGCATCTTTTTTATTATCATGATGCATTTCAATGATCTCAACATCAGGGAAATATTTGGCTGCTTCTTTGGCAAATTTCATCAATAATACCGCTGACATCCCAAAATTAGGTGCCACCAAGCCACCTAGCTGCTGAGCTAAAGCTAACTGCTTAAGTTCAGCTAACTCTTCATCGGTCAAACCTGTAGTTCCCACTACGGGACGCATCCCGTGTTTTAAAGCAAATTTGACATTTTCAAACACAGCACTCGGAGCGGTAAAGTCGATCCAAACATCAGCTCCATGTTCGATCTGCGACAGCTCATTGTAGATCTTGACCTGCTCACCAAGACCAAAGCGTTGACGATCACTTTCGGTAGCTCCTAAAGCAAAAACCGCCACCAATTCAAAATCAGGTGTCTCATCGATCAACTTTAAGACCTGTTGGCCCATTGAACCTGAATAACCTGCAACTAAAATCTTGATCATTTTGTCTCCCCCAAATCTAATGGTAATCGTTTTGATAAAGCATTTTTAGCTAATCCTAGGCTTGATGCTAATTCTTGTTGTTGAGCCTCATTTAAAGCAAGCAACGGTAACCTAAGCCCACCAACAGCAAAGCCCTGGGCATTCAACACGGCTTTGACTGGAGCTGGTGAAGGATACATAAACAAAGCTTGCATCTTAGGGAGCAACCATTGTTCCAATGCCTTAGCTTTACTTTGATCAGCTTTAGCAAATGCTTGATACATTTGTGTCATTTGCTCACCGTAAATATGTGCCGCCACCGAAATAACTCCAACTGCGCCTAATTTCTTAGCTGCTAAAGCCTGTGCATCCTCACCAGTAAAGACACTAAAAGCTTCATTACGTGTATTCTCGATGATATATGCCAGCTCATCTAGACTGCCACATTGTTTTACCCCAGCAATGTTATCCAATTTGGCTAAGTCTACGATCACTTCTTTATCGAGTTTGACACCAGTCCGACTAGGTATATTATACATGATCAAGGGAAGCTCAGCCTTTTTAGCCAAATATTCAAAATGTGCTCTTATCCCAGCTTGATCTGGTTTATTGTAATAAGGTACTACGGCCAAAGCGTAATCTATTCCCGTGATCTTTGCAACTTCATTGATAAATTCTAAAGTCGCTTGAGTCGCATTCGTTCCACAACCAGCGATCACTGGAACACGTCCAGCAACTATTTGGGCAAACTTTTGGTAAAGCGTTAATTTCTCTTGATGTGTCAAAGTTGGCGTCTCACCCGTTGTACCGCCGATCACAAAGCCTTGGGTCCCACTTTGTAACAAGTGTTCAGTCAATTTTTCTAAGGTAGGATAATCGATCTGCCCTTCAGCCGTAAATGGGGTCACGATCGCGGTTATGATCTGTGATCTGGTTAACATTAAGCATCCACTTCTTTCTCTTGTTTCATACGGGCACATAAAAACCCAGTTATTGCATTGACTCCCTTGAGGATCGCTGTTTGATCAGGCACTAGCTTATTGCTATGTAAAGCATGGACATCATTTACACCTAACCAAAACATCGTCCCAGGAAATTTGGAAAGTAAGTATCCAAAATCTTCCCCGGTCATCTTCGGCTCAGTCTCGATAAATTCAACATCTGGCGCTTTTTGCATATGTTCAATGAAAAAAGCCGTCAATACAGGATCATTTTCAACGGGTAGATAACCACCTTGATTCAAGGTAAGCTCGACTCGAGCATCAAAACTCTGGGCTACACCATCGCAGATCTCCTGTAATCTTTTTTGGATCAAGGTGATCATCTCTTGGGTCAAGCCACGAATGGTGCCTTTGATCACCGCTTTACCAGCGATCACATTTCTGATCGTACCAGCCTTTAGTTCACCAAACGTTAAGACACCACCCTTAGTTGGATCGACATTGCGCGAGATGATCGTTTGCGCCTGCATGATCAAAGCACTAGCGCAGACGATCATGTCATTGGCTTGATGGGGATAAGCTGCATGGCCTCCTTTGCCGTACAAATGGATATCGACTTCAGTTGTTCCTGCAAATAATGTTCCTAAATTACATCCGATCGCACCAGCAGGCAGTTCAGGTGCATCATGCAAAGCATAGAATTCATCGGGGCGCCACTCTCCACTAAAAACGCCTAATTCATAAGCTAATTTACCACCATTCTTACTTTCTTCAGCTGGTTGAAAGAAAAAGATCAAGTCATCTTTAGGACGAGTAGTTGTAAAATAAGCTAAGACTCCCAATGCCACTGTCATATGGATATCATGACCACAAGCGTGCATCACCCCAGGATTTTTCGAGCTGAACTCTAAGCCTGTTTCTTCTGTGAGGGGCAACGCATCGATATCGCAGCGATAGCCGAGCGTTTTTTTAGGGGCACTTCCCCGCACTTTGACCAATAAAGCCGTTGGCAACTCAGGGATCTCTTTTATCTCTAAGTAACTTTGATCTAATTTAGCGATCTCTTGTTGTAAATATGCTTTCGTTTTGACTTCTTCTAGTGCTAACTCGGGGATCTGATGCAACTCTTGATAGATCTTTGTCAACTTACTTTCACTTAACATTTTGCTCACAACTTTCTTAAATCATCTTCTAAGCCTGTCTTTTCTTTGGTCTTTTCATCAGTGTATTTAACAAACTTAGCTGGTACCCCGGCAACGACACTGTAAGGTTCAACATCTTTAGTCACGATCGCACCAGCAGCCACGACTGCGCCTTTACCGACCCGAACACCTTCTAAAACAACAGCATTAGCGCCGATCAAAACATCGTCTTCGATGATCACAGGCGTTGCCGACGCTGGTTCGACTACCCCCGCCAAAACAGTCCCCGCACCGATATGACAATTCTTACCTACGATCGCACGGCCACCTAAAACAGCCCCCATATCGATCATTGAACCAGCACCGATTTCGGCTCCAATGTTGATGATCGCCCCCATCATGATGACTGCATTATCACCGATCAAGACCTGATCTCTGATCAAAGCGCCGGGTTCGATCCGCGCATTGATATCTTTTTGATCTAGTAACGGTACAGCGGAGTTTCGCGTTTGGTTTTCGATCACATAGTCTTTGATCTTAGTTTGGTTAGTGGCTAAAAATGGTTTGACGACCTGCCAGTCACCAAATAATACAGCACTATCTGCCCCGCCAAAAACTTTGATCTCATTTGGAATATCAAGGTCAGCGATCGAAGCGTTCAAATAAACTTTGACCGGTGTCTTCTTGTCTGCGTTTGCGATAAAATTGATAATTTCTTGTGCGTTTAATTCTGCCATGTTCTTTAATTGCTACTACCAAAAAGTAGCTTTCCTTTCTTGATTTTATTTATAAGGTAGATCCAACTTCAATAAGTCAGCGTAAGTCTCACGTTTGACCACTAGTTTAGCCTGCTCATTTTCAACAAAAACAACTGCGGGACGTGGGTTACGATTGTAATTTGAAGCCATCGCATAACCGTATGCCCCCGTTGCTAACAGCGCGATGATGTCACCTGGTTTTGTTTCAGGTAAAGCTAATTTATCGATCAAAATATCCCCTGATTCACAGTATTTTCCAGCTAAATGCACTGTCTGAGTCACTTTGGCGTTTGGCTCATTAGCTAAAACAGCTGCATACTTAGCTTGATATAAGGCGGGGCGAATATTATCTCCCATGCCACCATCAACTGCTAAATACGATAAATGGTCTGGAATATCTTTTCGTGCCCCGACTGTATATAGGTTATATCCAGCTGGTCCTGTGATCGAACGCCCGGGCTCGATCCAAATTGCTGGAAGCTCCAACTCATATTCCAGCGCCTTTTGCTTTACCGCCTTAATGATCTGCTCGACAAATTTTTCTGGTGCCAACGGATCATCTTCAGCGGTATATTTGATACCAAAACCACCACCAACGTTGATAACTTTAGTTGTATAATCGTATTTTTGCTTCCAAGAATGAGCCACTTCCATCAATTTTTGACCAACTAACTCAAAGCCACCTAATTCAAAGATCTGGGAACCAATATGTGCATGGAGCCCTAAAACCTTGATCTGCGGGTCAGCCAGTAACTGAGTCAAAGCCTTATCAGCTTGCCCCGAAGCTAGATCAAACCCAAATTTACTATCGATCTGGCCCGTTTGATCATATTCATGCGTATGCGCTGAGATACCCGGAGTCACGCGCAAGATGACTTTAGCTTTAGCTTTTTGCTCCCGTAAGACCCTCTGTAGAAGTTCGATCTCATAAAAATTATCCACGATGATCACACCGACGCCGGCTTTGATCGCAAATTCAAGTTCAGCGATCGACTTATTATTTCCATGGAAACTGATCTTTTCAGCGGGAAAACCAGCTTTTAAAGCAGTTGCTAATTCACCACCGGAAACAACATCTGTATGACAATCCAATTCATTGATCACTTGGTAGATTGCTACCGAACAAAATGCCTTACTAGCATAGCTGACTTCATAGTCAACAGCTTGCTCTTCAAAAACTCGTTTAAATTTAGTGATCTGCTCCTTGATCAAAGCCACATCATATACGACCAATGGAGTTTGGTATTGATGGGCTAAGCTGATCGCATCTACACCGCCGATCGTCAAATGACCGGCGTTATTCGTTGGTAACGTCATAAGTTCCCCTCCAATAAATAAATTGCACAAAAAAAAGATCTTTTTAGTCCTATCGCCTAAAAAGATCTTGCTGGAATAATTGCAAAATTCTGTTTGATCGATAGCACTCCGCAAAGTTTAGTTTGCGACAGTCTGTGATCTCTTAAACCACAACCCAGCGTTAAGTGTCTATAAACACCTAAAACTTCGGCAACTTCCCCTTTCAAGGACCACTCAAACACTGTTATAGCAGCTAAAGAACCTTACTCATGTCAGTTGCGCCTCTTCGATTTAACATAATACTATAATTTTTAATGTGATACGTCAAGGGATTTTAATATTATTTTTTTGAAAATCGGTTTTTTTATAAAAAAATCTAGAATTTTATATATTTGACTCTTGTCATTAAAATTAAAAATGATACAATTCAGTTATCGAAAAATTAAAGCGAGATTGCCTCTCATCATACAAGATGGGGGAAAATAAGCCCTTATTCGCTTAAAAAATTGGAGGGATATTCATGATCAACTTAAAAAAAGTTCATGGATCACAGAATAGTTTTTTTATCTTAGATCAAACATTACCGACTACACCTTTGACCGAACAAGAATTGGTCACACTGACCAAAACACTCACGACTAAAACTTCCGGTATCTTAGGTGGCGCGGATGGCGTCCTAGTCGTTCAAAAGAGTTCTACTCCCAACACGGTGGCACAAATGCGCGTTATCAATGCTGATGGGAGCGAAGCATCAATGTGCGGTAATGGTCTGCGTACAGTTGCGCGTTATTTGGCCGAAAAACACGCGCTGACAGCTTTTAAAGTTCAGACTCGCCAAAGTGACCTAGAAGTCCAAAAACAAGCCGACCTAGCGCCTAATGTTCCTGCTTTTGGCGTTGAGATCTCACCCGTTCATTTTGAGAAGCGCTATCTTCCCTTTGATAACCTAGGAGCTGAGCAGGTCATCGATCGTCCCTTGGCGGAATTTGACCCTCAGGAAAAATTACACTTTACGATCATGGCCGTACCCAATCCCCACTTGATCAGTTTTGTACCCGATATTGAGAAAGCTGGAACATTTTTAGGCGAATTAGGCGCTAAGTTAAATGCCCCAAACCCGTATTTTCCAGATGGTGTCAACGTCAACTTTGCTCAGATCCTAGGTCCAAACAAGCTATTTGTGCGTACTTACGAACGGGGCGTAGGTTTTACTAATGCTTGTGGGACTGGAATGTCGGCTACAAGTTTAGCCTTTTATCTCAGTCATCCCGAGCACTGCGATCTCACGCAAGAGATAACAGTCTTCAATCCCGGGGGAATGGTCAAAACTAAAGTGCAACAATTAGATGATCAATTTAAGATCCAGTTGATCGGAAATGCAACTTTCACCCATGATATTTTAGTTGCTGAAAATCACTTACATCACAATACAGTTACTCCCAATGTTTGTCAGATCCAAGCGACCGGTGAACAAGAAGCTTACTTAAAATTTATCCAACATCTAAATGCCTAATATAATACTGGAGCCATGGTTGACTTCAAATCAACTATGGCTCCAGTATTTTTTAATACAAAAAAAGACCCCTGATATATCAAGGGTCGAAGCTAAAATAAGTCAATCTTATTTAACAGCATCCTTAAGCGCCTTACCTGGTTTGAATGCAGGTACCTTGCTTGCAGGGATTTGGATCTCTTTACCAGTTTGTGGGTTGCGACCCTTACGAGCTGCACGTTCACGAACTTCAAAGTTACCAAAGCCGATTAATTGAACTTTTTCGCCTTCTTTAAGGTAGTCTTGGATAGAACCAAAAACTGCATCAACTGCAACAGTTGCGTCCTTCTTTGTCAAACCTGTCTTTTCAGCAACAGTTTCGATCAATTGTGCTTTGTTTGCCATGTGTTTCACCTCCTCAAGTGAAGATAAAGATATAGGCATATCTTCTTGTCCATTTCTAAACTAGCCAGAAATGGTGAAACAATGACTAACAAATCATTGCTCAGTTAATAAGATAGCACAGAAAGCCTAATATAGCAACGTTTTTAATCATTTTTTTGAAAAAATAAGATAAATTTAGGCATAATTTTTTTAATTTTTTATCTTTGATTATTTACGCCGTCTTTCGATCACATGGATCGGTGTACCCTCAAAATCAAACGCTGCTCGGATCTGATTTTCCAAGAAACGTTCATATGAAAAGTGCATCAATTCTGGGTCATTAACAAAGACGACAAATGTTGGTGGCTTAGTGGCCACTTGAGTCGCATAGTAGACCCGCAATCGACGTCCATTGTCTGTTGGGGTTGGATTATGCGCGATCGCATCCATGATAACATCATTCAAGACAGCTGATGAGATACGGCGTTCATGGTTGTGATTTACACGCTCGATCAATTTTGGTAATTGTTCTAAGCGTTGATGCGTCTTAGCTGAAACGAATACGATCGGTGCATAACTCAAGTATTGGAACTCTTGCCGGATCGTCTTTTCAAACTCTTTCATCGTGTGGTTATCTTTTTTCAAAGTATCCCACTTATTGACAACGATGATGATCCCACGTCCTGCTTCATGCGCATAGCCGGCTACGTGTTTATCTTGTTCACGAATACCTTCTTCAGCATTTAAAACAACGCAAACGACATCAGAACGATCGATCGCACGCATGGCCCGTAAAACAGAATATTTTTCTGTATTTTCATAAACTTTACCTTTTTTACGGATCCCTGCAGTATCGATCATCGTAAATTCCGTTCCATCTTCAGCCACGAATTTCGTATCGATCGCATCACGCGTTGTGCCTTCAACGTTAGAAACGATCACGCGGTTTTCACCTAAGATCGCGTTGACTAAAGAAGACTTACCGACATTAGGGCGTCCGATAAAGCTAAATTTGATCGAATCATCTTGTTCTTTAGCTCCATCTTTAGGAAATGCCTGACAGACCTTATCTAATAAGTCACCCGTACCGATCCCGTGAGTTCCAGAAAGTGGCATTGGGTCGCCAAACCCTAATGAATAGAAATCATAGATCTCACTTCTAAGTTCAGGGTTATCTACTTTATTTACAGCTAAAATAACTGGTTTATCAGTTCGATATAAGATCTTTGCTACTTTTTCATCAGCATCCGTGACTCCTTCTTTGACGCTTGTCACAAAAACGATCACATCAGCTTCATCGATCGCGATTTGAGCTTGCTCGGTAATTTGGGCTAAAAATGGTTCATCCCCCATATCGATCCCACCTGTATCGATCAAATTAAAGGGTTGTCCGAGCCATTCGCTCTTCGCATAAATACGATCACGAGTCACACCAGGGGTATCTTCAACAATAGAGATCCGCTCACCAGCGATCCGGTTAAAAACCGTTGATTTCCCGACATTTGGACGTCCAACGATCGCAACGACTGGATTAGCCATTTTAATCACTCCTTATAATAATGTTTTAGCAAAAAAACTGACCCAAAACCTTTTACGCTTGGGCCAGTCAAAATGAATCTCAATTATGTGAGATTAGTCTTCATTTTTTAAGTCGTCACCGACTAAGTCGCCTAAAGTAAAACCTGTATCTTCTTCTGGAATTTCAACATGTTCTTCTTCGACAACTTCAACTTCTTTTTTATTAGCTGCTGGTTTTTCTTGTAAAGCTTTGATAGATAATGCTAAACGACGGTCTGCACCGTTAACATTCAAGGCTTTGACTTTAACGTCTTGGCCAGATGTCAAAACTTCATTTGGTGTAGCAATATGCTTGTGTGAAATTTGTGAAATGTGTACCAAGCCTTCAACACCTGGGAATACTTCAACAAATGCACCAAAGCTTGTCAAACGTTTTACCTTGCCATCAAGAACGTCACCTTCAGCAACTTTTTCTTCAATATTGTCCCAAGGTTGTGGCAATGTTTGTTTGATAGAAAGTGAGATGCGATCTTTTTCAGGATCGACAGCTAACACTTTGACCTTAACATCTTCGCCAACTTTCAAGACATCAGATGGCTTGCCAACACGTTCGTAGGAAATTTCAGAAACGTGAACTAAACCGTCAACGCCACCAAGGTCGATAAACGCACCAAAGTTAGTTAAGCGCGCAACTTTACCATCAAGCACATCGCCGGCTGCAAGTTGTGACATAACTTCTTGTTTCTTAGCTTCACGTTCTTGTTGAACGATTTCTTTATGAGATAAGATCAAACGGTTTTCGCTTGGTTCGATCTCAACGATCTTAAGTTCAAGTTCTTGACCCTTGTATTGGTTGAAATCTTCAACGAAATGGTCAGAAACCATTGATGCAGGGACAAAGCCACGAACGCCAGCGTCAACAACTAAGCCACCCTTTACAATTTGAGTTACAGGAACTGTGATAGTTTCACCTGCTTCAAATTTCTTTTCGATTTCATCCCATACTTTGCGGGCTTCGAGGCGACGTTGTGATAATAAGTAGCTACCGCCTTCTTTGTCAGAACCGATCTTAGAAATAACAACTAAGTCAAGCACATCGCCAACTTTGATGTTATCTTCGATCTCATCTGCTTTAACGCTCAATTCGCGTGCAGGAACAACACCTTCAACACCGGTGCCTTCGATCCCTACGATAACTTGCTTTTTATCATCAAATGCCAACACTTCGCCTTTGACAACGTCGCCAACCTTAACTGGTTTAACGCTGTTTAAAGCTTCTAATAAATCCTTGTTTTCTGATTCACTCATGGACTTTGTCCTCCTTAACGACTAACTCTAATAACCATTTTAACTGAAAGCAGTTCAAAATGCTAGTTAAATTACCTATTTCTCTGTATTTTTAACAATTTTCATGATTTCATCGGTAACTTGTGCAATATCTAGTGAAGTAGTATCCAATAAAATCGCATCATCTGCCTTAGTCAATGGCGAAACTTTACGGTGTGAGTCTTTATAATCACGGGCTTCGATCTCAGCTTCAAGTTTAGCTAATGGCGTATCGATACCTTTAGCTTGATTTTCTTTAAAGCGCCGTAAAGCTCTCTCGTGTACGCTCGCAACTAAAAAGATCTTTACTTGAGCCTTTGGCAAAACGGTCGTACCAATATCACGTCCATCCATCACGATCCCGCCTTCACTTGCGATCTGTTGTTGACGCTCAGTTAAATTTTTGCGCACACTTGGTTGAGCTGAGACAAGTGAAACATTATTAGTGATCTCTGGCAATCTGATCGCAGTTGTCACATCTGTTCCATCAACAAATACTAATTGTTCTGGGTCATTAGGCTTAAAGCTCAATTCCATCGTCTCGAGCATTTTCCCTAGAGCTTGATCATCATCTAGTGCAACACCTGTTTGGAGTGCTTTCCAAGTTGTGGCGCGATACATTGCGCCTGTATCACAATAAATGTAATTTAATTTTTTAGCGACTAACTTTGCAACGGTACTCTTACCTGCAGAAGCGGGCCCATCGATCGCAATTTGCATTTTTGTTTGCATACTATAATATACCCCATTTAAACAGATAAAAATGTGTCCCAAGAAAACTAAGGACACATTTTTATTGTTTTTCCTCTCTTTTATTATTCTAAAGCTTATTTTACACGAATCTGTTGTCCTGGTGAAATACTTGAATTAGCTGTTAAGCCTGGATTCAACTGCAATAACTGATCTAGCGTCAAACCATTATTGACTGCTACCCGATACAAGCCTTGCCCTGCTGGAACAGAGATGTACTGCTCTTGTTGGGAAGATTGTTCTTCTGAATGTTGCGATTCTTGTGAACTTTCAGCTGCTTGATTTTCGTGATTTGCAGGCTGTTCGCTACTTGCTTGCGCTTGTGGTGTGCTATCAGTACTATCAGATTGCGTATCTGAACTCTTTTTTGACTTAGATTCTCTAGTTGTATCCTTCTTTTTGCTTGAACTTTTCTTAGCCACAGCCTTTTTCTTACTCGAAGATGATTTTTTTTCGCTTGAAGAGACCACTTCGATCGAATCATCGGTACTTACAGTTTGCCTAGAGGCCCGTTGTGAAACAAAGTAAAATACGATCGTACTTACAATGATGACCACAAAGACACCCAATAAGATCGTTGTCAGCATCGTATTTCGTTTATTGCTCTGCCGGCTAGCTCTACGCGAGTAATTTCCCTTATCATCTTTTATCTCTTCAAAGGTCTTTTCCCAAGGTTTTTTGGTGTGGTCGTTATTCTTTCGACTCATTTTTATTAAAATCCCACTATATAAATATGGAATCATGCTACTAAGATCACTTAGTGTCATGATCAAAAAGAAATATAGTTTTTTCCTTTCTTAAAAATTTATTATTACCATTAATGCCATACATGCATGGCAAACTATATAGTTTAGAAGCAATTATAATATCTCTTAGAGCTTGCTACATAAATTTATGATACCGCCGATAACAGTATAAAACAATATCAAAGTAATTAAATGTCAGCTCCACATTCTAACTTTTTAGTTGACATTCATAAACGATAGCTTATTTTTACAATTAGCTCATAGTACTCACAAAACTACTAATATTACAAAATATAATAGCATAAATACTCCTAAAAATATATAAATAATCGCTTGAAATTCTCATTTAGTTAGGTTTCTTTAAACAATTGCTGTAAGATCTCGCGATAGTCCAGCTCGTTTATTTCACCCACCTTTACTGCCGGCTCTCCTAATAAGCCAAGTTTTTCTAATGGGAGCGCTTGACTAGCGCCACAACAAGTTCCTGAGCCATGGATGTTTTCAACTTTATCACCAAAATATTGCGCGATAAATTGGCGTTTACAGTTACCAGTTTTAAGATATTGATGCATTTTTTGTAAAGCAACATTACGTTCAGTCTGACGCTTTTTCACCAATGTCTCTATCTGATCTTTTTGATAACCATTAGCTAACAGCCGTGCTAATAATTGCATTTCTTCACTGGGAAAGTTTTGGAGCAACTCTTGGTGTTTGGTAAAATACCGGATCTGTTGGGGGTTAGGCAAGGTTTTTTCAATCAAAAATTCCTGACGTTTTAGATCACCAGGCTCATATAGTAGCACTGCGATCCCAGGTTTCCCGTCACGCGAACAACGGCCGATCTCTTGCACATAAGCTTCAAGATCATTTGGCATGTGATAGTGGATCACATACCGGATATTAGGCTTATTGATCCCCATTCCAAAAGCACTAGTTGCACAAATAACATCTAATTGATCATTTAAGAATTGTTGTTGTACCAAAAAACGTTCTGTCAGCTCTAGATCAGCGTGATAAACTGCACTCTTGAATCCCTTAGTTACCAAATTTTCGTTTATTTCGTCAGCTTTTTTCTTACTTGAAAAGTAAATGATTCCCTTCCCGTTTAACTTAGGAAGTAATTCTAGGAGATACGCAAGTTTTTCGGGTTCATTTATAAAACTTTGTGTTCCTAGATAGATATTGGGCCGATCAACCGGATATCGGATCACATTTCCTGTCTGTGCTAATCCCAGACTAGCAGTTATATCTTGTGCTACTCTAGGAGTTGCCGTTGCAGTCAAGGCTAAAGTCAGGGGCTCATGTAGCTTTTTTCTGATTTTGCCTAAATTTAGATACTCAGGTCGAAAATCAGGTCCCCACTGCGAGATACAGTGGGCTTCATCGATGACAAACAGTCCTAACTCTAATTGACCAAGTGCGTTCAAAACTTCAGCCGAGCCCAACATTTCCGGTGAAACATAGATATATTGAAAACTAGCAATATTTTGTAATACAAATCTCTTCTCAGCAAAACTCAATTGTGAATTTAGAGCAACTACCGCTTTTTCACCACTGTACCGCAGTTGCTCGACTTGATCTTGCATCAGTGATATCAAGGGTGAAACGATCAATACTGAACGCTTTAGATATTTTCTGATAAACTGGTAGCACAGAGATTTTCCAGTTCCCGTCGGCAAAATAGCTAAAGTATCTTTACCAGCTAATAAAGACTCGATCGTCTCTTTTTGACCAGTTTTAAATGTTGGATAGCCAAATTCACTTTTCAAGATGGCTTCAAGCTTTTCTTTCACCTGCAATTATCCTTTCTATTTGGCATAAACGATACTCAAAAAATGAGATCTCAGGGTAGCTTTCATGCAATTGTTGAAACTTCCAGTATAAGACTGGACAGTTTTCAAAAAGATCCACGATCTGCTTTTTTATCTTCGGTGACAACAACTGTTCTTTTGGAAAATCATCTGCTAGAATAGCTACATTTAAAAGATGTTCTTGGACTGTACTCTTCCGTATCCTTCGTAAATTTGCGATCTCTTCAATACTTTTACCCGCTAAAAACAAAGTATATGTCTTCTCTGTACTAGCCGGCAAGTTAGATAGGCGTTTATAATTCAAAACAAGCTTTGCCAGCTCAAAGTTTTGTTCAAGCAAATATTTAGCATATCGAGCACACATATCGCGCCAGCCCACCTCGATCTCAGCAATTTGTAGTCGATATCTTGCAGCTAATTGTGCTTTAGTCTGTCCTAAACGTCCATGTCCCGTTAATTGTTCACAAAAGAGTTGCGCATCCAACTTAGGCTCATGTGCTAAGAAATCAGTCAATGATGTCGTTATCTCCTCTAATAATGTAGCTTTTCCGTATCGTCTGAACCAGTTTTTGAAAAGTTGTTGCGTTCTAAAATCATTGGTGATCGCAAAATATTTATTATTTTGATAGCTCAATTCTGACGCAACTTGAACTAATAAATAAAATTGCTTCTCCCAGCCCTTAAGATCAAATCCATTAAAAAAGGCCGGTTCACGCAAAAATTGGTGCTTACTTTTCAATTCTTCGACCCGTAATTTACCTTTAGCAGTCAAACACATCCCTTTCGAAGTCTCCACTAGCAACTTCTTTTGGCATAGTTCATCTAATGTAGGCTCGAAGTTATTTATATCTAGCGGTAAAGCAATGATATCTAAAAGTCCATATGCCCTCCCCCAAAATAAAGCCGAAGTCGTTAGATGGTTACTCAAGAGTTGACGAATGACGGCGGGGCGTCTCGGCTGACTCTCAGAGAAATAAAGCAACCATTTTTCTGATCCATAATCCATATGCCCACCTCCCACTAAAAGTCTTCACTATATAATATACGCTAAATTTGCTGATTTTTTTGCTAAACCTGAATAATTCTTCTAAATTTGTTTCAAACAACATAAGTTAGGTTAAAAATATTTTTTGTAAGGCACACCTAAAAAATACTTTTAATTTGGCTTAATAAGGTGTACAATGTCTAAGTACCTAAAAAAGGAAGGACGGTTTTTATTGTGGATAAAAAACACGAAAAACACAAACTCGTTGAATATGCGAATGGTCCCTCATTAGAGGAAATCAATGGTACTGTTACAGTGCCTAAAGGGAAAGGATTTTGGCGGACCCTATTTGCCTACTCTGGCCCAGGTGCCTTAGTTGCGGTAGGTTATATGGATCCAGGTAACTGGTCAACCTCCATCACCGGTGGACAAAACTTCCAATACCTATTAATGTCCGTTATCTTGATGTCAAGTTTGATCGCGATGCTTTTACAATACATGGCTGCCAAACTTGGTATCGTGAGCCGGATGGACTTAGCCCAAGCGATCCGTGCCAGAACAGGCAAGACGCTCGGGATCATTTTATGGATCTTGACCGAGTTAGCTATCATGGCTACTGATATCGCTGAAGTTATCGGGGCTGCGATCGCCTTATATCTCTTATTCGGTATCCCACTAGTATTTGCCGTATTTATTACCGTATTTGACGTTTTACTTTTGCTTTTATTAACAAAAATCGGTTTTAGAAAGATCGAAGCGATCGTTGTTGCTTTAATTTTAGTTATCTTGTTCGTCTTCACTTACCAAGTTGCATTGTCAAATCCTGATTGGGGTGCTGTTTTTGCAGGTTTCATTCCAACTTCACAAACTTTTGCAACTTCACCTGAAGTTCATGGTATGACACCATTGAACGGTGCCTTAGGGATCATCGGGGCAACGGTCATGCCACATAACTTGTACTTACACTCTGCTGTTTCCCAAACTCGTCAGATCGATCATAACAACGAAGAAGACGTTGCCGAAGCTGTACGTTTCTCAGCTTGGGATTCTAACATTCAATTGAGTGCTGCTTTTGTCGTTAACTCATTACTTTTGATCATGGGTGTAGCGGTCTTCAAGAGCGGTGCAGTAGATGATCCATCATTCTTTGGTCTTTACGAAGCTTTATCTGATACATCAATGCTCAGTAACGGTGTCTTGATCTCGGTTGCTAAATCAGGTATCCTTTCTGTACTCTTTGCTGTTGCCTTGCTTGCTTCTGGTCAAAACTCAACTATCACAGGTACATTGACTGGTCAAGTTATCATGGAAGGTTTCGTTCATTTGAAGATGCCACTTTGGGCACGTCGCTTGATCACACGTTTGATCTCTGTTATCCCGGTTTTGGTCTGTGTTTCACTTTCAGCTGGTCAAAGTGCTGAACAAGAACACGAAGCGCTAAACAACTTGATGATCAATTCTCAAGTATTTTTGTCCTTAGCCTTACCATTCTCAATGTTACCATTATTGATGATGACAAATAGTAAGACTGAAATGGGCGAACGTTTCAAAAACTCTCTTTGGGTCAAAGTTCTAGGTTGGCTTTCTGTCTTGACCTTAACGATCCTTGATTTCAAGGGCTTACCAGATATGGTGGCTGGTTTCTTCGGTGATAAGCCATCAGCTGCTCAACTTCAATTAGCTAACGGAATTGCTTATACCTTGATCGTTGTGATCGCAGCGCTCTTGATCTGGACAATGTATGAGCTATACAAAGGTAATAAGCGCTATGCTGAAAAATTAGCTGCCTACCAAGCAGGTAATAACAAATAATTGGCTGAAAAACTACTAGCCTAAGCTAAAAATATCCGATCAAATTCCATGTTTGAGAAATTTGATCGGATATTTTTATACTGTTAAATTCTAAATAAACAGGCTCATAGCAAAATTCTTTCGCTATGAGCCCTCTTTTTATTATGATTGGAGATATTTTTTATGTTCGATCCAAACACTTAACTTTTTATAGATCAAAATAAAAGCTGCACCGATCACGATCCCCTTGATCAAATTAAATGGTACGACTCCAAATAAAATCATCTGTCCTAAAGGAATGCTTAATTTCATCCCTAACAAGCTCATATATAGCGGGATCGTCACAAGCCAGTTAAGTAAGGCTAATACAACTGTTAAGCTCAGCGTGGCCCCTAAAATAGCTCCTACAACATTTTGCCATACCAATGACTTGTTTTTGAGCAAATAATAAAGTGGTAAACAAAACGCTAACGTCGCCACAAAACTCAAGCTGACGCCGATCAATTGTGGTAATGACGGCCCTGTGATCAGAAAATACAACAAGGAACGTAGAAATGCGACCTGTATCCCACCTAATGGACCTAAAATAAAGAAAGCCAATAAGATCGGAATATCCGAAAAATCTAACTTCATAAAAGGTACGATCGGAACTATCACAAATGATAGAAACATCAAAAGATACGAGATAGCAGCTAAGCAAGCTGCTACTACCCAACGTTTTACTGCCAAAGCTAATTCCTCCTAAGAGGTCCATCTCACAGTAGATCCTATATCAAAAATAGACCCCTGTTGTTCATCTTGAGCAACAGAGGTCTATTTTCATCGGTAAAGCATCCACTCCACCCATGTATATAAAACCTATCTTCTTTCATCCAGACTTTAACTGTCGGTACTGGGATCACACCAGTTCAGTCCTCGCAATAAACGAGGAGTCGCGGACTTTTACCGCCGGTCGGGATTTACACCCTGCCCTGAAGATAAACCTAAATTATTATCACAGTTATTTTAGCATACTAACTTAAAAAAAACAAGTAACTTACTTATTTCCTAGCTCATAAAGAGCTTTTACTTCTTCACGTGTCAACTCACGATATTGCCCTGAAGTCAATCCAGCTAAGGTCAAAAAGCCATATGTTTCACGTTTGAGCTTCTTAACAGGATGTCCGACAGCTTGCAACATGTTCTTGACCTGATGATTTCGACCTTCATGGATCGTCAACGACACGATCGAAGTATCACTTTTTTTATCTAAAGACAAGATCTTGGCCTTAGCCCGGGCACTCTTTTTGCCATCTTTTAAGCGAACGCCCACACGTAGTTGCTTTAACTCATCATTTTGGACAATTCCTTTGACTTTAGCCACATAAGTCTTGTTGACTTTATAACGTGGATGCATCAAACGATTAGCTAGTTCTCCATCATTGGTCAATAAAAGCAGACCAGAAGTATCATAATCTAACCGTCCAACGGGATATACACGTTCACTATAATCAGTAAAGTAATCAGTCACCACTTTACGACCCTTATCATCTTTAGCCGCGCTGATAACGCCACGTGGCTTATAGAAAAGGTAATAGACCTTTTCTTCGCGTTCGATCAAGTGTCCATCGACCTCGATCACGTCATTTCCGTCAACTTTTTGACCTAATTCTTTGATGACCTTACCATTAACTCGAACCCGTCCGTCCAAGATCATCTTTTCACTGGCACGCCGAGAAGCCACCCCAGCGTTAGCCATCACTTTTTGCAGTCTTTCTGCCATTTTTAGTCACCTACTGCAGCAACTGCAGTTTTTTCCTTTCACTATCAACTACTCTTCATCATCTAATGCGTCGTTAAATAATGACATTAGATCATCTGAAGTAGCTTCATTTTTTTCGTCATCTTGTGGTAATTCAGGCAATTGTGCTAGCGATTCGATCCCAAAATAATTAAGGAAATTTTCCGTTGTTGCATACATGATCGGACGACCAGGAGCATCCATTCGACCAGCTTCTTTGATCAGATCTAACACTAACAGCTTTTGCAACATCCCACTTGATTGCACTCCACGGATCTCATCGATCTGGATCCGAGTCACAGGCTGTTTATAAGCCACTACGGCCAACGTTTCTAATGCAGCTGAAGATAATTCCGTCATTGCCGGTGATTCAAAATACTGTTTAACTAGCTCAGTCACAGCTTTCTTAGTCACCAACCGATAACGCTCTTCTGCATGGATCAACTTTAAGGCGGTGTTGGCATCCTGTTTATATTTTTTTTCGATCAAAGCTAACTGATCTAAGACAGCCGGTTTCATGATCCCTGTCAACTGTGAAAGCTCGCGCGCTGTTATGCCTTCATTTCCACTTACAAACAGCAAACTTTCTATTTTAGCTTGATTAGACAGCATTTACTTCACCACTCACTAATTTTATTGGTCCTAAAATATCTTCTTGTGTGGCTCTGATTGCTCCTTGTTTGACCAATTCAAGAAGTGCTAAAAAGGTCGTCACCACTAGCTCTAAGGCTGCATTTGCTGCAAACAGATCCTCAAATTCGATCGGCTCTTTTGCTTGCTTGACCAATTTTTCGACCCGCGTGATCTGATCTTTTAAGAAATAACGTTCTGATTCGATCTTGCGCATAACTGGTTTTTGGGCCTTACGTTTGAGCATCAAACGTGCAAATGCTTTCTGCAATGCAGTTATATCACAGCTATCAGGGTCAAGTTTCCCTAAACTAGCACCAGCTGGTACGAGCGCTTGTTCACGCGGATATAACTTCATCCTTTCATCAGCATAACCGCGCATATTCTGGGCAGCAGTTTGAAATGTTTGGTGTAATAGCAATTGTTGCACTAAACTTTCACGTGGATCTTCAACTTCATCGTCTGTTTGTAGGCTAGCTTGCTCATTTGGTAAAAGCATCTTACTTTTAATATTGACCAGCATCGAAGCTGTAACCAAATACTCCCCAGCAATGTCTAATTGCATTTCCTTTAACTGGTGCAAGTAGTCAATATACTGGGTAGTTATTTCCGCCATCGGAATATCATAGATATCCATTTGATTTTTCTTGATCAAGTGCAACAATAGATCTAACGGCCCCTCAAAATCAGGAACTTTAAATAGTAACTCTTTTACATTTGGCGTCGCTTCATTTTTCATTATGGTGCTCCCATTTAGCTATCAAGGACGAAGCTTCAATATTACCCATTATCTTCTTATCCGGATAGAGTTCGGCTAAATTATCTAGCATCAAAAAGCACAGTCCTTGACTTCTTTCCGTTGGTGTTACTGCTATCTGACGTACCATGATGAAATCTTCATTTATTTCGGTCCCTAAAACACCGACAAAATCACGATTCTCATTCTTCCATAAATATAGCACATGCGAGCTGTCAGCTTCGTACCATTCAATTTCCGTCTTCAAATTAGCGATCTCTTTTAAATCGGGGATAAACGATAACAATCCCATTGCGATTTTTTCATAGTCGCTTTTATACTTATAAAGCATTTTCTCCTCCAATAGCTAATTGCTCATCTGATTATGCTAGATTACCACAAATTCACGCGAAAGACAATCACGCATGCGGATGAGCTTCATTGTAGATCTTAGCTAAGCGTTTCTTAGATAAGTGCGTATAGAGTTGCGTTGTTGAAATATCTGCATGCCCTAATAGTTCTTGGACGATCCGCAGATCAGCTCCATTTTCTAAAATATGGGTCGCAAATGAATGTCGCAACGTATGTGGAGTCACATTTTTCTTGATCCCCGCCAATTTGACCTGCTGTTTCAAATTTTTCCAGATCCCCTGACGAGTCAATTGATTTCCGTGAAAATTTAAAAATAAATAATCATTTGGTGTTCGCAATAGTTTAGGACGCGCCGTTTTTAAATAGCGCTGGACCCACATTACAGCTGTATCTCCGATCGGGACGAGCCGCTCTTTTTGACCCTTACCTAGTGTTTGGATGATCCCTAACTCTAAATGTAGGTCAGCTAATTTCAAATTGATGACCTCACTGACTCGTAATCCAGTCGCATACATCAATTCTAAGATCGCACGGTCACGTAACCCCAATGGCTTTTCTACATCAGGTGTCTGAAGTAACATTTCAACTTCAGACACTGACAATACTTCCGGCAGATGGTTTTCTTTTTTAGGTAATTCGATCAGTTGCATCGGATCTTTAGTGACGAGCTCTTCTTGCATCAAATAGCGAAAAAAACGCCTTAAACTTGTAATACAACGACTGATCGTGGTCCTGGCTTTTTGATGTTGTAATTGGCTCTCTAAATACAACATGATCAGATCACGATCGACCTGAGTCAGCGTAACTTTTTTTTGCTCTAAAAATGCTGCAAACTGGCGCAGATCTTGCCCATAACTCAGAAGTGTGTTTTTAGATAGACCACGTTCGACCATGAGATAATGCAAATAATCAGCTATCACTTCAGATGTTGGAGGCATCGTCTTTCACTTCCTTGATCACTTGTTTTCGTTGACAATCTTGACAAATACCCAAAAAAGTTAGCCGATGATCTGTGACCTCAAAATGATATTGCCGGGCGAGTCGTTCTTCAACGTCGATCAGCATATCTTCGTAGATCTCAGTCACATTGCCACAAACACTACATACAAGATGATGATGAAAATGTCCCTTATCACTTGTTTTTAGGTCAAAGCGTGCGATCCCATCTTCAAAACTTATCTTATTGACGATCTGGATCTCGGCCAAAACGTCCAAGGTCCGATAAACAGTTGCTAAACCAACTTCAGGATGTTTTTGATGGAGTAAGGAATAAACCTCTTCGGCCGAAAGATGCCTAGCTTGATGCTCAAGTAACACTGCGATCGTGGCTCTTCTTTGAGGTGTTAATTTAAAACCTTGTGCATGTAACTTTTGTTCGATCTTTGCTAACTGATCCAAGGTCATCCTTCCTTTCTATACTCTATTTGACTAAGATCAAATATCCATCTCGTTGCACAACTAAGCCAGCTTTCATCAAATGCCCAACTGCGCGTTTAAATTGTCCTTTACTGATTCCAAAATAGACTTTGATCTCAGCCGGATCACTCTTATCTGTAAACGGCAAACGGCCTTCTGCATTATGTTGTAAAGCAGCTAGAAGCATTTGCGCATCATCACTGATAGCTTCATAAGCACGTGGACGTAATGAAAGATTCAATGTCCCATCTGGTCTTATCCCGATCACTCTGGCCTTAACTTCTTGACCTAAACGCGGTTCTTGATCACGTTCTGACGGATGAATAAAGCCTAATTGGTAATCTTTAGTAATGACATATGAACCCACCATCTTCAAACGGTAGACCGTTGCGATCACGTCTTTATTCATCATCTTTTGACTTGCAGCATCACCTACAGCTTTAAACATCTCCATTGTAGCTAATTCGCCCCAAAGACGGCCTTTATCATCTACACGTAAAGCGATCATCAAACGGTCGCCTGCTTTAGGCCAAAGATTTTGCAATTCAGGTAAAGTATCAGTCGAAACTACGATGTCTTTGTTAGGTAGACCGATATCAACAAAGACCCCTAAGCCACGTTGGACCTTCTTTACTTCACCCCATGCATAACGATCAAAACCACTCTTGGGTTCAGTTTTAGTCAACTGTAATTCATGATCTTCATTTTCATAAGCAAAGCCTGAGATCATAGCCCCTGGTTTAGGTAACTTCAAAAGTTCGCTCTTGGCGATCCTAAAAGTTGTTCCTTCTTTTTGCGCAAAAACATAATCTGCATTTTCATCAATGACCATAGCAGTTATATTGCGTCCAATTAAATTTTTTAACATTATTATTATGCTCCCTAACTATTCTGACTAGAAACTTCTTTTTCTATTTTACCTAAAAACACTATGAATTGCGAATTGTTGCGTTAAATATATCATAGATTATCATTATGTTCTCAGAAAATAGTGTTCTATCTCAACTTTTTTAACATATTATTTATCCGGACAGGTCATAAGTGTTGGGCAAAGAAATTTAATAGTAAGATAACAGACAAAACTGCACCAAAAACTAATCCTCCCAGAAGATAGGCACCAATAAGCATGAGCTTGAGCAAGAACGGAATAAGCCAAAGTTTAAGTACTACCGCGCCAACAATAATTGTTATTAAATAACTTATCACACCTACGACTTTATTTTTAGAACAATAACTCAGATAAGCATTAAATAACTTAGTAAGCTCGTTCCATAATTTACATACTTTCAAGCCTGTCTTCGTTTCAACTAACAGCTGATAGATCAAATTAGTCATCATTCTGTCCCCCTTTAGAGAACACTTCTATCAATATTTCCATAAATACCCATTATACTAAATAAAACTAACTAAATTTTCTTCCGAAAAACGACTACTGTCAAGTACTGCTACTCATTTTCTTTAATAATTAGAAACACCACAAAAATTGCTTATTCTTGCTAATATGGAATAGTTTCATTCCCAACACAAAAAAGAACCCTTGATATATCAAGGGTTCTAGCGTTAAAATAAGCGAATGTTATTTAACTTGGCTCATTTTGAGCTATGTCACATACTGATACTTATAGTTTTCAAAAATCGCATAATACCAAGCACTATCACTAAAATGATAATACCGTGTTATTCATTGGCGCTATCCAACATTAAACTTTCTGTCCACTATTTGCCCACCCAAAAAATACTATGGCATATATCGGCATATAAATAGGAAGGTTTAATTTTATTGTAACACAAAAAGCTCAACTTATTTAAAATAAATACCCTAGCCAAAAGTAACTAGGGTACCGTTTTATCTAGTGACGGTCTTTCAACCAATCATAGATGATACTTGATACAAGATTGACTAAGATAGCCAAGATCAAGCTTAAAAATGTTGATAGCAAGGTACTTCACCACCTTGTGTACTAATTGAAATTGGTTAGATTTCACGTACCACATTAGTATACAAAATATCTTGACATAAATAAATAACTATCTTATTATGAAGATGTTGATAGCAAGGTTTCATACCTTGATAGCGAGCTGGTTACTCGCAACAGTCTTACCTTCCAACTTTATGTTGGGGGGTAATTTTTTTGCAACAAAAAAGCGCCACACCCGATTTTTTCGAGTGCGGCGCTTAATTTAGCTACTCAATTAATATCGTAACATTTGCCCCGGGTAGATCAAGTTTGCATTTCTGATCCCGTTGGCGCTTTGCAGATGCGATACTGATGTACCTAATTTTCGTGCAATTGCTCCAAGTGTGTCGCCATATCTAACTTGATAGCTACGGACTTGAGGTCGAGATACTACTTGACGTCGTGTGCCGTATTCTTGGCCACCCATTACACCCATTGCTACATAGTGATAACTACCGCTATAACTCATATACCGTGCCCAAACATATCCACCTTTGATGTAGACGTGATCATACGTCAAACTTTCGCCTGGATCGTATTGTGCTACAACCTGCGTGCTAGTGCTTGGTGCTGTCCGTACGTTAAGCTTAACGTTGGTCGTAAAGACACCTTGCTGAGCATAGTCTTCTTCTCGGGTATTTTGCGCTGGTTGCTCTTGCTTAGCTTGGCTTTGATTATCTACGTGGTGCGTGTCACTGTTGCTGATCACAGCATTTTTATCTTGGCCACCAGTATAGTAGTTATCGTAAAGCTGCGAAACATCAAAGTGACCATAAGATCCGTTAAACACTGCATCACTTGCCCACTGCCAAGCGTGGTGTTGTGTATGGCGATTAGCAGTCACGTTATATGGATATTGTGCGATCCAACCAGTTCCAGCTGGCACGCTAACAACATTATTCTTCCAGCTTTGGGATGTATAGATGTCATAGCGATAGCCAGCCTGTTCAACGATGCGCTTAAATTCCATGACCGCTAGATCGTTGACGTTTTTAGGCGTCTGCTGTTGTTGCTTTGCTTCAACATCAGCGACTAAAACAGCGTTGATCGGTAGTCCGTCAGCTTTAGCCATCGCCACCGCATAATTAGCTTCAGCACGAGCGCCAGCAACGCTAGACCAACGTGCAAAGTGATAGCCGTTGATATAAAGTCCTGATTGCTGTGCAGTGCTAATGTTGTTTTTAGCTGTGTAGTCATGATAGTATGTGCCTTCACTGATCTTGGTAACAACTGACTTAACACCGTACTGGTCTCGCATAGCCGTGAAATTACCAACTGTCATATATCCATTGTGATTAGAAACATCGACCATGTCAGTACGTGCAGCTTCTACATTAGGTGTAGTTGCTAATGTACAAAAAAGAGCTGTCGTTGCGACAACTCCTAATAATTTTTTCTTATTCAACTAGATCACTCCTTTTCTTTTTGTGGGTATTGATCAAGTAACTTCTTTTGTTCAGCATACGCTTTTTCTACTGCATTTACGATGATTTGTTCATCATTGACGGTGAACCCTGCGCTTAAAAGCGCCTGAATAACAGTCTGCACTGCGTGATTTTTCTTTGCTGCGCCTGTCAAATATTCAGTAACGCCTAATTTTTGAGCTGCGATCACTGCGTCTTTTGCCAAAGGTTCAAGCGCTCGTAAAATAGTTAGTGCTCTGTTATTTTGTACAAAGTAGTGGCCGCAATAGCCAATCACAGCTGTTAAAAATGTGGCTAACACTGTGACAATTACATCATTAAATTGCATTATTTTTGCCCCTTTCTTTTCTTATCAAGCCTAGATCTAAGCCTTGCATTTTCTTGCTTAAGCCTTTCTAGCTCGCTGACATCTTCTTTGTTGTCAGCTTTTTTTGCGTTTGCTGTTGCGGTGATATATGCCACGATGATCGAACCAAGTGTGCTAATCACCGCAATCAACACTTGATCGCTCAAGTAGCATCACTCCCATTTTATTTCTGCCACAATTCCAACTAAAACAAAAAACGAATAGATGCCTGGAAAGCTCAAATAAACGCCCAAAAGCGCATCATTTGCAAGAAAAGACAAAAAGAACACTAACCAAACAAATGTTAGTGTCCCTGTCATAATCTGTTTGTAGTACAAATGTTGCACGTCCCACAGCGCATAAACTAGTGCGATCGTACCAACGCATGCCAACGCAAAAATAAACGGCGGATCATCTAAAACTGAAAGTGGACTGTGATTCCAATCAAAGATTCCAGTAGATCGCTTGATGATAAAGTAGATCGCTAATGAATATGTTTCTAAAGCTTTCAAAAACCAAAAACGATTTTTTACGATATTACTAAGCATCAATAATTCCTTTCTTCCGCCCACCCACCACACATAGTTATTAACAATAAATAGCCTTGTAGCCATCAAAGCCAGAATCGATAAATGAAAAACTTCATTGGTCATCACCTAGCCTTCAGGAAACATCTTGTCGTAGTCTGATTGAGCGAAAAAGCCTACTGTTACAAAATCTTTTACATCTTGCTTAGTAAATAGCCCTAAATTGAAATATAAGCTCACTGTGCTGTAATCAAATAACATGTTATTGTACCTCCTTATTATTCAAAGCTGTTTGAGTAAATTGTTTAGTTAGTGCAGCAATCGTTTTTGTGTTCGCTGCGATATTTGCTTTCATCTTAGTGAGTTCAAGCATATATTGTGCTTCTTGCTTTTGACTTTCTGTGATCGTTGGAACGTCATTTGGTTTTTGCTGTTGCTCATGATTTTCTTGATAATCTTCTTGTGACATTGGCACCCAATTTGTTCCGTTCCAAGTAGGTGCATACATACCAGTGCCGTCAGTGTTCACTGGCGCGATCGTTGTTGCATTTTCTGGAACTTGTGCGCCATCATCGATCACATCAGTATACGCAAACTTTTTTGTTGTTTCATCAAAACAATAGATCAACATTTATAGCTCACTTCCTCCCTAATTGTATAAGATCCCGGCAACGTCAAGGCCTAGTCCTTTATTATTGTATTCGTTGCCATGAGTATAAATCGTCAGCAAACCTTTAGTAACGTCAAAGTTCGATTCGTAGATCCAATGGTCGTCAGTGAACTGTCTCGTATCTTTAAAGTGTCGAAACTTCGAAAAACCATCTAAATAGGACTTAGGGATCGTCACAGCTTCTTTGAAGGTCCAGCTTTTCATTGTGACACTACCGACATAAGCACCTATCGTGATAATCGCAAAATTATTGAATTTATAAATTCGACAGCAACAAGAATCGCGATCAACAGTAAGCCCGTTTATCGGCGTAAATTGTTCCTTTGGGATATCTACAACGCTCCCGTTCATACGGTCAAGCTCATTTTTGACATTGTTAAAGTTTTGCATGATTGCTTCTGGGCCACCGTTCATGCCAGTCACAATCGTGTTTAATGAGATAGACATTATCTATCGCCCTCCTTTAGTAATTCCAGTCTAATTTTTCTGTTTCATCATCGATACGTGTTGCACGTAAATTGCTTGGCGCTGACACTGTATCAGGTTGTGGATTTGGTTGCGGTGGTGCAACTGAGTCAGTCGATACTTGATGATGACCGTTGCCGGCTAATGCGCGTTGATCATCGACTTCACCTAGATCAAAGCGCAGTGTTTTGTAACCGTCGATCAAATACCAGTAACCATACTTATATTCAACGACCCCACGCATTGCATATGTCGTTGGCAAATGGATCACTACAGTATTTAGATCTTGATATTCGATCTGTGGTGCTACGCTAGTAAAATTAGTACCGCCAAACGATCCGCTTGGTCCAGTTCCAAAGCCTCCGGTTTCCGTACCGATCGCGTACTCGTAATACAAAACATTGACTCGTGTATTACGATTTTGATTGTGCTTCAACGTGATCGTAAAGCCTGCAGGAACATATGAAGCAAGCAATTGCTCAATGTGTTCTAATCGATTATCTAACGTGATATAGCTACCATAACGGTTAGAATTACGCGCTAGAATAACTTCACTGTCAACTGTCGCATTTGCGATAACTTGCAAAAATTGGTTCTCTAAGTCTGTTTGTCGCCCTTCAACTTGCTCTTGTCGATTGATAAGCTCAAGCTTTAGATCGTTCATCACTCGCTTAAATTCTTGCTCATCATTGATCAGATACTGTGCGATACGTGCTGTATAGATCGCCCATTGTGCCAATGTCTCGCGCACGTCTTTACCGTACATTTTTTCTCTAAGCCAAGTTGCTACTGTTTGAGCGACTTTTTCAACGTCCCCCACCGAAATATCACGTTGAAGCTTTTTTAAGTCTTCTTGTGTGATCGGTGTATTATCTCGATATGTCACTTTCTCACTTCCTTTCAACTAAGATAAGCTTTGAATTTATCGCTTGGTTCAGTATTCATATCAACATTGCCTGCAATGCCGTTTACTCGCCCTTTGCTTGTGTATTGCCACAAGTCATATGTGTGTGTAGGCTTCGTGCTGTTGACGATCGAGCCATCATTTTGGCCATAGCTCGGTATCCAGATCGCACCAGCTCGAGCAGTATTCAAGTTGAAGCTATCGTATAGATGGTTTGCGATATATAACACGATCTTATGATCTGGTACGCCTAAAGTATTGAGCTGTGACATGAATGCTTCGATACCAGCCCGCATCTGAGACACATTGCCACCCATTTCCACACTTTCCACATCGATTGCATAAAAAACAGGTTGCTGCTTGTTAGCAACAACCCGCTGTGTGCGCTCAAAAAAGTCTCTAGCTTCTTGTTGTGCGTCTGCTGTCGATGTACCACGAAAGTACGCATATACCGCATATTTTCCACCTGCATTGATACACTTCTGCAGATTTTCCATGTACTTAAGATCTTGATGCGATGAACCGTCTTGAATACGAATAATGCTTAAACTTACATCATCTCTGACAACGCTATTCCAGTCGATCACACCTTGCCATTCGGACACATCGATGATTTTTCCGATATGTGTGGGCTGTGGTGTCTGTCCATTGAACTTGTTTTCCAGTTCTTTTAGTGCCTCTTGCAAATCCTTGATTTTTTGTTGAGATGAATTGTATTTACTATTCCAATCGTTTAAAATTTCTTCTTGAGACACGATAAACTTTTTAAGGTCTGTCACACTTCGCAAAGATTTTTGAATTTGAGCTTGATAGCTAGTCAAACTAAACGGCTTCTCTGCAATAGTTAGGTTAGATTCGTGTGGTTTAGCGAGATCTATCTGTTTTTGTGTGACTCTTAGCAATTGCGGTTCAATCAAGCTAGGATTAATGAACATATAGCGATCTGATACCCTAAAACTTGCATATTCTGGTAATTCTAAAGCGGATATCGTCCATTGAGTGTTTGTAGCAGATTGTGAAGCAATCCACTCTTTTGCCTTTCTGAGTAAGTTTTGAGACTCATGTACATCGTCCCAAGTTTGTGTACCGTTGATCACTCCAAATTCTTTTTGAAGCTCAGGGATATCAAGGTAGTCTCGGCCACCATTAACATCTGATATAGTTACTCTGGGTCTTGCTCCAGTGGTTGTAGTTTCATTCTTTGGTGCTTCGATTTGCGCTCCCAGTGGTATTAAGCGTGTGATAACCTTTGTTGGATCCATGACAACACTAGCGCTCTTCAAGTTCTTGCCAATTTTAATAGGCGTATCATTTATGTGATCCTTGCCTGGGTCAACTACATAATCGATGTAATTTTTTCCATTCAAGTATTCGACACGCAAGAAGCCACCTAACCTTGTCAAAAGCTTTTCTTTGATCGTATCTCTAGTATTTACATAGTCAACAAACCTGTAAACATTGTCAGTAGAATTAGTAACATCGATCTTTCGAACTTCAAATTTTTTCCAGTCTGGAACGGTTGCGTTATGAACTCTGATCAGCATTTTAAAAAAATCTGCTGGCGTTGTGTTATGAACCTCAGCAAAGCGCTGAATACTATCTAAAAGATAGCTTTCAATCGATTCAAACACATATTCTTGCATGAACATCCCACTATTTTCCATTGATCTAGTAGGTTTCAGAGCTCGGCCACGAAAAATAAGCTCGTTGTCGTTGTATACTTCAACATGTGTGTGCATTGGTCTGACGTTATTGAACAGCTTGTTCGCTGGGTTCACTTTCAAAACAAGATCGTCTATCTCGCTTTCTTTCAAAGTCAACTTGCCACTTGATACATGCCTTCCAATGCGTGGATCATGAATGATATATCCAATTTTGTCAGTTGGCTCATCATAAGCAATAATGCGATACATCATATCATCTCCTCGCGTCTAAATTTGAAATAGATAGTTCCTTCGCCGACAAGTTCAAAATAATTTTCGAAGCGTTTTAGTACTATCTCAGTATTGAAGGCATTGCTCTGATTGAGTTGTAGATCGATACCTTCACCTCTAACCCAAACGTTGCCTGTAACTTCGACCTTGCATGTTGCTGCTCGCGATCCTATGTTGATCAAGACTATCTTTTGAGTCTCAAAGACATCAAATTTGACTTCTTGAAATACCCAATGCTCAAATTCTACGTCATCCCAAATATCAGATCCTTCGTAGTTTTTTGAAAAAGCAAAAGGATAACAATTAAAAGAGATAGTCGCTACTAGTGTTTGATACTTGTTGTCATCTGAAACTGTCACAGATTGAAATTTACCACGCCAAAAATAAGCTTCGTCATGAGTATCATATAGATTGTCTATTTTTGTTGGCACTAGCAGGCGCTTTATATCATGCTCGATCATTTTGCGATCAGCATAAGGATTAGAAACTACCTTAAATTTGTACGTGATCACACGATTATCAAAATAACGCTCATCATTTAGAACAGAAAAATCATAATTACCTTGCATATAAGGCAAAGTCTCAACGATCACTTTCTCGCTAGGTGATGGTGCATCACGCTCTAGCAACCACCATCCTAACTCTCTTGAATCGAACTCACCAAAAACAAGCCCTTCTGTGATCAATTTTTCTTGATTTTCCATGACTGTTGGTTGAGTATCTGTAAATTCATATCCCATTATGACCACCTCGACTTGTTTTGAATGTCTTCACCAAAAGCTGTGTTAAATAGATCCTTCGTATGTCCTACGACTTCGCCAGTATCTAAAACGACAACTTGATCCCGATTTAAAATTCTGCGCAAAAGATCGTTAGTCGTATCAAACGAGCTTAATTTCAGCTCACTCGTACTATTCATCGTTACTGTGCTATCTGTTAGCGTGTCTGGCATCAATATCTTAAAATCATTCACTTTAGAGCGGATATTTGAGATCATATTACCCATCGCTTTTGCAGCGACATCTTCATTTTCTGTGATCCCAACAGCAACACCTAAGCTCAAAAACTTACCAACTTCATCACGCATCAATCTCGATGGAGAATGGATCTTCGCTACTTTTTTGGCTTCTGCATTAACGCTTGCTACTAAACTAGCCATAGCGCTGACTGCTGCACCAGTATTAGAACTGATACCCGAAGCAATACCTGCAGCTAATTGCGATCCTGCCGAACGCATGTCGCTAACTCGACCACGAACACCTGCTGCCGCATGATACCCTAATGTATCACCAGCATCGCGTACATCACCCTTGCGACTAGCTACGCCTCTTGCAGCATGATAGCCAAGTGTATCGCCAGCATCTTTAGTATCACCTTTTCGCCCACTGACACCCTTAGCAGCGTGATAGCCTAATGTGTCACCAGCGTCTTTCATGCTCGATTTCTTGCTTTGAGTCCCTTTGACCGAACTTTCAGCTAACTGCGTACCTGCATCTTTCGCTTCTGATTTCTTCTGCTGCAACCCTTTATTATAGTTATCAGCATTTTCTTTGCCAGCGCTTGAATGCTTAGAACCGTCTTTAGCTCCTTCGCTTGATTGTGTAGCTAGATATTTACCAGCCCCTTTGAAGTCGCCAGCTTTTAATGCTTCGATGAATTTATTCTTACCTTCATCGCCTTTTGCAAACATACCAGGCGGTAAAGTGTTAAGGCCATCAGTCCCATCTTTAGCAATTGCAGCCGAAATTTCGGCAGTTGAGGCTTTACCCGTTGATAATGCTTGAACTAAATTATTAACACCTTGTGTACCACTCTGTTGCAACATCAAAGCAAAAGCTTGCATTTGTTGTCCTGTATCATTATTCATTTGAACAAATGACAGGTACATCGCTTGCAATTGCTCAGCAGTAACATTTGACATGCTCTTCAACCCGTTTGACCAGGTATCAAATGTCAGTTTAGAACCATTAGCGATCGCCATGTTCATTTCATTGCCAAATTGCAACTGCTGGTTTAGCATTTGTTGATTATGAGCTTCTTGTTGCGTGATCTGTTGTTGTAACTGCGCTTTTGTTGTCTGATCTTGAGCATTTGCTAACTGATCCTTTAATTGCTTGATCTTTTCTTCACCTTGTTGGATCTGTTGCGATCGCAATTCATAATTAGCTTGTAAAGTGGTTATAGTCGCTTCACGCTCTTGTTGATTTAATTTTTCTCCATTTTGCAGACGCGTCATTTGAGCATCAACGAAGATTTGATTTTGTTCCATCAACTTTTGCTTGATCGCATTATTTTGCTCTGTCAGCATTTGAACTTGATCTTCAGTCATTTCAGTTCCATCGCTGAAACGCCGCTCTTTTAATTGGCGATCCAAGTCAGACGTGATGTTTATCAAATTCTTACCGTTTTCTTGCGTTGCTTGAGCTAATTGTTTGTTAGCCTCGTTGACCGCTTTGACACGCTCTTTACCCGTCTTATCTTCAGCTTTTGTGATCGCTTCGCGGTACTTTTCTGATGCTTTTTCTGTGTTCTGTTGATACTGATCAAGTGTATTGTTTACATCTGTCAAGAATTGCTTTGTCTTGTCAGATACACCTTCAGTGTTGATCAGATCGCTAAATTTCGCTTTTGAATTATCAAAAGTCTCTTTCATTGACTTAGCAGATTTAGAGACGCTATCAATAGACTTCTCTAGTTGCTTAGTTGAAGTCGTCGCTGACTCTGAACTCGATTTAGCGCTATCTCCTGCTTTGCCAAGTTGAGAAAATGAATCATAACCAATTTTTCCTGCATCAGCAAAAGCTTGGCCCATATCTTTAGCAGCGTTCATTGCTTGACCTAGATCCTTTTTAGCATCTCCAGCGGCCTTGCTTGCGCCTTTAAAGTTTCCAGTCATCAACAAACCTAACGCCTTAAATGCGTTTCCGCCTGCTGTTACTAGTTTTACTAGACCAACCAACACATCAGCAACCAACCGCAAAGCTGTCGCTAATGCGATCGCACTTACTACCAGAGCTCCGATAGCTAAAGCACCAACAACTTTCAAAATGCCACCTAAAATGCTCCCAATTGGCTTCAGAGCTTCCAAAACGCCCGTTACTGCCGGCTTCATTGAGTCAAACATTGACTTAATACCGCCAATAGCAGTCTTTACGACACCTTGAATATTCATAAAGTTACTTGACCAAGCCATGTAAATAGCTGTGGCCACGACTGCAACGCCTGCTGCAATTACAGTTAATGATCCTAAACTAGTGCCTAAAGCAGTAAATGCTCCAGTAGATGTTGTAGCGGTGGTTGTTAAATTAGCTATCGTTTCTCCTGATGCACCCATTCGTCCTAATAACGCAGCGTATTTTGTATCAAGTACGGCGGCTGTATTTCCTAAACCGACATATGCTTGCTTCAAGCCGTTTATAGCGCTTTGCGGGTTCTTACCAAAATTGATCAAACTTCTAGTAGCGCTACCTGCTTTGCTTGGAATACCAGCAAGCGCGCTACCAACACCTTTGATCTTAGAACCCATATATTCAGCACCACTTGCCGATGTTGCCATATTCAAGAAATGGTTCAATCCCGATACCGCTTTTTTAGAGCTGTTATACACTCTGCCAAAAGCAGCAGAAATGATACCTTGCTGCACGCTCATGACAGACCCAGTCATTCCTAAACCAGTTCTAACTAATGAGAGATCTGCTTGCAACGTTTCAAGAAATGCGATCGTCTTAGCACCACCAGCACCAATACCTTTGAATATTTCTAAAGCTAAAAAAGCTGGTAAAGCGACCTTCAAAGCACTCGTCACTGTTTCGATCGGCGGTAACATTTCAATGAATGTTTTAGCAAATTGAATACCCTTATCGACAGTCTTTTGGATCTGTGCTTGATTTTTTTGAAGATAATCGTTAAGATCACCGATCTTGTCTGTGACTGCGTCCACTGCACCTTTTAGAGTCCCGCTAAACGTCTGCTCAATGATGATAGATAAACTTTCCAACGATCCAAAAAACTGTTCTACGGAACTCTTCAAGTCATTTTGCATCGTTTTAGCCATATCAGAAGCAGCGCCATCTGAATTTTGAAGTTTACCAGTCAGCTCATCTAAAGCGCCTGAACGTTGAGATAATAAGACATTGACCGCACGTCCACCTTGAACGCCATAAATCTCAGAAAGGTAGTATTGCTTCTGCTGGTCTGTCATGCCTTCTAGTTTTTCTCTCAACTCACTCATTTGTTGAGCTAACGGTTTCATCTTCCCAGATGAATCGAAGGCGCTATATCCTAATTGTTCCATCGCTTTTTTAGCTTCGCCACTAGGATTTTGAACTCTTGTCAAGGCCATAGCAAGGTTAGAACCAGCTTCCGAGCCTTTAATACCCGCATTGGATAGCAAACCGATCGCAGCTGCAGTTTCTTCTAAGCTTAAGCCCGCAGTATGCGCTTGAGGTGCGACCATCTTAAGTGCTTCGCCCATGTCTTTAGCTTCAGCATTAGTATCAGCAGCGGCACGCGCAAATACATCAGCAACGTGTGCAGACTGATCAGCTTCTAAACCAAAACCGTTCAGAGCGGTTGCAGCATATTCAGCGGCCGCACCAACATCACCAGCAGAAACAGCAGCTAGATCCATTACGCCGGGGGTCGCCGCCATGATCTGATTAGCATCAAAACCAGCAGAAGCCAAAACTTCCATACCTTCCGCCGCTTCTTTAGCGCTAAATGCTGTGTCTGCACCAAGTTTGATAGCTTGATCATTCATTTTCTTTAACTCTTCAGCATTTGCACCAGAAATAGCACCAACGCGTGACATTTGATGCTCAAAGTCCATACCTGTTTTTAATGCTGCCACACCAAGTGCCGTCACACCGATCGCAGTCGCTTTAACAGCTTTAGAAACGTTGTTAGAAGAACGAGCTAGTGCATCAGTAGAACTTAGAGATCCTTTCGCAAGTTCATCATTGAATCGCTTGTATACAGCAGTTGCTTCTTTGAATGCTGCTACATAATTACTGATATTCGCTTTTAAACTGACCTGTGTATCATATTCCACTGTTTGCACCTCTCTTCCTTCTGTACTCTTCTAAGCGTCTTGCGATCCTTACTAGATCTTGATCCATGTGCGCTTCGTCTTTTTGTGGTTGATAAACTTGCTTGATCGCTTTTTCGTAATCAAAGAACTTATTAAATTCACGGTAGACAAGCTTGCCATCTTCATCTGTCGCTTGAACGCACATAAATTGCCAGGCAAGATCACGACGTTCAAAAGCACGATCTACTTGTCGCAATCTAAAAGCTAGCATTTTCAAGTTATACTCGTTTAGCGTCATTTTATTAACTTCATCTAGTGAAGCCATGCCTAAATATCTAAACGAGTTCAACACTATTGTTTGATAGAATTTTGAACTTTCTCTTGCGCCTTTTGTTGTTTCTTGGTGATTTGAGCCATCACTTGTTCGTAGTTTCGGATCAGTGGTTTGGTCTGACGTTGCTTCTTGAATTCTTTTAATAAAAGATCGAAAAAATTAGTATATTCACGCTCTGTCTTAAAAGAATCTACCCAGCGATCAAACATTTCTTCAGTGAGTTCTAACTCTGGTTGCAAGGCAGCGTGCATCGCTTCGTATAGCGCATATGGATTCGGTGAATGTAACCGAGCGTACAACGAAGTGACACCAGTCCCAAACTCGACTGCACCTTCGATTTTATGTGCTTGGTCCAACTCACGAACAAAGCCCACACCAAAATTCAAATCATACATTTCACCATCAATTTTTACTCGCATTCTTTAACTTTCCTTTCTTTAAATAACAGCCGCCGACATAGTCCATAGTCTATTGTGATTTTCTAAGGCGACTTAAGATCACTTAGCCAGTAACTTGTACTTGATTTGTATCTGCGAACGCATATTGGATCGCAGATTGTTGTTCTTGCGTCAATGTTGCTTCACCTTCGACCGGCAATTGGTCAACGTTCATCGTTGTCTTGATTTCACCCAGCTTACCGATCTCAGAAGGCACTTCCCAAGATTGAAGATAACCTCGAGCGTACATAGCGCCATACTTATTGTCCGCACGCTTGTCAGCTAAGTTGATATCCCATACTTCCAGCATTTTTGATTTAAGTACAGCATCACGTAACATTTCGTTCACTTCGTCTAAGCTAGAAATAGCTTCGATTTCTAACGTAGCTGATGCTGTTGCTGGTGAGTTGATATTCCCGTCCTTAGTCTCAGTCGAGTCTGACTTTGCTTCATACTTCCAAGTGTGCTTTGTTTGAAGGGCTAACTTTGCGCCTCCCTTTTTAGTACGTTCTTCGAATAATCGAAAAACTAACACACGATCCTTACCGTAAACGGGCGTCACTGTGTCTGCTTTTACCATTTAAATCCATCCTTTCATCCTACGTAATCTAGTTCAATATCAATAACTTCATGCAATAGTGTTTGACCGGTGCTTTTATCCTGCATGATCGTCACTCCACTAGTGACATAGCCCACACTATATTTGTTCGCTACTCGCAGTCGCTTCACTTCTTCTACAAGCGCAAGTCCGATATCAGTCACTTGTTTACGATCGTCATTTCTACCGTAAACATGGAGCGTGATCCTGCTCGTTCCTGTCAAACACTGCGATTTATTTTCTAAAGGAGTTTGAAATTGCTCCCCTAGATAGACAAAAGGATATGCAACGTCGTCATCTGGTAGATAATCATATGTTGCATATCCCAATCTCTCTGATAACTTAAAGATTTCATCAAAGATTGCTTGTTCTGGCGTTTTATCTATCATTGAATGCTTTTCACCAGCCTTTCAATGTCACTGATAAAGACGGGACGCACTTCATAAAACGCTGGCCGAATATGTGGCGTACCTGGTTGGAATCTCGTCCCATATTCTTGATACGGCGCATATTCGGCATCGCTTGATACGATCGCAGCAAACATTGTACTTTGAAGCGAGAAATTCAAATTGATATTTCGTTTCAAGAAACCTGTATCAACTGGTGCACGTTGTTGCGCTCTAGTCTGCAAAGTAGCGCCGTTCTTTTTGACAACATCAACAACCTTGCTACTAACTGCTACATTTCGTCTTAAGTAGGCCTCGAATTGTGAATTACCACTAACAGTAACACTAATGCCTGCTCCCATCGCCATCCCTCCTTAAAACCAACAACTGACTCTGTTTTACTAAGCTTTCTTTGACAAAGAAATATTTATTTCCGTTTATCAAATAATACGAGCACCTTTTCAAATATGGTCGTTTCATGTGCACGATCACATCAGTTGTCTTAAGATCACCAAAAAGCAATACTGATTTAGCAATGCTAGGCGATGTGATATTGCAAGGCAAAGTGATGCTAGTCTCCTTTTCACTAACACGTTTTCCAATTTCTGGATCATACCTTGCACGTTCTAAAACAACGAACGTGATTTTGTCTTTATACTGCATCAGTAAAAATGAAACCTCCTTTTGTTAGCGTCATTTTTAGCCAGCCAATCTTGAATGTCATCCAAAAAAGGCGCTAGATCATCAGTTTCGTAAGTAGCACTTACATCTGACTCACTTGCGCTCTTTTTACCTTCATCGTTTACACGGTTAAATCTTGAGATAGACGCTTCAACAACGATATAATTTAGCTCTTTTGGAATCTCGAACAGCTCGCCGCCGAGCTTCGCTAATAAGCGATCTGTGATAACTGCAATGATGCTTTGTAGCAATTCATCTTCGCTATCGTCATGAAAGCCCAAGATCTGTTTTACATTCTTTAAAACGTCCATTTCAATTAACCTTCACCAACGCTTTCACTGATAGTTGCGACAACGACCTTCGTATCATCATACAAGTATGCTGTGTAGTGTTGATCAGCTGTCATGATCGTGATCTTCTTGGTGATATCACGATCTGTTTCGACTAAGATATCACGTTTTCGAATCAACTTGACCGCTGGTGATGTTACATCTGATTTAACAAATAAAGCTTCTGTGTCGCCTAATTTCTTAGAACGTACAACTTGAGCACCTAGTACGTCAAAATACGTGCCTCGGATCATCGCATTTGCGATCGTGTCAGATCCAGCATGATTTTTTAGTGCATCCATGCGGATCTTTGCGGCATTCGCTGGTGAAACAACAGCTACAACAGTACCTTCCGTTTCATCGTTAAAGACATCTAACGCTTTTTGAATACCTTCCACAGTAGGTTCAATAGTTACTTTTTGAGTACCTTTCTTGATTGCTTCTAAGATATCATCATCTACCTTGTTGGCAATAGCTAAGCCTAATTGACGTGTAGATTCTTTTAGCGGTTCGCCATTTGCCGATAGCAACGCTTCATCAGTAATCTGTGTACCCTTAGCGGCCTTTTTGATTTTAGCTGATGCACTCTTTGTGCCGAGTTTATCTAATGGAATCGCTTGACCTTCGCCAACATCTTTAGCATCACCGATATACGTAAATTTAGGGTAGGTGATAGTATCACCAGGTTTCCCTTTTAAATTGTCATCAACTTGTGCTAAAGGTGTAAATCGCAAAGCCTTTTCCAATGAATAAGACACCATTGGTGCAAGTACCTCCGGGTTGATCATATCTTGCATTTGGGTCAATGTATCTGCCATTTTATCTTCCTCCTAATAATTGTTTAAATCGTTCTGGATCTTCGTTGTGAAGCTGTGTGAGTTCTTTCATGCTCAACTGTTCAATATTTGAATAGTTCTTTGTTTCCTTCGAGCTTTCAACACTTTTCGGCGTCTTACCAGCAAGCAATTCATTTGCTACTTGTTCTCGAATTCGATTAGCAAAAGCTGTTAGCTTCTCAACATTAGTTTTTGTGGTCTCAGCATCGTTTGAAACCACTAAGGCTAATTCATCTTCAGTTGCAGTAACGCCACTCTCAGCGAACATTTTGCGGGCCACAGCCTGCATCTTCATTTGCGCTAACTCATTTTCTGCTTCTTGCGCTCGTTTATTAGCTTGTTCTAACTCATAAGTGCGCTTTTGTTCTGCATTCATCTTCGCTAACTTTGTAGCTTCCTTTACAGCTTCAGACTTAGCTTCACTGATCTTTTTTTCTTGTTCACGATCAGCGCGTTCCATTCGTTTTCGCACGATCTCGTTCACTTCTTCTTGTGTGAACAACTTTTCTTCCTTGCTTTCTTCTTGCTCCGTTTCTTCAACTTGTGCACTAGCTTCAGTCTCGGTAGCTTCTTCAGCAAAATATTGCAAATCAAGTTTCATATCTTACACCTCATTTTGAGTCTGGTGGACTATTTACTCACGATCGTTCTTTAACGCCTGCGATCCCGGAAAAAAGGCAAAATAAAAAGCACCCAACTTACGCTGAATGCTACTTATAATTATTATGGGTCTATACAATACATCCCTTAGGAACTTTTAGTTCAATTTTTTTATTAGTCAGCAAAGCTTCAATAAGCTTCTCCCGCAATTCTTCTTCAGTCGCAGACATATACATTAATGGAAGGGGTTCATGAAGCTTTTCAAAATATAAATCTAAAAGCTCAGATAGACTTTTTCGATTTAAAAGATATCTTTTTAGCATTCTATTTCCTCCTAGAACTCATTTCTTTTACTATATTGTCAACAAATTCAGTACTTTTAGGAACTATCTCCCTTTGAAACTCATATGCAATAGGATTGTTTATAGCCGAGGCAATCGTGTTCGCAAAAAATTCACTTGCAAACACATGATTACTATCATAATAGCCTTGATAATGTCCAAACTGTAGTGGCATATCTATTGCCCCACCATAAACATCAGCTATATAACCTGTTTTCTTTACATTTTCTTTTGAAAAAAGACCATGATTAAGGGAAATTGCGAATGTATTACTAGTTCTTTTAGTATCTTTCAACTCTGGATAATTAATGGCTAAATATTTCTCTACTCCCTCGACTACCTCTATTTTAACATTTTTTCCCAGGCCATTACCACTTAACACATTTGAAACATCAGCTATACCATGTGCTACCTCATGATACACCAAATCGTATCCCTTTTGATGAGGAAACTCAAGAAATGAACTCTCTCTCAAATGGATTTTTTTATTTACAGGGTCATAGTAATTACTATCTTTTGTTTTGGCAATATCACCAGCAATCTCAACCTTATCCTTGTACATCGCAAAAAGCTTCTGATACTGTTCTGGCGCTTTAGACAATCTGTAAGCATATTCCTTAGCTCGTTTCTCGCCTAATGCTTGGACGTTTTTATCTGAAACAAATCTCTTTACGATCGCATCAATATCACTTGGGTAATCATGAAAGACCTCTTTAGGCTCATTTTTTTCTTTCTTGCCAAACCATTTTTCAAATATCCCTGGAGCAAGATTTTCTTTATCTACCCAATATGCTGCTTTACTACAACGACATCTCGGGTGCTTGGGTATCATCGGTGCGTCCATAACTGGATATACACCGGTACCATATTCAGTTCTACGTTCTGCTATCTCTAAGCAATATTTACATGCAGTTGGTTCGGCTATCCATTTACAGAACTTAAATCCATTAGCTCTAAACGATCGCATAGTTGCTTCATCTTGCACACGGGCAGTCTCTGTGATGACCAATCTTTCGATAACACTCGTGGCATTCTTTACTTCCTGTGCTACATTCTTTCGTAACATAGATACTAACTGTGTTGGGTTAGTTCCTTGGATCATCGCACGGCTTATTAAAGCGTCTAGTTTCGTTTTTAACACCGTTTGATTTATCCATAGTCTATCTGACCATGTAGCACCTTGAAAGCTAGCAGACGCTACCACACGAGCTTTTTTAGCAACTTCTTGGCTTTTATGTTTGCTCAATATCCCTGACTGTCTTTTTACTTCATCAAGATATGCTGTATTTAAATACTCATCCAGCTCTTTTTGCTCTTTATTTGTTACTTTGACTAGTTCTAGACCGACTTGAGCCTTTAGATATTCCAAGCGATTTATCTTCATCGTTGCGTTGTAAATCTTCAGTTGCTTATTTGCATTGGCACTGAAGTCTCTGCTCTCTACCAAACGCTTTGCTTCTCGCTCAAATGCTTTTACATCAAATTTATCAACTTTACGGATCGCTTCACTCATAGATAAACCATTATCGAGTGCATATTTGCTATAAAATGAGTTGACTTGTTTTTCGATGTCACCGATCAAAACTTGATAGCGCTCTGCCATCTTGTCCAAGTAGCTTTGATCTTTCTTGATGCGACTAGATATCCATTCTTTTTCACGCTGTTCCCAATAATCATTCTTTTCTTTCATCGCTTTCTACTTCCTTGAACTGATAATTGGCTGGATTAGTTTCAACAGCATTGGTTACCGTGTCTTTCTCTTCTTCACGCATTGCGTCGATCTCTGCTTGTGGATCATCAACTAAGCTTGGAATAGCTTTTAATTGCGTTTGCTTCGATACGATACCTTCTAATGTCTTGGCGACCGTAGCTTCAAGCTGAACATTTTTTGGTAGATTACGTGTAAAGTTGAATACTAAATTGTTGACTGGATCGCTAGCAGTCCCGATCATCTTATCTTTGACCTTGCCTAACAAACCTTTCTTGATACCTTCAACGCTAAAAACGATTTGATACATCTGTCTCAATGAGATAATGAATTTTCGCTCTTTAACTGCTGCCAACGATCGCATGCCTTGCATTTTGAGTTCGATCGAATATCCTGATTGATCACTTCCAGTTGCATTGACGTCATCTAAATTAGTGACCATCGTTGTCTGAAATAAATTACGAACCAATCTATCAAGTAAGTGCTCTTGCGTTCCATCACCGCTAGGGCGTTCCAAGAATTTCGCATCACTATCCCCTGTAGAAACTGCAATAACTCGCTTATCTGCCATATTCTCTAAAACTTCTTTGTCCAGTTCTCCGCCTTTGAAGAACAAATATGCGTCTGCGATCGCGTCACTATCATTTGCTTTTTGACTCATAGCTTTATTGATAGCATTCATGATCGACACCGTTGATTTATCATATAATGGTAAACGTTCATCGTTTTCCATGAACTCGATTGCTGGGACTGCTTTAAGTACGTTTGCTTCTTGATCGATATACTTAAAATCATCATCGAATCCCTTTACTTCAGTAGCTGAGTAAACTTGCCCGCTAAGGTTATCGTCTTTATCTTTACTGTAACGAACAAAATATAGTGGATCATGTGCTACCGTATCATCATAGATGATAAAAGAATTAGCTGGTAGCGAGATCGTAACTCTTAACCTTGCTTGTTCGTCCATGAATAAAAACATATACGCACGTCCGTATAAACTGCAAGCCTTAGCAATATCACTGATTTTATCCGGGACTGAATTTAAGGTATTGAATGTTTGCAACTGATCATTTTGCTTATTATCTTTCAAACTGATCTGCGGAGCGATACCAGCAAAAAAGCCATTGAACACATTCACCAGATACTTAGCATAGTTGATAGCTATGCGATTATCCGGTTTGTTCAACGGCTTCTTATCTTCTTTTTCGATATCATATACTCCGCGGTACATGCCTAACTGCTTCCTGTAATTTGCACTCAAGCTCTCGTTATAATCGATGAAAGCTTTTAGCGACTCACTATCTAACTCCTCTTCCTTTGGATAGATAAACATATCGCTTGCGCCTATCATACCTTTTCCATCAATTCCACTCATCAAATATCACTTCCTTAAATTGAAATATCGTATACTTTGATCTTAGGCGTTGCTTGACCGTTGATCTCTTCGACTGCATAGCGGATAGCATCAATACAGTGGTTATAACTATCTACCGGCTTGTTGATATACTCGTTAGTCGCCTTGTCTTTTTGATATGTGTAATTCTCTAACTCTTCTATGAGCTTGACACAACGATCATCAACAACTAACTCATATTGTTGTAAGAAGCTGATACCCTGAATAACAGAGTCCGGACCTTTTTTAGCTGGTCTTACCCGTTCAATACCATCACGCTTCAATTCTGCGATCGATTTTTGTTCAGCGGCATCTGCTGTGATCACTTCTTTTGAGTAGCCCATCTGTTTTATAACTCGAGCTATCTCGTTATTCAGCAGACCTTTTTTGGTATACTCTTCAAGCACATATAGGCGCTTAGTTTTCTGATCTACCTTGACATGCACGAATGCACTTGGGTCATTAACAAAACCAAAATCGAGCCCAAAATAACTAGGTATATCGACAAGATCTGTCGCGTGTAGTCTTTGTTTTTGGAAAACAGGAAAGACTAATTTATCTAAAGTTGCAAACTCTCCAAGCGTATAGATTTTATAATAAGCTGGGTTGGTCTTTTTTAGATTTTCGATCGTACGGATATTTTCTTCATCAAGGAACCGATTATCTTTGTAGGTAGAATGATGTACTGCAACACGTTTTGGATCAATTTCTGCCTGCGGGTCAAACCACTGTTTGTACGTCCAATTGACTTTACTAACCGGGTTAAACATCACAAATAATTGTCGCTTCTTGTGCTTAGGTTCACGCAACCGTAAAGTTAGCTGAGTAAAATCATCTAAGGTAAACTCGCTGGCTTCTTCCATAACCACATCAGATAAACCTTTGATCGATTTGATTTTTTCAGGATCATCCATCCCTTTAAATAAAAAGATCGCGCCATTAGGTAACTTAATAGTGCGATCTGAATTATTTATTTTGCAAAACTGCAATATATTCCATTTGCTCAAACAGTCTTGAACGTCAGCGAATATAGAATCTTTGATTGTTCTGTCGACTTTGCGCAACCACAAAACCTTGCGTGGATATTTCCAATTCGACAGCGATTTAAGAACGACTTTCTGTACGACACCATGTGATTTTCCACTTGACGCACCGCCATACCAAACTTCGATAAATCTTGAATAATCTTTCAAGCTATCATAGATCTGCTTATTGAAGACTTTACTGGGTTGCGGGAAATTTAAACTAATCGCCATCCCAATCACCTACTCCAACATTGATTGTCATATCGCCAGAAACTTCTTTCTTGTCAGTCCACGCTCCATAGCGTTTTCCAATCAGTTCCATTGCACGAATACGATCGCCAGTTTTCACACCGATCTCAACAACATCACCCGAATTTGTGACTTGTTCTTCAACAGTTTCACCACGAGCGATCGCTGATAATCTCTGTATGACTTCTTTCATGTCCATTGTTTTTTCGTCTTCTATTTGCTTTAGACGTTCATCAATGTAAGTCTTGATTGTAGTATTTTGTAGTAATTTACTTGCGTTAGTATTTGCGTATTTTTCCGAATAACCCGCTTTAATTGCAGACTGAGTAGCATTTCCAGTGATAATATACTCGTCAGCAAAATTCTTCTGTTTTGGTGTTAGTTTCCTCACAACATATCACCCACCTCCAAAGTAGTTTTATTATTGCTATTACTTAGCCATAAGCTTGTCCATGAGTTGCTTTTCTTTCAAAACTTCACTCTCGAACTTTTTATGTTTTTTCTTGCTGGTCTCACGATCAAGCTTGTTAATTAGATACTCTTCTAAGCCACAGCTCACGAGACCGGCGTCTTTTGTATGTTTCATAATATTTACCCATTTTTCTTGTCTAGTCGTTTACGATACTCATATTGTTTACCAAAAATTTTGGAATATGGAACTTCATTATTGTTTTCATCAAGATATTTAATAGTGTCTGTACGTTGTCCAAATTCTGCTTCAAAATGTACCACACTACCGTCAGTAAATTTAACTTCATAAAGCATTGCCAATCCTCCGATTTTTAAGCAAAATAAAAAGCCAGCTGTTAAGCTGACTACCACTTCTTATTTTTTCAAACCTTGCTCATATCCTATTCGATAAAATGTGAAACATAAAGATACAATACCTAGTAACAAGCTAGTTACACTTAGAAAAATCAACTCAATCACCCTTTCAGTTCAAACTCTCAATCTCTTTCAGTGCCTGCTTATAATGCCTATCATATAGGTTTCCATTTTCTTCTATTACCTGTTCATCATCAGATAGTATTTGTAAGTCCTTATCTATAGCTGAGAGCAAAGTCTTAACATTTATTGGATTCAATTCTAAAAGATCTTCACCATTTTCAGATTTATTCGCTAACTTCTTTAAAGAGTTCAAGTCATTATTGCACTGATAAATAATTGCGTTCAAATCTTGAGTATACACTTGGTAATTTAACGTTTTATCTCTAGGTAATTCTGTAACTTGTACTTGCTTAATAGTTTCCATATTCTTTTTTAAACTATCTATTTGAAAGGCAAGTTGCTGATAAGTTATCTGATTACCATTCTGTGACATATTAATTTTTAACTTCATCAACTTTAAATCATATCGTGCCAGATTTATTGAATTTAAAATTACTTGATTTGATGTATCATTGTACTGGCTTTTGATATTTTGTTGATTAATGAATGTTCCTATAGATAATAAAATACTTATTATGCTCACCGATAATGATAATATTTTATCCCAATTATCTTTAGCAAATTTCTTCATTTCAATTCACCTCAGCCGCAATTATAACAAAAGCCCAGTCATGCGGACTAGGCTTAACGAGGTATGAATTGAATTGTTAGTCTAATGACTAAAGACCCGGGCCGGACTCGAACCGGCTAGCATTACGCTACTCTTCAATACCGAGTCATTTTGCCACACTCGGCGTTTTACGTGGCAAGGACTTATCGCGCCCACACGCTAAACTTATTTAGAGACGCTTTAGCACGTCATGCTTTCGCATTCAAGATGTTATCAAAGTAAATAATCGAACTCATATTCCAACTTTGGAACACTATCATAATAGCACGTTACATGTATGGTCCGTGTATGGTCTTTGTATGGTTTATGTCTGATTTTTTTAGCCGTTTCGGTTTACGGCAACAAAAAAAGACGGTATACTAAGGATAACCATTCCAGTATACCGCCAAGCTATTAGCCAATCTACCTGCTGATAGCTTTTTTTTACAATTCGCCCTACAAAAAATGAACCGATATATAAGAAAATTGATCTCATGTATCGGTTCATTTACTACCACTGTTGATATCAATAGAGTTAGATATAAAATTATTTTCATAAGGAAGATAACCCTTTTTATACAGGTCATCTATTCTTATAAACATATCAAACTTCATATTATCAGTACTATTTCCATTTGCTTGATATTCTTCAGGCGATGGCCCTTCTACTAATTGAAAACCCACTTTTTTATAAAAGTTTACACTCTCATCTAGTGACTGTAAGAACACCATCTCAATTCCAACATAATATGCTACTACTAACACAGATTTAAAAATCTCTTTAATTATGGCTGTACCTATACCTCTTCCTTGGTAGCCACGATCAACAGCAAGATATGCCAGATTTAAGTAATTATGTTGTTCTTCAATAGGCACATCATCCTCATCTTTTACTTCTAAAGTCAACATACCTATGTTGGTCGAGTAAAAACCTGCCAGACAAGAGTTCGCTTTATCTACCAATAAAAAGGTAGCCAATCGTCTTTCCAAATCATACTTGGGACAATCATTTTTTAAAAAGTCATTAATGCCGTCATTGTCACAATCAAAGTCAGAAACTAAATTTTCGAAGTCTACCACACTAGCTAGCGGAACAAGTTCAAAATTATATCTTTCTTCCGGCATTCTCAGATCCTCGTGTGATAGTGATATTTTTAGTTTTTTTATCTAACATTTCTTTTGTAACATTATTCATGACGCCTTTACCTAATTTGGTTTCAAATAATTCGAATGATTTTCTGTCACCAAAGGTCAGCTTACGATTACTTACAATCCCTACCATAGGACCTCATCCTTTCATTAACTACAAGCTAAGCATAACACAATTTTTTATGTAGCTTCAAGAAAAAACTTGGTTTAGTTAAGTATATAAAATGTAAGTTTATTTATAGACATGCAGATCTTTCCACCACAAACAACAAGTCTCAAAGGCGTCCGCAAACTCGTTTTCTGCCTTGCGTTTCTTTTGTTGATACCGTGCACGTTCACAACCAATTATTTCACACATACTCCATGCGTCTTTATTGTCTGCATACACACCGATCAGAATCCGTCGACTTTCTTCGCTGATCACGCCAATAGCTTTACTAACACTAGCAAGTGTCTGTTGTGCATAGATACGCTTGCCCATTTTTTCTTCTGCTCGGTTTCCAAAGGAAGGCGATCGCGGTTCGTCTGACATCACTGGTGATTTTATGTAACTACCGCTTACACCAGCCCATCTGATCAATTTTGGATAATCTTGCTTGAAGAACTTGCGCACTTTTGCAGCTGTTTCGATCGTATCGACTTCCATTCTGTCAAATTGTAGTTGAAATTCTTGTGCCTTTTTTAAATCAAGTTCCATTAGACCGCTCTCCCTTATGTTATAATAAATTGTCTTGAATATGTTGGAGAGCGCCGTGACTTGGTTCATTGCGCTTTTTTGTTGTCTTCACGCGTTATCTTGTAGCGTTCATCTAATATCTTTTCTTTTTTGCGATAAACAGATACTCTACCTTCTGTCGAGCCGATTTTGTTGGCCAACGCTAGAGCTGTACCTGCTGCAATTAGTTCTCCCGTAATCGTGTCTTCTGCGATCCAGGTAAACTTTGGTGGTCTTGGCGATCTAAATTCGCTTGACACTTCTTTCCGAGTTATCTTGTAACGTCCTCTCGTTAATCTTCTTTGTGCATATGCGAAAATGACCATATCCTGCGTAGCACCTATCTGTGCGCCTAATTTCTTGCTGGTTACGTCACCGTAGTGCTTGCCAGTCGCTAGATCCTCTGCATACCACACATAGCTTCTTTTCCTTCGTCCTGTATTTCGCGATCCTCTGAGATATGTATCTCACGCGATTCTTGTTTCTGAATCTTCTGGATTATCCTTTATGTATTTCAAGACCCGTTTCTTGATTTTTGGAAACTCAAGTGTTTTGAAAGTCTCTTCTAAATGTGTTACTGCACCACCAAATGTTTCTACCAAGCTTTTCATTATTTGTGACCACCTACCATTTTTTTATTTAATTCTTCAAATAAGTCGAGCCGACCATCACGCCAGCCTAATTTATACTGTCGTTCTAGCTCTTTTGCTAGTTCGTGTTCTTGCATACTTATCAGCTTGCTCGCCATATGCTCGAATTTGTCCATAATCTCTTGTCTCCTTATTTTTTATTTATGCTCTGTCACAACAAATGGTTGATTTTTGACGAGAAATAGCGTATAATAATAGTAAGAAACAGTACCACCGAAGGAGGTAATTGGATATGCCTACTATCAAAGACGCATTAGATATTATCGGTAAGTTGACTGTCGCAGAGCAGGAAAGCCTTAAAACAATGCTTTTAAGTCCTGCCTTTGTAAAGTCTTTGAATATTGAAGATTTCGTAGCAAAGGAACGCTTTGCAAATGGTCGTGTATGCCCTCTTTGTGGCTGTATCCATGTGGTTCGCAATGGTCATCGTAAAGATGGCACACAGCGATATGTATGTAAGGATTGTGGCAAGTCCTTCGTGATTGCTACGAACTCCATTGTGTCTGGTACAAGAAAAGACTTGTCCGTGTGGGAGCAGTACATTGATTGTATGATGAATGGCTTATCCATTCGTAAGACTGCTGTTGCTTGTGGGATTCACAGAAACACCGCATTCCTTTGGAGACACAAGATTTTGGATGCACTTCAGAATATGGCAGACGATGTTACCCTTGACGGCATTATTGAGGCTGACGAAACTTTTTTCGCCATCTCGTACAAGGGCAATCATAGCAAGAGTAAGACATTTGCTATGCCACGCAAGGCTCATAAGCGTGGTCATTCTACACATATCAGAGGCTTGTCCCAAGAAAAGGTATGTGTTCCTTGTGCGGTTAATAGGAATGGCTTGTCTATCTCCAAGATTACGAATACTGGTAGAGTTTCTACAAGAGATTTACATCATATTTATGATGGTAGGATTAAGACCAATTCCACTCTTGTTACGGACAAGATGAACTCCTATGTGAGATTTACAAATGCCAATGGTATTGACCTTGTGCAGTTAAAGACTGGCAAAGCCAAGAAAGGCATTTATAATATCCAACATATCAATAGCTACCATAGCCAGCTAAAGAGGTTTATGCGTGGCTTTAACGGTGTTTCTACCAAGTATCTGAACAACTATCTTGTGTGGAATAACCTTGTAAATTACGCCAAAGAAAGCGACATGGAGAAAAGGAACATCTTCTTAACTTTTGTTTTGGCAACATTGAAAACTGCTAAATGCAGAGATTTATCAAACAGACCAGCAGTTCCTCTGGTCGCCTAATTAGAATTTGTGGAGATGATAAGATGGTCAATATAACAGATGTAAAACAGATTCTTCAATTTGCAATAGATGCGGAGATTAAAGTCTTTCTTGATGGTGGCTGGGGTGTAGATGCTCTTCTTGGATATCAGTCAAGAGCCCATAATGATATTGACATTTTTGTAGAAAAGAACGATTATCAGAACTTTATAGAAATAATGAAAGCTAATGGCTTTTATGAGATTAAGATGGAATATACAACATTGAACCATACTGTATGGGAAGATTTGAAAAACAGAATTATTGATTTGCATTGTTTTGAATATACGGACGAAGGTGAAATTCTTTATGATGGGGATTGTTTTCCGGTAGAAACTTTTTCGGGTAAAGGAAGAATTGAGGAAATAGAGGTTTCCTGTATTGAACCATATAGTCAAGTAATGTTCCATCTGGGATACGAGTTTGATGAAAATGATGCACATGATGTGAAGTTATTGTGTGAGACATTTCATATCGAAATTCCAAATGAGTATAGATAACTGCAAATAACAGTTTGTAGGGGAGTTCTGATACTCCCCTATAAAAATGGCTATTTATCAACTGTTTGTTGTGACATAGCCTTTATTTATTGCCTAGGCAAACGCCCCACAAGCGGGCTCGAACCGCTTAGACGTCCTTTGCGGGGCTGTAAATCGTTTACGTGATCACTAACTGCGCTACATATTGTGAGTATCTAAACGCATTAGCTTAAGATCCTGCAAGTTTTTAAGATTTGTTCATCAGCTAAGCCAACTCGCAAAACTTAGCTGACAATGATCAGTAGCACTTATTCAGCAACTACTGACCTGAGTTGTAAGGCCCTAATGCAAGACTGTCGTTGTATCAAAAATCTAAAAGGAGGTATTTACTGTAATATCACGTCAAATTGTAATTAGTCTTGCACTTCCCGCCCACCACGTCTTACAATTATCTCACTATGATTTCAATTCTCGGCCTATCTGAGTAATACTTGTGAGCGTGCAAGTCAACTATGCGTGCGTCATCTGTCCATAGAACGCCATTTAAGGCGTCTAAAGCTGATTTGATATAATTATCCAAATCTGGTTTTACCGTTGGTCTATGCTCGCCTGAGAGCCTTCTAGCGCATTCTTTTTTCGATAGCGACTTCTGAACTTGACGATAGAAATAAATTTCGATCTCAAGCGCTCCATCTAGTGGCTCATCACGATAATGTAGCTTTGCTAGCTGGCTTAGCTCTTTCTTGAATTTCTTCACTTTCTCTGGATCGTACATAATGATACGTCTACCGATATACGCAGCTCTTGGACGTGCTTGTTCAACTGGTTCGATCTCAAATATCACGATTTTATTTCCTTTCTCGTAATAGATTAGTAATTTCGCGCAACCTAGCGTGGAGGCTTCTTAAATAATCGAAAATAATTAAGCATAGCCAAAAAGTTGCAGCTAACCATTCACCATTCCACACATTCGATAAGATAGCCCAATAAACAAATAAATATGTCGCAAGTGCACAAATATCTAAAAAAATTCCAAGAAGCTTCTTCGCCCTTTTCGTCAACCGAACTTTATTCTTCATACCAATTCACCGCCCATCCAATAAACACACCAATTGCTAGAAAAGCTCCAGCGATAACGATTGTTAATGCCGTCATTCACTCATCTCCAAAACAAACTTTTTGACATTCTCCAGATACCGTACTTGCTGCCATAAGTATGGATCATTATCATCACTTGAGTTACCAGATAAATAAAAATCTCCTAAACGTCCCCGAATATCATCGATTACGGCGATCAGATAACCATACCTGCTTAGCAATTCAACTATTTTTTCTTTGGCTGTCATCTTTATCTCCTTTCAAAAAAACGGACCATCGTGTTTTGCTCCTCTGATCACCAAAGATAGGACGTTGCCCAATTGCTTTGATCACATCCCTAAATTTGATCTGATCTTCGTTCCACTTAAAAATCAGTGTGCCATTCGCCTTTAAAACTCTGTTACACTCGTCAAAGCCTTTTTTCAAATCATCTGGCCAGCGCTCTTTATCAAGCTTTCCGTATTTTTTAGCAAGCCAGCTACGATCGCCTGCATGAATCAGATGTGGTGGATCAAACACCACTAAATCAAATGTTTCATCATCAAACGGGATGCTGCGGAAGTCGGCTTGTACGTCTGGATCAACGTCGATAACATGTCCTGACGGGAGCTCTTCGTAATACTTTCTGATGTCCATGTATGTCGTGTGTGGCTCGCACTTGTCATACCAAAACATTCTTGATCCACAACATACGTCAAGAATTTTCATTTCCTAATCCTCCACTAATTCATAGGTTCGCTTAAAAATATCGTCTTTAATCGCCCAATGTTCACCCTTTTCTCCTGTAGCGATCCAATCGCCTAAGTTGATACGCATATCGCCTTCTTTGGTTGGCAAAAAATATTGAAATTCATTAGCGCGATTATCAACACTCGGGAACATACCGTACTTAAAGACTTGCTCAGGCTCTTCGGTAAATTGCTCGGCTTTGATCGTTACTGTCTTTCTATACTCTTTTAGCATTTCCTAGTCCTCCAATTCATCATCCGGAACTTCGACCTTTAACACGTTAAGATCTAGCCCTTTGGCACGCGGATCTTTTTGCATCTCGTCGATCTCATCTTGCGTAAATTGTGAGCGTCCAAAAGATGTAGCTTCTTTTATCCCCCAATACCATGCACCGTTATCACGTTTTACCCTTAAATAAGAGTCACCAAATCCTGAGTCAATGTAATACTTCTTCTCTTTGACTACATAGCCATTAAAGTAAGCTTCAGCTAATAAAGCTTGAACCTCTTCTGGTTCGTCACCATCATATTGCGAATAATCAAAAGCTTTATGCCAAAAACTGTCTACTGACGTTGGATTGTAAAATGGTAAGCATCCGTTTTTAAACATAAATTCCGTTCTCTTCTGGTCAAGTTTTACCATCTTGACCATTCGTTCATCATCAGCCAGCTTCACATAGCCAGCTTTTTTCAATTGTTCTTCTGACACGCTCACTTGTCTTGTGCGATCGTCATATTTGTATGTGCCATCTTGTAGCACTAATTTTTGTTCTTCCATTTCATTAGTCCTCCTAATTTATATTATTCAAAAAAGCGCTTTTTTTTGATTATTCGATGTTAAAATCTACTGCCTATCGTCAAAAATAACCACTTTTTTCATTTTTCATCATGAGCAAATGCGATCACGCTCATAAACAGCATGAACGCTATCAGCATCAGCCACTTAATAACGAGCATCGTTCTTTACCTGCGCTTTTTCCTGCTTTTTTTGTCGACGACGTCGTTTATCACGACGTTTACTTCTTTTCTTTCCTGTCATTTGTCATCCTCCGTTTCTCTGAAATAATCCAAGCTGACACCTAGTGCATCAGCGATCTTGCACATATTTTTGAATGATGGTTCAGTACCGTTCTTGTAATTTTGTAAGGTTGTTTGCTTGATACCTGTATTTTTTGCAAGTCGATATACTGAAATTTTTTGTCTCATCAATTCTTTTTTAATTTTTAACCACAACATATTGATCTCCACCCTTGATTAATACTAAATATAGTATTATATTAGTCATATCGGATTTATAGCCTTCCAAAACTCACATTTAAAAATGACTTTCAAAGGACGTGATTTCGTGAAATTCATACTATCATTACTTTTTTCTGTTATAGCTACAGTTATTTCCCTGTTGACATTCCTACGTAGTAGGCCTCGATTGATTCTGCTGTCAAGTTTGCAGCCGAGTGCAACTTTTATCGCTCCGGGACAAATACAGATTCGCTATCAAAAAGGAAAGAAGGTTTCTTATGAACCTTTACCGGCTGGAATACTTGTTCATCTTTCGTTCCTAAACCCTTCACCAAGCGATATTTCTTTTTTTCAATTAGGTTTTTACACAGATACTAAAATGATCGAAGCTTACACAATGAAATCCGTTGGATACTTATTAGCAGATAAAATAGATTTTCTATATACTTTTCTTGATAGTGGTTATCAAGGAGAACTCAGAATGCCCGATAGGCCATATGGTGTTTTCAAATCCAATTCTTATACTGCATTGGATTTTTTTATGCCTATTAGACCAACGGACGATGCGCTCCCAGATAAAATATCATTCAAATTTTCATATGCTGTTTCAAAATTTCCTTATTTCGGCCCAAATAGCCAATTCAAGGAATATGCCTTAGACATCAACACGCTTAACGTTCTTGAAAAGATACAATCACAGCAAGAACTAATGCAACAATTGAAAAAATCAACGCAATATTCTCCAAAAAAATCACCTTCCCACAGAAAAAAGTAATAAATTTTCAACCTTCCAGCCTGCCTATCGGGTAGGCTTTTAATCTATCCAATATTTCGGCGGATCATCAAGATCCCAGTGCTCCATAAATGCTTTTGTTAACACGTTTGGAAACTCAACTATCCAACGCGCTGCAAATTCAGATGACACGATTTCAGACTTACCTGTCTTTACTAGCTTTACGCACTCGTTATACACGAATTCAGCGTTATAGCCTTCATGCCTCAAGTTGCTCATCTCGATCTTGACATCTAGTGGCATCGGTAAATACGGGCGTTTAATCGGCTTGAATTCTTTGATCAACGTGGTCCACCTTCTTCATTTCTGGACTAAATGCCAGCTCTGGATATAGCCCTTTACGCTTGATTACTTTATATGGAGCACCTAGCTGGCTAGCACTGACTTCTTGATCAGTCGCTAGACTAGGCATTTCATTGTGTCGTTTGTTGTAGAAGTAGCACTTATCGTCGATCTCATAGATCACTGCATAGTCGCTGGCCCAAATATTTTTTACCTTCAAATTTCTATACCTCTCTTACGTCTTCCATATCGTTGAATAAAATTCTGTGATCCTTATTTTTCGTCACTAATCGACTGATGATCTTCGGATCGTACATCTGCACAAAATGCTTATCTACGTTATTTGTCGTGATGACTGTTGTTTTCTTTCCCTGAAAGCGTCCATTCGCTACTTGATAAAGATAGTTCTGCAAATCTCGTCTTACTGGTTTGAGGTCACTGATGATCCCACCTTCAGTACCAAAATCATCAAGCAATAAAACATCAACTTCAGTAAGTGCACGTTTCAGATCGTCAAGTTTTTCTTTTGTCTTTTGATACGTGTATTGATCAGCTAACAAAGATGATAGTTCAGCAGTCGAAACGATCATAATAGACTTACCAGACTCTTCATGTATCTTTGTCAACATTGCGATCGCTAGGCTGGTTTTTCCAGTCCCAGATTTACCGTACATCGTCACATTAAAGCTATCCGTAAGCAATTCTGTAGCTAACGTGTATGCTTGTTTAGCGATCGCATGCGCTGCTTGAGGGTTACTTTGTCTGTTTACATCCCAATCCGAAAACTTGAACTTGATCTCTTCACCACCAGACCAAATAGAGTTACGGTAACAAAACTTTGACTTTAACTGTTGCTGATCTTTTCTCCATTTTTCATTCAATGCTAGTTCGTTATTTTTATGAAATTCTGCAAATTCTTCTCGTGATAAATTCAGTAGCCGTTTCCCATCTTCAGTTTTCATACGTTCAATCAGTTCAGAAATATTAGACCCGGGAATGTTACGCTTAGCAAATTCTTCTGCACTGCTCATTCATACCACTCCACTTCATTTGATGCGTTATTTCGTCTGTTACTCCAACCACTTTGCCGTTGTTGCTTCTTAGCTTCAAACTGCTTATCTTCACCTTCAATAGCCTCAACAGTCCAGATCTTATTTCTCAGATACCCTTTTAAGATGCCTACTGAGTATTCAGCTGGCGCTTTAGCTCGATAGATTGCAGCCTTTTCAATGACTTTATTAAATACTGCGATGATATCTTCTTTTGGCACACCTTCTTCATACCAGTCCCTATACTCATCTAAGAGCTTCATTCTTTCAGTTTGTGTTATCTGTCCAAAGTTACGCTCAAAGTATTGTGCGATTGGTTGTATCTGTCTGTGACATTCTAGTTGAATATCAAGATCAGAAAGATTAGCGCGTGAGCTATCATCATCTATCTTCTCTGTAGTAGTCTCTGTGTAGTCTATGGTATAGGTCTGGTAATTCTTGCCGGTTGCATTCGGTAATTCCTGCCGATTCGTGCGGTAACTTTTACCGAATGCTGTTACCATTTGGGAAAATGCGTCATAATCAATCCTGTACCACTTTGTACGATCGAATTTTGCTTTGTTGTAGTTGCCGGTAACTAGCAATCCTTTGTTTTCTAATGACTTAAGTTTGGTCCTCATCGTCTTATCTGACTCGATCCACGAAAATTGTTTTTGCCACTCTGAGATCGTGTTATAGACCCAGCTATATCCATCTCTGATATTTGTGTTTTTCTGCGTCCAATAATGGATTTGTTGCAATATTGCAGCTTCATCAAGACTGCCTAACATTTTGGCTAAAGTTGGCGATACAACAATCGGTGGCTCGTCAAAAAGCAGATTATTCATGTTACCATCCTCCCTTGAAATTATTGGGCCTCGCACCCGTCCGGCATTTTACGTTTACTGACGCTCTTTGTTACTAGATCTTGCTTTTGAGCTTGTAATTGTTGTACTGCTCATCAGCTTCACAAAATACTCGCTCTAATTGTGCTGGTTCTAGTTTGTTTTCTGTTGCAGTCATCAAGATCAGCGACACCAATTCAACTTCTGCGTCAGTCATACCTTTTTCTAATTGTTCGTCTGTTAAATCATATAGACGTCCTGCTAAATTCAATGGTTTCAATGCGTTCATATAATCACCTCTAAAAAATTTCAATATCGCAAGCATCGACTGGTAGATCAATTATCTTAGTTGCTCGACAGTATGCGCATCTGTTGCATCTGATCGGTTCTTCTTCGCCTCTGATAACACTTTGGATATGCTCCTGATTTTCTTCGATCATCCGCATTGCGTCTTGCATACGCATTAAAGATCGATCGCTAGTAAATTTAATTGCTAATTTATCTGGTGGATCCTGCTTACTTACCGCAAACATAAATGGTTGGCATTCAACATTAAATGTCTGCTTGATCAGTTCGCTATATACAGACATCTGCATAAAATAACCACGATCAGCGATGAAATTTTCGTATTGTCTGCTACCTTCCTGCCAATGCTTTTTATGGATATCATCAACAGTTTTTAGATCACAGAAATAAAGATTTTCAAGACTCAAACTGTCAATTTTCCCTTTCCATGAATAACCATAGATATTACCAGTAACGATTGCTTCTTTTTGCCCCGGTCCATAAAGACCAGTAAATCGTGATTGCTGTTCAAGCGCTTTGATCATTACGTCAGCTCTTCGATAATCGCTTCTAAGGTTTCCTTGCTTCGTTACCATCTTCTTACCTTTTGTATCGAGAAACTTCTGATGCGCTTCTTTACTTTCAAAATAGCTGTGTACGTAATTTCCAACTAGCAGCGCTGTCGTTTCTTCTTCCTTCCACTCACCTTTCATTTTGGCGAGTGCATAGGCTTCGCATTTCATAAAGTCTTTGAATAACGACACGCTCATATAGTGTTGACTAGCTTCTGGACTGTAGTAGTTTTCTTGTGTTAATTCAAACTTACTCATTTACAGGCTCACCCCAATGGTTCAACAGCTCGGTTTGTTCTTCATCTGGCGTTTCATCAGGTACTGTTTTGATGATCTCATTCACATCGTCAGTCTTTTCTGTAGCTGGTTCTTTCTTCTCTTTTTCCACCGCTTTTACTGGTGTTGGCTTATTTGCCTTCTTAGAAGCTGTTTTAGCCGTTGTTTGCTCTGATTGTGTATTTTCCTTAGGAACTTCTTTAACGCTCTCCTGTGGTAACTCTGATACCTGATTGAATAGATCTTCAGCTTGTTTGTCTTTTGTAGTTTCGTCAGCTTCGATATTTACAGGATCTGGATCTGCTTCATCTTTTGATGCTGCCACCGCCATCTGAGTTGACATAGGGCCCCACTTTGTAAGCAGGTCTTTAAGCACTGTTTTCTTAGCCATAGCATCAAAGTCAGACTTCCAAGGTGAATTGCCCCCAGCTTTTGAAAAACGCTGTCTATGAGCTTCTATTTGCTCTTTAGTCCAGTACACTGTTTTCTCAAATCCATTTAACAGTTTGAAATATCCAATGTAGCCAATAACTGTATCTGATACTTTTTTCATTGGGTCAAACGCCACTTCTTCAGTAAGTGGATTCCAGCTTATGAGCTCTCCTTCGTGCACAGCAACAGCATTCATCGCGCGATATTGTCCACTTCGTTGCGCTAGCTGGATATAACCCTTATATCCGATCTGCGCTTGCGCTTTGCCTTTGTATGGTACAAGCCACACATATCCCAAGTTTTGATCGATCGGTAAATCTAATGTAGCGGCTACCATCGCTGATTGAATAACAGATAGTTGGTCCACATTCGCTAATGATCGATTGCTATTCACGATACTTACGATCGATGTAGCAAACTGTGGCTCACGATCGTGTAAAACGTTAGCAATCATATTTTTTACTTGAGCATTTTTAACCAGTTGTTTAACTGGTACTCTTGATAGTGCATTTTGTTGGTTCATAATTGTTCCTCCATAATTGCCGAAAATTGTTCTAAATATTCTTTTGCGACTTCGAAATGATCGTCATCATCACCCTGTACGTTGATTCTAAACAGTGTAGTTGTAAGCTCATCACGTACATAGTCAACGACATCAGCTTTTGTTTGATGCGACAGTTCTGTGCCATCCCATTCAGTGATCATGTACAATGGTTCACTATTTGAACCATTGCAACAGTTTGAATCTTTTTGCGTCTTGATTGCGTCGATTTGATCTGGTGTCACGATAGATGCCCTCCTTCAATTCGTGTTATAATTTAATCGAAAATATTTTTAGTTAGGGTCGCACTGCAATGCGATCCATTTTTTATGGTTTGAATAACCAATCTAGGCCTCGGGTCCATTCGGCATCGCGGGCACTAGCAATCGCCAATGTGATCAGTGCTAGAACACCAGCCCAGCCAACCACCCATTCTTCGTGTGGCAAGAAACCCGCCAGCATGACGCCAGCTAAGACCGCTAAGATGTAGCTACTGTTGATCTTCATTTTCATTTCCTTCTTTCTGCTATAATTTAGTCATCTCCTGTGAAAGGAGGTGAAATATATGGCTACTAATCCACCTAAAAACAACGCTCGCAAAGGTGCTGTTCGTGGGCGCTCTCAAACTTTCAACCCTAAAACTAAACGCTATGTTAAACGTGATACATCAACCGGCAAGTTTATGGACGTTAAACAAGATGGCACTAAGTTTAAAGGTGTAAGAACAGAGCGTTAGCCTTGTTCTGCGACTTGTTCTAGCAACCTAGGCAAGTCGTTTTCTTTTATCACTTGATGTAGTACAACGCTCAAGCGCTCTACTAGTTCTTCGTATTCGTCTCCACGGTAACCCGCTTCAAAGATCGTTGCGTGCATTAATTCATGGACAAAGGTCTGCTCTGTGCGTTCTCTTGACAACCCTTTACGGATTTCAATATGTGCATCGTGATATACACACGATCCATACGTATTTGGATCGTTATCCACTAGCTCTTTAATTTGTACGTTATATTCGATACCTGCGACTTTTACGTTTTGCATATGCTTATCTCCATTTCCCTTTCAACAATTCGCAGCACCCATCTATCAAGATCAGCACTGCGATCAACACCAACAACTTGATCTGTGTCACCGCCTTTCAAAGTAACCATTTTTCATCATTCAATCCTTTTAAATAATTGCCGGGATCACTTTTGTTACGTTTGAATTTGTTATCATCTTTCCAGCGTAAGTAGGCTAAGAATAGACGCTTATGAATGTATGTCACATTTGTTGTTGGTCTCAAGATCCCTTGGGAAAATTCTGGATATTCGTCCATCTCATTGATATAAACTGTCAATGTTGATGGCTTTAAGCCTACGAATTTCTTTTGTAACTCATCCCGGCGATACCACTCTTCAACAGGATCTTTTTCAACTGCATACGCTAATTGTTCGATCGTTGGTTGTAACATTTAAATCACTCTCCTAAAAAAGTCTTTCTTGTCCTTTAGCTTCATCACCGATTTTTTCGATAATCATCAACGTTGCGCTTGAGGGTACCCAATCCATCAAATAGCGATCAACTGTATCAAAATCTTTCTTACGAAGCTGTGATCTAGTTTTTACTCCTGTAACTTCTTTAACGCCTCGATTAATGTCTTTGTATAGTTGTGCGCGTTGCTTATTATTTAAATTCAAGTGATGCGCTGTAATATAGTTTTGAACTTCTGAACTGATACGCTTGCTCAAGTAGTTGTATTCGCCGGGATCAATCGAAGCGTTTTGCTCTAAGTCATCCATTCGAGTCGTTAGCTTTTCGACCTTATCAGCTGTTTCCAGTGTTGAAGCAACTGCCAGCTTAAGCATCTCTGTTGGTGATTGCGGTAAACGTTGCTGTGTTTTTGGATTAAAATAGTTTTCTTCGAGTTCGTCATATACATCCCAAGCTCGATCTGTTCCGAGCATTTTTGCATGTCGACTTGCTCCGCGTTTTGTCCAAAGATAAAGAGCATTTGCACGTTTACCAACAAGGTCGAAATTTTCTACCCTGTTCTTGAATTCTTTAAGTTGCACACCTTTCAGAAAATAATAGTGAAGTCCCTCTTGAAATTTATCGTAGTTATTATTGAAATTTTGTTTGATTGCTCGCTCTGTTGTTCCATAGAACGTGGCAAGCTGTTCTGTTGTTAAAATGATTTGATTGTCATATTCGACTTGTTTTAATTTATTCATATCTATCACTCCTCCAAAACGGTTAAACCGTGTCGTTAGTTAAAAATTTAATATCGGAATAACCGATATTAAATAAAGACTCAATTTTTTTGATTTCAACAACATTTGGATAACTTTTCCCATTTTCCCACTTGCTCCAAGTAGATGGTGCTATTGATAGCTTTTCCGCCACTTCTGCCTGTGTCATATTTGCACTTACTCTCAAAACTTTAAGCGTAAATTTGGGCACAATAATCATCTCTCTTTCTCACTTATCTAAAATAACCACATCAACAAAATAATTAATACAATAATTGCGACTACTGGTAAAATTCCAAAACGTAAATCAAGACGTACATCTAATTTGCCATCATTCGACTTTTTATGATATTCATATTTGCCAAATAGCAATTCCTTTAATTTCATTTATCTATTACATCATCTATGATAAAATGTACTCTAAAGGTAGGGGTCACCCCCCTTCTTTAGAATTATCTATCAGCGTTTACCGCTGAACTTTATGTGAAACTCGAAGGTCAAGAATTTCACTTTGATTTCGAAGAAGAACTCTTTCAGGGGGTTCTTCTTTTTTTGTACATTTTTCATAGCGTTCTCCTTTCTTAGTAATTAAGGTCTGTATCAACCTTACAAATATATAATAACACGGTTTAACCGTGTTGACAACACAAAAAAGCATATTTTTTTACTTTTTCTCTGTTTTTTTGACAAAAACACGGTTTAACCATATAATTATACATAATATATTAAGGAGGTTTTTGTCATGTCCAACTTAGGAAATAAGCAAATTATGGCGAGTAATATACGCTCTCATTTGGACACTTTAGGATTAAATGCAAAGGAATTTTCAAATAAATTAGATTTTAAATACTCAACTGTATTAGATTGGTTAAATGCAAAAACCTATCCTAGGATTGATAAAATTGAAAAAATGGCAAATTTCTTTGGAATAGAAAAGGCTGACTTAGTTGAAGAAAAGGATTCATTGCACAGCATTCGGTCTGAACTGTTGACTTCTTTTGATAAGCTTGAAACCACACGTCAACAAAAAGTAGTTGATTTCTCATCAAACCAATTAAAGCAACAGATATACGAAAAGAACCACACAGCAAAAATCTTACCTATCAATGAAACGTCCTCGGATTACGATGATAAAGTGTATTACACAGATGATCTACTAGGCGCTGTGTCTGCTGGCACGGGTGAATGGTTGGATGAAGTTAGCCCTGAACGTGTCAGGCTTAGCACTAAACCCCCTAAGCACGATTTCTCTTTGCGGGTAAACGGTAACTCAATGGAACCACTTTTTGATGATGGACAAATTATTTTCATTAATAAAATTGATGAACCTTCACAGGTACTTTCAAATCAAATTGTCATTGCTGAACTCAACGGCGAAGCATATGTCAAAAAAATCGTCTTAGAAGGCAATTCATGTAGGCTAGTTTCTTTAAATAAAGACTACGCTGATATACTTGTTAAACCTTCTGACGAATTTTATATACGCGGAGTAGTCGTTTTTTAGTCTCTTATTAATGTATTAAAGATATTAATAACGTAGTGTAAGACGCAACATCTACCAAGAAGGTGAATAATTTTTGAATAATAAGATCGATTTCTCTATTGATTATCTACTAGTGAAAGACTCTAAACGTGACAAATACCATACTGACTATGTTGCATTAGAAAAAGCACTGGATAACGCAAGGTCATTGGATGGTAAACCTATGACTCCTCACGACAGAAAAATAATTCGCCGTATGTTGAAGGAATACTACACATACAAAGATTAAGGCGAAGATAACTTAAAAAAGCATCTACGACTATTGCAAAATATGCAACAGTCACCACAGTCCAAAAACTGAAGACTTTAAAAGCTGATGAAAATGATATGAAAAATAAAGATAATTACCAATTACCGCTTGCTGTATGTCTTCTGTTTAGCCCACAATTGCTTTTGCTATACATTGGGACTGATTGGCAAACAAAAGCTATATTTCTGATTTGCTCTTTGACAATTTGTATATTATTTTTTCAAGACCGTATAAAAGCGCTAAAAATCGACAAAACAGGTCTACTCTTCGAGTTCAAAGATATGATTTCTAACGTTAATGCCACCTTAGATGATCTTAGAGAAACTATTCAACCTATACTCGTCATCACCTTGCATGCTATAACAGCTTCAACACAAGGATTTAGTGGTATAAATCACAAATCTGCTATGCTATTTTTTAGGAAAGTTCTCAAACTTAAGAAAAGATTGAATCTTGATTCAGACGACTTAAAGCGTGCTATCTATGAAGCTAGAAAAGCAGTGATCACTTTAGCCCTTTATGATATTAGAAATTCGCTTTCTACTACAGAAGAATGTATAATGATGGTTGAAAGCATTAAAGTAGATAATAATACATCTGAAGATGACCTTCGTGTTTTAAAAAAATATATCTGCTCTGCTGATAATAGTCACGTAGCAACTATGATTTACGCTGATTTGATAGACTTCATAAGAGAAACGAGTGATATTGATGAAAGTTATTGTAAAGACGTCGATAGGAACTGTTGAGTCCCCTGAATGGGAAGAAGGATTTGGATACAGACGAGCGCTCAACGAAAAAGTTGCAGAGTTCTTAGATTTGTTATGTCACAGACGCAGAGCCTACTTCAAAATTGAAGGATGGGCTGTTTTACTTGATAGAAAAACTCTATTATCTATCGAAGTGGTTTAATATTAAATTTGTGTGCGGGGTTTAGCCCCCTAGCGCGATCGATTTGACACGATCGCGCTTTTTGTTTGTCCAAATACTGATGACTATAAAAAACTGAAATAAGACATATTTCCCGTCTCAATGACGGGTTTAAAAAGTAGTCAAAAAGAACATACATTCGAGAAAAGAGGAAAATTTATGTGGATGGAAAAAAGAAAAAGAAAAAATGGTACTAGATACCTATTTGCTGAGCGTTATATCGATCCATTAACTGGTAAAAATCAAAAAGTATCTGTCACTCTTACAAGTAACTCTAATCGTGCCCAAAAAGAGGCTAGTATGCTTTTAAATAAGATGATTGAGGAACGCTTAAATAAAACTAAAACCAATAAGACAAAATTAACATTTTCAGAGCTATATGACGAATTTTTTAAGCTCAAGAAAAAAACTGTGCGTCCTTCATCACTGAGAGTCTATAACGCCATCGGAAAAATATTGAAAAAATACTTTAAAGATGACTACTTGATAGAAAACATCAACACTAGAATTATGCAAGATTTCTTTAATTCGCTCGATTATTCTAATGAATACCTAAAATCTATCAAAGCGTTGGTTTCTGAAATGTTTAGCTATGCTGTTGAATTGCAATATATTGATCGCTCCCCTGTTCAATTTGCGCGGATTCCGTATAAATCTAAAACCATTCATGACATTCAAAAAACTCAAAATAAATACTTAGAAAAAGATGAAGTCGAAAATCTGTTAACACATCTCAATCGATTCAAGCGGACTCGTCCTACTGCACGTTTGGCAGAGTTCTTATATTTGACCGGTATGCGTATTGGAGAAGCCACTGCGTTAAAAAAAGAAGATATAGATTTTGAAAATAAAGTCGTTCATATTACTGGAAGTATAGATATTTCTAAGGGATATAAATTGGCAGAAAAAGGACTTACCAAAACTGATACTAGCTTTAGAGATATTTATCTCACAGATAGAGCTATCAAATTACTAAAGACATGCCTAGCTGAGAACAAAATAGCCATGAAAAGTACTGAAACTTATAATGATCGTGGATTTATTTTTACCACTTGGTCAGGTACACCGATACAAGTTAATTCTTTCAATCGGACTTTGAAACATGCAGCCCCCTTAGTTGGGATCTCAAGCGATAAAACTGTGACTTCACATATTTTTCGGCATACACATATCTCTATCCTTGCTGAAAATAACATCCCACTTCAAGCTATTATGCAACGAGTAGGACATAAAAACTCAGACATTACACAGGAAATATATACGCACGTGACCAAAAAGATGAATAAGCAAGTTCTAGCAAGCTTAGAAAGTTTAGGACTTTAACGATTTTTTCTGCCCACTATTTGCCCACTGGATGTATTTTTTCCATAAGTACAAAAAAAGAACCCCTGATAGATCAAGGGTTCTAGCGTTAAAATAAGCGAATGTTATTTAACTTGGCTCATAACTTCTTCTACAAAGTTATCAGCTTTCTTTTCGATACCTTCACCAACTTCGTAACGAACGAAGGCTTTGACCTTGCCGTCCTTAGAAGCCATGAATTTAGCAACTGTCAAGTCTGGATCCTTAACAAATGCTTGGTCATCCAAAGCAACTTCAGCAAAGAACTTGTTCAAGCGACCTGCAACCATCTTTTCGATGATGTTTTCTGGCTTGCCTTCGTTCTTAGCTTCTTCAGTTAAAACTGCTTTTTCGTGTTCTACTTCACTAGCAGGCACTTGGTCGCGGTTAACGTACTTAGGATTGATAGCCGCAACGTGCATTGCAACGTCTTTAGCAGCCACTTCATCAGCACCTTCAACAACAGTTAAAACAGCGATCTTACCACCCATGTGTAAGTAAGCACCGAAGTTTTCGTTGTCAGCTTTTTCAACCAATTCAAAGCGACGCAATGTGATCTTTTCACCGATAACTTGTGTAGCTTCGATGATTTCTTCGTTGATCGTACCTTTGTCAGTCTTGATAGCCAAAGCAGCTTCTAAATCAGCTGGTTTGTTTTCTGCGATCAAACCTGCAACACGTTTTACAAGGTCCTTGAATTGTTGGTTTTGAGCAACAAAGTCTGTTTCAGCGTTGATTTCAACAACTGCAGCTGTGTTACCTACAACTTCAACATCAGCTAAACCTTCAGCAGCAACACGGTCGCTCTTCTTAGCAGCCTTTGCCATACCTTTTTCACGCAAGAAATCAATAGCCTTGTCCATGTCGCCATCAACAGCAACTAAAGCTTTCTTAGCATCCATCATACCTACGCCAGTTTTTTCGCGTAATTCTTTTACTTGAGCAGCAGTAACTTTTGCCATAGCCTAGTGGCCTCCTTAGAGTGATTAATTTGGAGTACTTTTGGCATAAAAACCATGGTGTATCCAAACCATAAATTTAAAAAAGGCCATCTCAAGACTAAGGCCAAAATGCCTACCTAAAACCTGAGACAGCCTAAGTTTATTAACTATTCAGCATCTGTATCGTTGTTGCCTTCAACAACTTCAACGATTTCTTCGATGGATTCAACTTCTTCGCCGTTAGCAGCTTGGAAAGTTTCTTCTGAAACAGGTGCATCATCTTCGCCTTGACGACCTTCGATGACCGCATCTGCCATCTTAGATGTGATCAAACGTACGGCACGGATAGCATCGTCGTTTGATGGGATCTTAACATCGATTTCATCTGGATCAGCGTTTGTGTCGACCATAGCAACGATAGGAATGTTAAGCTTTTGTGCTTCCTTAACAGCGATACGTTCCTTGCGAGGATCCACGATGAACAATACATCAGGGATACGTGGCATATCTTCAATACCACCAAGGAATTTTTGAAGACGATCGCGTTCTTTGATCAACAAAGCAACTTCTTTCTTAGGTAACACTTCAAATGTGCCATCTTCTTCCATTGCTTTGATCTCTTTCAAACGTTTGATACGTTTTTGGATCGTGTTCCAGTTTGTCAAAGTACCACCTAACCAACGATGGTTTACGTAGTATTGACCTGCACGTTTTGCTTCTTCTTCGATCGCATCTTGTGCTTGTTTCTTTGTACCAACAAACAAGATAACACCATCGTTAGCAGCAGCATCTTTCATAAAATCGTAAGCATCGTCGATCAACTTAACAGTTTTTTGTAAGTCGATGATGTAGATACCATTACGTTCTGTGAAGATGTACTTCTTCATCTTAGGGTTCCAACGACGTGTTTGGTGACCAAAATGTACACCAGCTTCAAGTAATTGTTTCATGGAAATAACAGCCATTACAATTAACCTCCAAAATAGTTTTTATTATCCTCCCCTATGTTCAACGATCAAAAAACTCAAATGAGCACTCTTTTGACCATCGCATAAGGTGTGAATTGTACCTTTATAGGCACTCTTAATATTATAACCTACTCCTAGAGCAATTGCAAACGTTTCTGTTAAAAAATCAAGCTTATTTTGTTTGAACTAAAGTCGGGGCCGTTCCAGTCTCGATCACTGATTTAGCCGAATCTAATGAGATATTGACCATATTTTCAACAGCTATTTCAGTGTAAAAGGCAATGTGTGGCGTCATCACAACGTTATCTAACGCAACTAACTCTTTGAACAGTTCATCTTCAACACCCGTTTCATTTAAATCGTGGTTAAAGATCGGTGTCTCAAATTCATACGTATCTAAACCAGCACCACCTAATTTGCCACTCTTCAAAGCTGCAAGTAAAGCATTAGCATCGATCAAAGAACCGCGCGCAGTATTGATGATATAAGCGCCATCTTTCATTTTTTCGATCATTTTAGCATCGATCAGATGTCCATCTTTGTCAGAGCCTGGCATATGCAAAGTCAACACATCGGCTTTAGCCACTAGATCTTCTAGCGTATCAACATAGATACCTTCACTTTCCAATTTAGGATCATGATAGGGATCAAACGCCAAGATCTTAGCACCAAAGCCCTTATAGATATCGATCGCAGCTTTACCGATCCGCCCCGTGCCAACGATCCCGATCGTCAAAGCTCTGATCTCTTTACCAACAAAGGGAGCCCAGCGATAATCATTGGAAGCCATTCGCTTGCGGAAAATATTTTGATTACGCAACAATTGTAGTAAGATCGTTACTGAAAATTCAGCGATCGCATTAGGCGAATATGCCGGCACATTAGTTACCGCGATCCCATATTTCTTAGCTTCAGCTAGGTCTAGATTATCGACCCCGACATTTCTGATCGAAACATCTTTGACACCATAACCAGCCAAAGTCTTAAAAAGATCCGCTGGATACGTCCCAGTCTGAAAGCTGATAACAGCATCATATCCCTTGGACAAGCTCAAATTTTCGGACGTAACTTCATCGGCAACTAATTTTATTTCAATATTATTTTTTTGAGACCAATTTTCAAAATAAGCACGTTCATCTTGACGTACATTATAAGCAATAAACTTCATAACGAACTGCTGCACCAAATGTGACTCCAAATGAAGAAATGCAGCCTTCCTTTCTTGAATTTTAGCTAACTTTTCTTGATGATCTCACATTTTAACTTCAAATCTAAAGTTAGCACTTCAACCCTTACTATAACATAAGTCTATCTTAACAAATATTTCTCAGCTACTCCATGTTCACGCAAATAGCTTTCCTTTTGTTGGCGTGTTAGTTGTTTGAACGCATATTCTTTTTTAAGTGCTAAACTTTTAGTCGCAAATTGCTCATGGTAGATCATTTTCACCGGGCGCCGAACACGGGTATACTTAGCTCCCTGTCCACTATTGTGAGTCATTAAACGCTGTTTGAGATCAGTCGTAAAGCCTGTATAAAAAGTAGCATCCGCACAGCGTAAAACATAGAAAAAATACTGTTTACTCTGCTGTTCCATATAAAATTTCCCTCATCTCCGGTGTATATTCATCATTTGCCTGATAAACTGTGATCGGAGACATAAAGCGCAACCCGCCTTTGCGTCCATCTTTGATCGCTTCGACTAAGACCATATTAGCTTCACGACCTGCTTTAGGATAGACTAGTTGGATCTTCTTAGGAGCTAGCCGATTTTTTTGCATGCATTCAAAGATCTCCCACAGTCTATCGGGACGATGAACAAAATAAGCTTTACCTTTAGTTTTTAAAAGTGCACTACTCATTTCGATCGTTTGAGCTAAAGTCACCGTGATCTCATGGCGGGCCAATGCCAGATAAGGGTTAGGATTTTTTTTGCTAGTTGGAAGATCCGAAAAGTACGGGGGATTACATGTGACCGTATCAAAGCTATCTTTTTTCAAATGCGTCAACGAATCGTTTAGATCAAGATTCAAGACAGTCAGCTGTTTTTCTAAAGAATTTAATTTAACACTACGTTCAGCCATTTCAGCTAATTTAGGTTGGATCTCGACAGCCACGATCGAAGCTTTAGTTTTGTTTGTCAAAAATAGACCAACTGCTCCATTTCCCGCACAGAGATCGACTACTTTGCCATTTTCTTTTTTTGTTGGCTCGGCAAAATGGGCCAGTAACACTGCATCCAAAGAAAAAGAAAAAACTTTTGAGCTTTGAATTATTTTGATATCGTTAGCGTATAACTGGTCGATCCGTTCATCTTCTCTCAATTCGATTTTATTCAAATCAAAACACCTTCTTTTACTCTTTAACGTGACTTGCAATTTTAAGATAAATTTAGCATACTAAAAAATGTATAATAAATAAATAGTGCTGTCCAAGTATTGAAGCCACTTGAAAGTTAAACTGTGAGCCGGCTAGCAGCAGCGCTATCTAAGAAAGGAAGGCTATAGAACTTTCAAATATCTCACAGTCTATAGCAGTAAATACCATGTTTTATTCATTTATTCGAGGCCTAGTTAGGTTTCTTGTTTATCTGATCAACGGTAAACCAAACTTTGAAGGCAAAGAAAACTTACCTTCAGGAAATTATATTTTGGTTGGCCCACACCGCACTTGGTTTGATCCCTTGTATTTTGCCTTAGCAGCTTCTCCTAAAAAATTCAGCTTCATGGCAAAAGAAGAACTTTTCAAAAATCCAATTTTGCGGTTTATCCTAAAACATGCCAACGCTTTTCCAGTCGACCGAAAAAATCCTGGTCCCTCTGTGATCAAGACCCCAGTCAAGTTGCTTAAAAAAAGTGATCTTTCTTTGATCATGTTTCCTTCTGGGACTAGACATTCACAGGAAATGAAAGGGGGCGTCGTTTTGATTGCTAAAATGACTGGTGTCCCGATCGTTCCTGCCGTTTACCAAGGGCCCTTGACCTTAAAAACACTCTTTAGCCGTAAAAAGACAACTGTTCGCTTTGGTGAACCGATCTACGTTGATCGCAAAACTAAATTGACCGATGAGACCCAAGCAACGATCATCAATGAAATGGAACAAGCCTTTACCAAACTGGACAAAGCGATCGATCCAAACTTCCACTACATCGATCCTACAACAAAAAAATAACTAAAAATAGGTTGGACTCGCAAGTCACAACCTATTTTTAGTTTTAAATTACTTTTTAGACATATTTTGCTTCATTGAAGCCATCATTTGATGAAGTTTCTTTTCAGAAGGCTTTTGCCCCATCTGAATCATCATCGTCCGCAACATCTGTTCATTGATCGGCGGATTTTTCTTCAAATAGTCTTCCATGTACTTACGAGCAGCAAAGAAACCACCAACAAAGCCAAGGATAAGCGCTAAGACTACAAGTACGATCCAAATTCCAGTAGACATTTCAGCACCCCCTTCTCATTATATTCATTCAACTACTTATTCTACACAAGTTATCCTTAAAAATAAAGCGTTAAACGACTTTAATTATCACGCAAACCACGTTCACGTTGGATCTTTTTGACCTTTTCTGGCGTAACTTCATTGCCATCTTTATCGTAGACTTGTAACATTTCTACGTGACTACGGAAGTTTTCTCTAAACATCGCTAAGTAAGTCTTACGCAATTCTTGTTGTTCTTCTTTTTCAGCTTCTGTTAGCGTGCCTTCTTTTTTCTTTTTAGATAATTCATTGATGCGATCGATCAGTTCTTGGGGGATCGCACCTTTTTTTGCTTCCGTCGTTTCTGACGCTTGTTCTAATTTTTCGTCTTTTTCCATGTTAAATTCCTCTTTTCCAAGATGATCTATCATTTATATTCTATCTCAAAATTTTAAGAAAGTCATTAACTTAGTCACTTTCTCTAGATAAAGCAAACGCTTGTTTGTAACTGTTGGTTTTCTATGTTATAATTACCCTATAAAAATGTATTGAGGTGTTCAAAATGACAAAAGCATCCGAAAAAAGACAGCTAAACATTTTGCGTTTTATCTACAATACAGTTGAGAGCAAAGGTTATCCACCGACTGTACGCGAGATCTGCCAAGCAGTCTCCCTTTCTTCGACCTCAACTGTACACGGTCATTTAGCACGCTTAACTAAGAAAGGCTTTCTTAAAAAAGATCCTACTAAGCCACGGGCAATGGAAGTTACTCCAGCTGGTCTAGACGCTTTGGGGATCAAAACGACCTTAAATGAGATCCCCGTTGTCGGAACGGTAACTGCAGGGATGCCGATCTTAACCGTTGAAGAAACAACTGATTATTTCCCATTACCACCTAATTTAAGCGATGCCAATGATTTGTTCATGTTGAACATCCGTGGTGAAAGCATGATCGATGCTGGGATCTTAGATGGTGATCAAGTTATCGTTAGAAAACAATCTGCTGCTGACAATGGTGATATCGTGATCGCCATGACCGAAGACGATGAAGCAACGTGCAAGCGATTCTACAAAGAAGACGGATATTTTAGATTACAACCTGAAAATGAAACGATGGATCCGATCATCTTGGATAATGTCGTAATTTTAGGCAAAGTCATTGGGCTCTACCGTGATATGATCTAAAGTCAATATTTTAGCAACTAGGAGTTTACCGACTTCTAGTTTTTTTATTCAAAAAAAAGATGCCTCAAAGTGCATCTTTTAGAACTATTTACTTGCCTTAGCCATTTTTAGCAATTCTTCTGCATGTTCTAGCGTCAAAGTCGTGATCGAAGAACCCGATAACATTCGGGCTAATTCTTCGATCCGTTCCTTATCGTTTAAGATCGTCAGCGAAGTTTCAGTCCGACCATTAGCTACATGCTTAGCAATAAAGTAGTGATGGTCTGCCACAGCTGCGACCTGTGGTAAATGCGTGATACACAACACTTGCGAATTAGTTGCGATCTGACTGATCTTTTCTGCGATTGCCTGGGCGACGCGCCCACTGACTCCAGTATCGACCTCATCGAAAATAATACTCGTCACACCCTTATTTTGGGCAAAGATCGTCTTTAGCGCGAGCATGATCCGCGACAATTCACCACCAGAAGCGATCTTTGCTAAAGCGCCCATTTCTTCTCCGGGGTTAGTTTGAATGTAAAATTCGACCCGATCAAGCCCAGTCTCAGTCAATTGCCCGTTCTCTGGTAAAAAACGTACTTCAAAAACAGCTTTATCCATATAAAGCGCACTTAATTGCTGATGGATCTCATTTTCAAGGCGTTTAGCAGTCTGTTTGCGTAACTCGCTGATCTCTAGTGCTAATTCTTTTGCCTTGGCGTGAGCTTCTTTGACCTGTTCGACTTGCTGCTCTAAGTTTTCATCGCTTTGTTGCATCGTTTCAAGCTCGTGTTTTATCTTATCGTAATAAGCCAAGATCATTTCGATCGAATCACCATATTTACGCTTGAGCTGATGGATCGTTTCGAGCCGTGCCTCAATTGAATTTAGCAGTTCTTCATCCCACTCCAGATCACTTAATTGCCCTGAAACTTCATGTGCTGCATCTTGCAGATTATAAAAAGCATCAGAAACCTTTTCGTAGATCGCGGCTAATTCAGAATTGAACTCAGCCACATCTTCTAATTCACTCATGACATTTCCTAGAACGCTCATCACATCTAATTCTTCACCATTTAGTGCTTGATAACTCATCTCTAAGGCGTGATGGATCGTTTGATAATTATCTAATTGACGTTTTTGTTCTTGGAGCTCTTCTTCTTCGCCCTCGTGTAACTGCGCCTCACTGATCTCATTAACTTGAAATTGTAACATATCGAGTCTTTGAGCCCACTCATGCGCATTTTTCTCGCGTTGCTCCAGTGCTTGCGAAAGGCGACGATAATTGGCATAAAGTGCCTGGTATTGTGTCAATTTAGCTAGGATCTCAGGCTGATAATTATCAACTAGGGCTAAATGGCGCTCAGGATCCATCAATTCTTGATGCTCATTTTGTCCGTGGATATCGATCAAGGTTTGCCCTACCTGCCGTAATGTGCCCAAATTAACCAAAACACCATTTATCCGGCAAACATTTTTACCACTGCGATAAATATCGCGTTGTAAGATCAAAACGTCATCTTCACATTCGATCCCAAATTCATCTAAAAGCTCATATGTGCGCGTCGCTTTAGGAATGGTAAATTGCCCCTGGAGTAACGACTTATTAGCTCCCTTGCGGATAAAATCACTCGAGCCACGTCCACCTGCTAGTAGTCCTAAAGCATCGATAATAATAGATTTACCAGCCCCTGTTTCACCAGTCAAGACCGTCATATTCGTTCCAAAATCAACGGTCAACTGCTCAATAATTGCAAAATCACGGATCATTAATTCTTGTAACAAAGTACTTTCCTGCTGTTGCTAAGAGTAACAGTTTTTCCTTTCCCAAAATCTAAAAGTCCTATTTATCATCGATCAAAGCCAATAATTTACGCTCGATCTGCAATGCATCCTCATTTGAGCGTGCAAAGAGCATGATCGTGTCATCATCGCCTAAAGTAGCAAAGACTTCATCATAGTTCATTTGTGAGATCAAGCTCGAAAGCGCTGGCCCATTACCAGGCAAAACTTTGACCATACATAGATCACGGTGACAGTCAGAAACAAGATAGGCGTCACGCAAAACTTTCCTTAGTTTTTTTTCGGTATTATCCTTCTTGGTCGTCGGTAAACTATACCGATATGATCCATCTGGCGTTGGGACTTTGATCAACTGCATCTCTTTTACGTCACGTGAGATAGTAGCTTGAGTCACTTCAACTCCCTTAGCTGAAAGGAGACTAACAAAGTCTTCTTGCCGATAAATCGCATTATCCTGGATCATTTTTTTAATAATTCGTTGTCTATCTTGTTTTCTCACTGAGAAATCATCCTTCCTACCTACTTATCTTTTTGATGAAGTAATGTTTGATGGGCTTGTTTGATCACCGCACTTGGATCGACATTCGCACTGATCGTTGCAGTCTCTGAGGTTGAACGCAAATGAACTAAAAATTCAATATTTCCTTCACCACCCGTGATCGGTGAAAAATCAAGGTCTAAAACATCATAGCCTGCTTTGACAGCAAAAGCGATCAACTCTTGGACTACTTCTAAATGAACCTTTTCATCCCGAACGATCCCATGCTTACCGACCTTTTCACGCCCCGCCTCAAATTGAGGCTTGATCAAAGCCACCACGTCTCCGCCCGGCTCCAAGATCGCATGTAAAGTCGGCAAAATAAGTTGTAAAGAAATAAAAGAAACATCGATCGTCGCAAAATCAGGGCGTCCAGCAGTAAAATCTTCTAATTTACTGTAGCGAAAGTTAGTATTCTCCATCACAACGACTCGCGGATCTTGGCGCAACTTCCAAGCTAATTGATTAGTTCCCACATCGAGAGCATAACTCAACTTAGCCCCTTTTTGTAAGGCGACATCAGTAAAGCCCCCCGTAGATGAACCAATATCAAGGACTGTCTTATTTTTGGTACTTAGTTTAAAGACTTTGAGCGCTTTTTCAAGCTTTAAGCCACCACGACTAACATAAGGCATTTTTTTACCCTTAAAATGTAATTTGACACTTGGATCGATCTTTTCACCTGGTTTATCTAAGCGTTCTTCATTTTCACCTAAGATCTCGCCTGCCATAACTGCACGTTTTGCTTGTTCGCGTGTCTCGAATAGACCCTGCTTGACCAATAATACATCTACACGTTCTTTTTTCATACTTACATCCTTACTTATAATTTAAAATACTCTAGCACTTGACGCAAAAGAGAAGTCTCAAAACCACTTCCGGCTAAAAACTCAAGTTGATCTTTTGCTTGTTCCAACGTATCAGCTAGCGCTTGCTTAGCTCCCTCTAGTCCTAAAAGGCGCGGATAAGTATTTTTATTTTCCGCCACATCCTTATTAGCTGTCTTACCCAACTCGGCAGTCGTCGCCGTTACATCTAAAATATCGTCATAGATCTGAAAGGCTAGACCAAATTTTTGGCCAAAAGTAACTAATGCCTGCTCTTGTTTTGGAGTCGCTCCACCTAAAATGGCACCGGCAAAACAAGCATACTCCAACAATTGTCCGGTCTTGTTTTTATGGACTTGCATCAACTCAGCTAAAGTCAACATGGTCTTTTCACCTAAGATATCACTGGTTTGGCCTGCGACCATCCCATTTGCCCCTGCAGCTTTGGCGAGTTCAGCCACCAAGGTAACACGTTTTTTAGGTGACAGCTTTGTTTTAGCTATCCAACCAAAAGCCTCAGTTAAAAGGGCATCACCTGCTAAAACCGCTATATCTTGACCAAAAACTTTATGATTTGTCGGTTTTCCCCGTCGGAGATCATCATTATCCATCTCAGGTAGATCATCATGGATCAAAGAGTAGGTGTGCAGAAATTCTAAACTTCCCGCCACACTCAAAACATCTGGATCGATCTTTTTGCCTAAACTTTGACAGATCAACATGATCAAAAGCGGTCTGATCCGCTTACCACCCGCTTCAAGCGAATATTGCATAGCTGCTTGTAGCGTCTTATTCTCAGTAAATTGCGCCAAGTAATGTCGCATATGCTGTTCAAGCAAAGGGATCATTTTATTTTGAAAAGTTGCTAACTGCATTTTTCACTCTCTAGGTATGGGATCATCAAGAAAACCTAGATTCCTTCCTTGTTTACTTTAACAGTATTGCTCCCATCAAATTTCTCACAATACACAGCTAAATCTCAGTCATTGTTTGCTTCAAAGACGACTTCTTGACCTTCTTCGTTGATAACTTTGGTCAGAGTATCCTCGGCATTTTGGAGGGTCTCTTGTAATTTTTTACTCAAAGCTACCCCTTTTTGGAATTGTGCTAGCGCTTCTTCTAAAGGAACATCGCCTTGCTCAAGTTTGCCTACGATCGCTTCTAACATTTGTAATTCTTGTTCAAAAGTTAAATTATTTTCTGTCATTTTTTCTTCATCCCATCAATTTTAGTAACTTTAGCCTTCACACTACCATCGCTCAAATGCAATTTGATCTCCGAACCGACCGTCAGATCAGATGTCTTTTTGATGATCTTTTCATCCGCTGTGACGTAAGAAAAGCCACGTCCCATGACACGTAACGGACTCAACATATCCAAGGCATTAGTAGCCTTTATCAAACGTTGCTCCCTATCACCAACATACTTTTCCGTTGCCCGGAATAGATCTTTTTTGAGTTGTACCACTTGTTGTTTATGCAAGTTGATCGTATCTTTTGGCGAAGAACTCTGCAAACGCGTCATCAACTCCGAAAATGACTTTTCTTTTTGATATAACTGTTCCCGGTAAGCCTGTTTGAGTCGATTCTGGTAACCATCAAGCTTTTGAAGGTAGCCTTCATACAGACGGTTTGGTTGCATAAAAACGTAAGAATTTTGCAATTTTTGTAGCCGTTGGCGGCGTAACTTCAGCATAGCTTGATAACTTTGGATCAAGCGCAACTTATCTTGTTTGATCCGTAAGATCTCGTCTTCTAAGACCGGTGTTGCCAATTCAGCTGCTGCAGTAGGGGTCGCCGCTCTGACATCAGCTACTAAATCAGCGATCGTCGTATCGGTTTCGTGTCCAACCGAAGAAATGATCGGGATCTGGCTTTCAAAGATCGCTCGGGCAACTTTTTCTTCGTTAAAGGGCCATAGATCCTCGATTGAGCCCCCACCACGACCGATAATGATCGTATCAAAATCTCCTCGAGCATTGACCTCTTTTAAACGTCCAACTAATGAATCAGCTGCTTTTTCGCCCTGAACGACTGCGGGAAATAAAACTAGTTGTGCGATTGGATACCGCCGTCTAGTAGTCGTGATGATATCACGGATGACTGCGCCCGATGGACTAGTGATCACTGCGATCCGTTTAGGAAAATGGACTAATGGCCGCTTAGGTGCGCTAAACAACCCTTCTGTGGCTAATTTAGTTTTTAATTGCTCAAACGCTTGATACAAAGCGCCCACACCATCTGGTTCCATCTTCTCGATCGTGATTTGGTAATTTCCACTAGGTTCATACAGATCTACTCTTCCGACCACTAAGACTTTCATTCCATCTTCAACATTGAATTTCAGTTTGTTAAATGCCGATTGAAACATGACTGCATCTATTTTAGCACCATCGTCTTTTAAACTAAAATATTGATGGCGGGGACGCAAACGGAAATTTGAGATCTCACCAGTCAGATAGACACGATTCAAATATGGATCAGCACTGAATTTTCGATGTAAATACTTAGTTAGTGCGGTGACGGTCAAATATTGATCTTTTTCCATTAGCTATTGCTCTTTTCTGCCAATTCAAGCGTTTGTTGCATCAACATCGCGATCGTCATCGGTCCAACGCCGCCGGGAACTGGTGTCAAATAAGCTGCCTTAGTTACAGCACTAGCTTGTTTGACATCACCGACTAATTTGCCGTTAGCCAAACGGTTGATCCCAACATCAATCACAGTTGCGCCTTCCTTGATATAAGTCTCATCGACCATTTCAGCTCGTCCCGTTGCAACGACTAAAATATCAGCCTGGCTAGCAACTCTTTGAAGATCTTTAGTCTTGCTATGCGCCACAGTGACGGTAGCATCTGCATTTATCATCAAAGCAGCTAAAGGACGTCCAACTAAATTACTGCGTCCGATGATCACAACATTTTTACCAGCCACTGGGATCTGATACTCTTCTAATAGGACCATAATGCCACGTGGGGTACATGGTAAAGCTTTAGGCTGGTCCATAAAAAGATGGCCTAAATTTTCGGGATGCAAACCATCAGCATCCTTTTTCGGATCGATCCGTTCGATCACTGCATTTTCATCAAGCTGTGCTGGTAACGGCATCTGCACCAAGATCGCATGGACTGTTACATCGCCATTCAACTCATCGATCAATTGTAATAACTCTGCTTGTGTCGTGTTAGCTGGTAAAGTGATGTCTTTAGTCTTGATCCCGATCTTTTCAGCTGCCCGTTTTTTATTGCGGACATATACATGACTAGCCGGATCATCCCCTACTAAAACAACAGCCAAACATGGCTCTAACCCTTGTTGCTTTAACTTTTCTGTCTTTCCCTTTAATTGGCTGCGGATTTTTTCAGCAGTTCCGCGTCCGTCTATCATCACTGTCATATAAATCACAACCTTAACTTTAGTGTATACCTAATATTTTAGCACACTCAGCTACATTTTTTTCAAAAATAAAATGCCTGCACTAAACTTTAGTACAGACATTTTTCATCTTTAAAGTAGATTTGATAAAACACCATTGATAAAACGCCGTGATTTATCATCACTAAATTCCTTAGCTAACTGCAAAGCTTCGTCTAAAGCCACTTTAGCCGGAACATCATCAACATAAAGCATTTCATAGATCGCTAAGCGCAAGATCAAGAGGTCTATCCTGTTCAAGCGTGCGAGCGTCCAATTTGCGCTCAAATGTTGATCGATCTTTGCGTCTAATTCAGATTGGTGTGTAAGTACGCCTTCTACCAATTCAGGCAAGTAGGCTGGTACTGTAGTTGTTGCCTCATCTTCCAACAAAGCTTCGTAAACGTCTTGTGGTAAGGCATCTGGGTTGCTATTCAACGCAAAAAGTGCTTGAAAAGCCAGTTTACGCGTATCATGTCTACTAATACTCACTATTCTTCACCATTCTCTTCCCCAAATAAATTATTTGGGTCAATTGTTTGTTCTTGTTTTTCAGGTATTACCCCTTGAACGTGCACATCAACGCCTAAAATTTCAATTCCCGTCATAAAGAGAACTTGTTGGCGAACCTTTTCTTGGATCTGAGCCGCAACTTTAGGAACTGAGACGCCATAGTTCAAAAAGACATAGACATCAACTTTTAATTGATCTTCGTCTTTGTTGACTTTGACACCTTTACCTCGAATTTGACGGCCTAAGAGTTCTGAAAAGCTGTTGGCGATCGAACCACGCATCGAATATACACCATCAACTTGACTTGCTGCGATCCCAATGATCACTTCGATCACTTCTGGTGCTAAACGAACTTCACCTAAGCTGGGTTCTTTACTTGTTAAAACAATATTATTATCTTCAGACATATCTAAAACCTGCTATATAAAATATGGAAAAATATAGGGAAACTCCCTATATCTCAAGAAAGATTATATATTTCCTTTCTTAAATTTTTTCACTTCCAATATTCAACCAAGAAATCCTTTTTTAAAAATTTACCTGTCTTCAAGTTTTTTATGCCAGGACAATCCCGATCCCATATTATCTTTCTTACGGTCACTGTCACAAAAAATAGCTAAAATTGCTAAATGGTTGATTTTTGGCGAAAATAACGTTCAATTGACCAAATTAGGCACGTGAGATATAGGTGCCGTCAGTTGTGTTGATCGTTAATACATCACCTTCATTAACGAAGAATGGAACTTGGACCACAACACCTGTTTCCATTGTAGCTGGCTTAGAACCACCAGAAGCTGTATCACCTTTGATACCTGGTTCAGTTTCAGCAACTGTAAGATCAACAGTATTTGGTAATTCAACACCTAATGTTTCAGAACCGTACATGATAACACTAACGACCATGTTTTCTTTCAAGTACTTCAATTCTTCTGTTAAGCTTTCACCTGGTAATTCTAATTGTTCATAAGTATCTGTATCCATGAAGACATAGTTGTTACCATCAGCATATAAGTATTGCATCTTCTTGCGGTCGATCTGTGCTTGTTCTACTTTTTCACCAGCACGGAATGTTTTTTCTTGAACAGCACCATTACGTAAGTTTTTTAATTTAGAACGGACAAAAGCTGAACCCTTGCCTGGCTTTACATGTTGAAATTCGACCACACGCCATAATTCACCATCGACTGTGATCGTTAAGCCATTTTTAAAATCATTTACTGAAATCATATTAGTCCTCCTAAAATAATTACATAAGCCCCACTATCTCATTAGTAGCACACTTATCCAAATATAATTCATACACTTTATAATATCAAAAGAACAGCGGTAAATGCAAGTTAATCACCGCTATCTCGCTTAAATTTCATAATATTCTTGGTAAAAATCGGTCAAATTCTCATAGCCCGTTTCGGTGACTAAGATATCATCTTCCAAACGTACCCCACCCAGATCAGGTAAATAGATCCCCGGTTCGATAGTGATCACTTGTCCTGGCTGTAAAACTTCTGTGCTTGTTTTACCGATATAAGGGCCCTCATGAACATTTAGTCCGATCCCGTGTCCCATACCGTGTTCAAAATATTTTGCATAACCTTTTTGAGCGATATAGTCGCGTCCGATCTGATCAAGTTCTTTTCCGGTGATCCCGGGTCTGACTGCTTCGATCGTCAGTTGCTTAGCTTCAGCAACGATATGATAGATCTCTTCTAGCTTAGGATCGACCTTGCCTAGCGCAAAGGTTCGGGTCACATCCGAAGTATAGTAGTCTAAAAAATAACCATAATCAAGAGTTACTAAATCCCCTGAAGCTAATTTCTTGTTACTTGCGACACCATGTGGTAAGGCCGAACGTGTTCCTGAGGCTACGATAGTTTCAAAGGAGGCTTGACTAGCTCCGTTTTTTCGCATGTAATAATCTAGTTCCAAGGCTAGCTCTTGTTCTCCAAGTCCTGGTCTAGCAAGTTTTAAGACATGCTCAAATCCAGCCTTAGCCAAGCGACAACTCGCTTTTATCTTTTCGATCTCAGTAGCAGATTTTTGTGAACGCAAGGCTTCGATCAAACCACTCAATGCGACTAGATCACATGGAGCATATTCATCTAACTGATCATAAACTTGATAGCTCAAACTTTCTTCAAATGCTAAAGCAACAACTTTCTCACGTTCGCATATCTCTAAGGCTCGTCCAAAATAATCCCGTGTGATCACTGCTTTTAACCACGGATTAGTTTGAGCTATTTGCGTCTCAAAACGTGCATCAGTGATCAAATAACGTTCTTGTTCTGTTACTAACAGAATGCCGGCATCCCCGGTAAAGCCACTTAAATAATAGATATTATCTGGTGAAGTCACCAAATAAGCATCTACACTAGCTTCTTGCATTTTTTGACGTAAGCGTTGACAACGTTGGTCAAATTCATTCATCATTGATACCTTCCTTGATCCATATTTATCTCATGATAACACACCTATGCGCGCTAGAAAATCTAAACGATCGCCTTGATCTTATCAGCGATATAGTTTCCCTTGACTATCACGATGATCCGATTAGCTCGATAACTTTTGAGACTTCGAAAATGAACTCGAACGATCATAAAACATTTGTCTGTTCCATCAACGATCGCCGTAGCACCCTTAAAATTTTGTTTTGTACTAAGAACTAACATTGTTTGATCTTGTTCTTCAAAATAGATTTTCTCTAATAAGTTTGGCAAATTACCGCCCCCATTTACTTTTTATCCGTATTATATTCCTTAGTTCACAAAAATTCCATCAACCATAACTTATATAATCAATTTATAATAAGTTATCGTTTTTAAAAACATTCTTCCTTGTTACAGTTAATATGTTATACTGAATTTTATGTAAATTAGAAAACGAGGTCATGGATAATGAAAGAAATTACATCGGTCTCCAATCCTCAAGTCAAGGCTTGGAAAAAACTCGCCACCAAAAAAGGGCGTCAACAAAGTCAAACTTATCTGCTCGATGGTTGGCATTTAGTCAAAGAGGCATTGAATTCTGACGAACCGATCCAAAAGATCCTAGTCACACCGAGTTTCAAGTATCTAGCTGACTTAGAGATCTTGCCCGAGATCCAATATTTCTCGATCAGTGAGTCGATCGCCAAGCATCTCAGCGAAACTAAATCGCCCCAAGGGATCTTTGCTGAAGTAGCCTTTGACCAAACTACGATCAGTCCGACCACTGCTTCTGGTGCATGGCTCTTACTTGATGGTGTTCAAGATCCAGGAAATATCGGAACTATGGTGCGAACCGCTGATGCAGCTGGTTTTTCAGGGGTCGTTTTTGGGCCTAAGACAGCTGATATGTATCAACCCAAAGTCGTCCGCTCAATGCAAGGTAGCCAATTCCACCTTCAATTAGTCACAGCTGATCTGAGCACTTGGATCCAAGCTTTCAAGGCTAAAAATTATCCTGTTTTCGGAAGCGAATTAAACAAAGATGCTCGTTCTTATCAAGAAGTTGGCCAACACCAAAATTTTGCTCTGATCATGGGCAATGAAGGTAATGGGATGAGCGCAGAACTCTTACAACAAACTTCACTCAATCTCTATATCCCGATCAAAGGCCATGCTGAATCGCTAAATGTGGCCGTTGCTGCCGGGATCTTGATGTTTCAACTCATAGACTAACTAAGGATCAGTGCCGTATAAAAAAAGAGGGACCTATCACGATAAGCTCGTGGTAGGCCCCTCTTTTTTTATAGCAATTTTTATTCAATAGCATTCAAGTTTTGAACGATCTGTTCTGCATGAACATCGGCTTTGATCAACTTATCGGGATCAAATAAGATCCCCGCCATCTTAGCATTGTGCCCCGCTATGATATCTAAAGTCCGATCACCGACCATTACAGAAACACTGGGATCTAGTCCATGCTTAGCGACCAAAAAGTTCAACGCTTCAGGATCTGGCTTACGTTTAAAACCATCGTCTGCCGTCGAATGATCCGTAAAATATTGCAAAAATCCATCACGCTCGAGCAATGTCAATGAACTTTTATCGCGATGGGTCAATAAAAAGTTTTGCCCACCATTAGCAATGATCCGCTCTAATAGCTCACGCGCCCCTGAAAACGGCTTAGCTTGAACTTGATACTTTTCTTCTAGACGTCGATAATCAGCATGCAATTTAGCCTCATCTAACTGTGCGGTCGTGTATCGTCGATAAGCTTCACGCACGGAAGCCTCACGCATCACTTGATAAACTTCACTTGTTGATAGTTCTACTCCTTGAAGTGCAAAAGCTTCAACAAAAGCTTTGACCATGCCAGGATACGTATCATAGAGGGTTCCATCAAAATCAAAAAAATAATTTTGATACATATTATGACCTCACTATCTATTCTCTGTATCAAAGATGATCGTTACAGGACCATCATTTACCAAACTCACTTGCATATCGGCCCCAAATTCTCCAGTTTGAACTTCGATCCCCAAAGCTTGCAACTTTTGGTTGAATTCAGCATAATTAGCCACCGCCTTAGCTGGCTCTTGGGCCTTAGTAAAACTTGGGCGATTTCCCTTCTTAGTATCAGCATAAAGCGTAAATTGTGAGATCGACAAAATTTTCCCCGCGATCTGTTGGACATTCAGATTCATTTTCCCCTCTTCATCGCTAAAGATCCGACAATTGGCGATTTTTTTTACTAAATAATCGATCTGCTCGCTACCATCGCCAGCCTGAAAACCCACTAATAGCAGTAGCCCTTGATCGATCTGACCAACAGTTTGGTCTGCGATCGCCACACTGGCTTTTTTTACTCGTTGTAATACTACACGCACTTTTCTTTACCTCACTTAATGGATCGTTCGTTTTACTACATAAACATCAGGGACTCGTTTGATATTATCGATGACCCGTTGCAAATGTACCTTATCTCTGATCCCTACTGTCACATCGATCGTTGCCATCTTATTATGATCGATCCGTCCGTTGATCGAATTGAGTTGTTTTGTCGTATTGTTGATCGCCTGTAAAACATCGTTCAACAGACCAGAACGATTATACCCTTGGATCTCAAGGTCAGTATTATAGTGTGTCCGATCATCAGAAACAACATTCCAACTTACATCGATCAAACGCGTACCACTTTGTTCAGCATTTTTCACATTAGGACAATCAGTTCGATGGACCGAGACCCCACGCCCTTTAGTGATATACCCAACGATCTCATCACCTGGGATCGGATTACAACAATGACTCAAGCGGACCAATAGATTATCGATCCCTTCGATCAAGACACTTTCATCATGCTTATTCTTACTGTTAGCATTGTTATTTTTGATCCCTTTATGATCTTCAAGAAGATTTTTTTCTTGTTGTTTTTTACGTTGTAATTCTTTTTGCTCACGAATATCTTGTGTCAAAATATTAATGACCCCAGCTGGCTGTAATTCACCAAATCCGAGCGCTGCATACATATCGTCGCTCGTGGAAATATGCCGTTTAGCCAAGACCCGCTCAATATTTTTAGTATTTAAAACATCGTGTACATTATAGCCTTCTTCGATCAGCGCTTCTTCTAAGATATCTTTACCTTGGTCGATATTTTGGATCCGATCTTGTTGTTTAAAGAAACGCTTGACTTTATTACGTGCCTTATTCGTATGCACTAACTCGAGCCAGTCACGGCTAGGACCGGCCGAATTTTGCGAAGTCAAAATATCAACGATATCGCCATTTTTGACCTGATAATCCAGTGGAACGATCTTACCATTGACCTTAGCTCCCGTCGTATGGTTTCCGATCTCCGTATGGATCGAATAAGCCATATCTAGTGGACCGGCTCCTTTAGGTAATTCAAAGACATCCCCTTTAGGTGTAAAGACATAGACCCGGTCACTAAAGAGATCACCCTTGACACTTTCCATGAAATCACTAGCATCAATGGATTCATTTTGTAACTCAATGATCTCTTTGAACAAGTTGAGTTTTTCACCCGTTGTCGTTTCTTTAACACCATCTGTCTTACCTTCCTTGTAAGCCCAGTGAGCAGCGATACCATATTCAGCCACCCGGTGCATCTCCTCAGTTCTGATCTGCACCTCAAATGGAGTCCCATTTGGTCCGATCAAAGTCGTATGCAACGATTGGTACATATTAGCTTTAGGCATCGCAATATAATCTTTGAATCGGCCTGGCATTGGGGTCCACTTCGTATGGATCGCCCCTAATACCGCATAACAATCCTTGATCGATTTAACGATCACACGGATCGCAAGTAGGTCATATATCTGGCTGAATTGCTTGTGCTGATCACGCATCTTACGATAGATCGAGTAAATATGCTTTGGTCGCCCATAGATCTCACAATCTTTGAGCTTAAGATCCACGATCGCACCTTTGATCTCATCGATCGCTTCATTGATGTATTGTAAACGTTCGTCACGTCTTGAATTCATCAAATGCACGATGCGATAGTATTGTTGAGGATTCAAATATCTTAATGAGGTATCTTCCAATTCCCATTTGATCGTACTGATACCTAAACGATCAGCTAACGGTGCATAGATCTCGAGCGTTTCATTTGCAATACGGCGTTGTTTGTCTGGACGCAAATGTTTTAGGGTACGCATATTATGCAAACGGTCAGCTAACTTCACGATAATGACCCGTAAGTCTTTTGACATCGCCAAGAGTAGTTTACGGTGATTTTCAGCTAGCTGTTCTTTGTGTGACTTGTAGCGGATCTTGCTCAATTTTGTGACCCCGTCTACGATCACTTCGATATCTTTACCAAAAAGCTCACCAATATCAGCCAAAATAACGGGCGTATCCTCGACCACATCATGCAAAAAACCGGCACTTACCGTTTCAGGATCCATTTTTAATTCAGCTAAGATCGCAGCCACTTGGATCGGGTGGACGATATATGGTTCTCCTGACTTACGAAATTGTTCACGGTGAACGTAGGTAGCAAAATCACAGGCTTTTTGTACAATCGCCACATGTTCTGCATTCATGTATTCACTACATTTGTTGATCACATCTTCTGCACTCCAAATTACGTTCTTTTCCATCTCATCACCGTCGCCACTAAAGACAGTAGCGCTTCCTTTCTCACCAATCTACCAAATTCATTTGAATGCACGATAGGCACTTTTCACTACTGCAAAAAGTGCCTATTGCTGTTGTAAATTTTATTTGCGTACAGCACCATAGGCAAAGCATGTCAACATCAAATAAACTACGGTACAATAGATCGCATGGCTATCAAAAAAGAAATCACAACCGATCAAGTAAATAACTGGGAAAAATAGCACTAGCCAAAACTTATCGGCATGTTTACCTGCATAAAATCCAATTGCGATCGCATAAACTACATTGATACCAAATAAGATCACACCCGTTTTCGTGATCTCATCAACATTTAAAACCGTAAAAATGATCGGGATCACGAAACTAAACAGTGTGGCAAAAGCCCAATATGAAATTATTTTTTGGGGTGATACTTTACTTAATTGCATTCTCATTACCTGTTTCTAAAATTAATTAATTTTATTTTACCGTAAAATCACATTTTAGTATAGAAGAAACTCTGCTACAGGCTATTTGACCAATTCTAACGCATATGAAAGCGTCGCTAAAAGATATAGTGGCGCTGTCTCAGCCCGCATAATCCTTGGCCCTAACCCCGCTTGAATGAAACCTTCTTGCATCAAGATCTCGATCTCATTTGTTGATAAACCACCTTCTGGGCCAAAAACTGCCGTCAGATGTGGGGCTTGGTGTGCAGTAAGTTGTTCAATAACTTTGACTAAATTAGCTTTTTCCCCTTGTTTAGCTGCTTCTTCATAGGCCACGATACCTGACTCATCTGTGGCTAGTTTTAATTCTTTCAAGCTGTTGCAATAGCTGATTGTTGGGATCGTTGTGCGATGTGACTGTTCAGCCGCTGCTAAAGCGATCTTTTCCAACCGTGCGATCTTTTTAGCTTGCTTTTTATCATCCCACTTGGCGACCGAAAAATCACCTTTGAAAAAGATAAATCTATCAGCTCCCAATTCTGTTCCCTTTTGCACGATTAATTCCGCTTTATCACCCTTAGAAAGGCCACAAGCGATCGTGGTTACAACGGGCAATTCAGTTTGATGACTAAAAGTTTCAATGACCTTAGCTCGTGCCTGTTGTTTATCGACTGCAGTCACTTCCATCAATTGAACTTGCTTATCTGGAGTCACCAACTCAAATTTATCCCCAACACGCATCCGCATTACTGTGATTGCATGCTTATAGATATCTTTTGGTAAAACAAATTGCTCATTGGCTAACATTTCATTATAAAAATAACGTTGCATTTTTTAGACCTCATCTGTCGTTGGCATATGGGCGATGATCGAGTACCAATCTTTTATATTTAAGATTTGATCGATCACAAAACCTTTGGCTTCAATTTCACTGACGATCAAATCTTTTTTATCAGCGATGATCCCGGAAGTGATAAAGATCCCACCTGGCTTTAAGCACTCATAAGCTTGAGGGATCAAAGGTACGATGATCTCGGCTAAGATATTAGCCGTGATCAACCCAACTTTGGTCTTGATCCCAGCCAACAAGTCATTTGCTCCCACCGTGATCGCATCTTGCATGCCATTTAACGCCAAATTTTCTTCGGCCACCTTGACCGCTTCAGCATCAACATCATAAGCAGCGATCTGAGCGACACCAAAATACTTAGCTGCAATACTCAAGACACCCGAACCAGTGCCCACATCTATCATGGTCTCTCCACCACGCACAACAGTCTCTAATGCTTGTAATGCTAATTTAGTTGTTGGATGAGTTCCCGTTCCAAAAGCACGACCGGGATCAAGTTTGATAACTTTTTCATCAGTTGTTTCTGGCGTATAACTTTCCCAACTTGGCACGATCGTCAAATAGCGCGTTAAACGGACTGGATGATAGTATTTCTTCCAAACATCTGCCCAAGAATCATCATCCAGTTCGGCTAATTTGACAGTTCCCTTGCCTGGATCTAAGCCAAATTCGCGCAATTGTGCGATCTTTTGTTCTAATTCAGGGAGTAGCTCTACTAAGCCAGCCTGTGCTTGAAAATATGTAGCTAATTCAACTTGACTAAGATCTGAATCATCGATCTCAACGCCACCAGCCCCATTTTCCATCAAAAGATTGATCACAGCTTCACTCGCCTCATTTGTCGTCGTTACAGTTAATTTGATCCAATCCAAAATAAATTCATCCTTTGCTTAAAATTTAGGGTACGGCAAATTTTCCGCAGCCGTATTCTCAGTCGCATCCTGCACAAATCTTTCAAATTCACTCATCGACCAGGCCAATTCGAATAATTCCTTGTCGCTGTCATTTAAAAAGTCAAGCAGATCCGAACGTCCATTGTCTAACACGATCTGTAAATAACTAAAAAATGCTTTACCACGTGCTAATGTCCAACCTTTTTTACCAGCATAGCTCAAGCACGCTAAATACGCTTCTGGTTCGACTTGAGCTGCATTTTTCTCATCATAAAATAAAATACTGTCACTAAATGAAATGATCGCTTCATCCGAACTTACTCCTTCCGCGTCTGTGATGACTTGACTAGTAGAATTTTCGGCGTAAAAAGTCAATTCCATCTCAAATGTTTTGGCGCGTTTATTCCAAAAAAGTTCGATCTTACCATCAAAATCTAAGCTATCTATATTGCTTTCCAAAAAAGTCAAAAGATCTGTTTTTGCCATCCAATCAATCCTGTCTGTGTATAGTTATACTAATATAGTAACCTCTAGGCGGGATAGAAAACAAGTTTAATTCGATAATCTTTTGTTTTTAGCTGATTTAACGTATATTTTATCGTTTTTAGCAATATTTTATTAATTTTTTACACTCAAGTAAGTACAAAAGCTATAATTTCTGATAAACTAAGAGTGTGAATTACTAACTTTAGGAGATGATTTACTTGGCAAAATACAAAATGATTCTTGATCTCGATACTGGGATCGACGATGCATTAGCCATCGCTTATGCTTTAGCTTCAGAAGAATGCGATCTGATCGGGATCGTGGGTTCATATGGTAACATTCTAGTCGAAGATGGGGTCCAAAATAGTTTAGACTTGCTTGAACTGTTAGGACATCCAGATATTCCAGTTTTCACTGGGCTTCCACACGCTTCTACTAAGGATAGCTTTGAAGTTATGCCGATCAGTGCCCAGATCCACGGCAAAAACGGGATCGGTGAAGTCAAACTTAAAAAAGCTGACCGTAAACCAGAAGCAATGTCTGGAGTCGATTTCTTCATCGAAGCTGCTCACAAATACGGCAAAGATCTCGTGATCGTTCCAACTGGTCCTTTGACAAACTTAGCTGCCGCCTTAGAAAAAGATCCTGAGATCGCTAAACTTGTAGGTAAAGTTACCTTAATGGGTGGAGCTTTGACTGTTCCTGGTAACGTCAACCCGGTAACTGAAGCTAACATCGATCAAGATCCTGAAGCAGCTGATAAAGTCTTTCGCAGTGAATTCCCATTGACGATGATCGGCTTAGACGTTACGACCCGAACACTCTTGACTACAAAAGAAACTCAAAAGTGGCGTGACTTAAAGACTTTAGCTGGTGAAAAATATGCTGATCTGACAGATTACTATATCGATGCTTACAAAGTTACAAGTCCTCACTTAGGCGGCTGTGCTTTACACGATCCACTAGCTGTAGCAGCAGCGATCGATCCTTCGTTAGTAACAACACTTGATCTAAACATGAAAGTTGATACCGAGGGGCCTTATGCCGGACGCACGATCGGGGATGAGACTCGGATCAACGAACCCGCTTTATTGACTAAAGCAGCCGTCAACGTTGATAAAACCCGCTTTGTCGATTTATTCATGGAACGTTTGACGACGCTATTTAGCAAAAATTAGGAAGATGAGGCTTAAGCAATGAATATTCTTGGGATATCCCTTTATATCTTTTGGCTTTTGCTGGGCATCTTAAAATTTAGTTCTTTACCGCATAACCGCAGTTTTTCTTACCAACAAGCCTTCTTTGGTACTTTGTACTGGTACAAAAATTTTAGAAATTTACTGTTGCTCTGCGCTTTGATGGTCTTATTTATTTTTGCGCCACTAAAATTGATCTACTTTCTATTTTTTATTACCGCCTGCCTAATATTTCTTATGACAGCGCGCAATTTTTGGCTTCGGATCGGCAACGCTTGGACAAGTATCTTTCTTTGTTTAGCTTGTATCTTTATTGGGATCGGCACTGGACTATTTGTTTTCAGAACTTAAATATTTGCTCCCTTGGTCATGGCTAAGGGAGTTTTTTGCGTACAAAAAAAGACCTGCCTTTTTTGGCAGATCTTCTTTGGACAAAATTATTTAACTTCAATGATCTTGACTTGCATTTCACCGCCAGGAGTTTCAACACTCACGGTCTCGCCCACTTTATGTCCAACTAAGCTTTGGGCGATCGGTGATTCGTTTGAGATCTTACCAGCAAATGGATCAGCTTCAGCAGCACCCACGATCTGGTAAGTTTCTGGTTCATCGTCGTCTTCTTGGAAGACTACTGTTTTACCGATCGCAACTTCGTCAGCAGCGATCGAGCCATTATCAATGATCTCAGCATGGTTCAACATGTTTTCGACTTCTTTGATCCGACCTTCAAGCATTGATTGTTCATTCTTTGCTGCTTCGTATTCGGAGTTTTCAGATAGATCTCCAAAGGAACGAGCGATCTTGATCCGTTCGATGATCTCTGCTCGTTTAGTTGTCCGAAGTTCTTCTAATTCAACTTCAAGTTTTTCTTTACCTTCCAATGTCATTGGAAATGTTTTTTCTTCAGCCATTTTTACACCTCATTAATATCATTAACTGCGTGGTTCATTATACCACAACTAGTCTTCGTTTTTACGAATGATGTCACGAACTTTTGTGACCAAAAGATCGATCGCAACCTGATTTTCGCCACCTTCAGGCACAATAATGTCAGCATAACGCTTTGAAGGTTCAATAAATTGATGATACATTGGCTTGACCGTTTCAAGATATTGATCGATCACTGATTGCAAGGTCCGACCGCGTTCTTCGATATCACGTTGGATACGACGAATGATCCGAATATCGTCATCAGTATCCACGAAGATCTTAATATCCATCAAATCACGTAAACGTGCGTCGTTTAGCGTTAAAATACCTTCCACAATGATAACTTCTCGCGGTTCTTGAACTACGACTTCCTTGCTCCGTGTATGAGCAGCATAATCGTAAACCGGGATCTCGATCGTCTTCCAGTTGAGCAGATCTTCAAGTTGTTCGATCAAGAGATCTGTATCAAAGGCATTTGGATGGTCATAGTTGACTTTAGTACGTTCTTCAAATGGAACATCATCTTGACTCTTGTAATATGAATCTTCTTGGAGCATCATCAAGGAATGACCATGAAGTTGATCAAAGATCGCACGGGAAACAGAGGTCTTCCCACTACCTGATCCCCCAGTTACACCGATAATAATTGGACGTGGACGCTTCTTTGCTTCTGACATTAATAAATACCTACCTTAAATTAATTATTGATTATCTTTTTCGAGTTTCTTGGTCAATGCTTGATGTTCTTCATAAGTCTTGGAGAAGTAGACCTTACCTGTCTTCATATTTGCGATGAAATAAAGATAACCTTTATCCTTATCGACTGGGTCTAAGACAGCTTTTACCGATGCAATACTTGGGTTATTGAACGGCCCAGGTCCCATACCTTCATTTTGATATAGATTGTATGGAGAATCAACTTCAAGATCTTTATATGTCACATTTTGCTTGTGTTTACCCAAAGCATAAAGAACTGAGATATCTGATTGGATCTTCATATTCTTTTCTAAGCGATTTTCAAACACACCTGCGATCTTATAACGATCATCTGCAGTCACACCTTCGCGCTCAACTAGAGAAGCTAAGGTCAAGACTTGTTGAACTGTGTAGTGACGTTCGGAGATCTTACTGTAGTATGGTGACAACATTTCATTAGTCTTAGCTACCATTTGTTCGACCAATTGTTTTAATGTCGTATCATCTTGAACTGAATAAGTAGCTGGATATAAGTAGCCTTCTAAACGATAACGAACATCTTTGGCTTCAAGCGCTGATGTTAATAACTCTGGATACTTGTTTTTTAACTCGTTTAAGAAAGTTTCGTCGTTGACTAATGCCAAAAAGTCCTTCTTACTGAACTTAGTCGCATTTTGGATCTCAGTTCCGACCTCATCGATCGTTACCCCTTCTTTAACAAGAACTTTTCCTGAGTCAAGTGGTTCACTAGCGCCACCTTTTTGTAAAGCTTTTGAGATCTGTTCAAGTGTCATCGAGGGTTTTAGTTCATAGTACCCTGCCTTAAAATTCCCTAGTTTATTGGTCTTAACATAGTAATCAAAGACAAAGCCGCTCTTGATGACCTTTTTTTCCTCCAAAATAGCGCCGATCTGTTTGTTGTTACTTCCAACAGGGATCTTGACCTCGATACGTTGATTCGAGTTTTTGTCAAGTGGTTGCAAAGCCGTCTTAACGTAGTGGTAGCCAAATGCTCCGACTAATACGATCAAAACTACGATCACCAAGATAACCCCAGTGATGATTTTTTTAGCAACCGATTTCTTTGCTTTTTCTTTACCCAAAGTAATCACCCTTACTACACTAATGTGAACAAATATAAATATATATTTGTGAAAGAATTATAGTTTTTCCTTTCCTGCGTTTTAAGCCCCTAGCTAACTTGCTATGTATAAAGATCATACACTGGATCTATCGATTTTATGAGATCTTTAGCCCCACATTGTGATCTTTCTGACTATGATCTCTTTGACCCATGGCATTATTTCATCTAAGCCACTCCCGTGTAAACTCTATCTCTACCATTATATAAGCGTGGTTGCCTAATTGCAATATTGTATCATGGTTAATTTCTAAAAAAAGAAGCCCATATGAGCTCCTTTAATTTTATTTCTAACGAATGTCTGCTTCGAATTCTTCGACTAACTTAGCTTGCACTTTTTCAAAAGCTTTGGTAACTGCTTCATCTTGTAAAGTTGTATTTGGATCAGAGTAGACCAAAGTATAAGCCAATGATTTAAAGCCATCCATAATATGTTCACCTTGATATACATCAAACAGCTTGATATCTTTCAAGAAAGCACCACCATTTTTGCGGATGCAATCTTCGATCTGTTGATTTGTCACATCGGCCGAAACTGCCAAAGCGATATCACGTGTGATCGATGGATATTTTGAAACAGGTGTATAAAGTTTAGCTGCTTTTGGCAACTCGATAACTTTTTGTAGATCAAGTTCAAAAACATAAACCCGTTGTTTTAATTTATATTCCTTAGCTGTGTTAGGATGAACTTCACCGATAAAGCCTAAGTAAGTTTCTCCTGCATAGATCGCAGCCGTCCGACCAGGATGCATATCTGGCATGGCAACTGCTTGATAAGATTCGTTAGTTACACCTAATTCATGTAACAAGTTAGCTACGATCCCTTTGAGATAGAAGAAATCAACTTCTTGTTTTGTAGTATTCCAGTTAGCATCACTGACTAAGCCCGTTACTGCCCCAGCGATATGTTCAACTTCACGTGGGCGTGTTTGATCTTCATCTCTAAAGAAGACCCGTCCTTGTTCATATAACGCAACATCGTTAACTTTACGTGCTGCATTATAGGCTAGATCATCTAAAAGCCCTGAGATCAAGTTCATGCGAACCGTCGTGTGTTCACTGCTCATTGGAAAATCTAAATTAGTCGGCAAAGCTTCTTCTAAAGCAAAACGTTTGGCTTTTTCTTCAGTCGTCAACCCGTATGAAATAGCTTGATCTAAGCCAGTTGCTTCTAAAGTTTGGCGTGCTTGGCGGATCAATTTTTGAGCTGGAGTGTAGCTACCTGGTGTTGTTTGCCCTGCTGGCAGTGTTGTTGGCAAATTATCATAGCCATAGATCCGTGCTACTTCTTCAACTAGGTCAGCTTCGATCGCAATATCCCAACGTCTTGTTGGTACATAGACTGTCAGCTCATCAGCTGCGACTATCGTTTCAAAGCCTAAACGATCAAAAATAGCTTGGATCTGTTCCACCGTCAATTCTGTACCTAAAACTTTATTGATATGTGAAGCTGAGGTCTTGATCTTAGCTGGAGTAGTTTCTAGTTCGTTGACACTAGCTACCCCTTTGACCACTTGACCTTCACCTAATTCAGCGATCATTGCCGCAGCAGCATCTAACGCTTCACGCACAGCTGCTACGTCAACACCACGTTCAAAGCGCATTGAAGCTTCTGAGTGCAAGTTTTCCCGCCGTGAAGTCTTTCTGATCCGATGACCGTCAAAGACAGCTGCTTCCAAAGCAACTGTGGTCGTTTCGTCGCTGATCTCAGTCTCTAAGCCACCCATCGTACCCGCTAAAGCAACTGGTACATCATTAGCTGTGATCACAATGTCATTTGGTTGTAATTTACGTTCTTCACCATCAAGGGTAACTAGCATTTCGCCTTCTTTAGCTAAACGCACAACGACTTGCTTAGATCCTAACTTATCCAAGTCAAAAGCATGCAATGGTTGACCGTAATCAAGCAAGATATAGTTTGTCACGTCAACGATATTGTTCAACGGGCGAATGCCTGCATTCCAAAGACGTGTTTGCAACCACATTGGACTTTCTTTGACTTTGACATCTTTTATGACCCGCATCATATATGGTTTAGCTAATTCTTCAGGTGCGCTGACAGTAACGTGATCAGCGATCTCATCTGTAGCGGATTCGATCACATTTGGCACAGGCAAGGTCACTTCACGATCATAGATAGCTGCGATCTCATGGGCAGCACCGCGCATACTTAAAAGATCACCACGGTTTGGTGTGATATCAAGATCGATCACCGTTTCGTCCATCCCTAAGTAACCAAAAACAGGTTCACCTGGTTTAGCATCTTCGGGTAAAACATAGATCCCGTCAGCAAATTCTTTAGGAACTACACTTTCAGAAAAACCTAATTCTTGTAAAGCACAGATCATCCCTTCAGAAACTTCGCCCCGCATCTTACCGCGTTTGATCTTCACATTACCAGCAATCCGTGAATTTGGTAAAGCAACGATGACTTTTTGACCAGCCTTGATATTAGGTGCACCACACACGATCTGTGATGGTTCTTCTTCACCAATATCTACTTGGCAAATGTGTAAGTGGTCAGAATTTGGGTGATCTTTAACATCCAAAGTATAACCTACAACGATCTTCTTTAGTCCATCTTCAAGTTTACCTGTGCTAGCAACTTCGACCGCCGTTCTTTCGATTTTTTCAGCCAATGCTAACGGTTCAAGGTCAGCGACAGGCACATATTCATTTAACCATTTTGTTGAAACTTTCATGAATCAGTTATCCTTTCTGTGCGAATTGTTGTAAGAATCGAACATCATTTAGATAAAATTCGCGAATATCATCGACACCGTATTTGAGCATAGCAAAGCGATCAGGTCCAAGACCAAAGGCAAAACCGCCATAAACTTCTGGATCGACACCAGCCATCTTCAAAACGTTAGGATGGACCATACCAGCACCTAAAACTTCGATCCAACCTGTTTGCTTGCAAACTGAACAGCCCTTACCACCACATTTGAAACAGGAAACATCAACTTCAACAGAGGGTTCCGTAAATGGGAAGTAACTTGGACGCAAACGGATCTCGCGTTGTTGGCCAAAGACCGTCTTAGCGATCAACTCTAACGTACCCTTTAGATCACCCATCGTAATATTTTTATCGATGACTAGACCTTCAACTTGGTGGAACTGATGCGAGTGTGTCGCATCGTCTGTATCACGGCGGTAAACTTTACCTGGCGAGATCATCTTCAATGGTCCCTTGCTAAAGTCATGAACTTCCATCGTCCGAGCTTGCACAGGTGATGTTTGCGTCCGCATCAATAATTGTTTCGTAATGTAAAATGTATCTTGCATATCACGGGCAGGGTGATCTTGTGGCAAGTTCAACATTTCAAAGTTGTAATGATCTTCTTCGATCTCAGGTCCATCGACAACTTGAAAGCCCATCCCTAAGAAGAGTTTTTCGATCTCATCGATAACTTGGACTAAAACATGGGGTGTCCCCGTCTTAACTGGAGTCGCTGGTAAAGTAACATCGATCGTTTCACTTTCTAAGCGTTTAGCCAACTTTAATTCCTCTAATTCAGCGTGCTTTTCAGCGATTGCTTGGGTCAATTCATCTCTGATCGTGTTAGCGAAGCTTCCGACCTTAGGACGTTCTTCAGCGCTTAGATCACGCATTCCCCGCAAAACTTCAGTAATTGAGCCCTTTTTACCCAATAATTCTACTCGGACGTCATTGATATGTTTAGTATCTTCAGCACGCCTAATTTCTTCTAAGCCATTTTGTTTGATCTCTTCAAGTTTTTCTCTTAGATTCACACTAATCTTTCCTTTCATCCGGCTGTTCCAACGTAAAAAAGCCCCATCCCTAAAAAAGGGACGAGGCTTCGCGGTACCACCCTTGTTCTGTTAAGCAAATAACAGCACTCTTTCATGATAAAACGGTCATGAACCGATCTGTTATTCATCCTAAGGAATCCCAACAGCAACTCAGGAAGTGAAATTCGGCCTTAGATCAAGCAAGCCTTCTCAGCTCCCGGCTCTTTTCTGTCTTGATCGATCAGCTTACTAATTTCCGTCTACGTCTTTAAATATTCTACAATTCAGTTTAAGCTCGCATGCATAAATAGTCAAGTAGTTATTTGCAATCTTCTTCAGAATACCACTTTTCTGACCAAATATGTATCTCTTGCATGATCGTTTTTAAAGCGGCGCCCCGGTTGGTCAATTGATAGACCGCACGTGAACTATTGCTAGTCATCACACGTTCTACCAACCCTTCCTTCTCCAACTCTTTTAGACGTTCCACTAAAACGCGATCACTGCATTTCTCAACTTTTTGTGCTATTTCTTTAAAACGCTGTGGCCCTTCGTTCAATAAAACTTCGATGATCAAACCATTCCATTTTTTCCCTAAAATCCCAAAAGTCTTTTGGAACTTCGGACAGACTTTGAATACTGATTGTGTACTCAAGGCACATACCCCTTTCTAAATTACACAAATAGACCCGCACTATCGAGTGATACGGGCCTATTATCTGTGCTTTCAATAGTGCTTAACACTATTTTACACTATTCACTTACTTTCGCAAAGCCTAGAGCTTGTTTTAATGAACCAATTATTTTCAAAGAAAGATGTTTACTGTATTCTTCAGTCGCCGAATATTTATCAACTAATGACACAATGTAGCCTTCTGGATACTTTGGAGGGCAAGTCGTTGCACCCCACATGTGTTTGATGATGATATCTTTTTCGCGTGGAGTTAGTACGGTCAACTTTTCAGCATTACGTACAGCGATCCGCGGATGGATCCACGCATGCGTGCCACGGTCGAATTTAGTCACACGCCAATCATAGTAAAATAAATCATGCAACAAGCCAGCACGAGCTGTAGCTTTTGCATCCAAGTGGAATTTTTTAGCAAGTAAATAGCTTTCATAGGAAACAGCAATACAATGTTCTAAGCGCGTTGAAAAATGGTGTTGCGTATAATTAGCCAACCGTTGGACTTCTGGCTTTTCTAGCAATTCACCTACATAGCTCATATATTCTTCATCATTACGCCATACGTCTTTTTTCATAGATGCTGCCTAACTCCTTTAACCAATATTTTACTAACCAACCCTACTTCTCACTCTTTATCTTACTATTTTATTTTGTAAAAGCAATCTTTAAGCTGTCGTTTTAAGTAATTTAAAGATAAATTTAAAAATTCAGGATCTATTTGTCCAGTAAACGAACATATGTGCTACAATACATAAAAAGAACATGCATTCGCAAAAGAGGTATTAGCTATGGATAAACAAGAATTCGAGACTTATTTAAATGAGCACTGCTCGGCTTTAACTAAATTTCAAGAACGAGCTTTAGACTACCAAGCCAATAAAAATCAAAATCGCGCTAGATCGGCTCGCTGGAATGATGCCAAAGTCCAACGAGCCGCCGATGCAATGTACGATACTTTTCTTACTGGGATCTACACCAAATTACGCAGTGCGATTGAAGACAAATATGATTGCCAAGCTTGGCTCGATTATATCGAAAAATACGGACTCTTAGAACAGTTGGAAGAAAGTGTCCTTGAGATCGAATTTGAGTAAAAAGATAGCAGATGCCTCAAACATCTGCTATCTTTTTACTCAAAAGTACTGAGGAGATCGTTCCATGACCACACCAGAAAGCCAAGCAAAAATCGAGCAATTTACAGAACTGATGCAGCTTCAAAGGGAGACTGGCATAGAATTTTGTGGACGTGAATATTTCTTCGAACCTATTTTCAGCGACGACCCATTTAAAGCTATCGGTTGGAGGTTTTCTACACTTTGTTTTAGGAAATAATCACTATATCTAACTATTGTTGTGAATGCACATCAATAGTTACTTAAAGTCAATTGAAATTTTTTCCATTGAACTAACACTTACTATAGTCTTTCCTCTAAAGCACCGTATTTCTTGATACCATGTTCTCTTTGATCTTAGTACGCATCATAATCTTATCTTCTTCTCTACACCCTTGAAATACTAATTCATCGACATCATTGAAATAATAGCACCCATCAGGATTATTCATTCTCTCCTGTTCATCAAGCATTATATAATGTTCCATTCCGACTTTATGCCTAAATTCAGCAAGTTGTTCACCTGCTCCATATAAAAGTGGACCAGTAGCACCCCATATTTCTTTCAACACGTAATAATCTATCTTATATTGATACTCTAAGTAATTATGCCTTCCCATCCTATCTTGCCCCTGTTCATTACATTCAATTCTACAGCATATTTATTTTCTTTCACTATATCATATCCTGATAGAACAGCAACTATAACCTTGAATAATTTTAAACTACTCCAGATACTCTGCATGCGCTACGTTATCTTCGTAGCAACAAATATAATCTCCCTTATCACGTCCCTTTTCGGGGACAATCGTTAAATACGCACCATTGTCATCATTATCATAACTAGTAGTATAATCTACAATTTTCCCAATAATAACTCTACCATTTTTTAAAATAACTTTGCCCCTAGCAACTCTTTCAAAATTACTCAAAATCATCCAAATCACCCTTCCATGGAACTAAATGAACACCTGTACTGCTTAGTGTATTTTTACACCAGTAAGCCTTCGTCCTTTGTTATCTATAGCAACAACTCACCTACATATACCCTTTCACGAGGGTCATACTCGGAGTTTTCATTTTTTTCAAACTCTCCTTTTCCTTTAAACTCATTATACAATAATTCGATATCAATGTTGCTGTTAAAAAGCGTTCTACTTTTTCCGTCTTGTGGCGTATGTGGTATATCCTTGTTTTGATGTCTTTTTTGAGCATGCTTATTGATTTCATCTTTCCAAATGCCTTTTGCAAAATTTTCTTGAATATTAGGTGGCTCAAGCTGCGGTTTGTAGCCTGCTTGTTTATCCCTGACTAGTAATATGCCAATTTCTCGGATGGTTAAGTACACTATTTTCTGGTGAAATAACGTCCATGAACTCCATTCCTTTGACGTAACCATACTCGGACAGCATTTTCATCGTTTCGTATAATTGGCGATTCGAAACATCTAACATGCTAGCGTTCAGACTGTCGATGTTAATATCTAAATCGTTCTTATAACAATTCATTTAGGTATTTCAAGATTTTACACGTTACTCGAGCATAGGAATTTGATTTCACGTCTATCACTCCAACATATTAAAAAAGCACTCAATCACGAGTGCATAAGATTTAAGATAATTGTACAATATTCAAGCGGCGATACGCTACCATAATCAATTCTTTAACATTATAGCCGTCAACTTCAAAGTCATCCAGTTCTGGCGCTTTTAAAAACGCTTCAGGATCAGCAACTTGAACAGAACAAATTTCACCACCAGAAAATTCTGTCCACTCTGCAAAAAGAACAGACTGAATCCCCTTAGGCAGTTCTATTCCCCCGCGGTATGTGGGGCCAATCCTGTTAGGGAAGTCAATGTCAATTTCAGGAATAGTTTCATCTAATTCGTATTCAGTCAAACTGAACTTAAAGTTCTCAAAGTCCATTAATACAACTTTCCTCCATTTTTATAATTTTCTATACTTTAAACTCGCTTGCAAGAGTAGTTATTGGTTATACAGTTTCCTCTATTCCAATCTAACGTAAACATTCCCGATGGAACAGTCACCCTCGAATAAATTTAGACTACTCTAGATATTCTGCATGTGACACTTCATCTTCATAGCAACAAATATAGCCACCTTTTAACGGACCAGCTTCGGGGACAATTGTCAAGTATGCACCATCATCATTGTTATCATAACTAGTAGTATAATCTACAATTTTTCCGATAAATACTTTACCATTTTTTAAAACGACTTTTCCCCTAGCGGTCCTTTCAAAATTACTTAAAATCATTTGAATCGAATCACCTTTCCATGGAACTAAATGAACACCTATACTGCTATAGTATATTTTAGCTGTTGTCACTCGTTATCTATAGTAACAACTCTACCTACATAATATCCTCTTGCGAAGTCCGTGTTCAAGAATTGTATTTTATTCAAATTTTCCTTCGTAGGAATTTGATTTCACATTTATCACTCCAGTATATTAAAAAAGCACTTAACCATGAGTACTTAAAAATTAAGTCAATTGTTCAATGTTTAATCGACGATACGCCACCATGATCAAATTCTTGACGTTGTAGTTATTGACTTCAATATTATCTAAAAATGGATCATTTAAAAAATCAGCTGGGTCTACAATCTCGATATAACTAATTTTCACCGATTGCCGGTATTGTTTCATCCATAAAGTATGAAGTTAATTTAAAACTAATATTTTCAAAATTCATCAATATAGACGCTTCCCTTCTTTTTGTTTATTTAAGTATCTTGGATCTGGTTCGTATGCTGTAACTATATTACCATTTCTTGTAACTACAATAAAAGAATCTTCACCCCAAGAAGAGACCTACGTGGCACAGCGCCCCTTTCTGAAAAATCCCCTAACCCGTTACTACAATGAGTTTTAAAAAAACTATAAAAGAACGTACATTCAAGAAAAGGGAGAAAAATTATCGTCAGTGTCACAGAAACGCTAGAATATAAAAATATAGCCATTTCAAATCAATACAAATCGGATCAAACTAAAACCGCTGCCGGAATGCGCAACCTAGTATCATCGCATATTTTTAGGCATACGCATATTTCCAAACTCGCAGAGCTAGGTGTGCCACTATATGTGATCTAGAATCGTGTTGGTCATGAATCAAGCAAAATAACACAGACGATTTATCTTCATGTCACAGAACAGGCTAAGAAACAATTGAATTCAAAATTGGACGAGCTTTAAAAAAGTTTTCTCCCATTTGTCCCCCCAAAGGGTATTTTTTTAGATCAAATTAGCCTCATCTAATTTTTTGCAAATAAAAAAACCCTTGAAAACTCAAGGGTTTCGACGTTTTTATTAACGGCGGCGTTCTGGGATACGAGCAGCCTTACCTTGTAATGCACGTAAGTAGTACAACTTAGCACGGCGTACACGACCGTAACGTACAACTTCGATCTTGTCAACACGTGGTGTGTGCAATGGGAATGTACGTTCAACACCTACACCATTACTGATTTTACGAACTGTGTAAGTTTCTGAGATACCTTCGCCACGACGTTTGATAACAACGCCTTCGAAGATTTGGATACGTTCACGCTTACCTTCAACGATACGAGCGTGAACACGCACTGTATCACCAGCGCGGAATTCTGGAATATCATTACGTAATTGAGATTCCGTAATCTTTTGGATCAATGGGTTTACTGACATTATATATGTTCTCCTTTTCCTCGACATTCATGTCCAGATACAGCGGAATATCGTTAATCGTCGGCAAATAGCCAATAAATATCTTAACATACTCAAAATTGAATGTAAACATCAATTTTAAAAATTTGGTTTAGCTAATGGTGGTGCTGGCACTGGATGAGTCCCGATAAACTTTTCCATCCAAACCATATCATACCAAGTATCAAATTTGTAGCCACAGCTATGGAAACGGCCGACCAGCCGATACCCTAAATGCTCATGAAAATGCATGCTGGCATAATCAACATGCTCTTGCTCCTCAGTCGCAGGAACACTGATACATGCGTTGATATTTTGGATCCCTTGTCGTTTAAGAGCTTTTTCTAACGCCTGATAGAGCTTTTTGCCAATGCCACCACCTCGACTAGCATGGTCCAAGTAGACTGTGACTTCAACGGCCCATTTGTACGCTTCTCGGTGATTGAAAGAAGCTGCATAAGCAAATCCAACTACGATATCATCTTTTACCGCTACTAAATAAGGATACATCGCCGTAGTCTTTTCGATCCGTTCAGTAAATTCGGTTAAAGTTGGAACTTTATATTCAAACGTGATTGCTGTCTTTTCAACATAATAAGCATAGATCTGGCGCAAAGCCTCAGCATCAGCTTTTTGGACCGGTCTGATCACGACTTCACTCATCGTCATTTACCTCAAGTGTTTTAAACTCCCGTAGCCATTTTTCCTCTTGAGCAGAAAGCTCGTAATTTTCTAGAAGGTCAGGCCGGCGCTCATAAGTCCGGCGTAAAGCTTCCTTATTGCGCCATTCAGCGATCTTTTGGTGGTTACCACTTGTTAGTACTTCAGGCACTTTCATTCCTCTAAAATCGGCTGGACGGGTGTATTGTGGATATTCAAGTAAGCCCATCGAAAATGAATCACCTAAAGCCGACTCACGGTTACCCAAAACATCAGGCAATAAACGTACCGTCGCATCGATCACGACCATCGCACCTAATTCACCACCAGTCAAGACAAAATCCCCTAATGAGATCTCATCTGTCACGCGTTCTCTGATCCGTTCATCATAGCCTTCATAATGGCCACAAATAAAGGTCAAATGTTTTTCTTGCGATAATTCTTCGGCAACTTTTTGATCAAATTTACGTCCAGCTGGATCTAATAAGATGACTTTGCCTAAGCCATCATTTTTAGCAGCGATCGCATCTAAAGCATCATAGATTGGTTGAGCTTGTAACAACATGCCAGCGCCACCTCCATAAGGTGTATCATCAACATGACGTTGCTTATTAGTCGTATAGTCACGAAAATCGGTCACTTCGACATCAAGGAGTTGCTTTTCGATCGCTTTGCCCACGATCGATTGCGTCAATGGTCCCTTGAACATTTCGGGAAATAAACTTAAAATATCTATCTTCATCTAGTCATCCAATCCCTCTAAGAGTTCAACATGTACTTTACCAGCAGCTAGATCGACATCTTTGATCACCTCATCGATCACTGGCAATAAGAGATCATTTTTTTGTTTACGTTTGACGACCCAGACATCATTAGCACCAGGCGATAAGATCTCCTTGATCTCCCCAAGTGAGTTGCCATTTTCATCTACAACATCTAAACCGATGATCTGATGATAGTAATATGAACCATCTTCAAGTTCTTCTTGTTGATCAGCCGAAACCTTTAGATCATCACCCTTGAATTTTTCAACTAAATTGATGTTATCATAGCCTTCAAACGCTAACATGATAAATTGCTTATGGCGGCGACTCTTTTGGATCGTCAATTCCGTTCCCGTGCTTGCATTTTGCTTAAAAGCATATAATTTATTACCTGGCTTAAAACGCTCTTCTGGAAAATCAGTCGTTGCGATCACCTTGACTTCCCCACAGATCCCGTGAGTATTAACGATTTTTCCAACTTGATAAAATTCCATTTAAAACCCTCCTCGTATTTGCTATTAAAAAAACCTCTGAAGAAACTAGGTTTCAGACAGAGGTTTGATTAATCATCTACAATATTTAAACGAACACGCAAAGGTCCGTCAATACGAATGCTATAAACGATAGTCCGGATCGCTTGAGCTACCCGACCATGTTTTCCAATCACACGCCCGACATCTTCAGGCGCTACAGATAAGTTAAAATTCAGAAAATGTACATCCTGGGCAGTTGTAATCGCAATCGCCTCAGGTTCAGACACCAATGGTTTGACAATCGATAAGATCAATTGTTTCACATCTGCTTCTGTCATTTACCTAACCTTATTTCTTGGAGTACTTAGCTTCGTGGAATTTCTTCATAACGCCTTCTTTTGAAAGGATGTTACGAACTGTATCTGATGGTTGAGCACCGTTATTCAACCAGCCCATGATAGCTTCTTCTTTAAGTGTAACTTGTTCTGGTTGTGTCAATGGGTTGTATGTACCCACTGTTTCGATGAAACGGCCATCACGTGGAGAACGTGAATCTGCTACAACGATACGATAGAATGGGCGCTTCTTAGAACCCATACGCTTTAAACGAATTTTTACTGACATGCATTACACCTCCTAATATCTTATCAACGATAAATAATATACCAGTAATTTGGTCTGCTGTAAAGGGAAAATTCTTGACAGTTATAAAAAATTTTTCTAATTTAATGAAAAACCTTGATTTACCGCCTATTTGCGCCGCTTACGCAAACGTTGTAATTTACGTTTTTTATTTTTACGTACCATGCGATTCATGGACATCTTAGCTAATTTACCACTGATACCATCACCTAAGAGACCTTCCATCCCACTGAAATTCCCCTTAGACATCTTTTGCATCATATCACGCATTTGTTTAAATTGCTTGATCATTCGGTTCACTTCTTGGATCGGACGTCCTGAACCAGCTGCGATCCGGCGTCTGCGACTTGGATTCAAAAGATCTGGATCTTCCCGTTCTTGTGGTGTCATTGAGTAAACGACCGCCTTGGTATGCTCCATATCTTTAGGATCGACCTTAATATTTTTTAGGGCTGGATTATTGGCCATCCCTGGGATCATCTTCATGATATCTTCGATCGGTCCCATATTTTGAACTTGTTCTAATTGATCTAAAAAGTCATTGAAATCAAAGCTGTTTTCCCGCATTTTATCGGCGAGTTCTTCGGCTTTTTTCTCATCAAAGTCCTTTTGAGCTTTTTCGATCAATGTGAGCATATCACCCATCCCTAAGATACGTGATGCCATTCGATCAGGGTAAAAGACGTCTAAGGCCGTCATTTTTTCACCTTGCCCGATAAATTTGATCGGTTTACCTGTCACCGCACGGATCGAAAGCGCAGCCCCACCACGAGTATCGCCATCTAATTTCGTTAAGACGACCCCCGTTACATCCAATTGATCGTTAAAACCTTGGGCGACTTCCACGGCATTTTGCCCGGTCATCGCATCAACTGTCAGCAAGATCTCATTTGGTTGGGCCAATTCTTTGATATTGACTAACTCATCCATCAATCGTTCATCGATCTGTAAACGACCAGCCGTATCGATGATCACATAGTCATTTTTCTTTTCCTTGGCTAGTTCCATCCCTTGCTTAACGATCTGAACGGGATCGACATCGGTTCCCATTTCAAAGACTGGGACATCTAATTCACGCCCAATCGTCTTCAATTGGTCGACCGCAGCCGGGCGATAAACGTCAGCCGCGATCATCAATGGACGTGCATTTTGTTCGTCTTTTAGGCGCTTAGCCAATTTCCCTGCTGTTGTTGTTTTACCGGCACCTTGTAGCCCGACCATCATAATGACTGTCGGGATCTTAGGTGACTTATTCAATGGTGTGGCTTCTTCCCCCATCACCTTGACTAATTCTTCATTAACGATCTTGACGATCTGTTGTGCTGGCGTCAAGCTTTCTAGCACCTCAGCACCTACAGCTCGAGTACGCACGGTCTTCACAAAGTCTTTGACTACTTTAAAGTTAACGTCAGATTCCAACAAGGCTAAACGGATCTCGCGCATTACCTCTTTGACGTCGGATTCGCTGACCTTACCCTTACGCCGTAATTTTCCGATCGCATTTTGGAGACGTTCTGTTAATCCTTCAAATGCCATTTAGTGCACCAACTTTCATTTTTCTTCTAAAATTTCTAATTTTTCGACCAATGCTAATAATTTCTCATCGGTCGGATATTTTTCAGTCACATAAGCTAAAAGTTCATCCGTTTTTTCGCTTTGTTGTAAAAAATCACGATACAGATGCAGTTTCTGCTCATATTCTTCTAAAATTTTTTCGGTCCGCTTGATGTTATCATAGACTGCTTGCCGTGAAACTTCATAGTTTTCGGCGATCTCACCTAACGAAAAATCGTCCCGGTAATATAAAGCAATGTAATTCATCTGCTTTTTAGTCAGCAAAGGCTCATAGAATTCAAACAAAGCATTTATCCGATTGGTTTTTTCAATTGCCATTTTCTTACCTTAATCTTTCTTAGGTGTAACTAGGCCTTTGAATAAGCCATAGACAAATTCTTCAGGTGAAAAGTCGCGGAGATCGTCCATTTTTTCGCCTAGACCAACTAATTTCACTGGTAAATGAAGTTCATTTCTGATCGCTAACACGATCCCCCCACGTGCAGTCCCATCTAACTTAGTCAAGACGATCCCGGTAACGTCGGTAACTTCTTTAAATTGTTTAGCTTGCGTCAAGGCATTTTGACCTGTTGTAGCATCTAAAGCCAATAATACTTCTTGCGGTGCTTCGGGCAATTCACGCGTAATGACACGCTTGATCTTATCCAACTCGTTCATCAAGTTGACTTTATTTTGCAAACGTCCAGCTGTATCGACCAATAAGATATCATAGTTTTCTTTTTTAGCCTTGATCACAGCATCGTAAACAACAGCTGCTGGATCGCTTTTTTCTGGCTTAGTAACTACATCGACTCCAACACGTCGGCCCCATTCAGCTAGCTGCTCGATCGCACCTGCTCGGAAAGTATCACCCGCGGCTAACAACACTTTTTTACCAGCTTGTTGGTAACGGTGAGCTAATTTACCGATCGTTGTCGTTTTACCTACACCATTGACCCCAACAAATAAGAACACGGTCGGTTCATCTGGGTCCTTAGCAAAATGTAAACTATTGTCTTCATCAACGCCTTCACTTTCATAGATGTCGACTAAACGCTCGATGATCGCATCAGAGACATCGGAGCGACTTTTAGCATTACGCAATTTTACTTCATCTTGCAATTCATCACTGATCTTCATCGCCGTCTCAAAGCCAACGTCAGCTTCGATCAAAGTTTCTTCGAGTTCTTCAAAGAAATCCTCATCTACTCGTCTAAAATTAGCCAATAAAGCATTTAATTTAGCACCAAATCCCTTACGCGACTTAGCCAAACCTTTGTCATAACGCACGGTTTCAGAAGGTGTCGTCTCTGTTTCAGGTTCCTTAGGTGCCACTTTAGTTTCTTCTAACTCAGCACTTTGTTGTTCTAATAGCTCTTCTTCGACTTCTTCTTCATTTTCTGATGTTACTTCAATTTCTTTTGTGACTTCTACTTCTTCTGGTGTTTCGACCACTTCTTCAGTCACTTCAGTTTCCTTATCGACTGGTTCAGTCGCTTTTGCTTCATCAGTTTTTGCTTCTGTTACTTCAGACTGATCTTCTTCTGGTGTAACAGTTGTCGTTTCATCAGTCGCAGTTTCCTCAGGTTCTGAGCTTTCTTCTTCTGAGGTCGAAACAATTTCGTCTTCTTTTTTTGGCTCTTCTTCAGGTTCACCCGAAAAGGCTCGTCTTAATCGATCAAAAAGGCCCATGCCCATCCCTCATTTCTTATTTTATCAAATTCATTTGTATTTTCCAAAACACTATGCTAATTCATCCAACGATACCGAGACCATCTTTGAGACCCCAGATTCTTGCATCGTGACCCCATATAAGACATCGGCGTTCATCATCGTCCCTTTACGGTGGGTGATCACGATAAATTGCGTCTGGGCATTGAACCGTTGGAGATAGCGTGAATAACGGATAACATTAGCATCATCCAAAGCAGCTTCAGCCTCATCCAAAACTACAAAAGGTACTGGGCGGACCTTTAAGATCGCAAACAATAATACGATCGCAGTCAAAGCCCGTTCCCCACCTGAAAGTAGATTTAAATGCTGGAATTTCTTACCTGGTGGCTGAGCCATGATCTCGACACCAGTGGTCAAGAGATCGGCTGGATCAGTCAAACTAAGTAGCGCCTTTCCTCCTTCAAAGACCTGCGGAAAGATCTCAGAAAAGGCAGCTGCAACTTCATCAAAAGCTTGTTTAAAACGACTTTTGGCTTCAGTATCCATTTCATCCATACTTTGGACTAATTGCGCTTTTGCCTCTAACAGATCGGCTTGTTGTTGCGTCAAGAATTCATAACGCGTATTGATCCGTTCAAATTCACTGATCGCCCCTAAATTGACTTCACCTAGCTCTTCGATCCCTAATTTCAAAAGATGGACTTTATTTTTGACAAATTCTAGATCTGTTGCTTGGTTTTCTTGTTTAGCCATTTCATAACTCAAGCCATAGTTTTGAGCTAATTCATCTAGATCACGTGCTAGATCTGCTTTGCAACTCCCCAGTTGTGCCTTGATCTCGCTCTTTTCATCCAGGCTAGCCTGACGCAATTCATTTGCCCGTTTCAATTCTTGTTGGGCATTTTTAAGGCGTACCGCTAGATCTTGACGTTTTTGTTTTTGATCTGCGATCGCTTGCTCAAGCTCTTCATAACGCTGTTCGACATCTTGGCGTTTAGCTTCGATATCGGTGTCGCGCACCTGATTTTGTTTTTGATTTTCTTTGATCTCAGTGATCTTAGCTTGTGCTTTAGTGATCCGGGCATGTGTTTGGTCTAATTGCACTTGGCTTTCTTTGACTTGAACTTGTAGCAACTGCGCTCTTTCTTTGGCGATCGCTTCTTTTTGCTTGAGTTCATTTAAAGTCTCTTGCTGTTTTGCTTGTGTCGCACTGGTATCTTTTTGTAAAGCGACTCGCAATTTTATCTCATTTTGCTTGGCTTCAATATCTTTTGCCAACGTTGCCTGTTTCTCGACCAAAGCTTGACGTTTACTTTCATACTGACTTTGATCAGCCTCACTCATGCTAGCTATTACTTCTAACTGTTCAACTTGCTTAGCTTGATGTTCGACTTCAAGCTCACAGCGTTCCAAAGCCTTGAGTGCTTGTTGTTGTTCTTCTAATGCCTGTTGTTCACTTGGCTTCATTTCTTCTAGTTCTTGGACTAGTTGTTCAACTTTTTCTTTAGTCTGGCCACCTTCAAATTCGATCTGCGATAGTTTTTGTTCCATCACAGTAATATCAGCTGCCAGTTTTTCAACTTGTTGCTGTTGTTCTAACAGACCAGTTCGTTGCTTTCTATCTTGTCCCCCAGTCATCGAGCCGCCAGCATTGATAACTTCACCCGCTAAAGTTACGATCTTGACACTATAATTGAGCTTTACAGCAAGCTTAGTAGCTGCATCTAGGTCTTGGGCGATCACGATCGCTCCTAATAAATGTTCGACAACAGGTTTATCCAAAGGATCGTACTGGACCAGATCTTTGGCCAGCCCGACAACACCTGCTTGTTGCTTGACCGTCTGTAAATGACCTTGGGCTAAAAAGCGTGGTTTGACAGTCGTACGGGGCAAGAATGTCGCCCGCCCAGCTTTTTGCTTCGTCAGATAATTGATCGCCGCTTTTGCACTTTTATCATCGGTCACGATCACATTTTGTAATTGTGCACCTAATGCCACATCGATTGCTTTAGCTACTTTAGCTGGGACCTTAAGCCGTTGAGCTACCGAACCTACTACACCAGTCAGATCTGCTTGTAAGATCGCTTTGACCCCGTGATAATAGCCGGCATAATTAGCTGCAATATTTTGCAGTGATTCATGCTGCGCACGCGCCTTTTGCAAGATCTCACTTGCCTTGAGCCAGCGTCTTTGTTGGTCTTCGCGCAAACGCTGAGCGGTCGTTTGTTGCGTTTGAAGTTCGTTCACTGTTGCTTGAAGTTTAGCATGAGCCGCTTTAGCTTCAGCCGCTTGTTTACTTGCCTTTGCCTGTTTTTCTTTGAGCGTGGCCAACTGTTCTTTAGCACTTGTGATCCGCTTTTTGTCAGCTTGCTTTTGATCTGAATTGCGTTTGTTTTCCTGTTCTAAGTAGGCTAATTCATTTTTAGCCGAAACTTGTGCCTGCATCAGATCGATCAGGTCTTGCCGTAGCTTTTCGATCTGATCAGCCAAAGTCTCAGGATCATCGACTAATGCCGCCTGGATATCCTGGATCTGCTTAGTATACTTATCTTGTAAGGAAGCTGCTTTGGCTTGCTGTGTTGTCAGATCATCAACTTGTGCTTGTAATTGCGCAACCAAACTTTCATCGCGCTTGATATTTTCATTGAACTCAGCGAGGCGTTCTTTAAAGAGATCATCATCATGCTTTGAGATATCTTGACGTCCGATCAGCTTCTCACGTTGTCCCGTCAAAAGGTTGAATTCTCTTTGATCTTCATCTAATTTTGCTTCTAATTTTGCTTGCTTATCGGCTAATTGTTGCGATTTTTGCTCTTGGAGCTCAGCGTGCTTCGTGTGAGTCGCTAGCAATTTTTCGATCTCAGAAAGTTTTGTTTCGATCTGTGCTTTAGTTTTGGCACGTTGCTCGATCTCTAAGACTAGCCGACTTTTTTCATAATGATCAAACTCTTCTTTTTGATCCACATAGTCCTTAGCAATACTTGCTTGTTCTTTTAGTGGTTCTCTTTGTTGCCGTAATTCAGTAATAATATCTGCTACCCGATCTAGGTGATCTGTAGTTTCAGCTAGCTCTTGTTGCGCTTTTTGCTTTTCTTTTTTGTACTTGACCACACCGGCGACTTCTTCGATCAATACACGCCGATCTTGGGGTTTACTGTTAAAGATCGCTTCAACTTTCCCCTGTGAGATGATCGAAAATGATTCCCGACCCAAGCCAGTATCCATGAACAATTCTACAATGTCACGCAAACGGACTTTAGCATTATTGATCAAAAAATCACTGTCGCCATTTCGGTAGATCTTACGCGAGATCACAACTTGATCGGCATTTAGATCTAAAAAATGGTCTGAGTTATCAAATTCTAATTCAACTTCGGCATGATTTAGCGGAGCCCTTGTTTGAGAACCAGCAAAAATAACATCTGGCATTTTTCCCCCGCGTAAGCTCTTAGCGGATTGCTCCCCTAAAGCCCAACGTAAAGCTTCGATGATGTTACTTTTACCACTCCCATTGGGCCCAACGATCCCAGTCATACCACCTTGAAATTCGATCTTGGTCTTGTCAGCAAAGGATTTAAATCCGTTTAGAGTCAACGACTTTAACTTCATGCTGAATTTCTTCCCTTCAAATAAACTAATTTTTTTGGAGTGCTTTTAATGCTTGGAAAGCCGCTTGTTGTTCGGCAGCTTTCTTTGACATTCCTTTTCCTTCACCGATCTTTTGTCCATCAGCATAAACCGCCATGGTGTATTCTTTTTCATTATCCGGACCATTTTCAGCAACTTTTACATAAGTGATCTTGCAATCCCCATGTTGTTGCAATAATTCTTGAAGTTCAGTTTTATGATCTAAATAGTGATCAAACCAGCCCAGATCAAGCTTAGGAAAGACGACCCGACTGATAAAGCTGACTACGACGCCTTTACCTTGATCAAGGTATAATGCCCCGATAAAAGCTTCAAAAATATCGCAAAGTAACGACGCCCGATTACGTGCATTGGCTTTTTCTTCACCTTTGCCTAAGCGGATATATTCATCAAAATGGCATTCCTTAGCAAATTTGCTGAAACTGTCTTCACAGACCATCGCCGCACGCAAGCGTGAGAGTTTTCCTTCTGGTAAAGTAGGATAGCGTTTAAATAGGTATTCTGAGACGCAAAGTTGCATCACAGCGTCGCCTAGAAATTCGATCCGTTCATAATATTTTAGTTTTTCACGTGGATGTTCGTTTACATAAGAAGCATGGGTAAAAGCTTCGTCAAGTAAAGCTGTATTTTTAAAATCAATGCCAAAATCATCCTTTAGCATTTGTGTTAGTCCAATTATCAAAATGATTCTCCTCACTTTATTAATGCATTATCCATTATAGCAAAAAAGACCAGCTTTGTTACAGCTGGTCTAAGATAATTCTATCCTTGATGTGAAGCGATATAATCTACAGCATCTTTAACTGTCACGATTTGTTCGGCATCTTCGTCAGAAATTTCAGCACCAAAAGTATCTTCTAATTCCAAAACAAATTCTACCAGATCGATCGAATCGGCATCAAGATCAGTCTTAAAGTTTGTTTGTTCTGTCACCTTATCAGTGGAGACATCGAAGTGATCCTCAATAATTGTTGTGATCTTTGTAAGAATTTCGTTTTCTGTCATGGATATCAACCTCACCTATCCTAGTTTTTCGCAAACAAGTATATCATATTACTCAGCGTCTTTGCTATCTAAAGCTTCTTTCGCTTGTTGGGCTTGCCAGTATTTTGTAAAATTAGGCACCATTTCTTCATTGATCATGGTCCTGATCTGTTTTAATGTGTAATACACCGTCAGATCATCACTTGACCCGTGCGCTTTAACGACCGGTGCTTTGACCCCAAGTAAGACCGCACCACCATATTGAGCTTGGTCCATGCGACCCTTAATGCTCTTTAGATCGTCTTTTAGTAATAGTGCACCTAATTTGCCTTTAGCACCAGCATTGGCGATCGTGTCTTTCAACAAACTCATTACAGCTAGAGCCGTCCCTTCGATCGCTTTTAAGACTGCATTCCCTGTAAAGCCATCCGCAACGACTACATCACAGACACCTTTCATCAGATCTTTAGACTCAACATTTCCGATAAAATTCAAATTTTCATCAGCTGCTAAAAGTTGGTAAGCTTCTTGTGTCACTTTACTTCCCTTATGCGGTTCAGTCCCATTGTTCAATAGTCCGATCCGTGGTTCTTTGATCCCGCGAACGTTGCTAGCGTAATACGTACCTAAAAGGGCATATTGATAAAGGTGCTCTGGTTTACTATCGGCATTAGCCCCACTATCAAGTAAGTTGAATGCTCCATCCTGTCCTGAAACAACAGGTAAAGTCGATAGTAAGCCCGGACGCGTGATCCCCTTGATCCGTCCGACCAGTAAAAGTCCCGCTGTCAAAAGAGCCCCTGTGTTCCCACAAGAAAACAGCGCATCGGCTTCTTTAGCCTTGACTGCATTAGCTGCCACGACCAAAGACGAATCTTTCTTACGCCGGATCGCCCGGACCGGTTCATCATTCATCCCGATCACTTCAGTTGTGTTAACGATCGTGATCCGCGTTTGATCAGTTATATATTTCTCGATCGCGGTCTTATCACCATACAAAACAAGTTCTAGGTCGCTGAACTCATCACGTGCTTTGAGCGCACCCTTAACAACACTTTCGGGTGCATTGTCGCCCCCCATTGCATCGATCGCAATTTTCATTTCATACATCCTCTCTTTAGTCAAAACTGGTAAAATAAGTAAGCTCTTGATTCAAATAGCGCATCAAGCCAGTATTTTCCTGACGATAACAGAATTTTTCGTCGGCTAAAAGTTTAGCCACTTCTAATTGTGCTACTTGTAAAATATTGAAATCACTCACTGGATCACCGATCTTAAAATCCGGTAGCCCCGATTGTTTCTTACCTAAAACATCCCCTGGGCCGCGTAATTCTAGATCTTTTTGGGCGATCACAAAGCCATCTGTCGTTTCGACCATTGTTTTCATTCTTTCGATCCCATACTCACTCTTAGGATCAGCTACTAACAAACAATATGATTGTTTATTGCCCCGTCCGACACGACCACGCAATTGATGCAACTGCGCTAAACCAAAGCAGTCAGCATCTAAGATCACCATGACTGTTGCATTAGGAACATCGACCCCAACTTCGATCACTGTAGTCGAGACTAAAACGTCTAGCTCACCTGCTTTAAAGCGATCCATTACTTCATCTTTTTGTTCGGACGTCAGCTGACCATGTAACAATCCTAACTCATAGCGTCCTGCATAGTGAGCCTTTAACTTTTCATAGATCTCTGTAGCATTTTGAAGATCTAGCATTTCTGACTCAGCGATCAATGGTGAGATCACATAAGCTTGTGAACCATTTTGCAACTGTTGTTCCATAAAGTCAAGTGCTTGCGTAAATTGCTTTTGGCGTAACCAGTTTGTTTTAATGGTTTGCCGGCCCTTAGGTAGTTCATCAATTATCGAAACATCCATCTCACCATAAGTCGTGATCGCTAATGTCCGTGGGATCGGAGTCGCGGTCATCGCTAAGGCATCAGGAGAATCTCCCTTTTGGCGTAGAGCTTGACGCTGACCAACACCAAAGCGATGCTGTTCATCAGTAACGACTAAGCCTAGCTTTTTAAAATTGACATTGTCCTGGATCACTGCATGTGTCCCGACTAATAGGTTTATCTCCCCACTGGCTAAATTATCCAGTAAAGTCTGCTTAGCCTTTTGATTGCGAGTCACACTACTGGTCAATAAGGCTACGTTGACCTCTGGTATACCTTCAAACAATTGGGCTAACTTTTGGGCATGTTGTTGCGCTAAGATCTCAGTCGGTGCCATCAAGACCGTTTGATACCCCGCTGTAACAGCAGCATACATGGCTAAAGCCGCCACGACCGTTTTTCCTGAACCCACATCCCCCTGTAAGAGACGATTCATGTGTTCCGGCCGGTGTAGATCCCGACAGATCTCGTTAACGACCCGTTTTTGGGCCGCTGTCAGTTCAAACGGTAACTGTTTGATGAATTGACGCAATTTATCATTGTCGTATTTGATAACGATCCCGTTTTCCTTACGGTGTTTTTGCTTAAGCAGTTGGATCCGCAATTGGAATTTAAAAAACTCTTCAAAGATCGCTGAACGCCGGGCTGCTTTTCCTTGAGCCAAAGTCACTGGAAAATGCATATCATGGATCATCTGCGCACGTGTCTCTAAGCGAAATTTTTGGCGCAAACTATCGGGGACGATATCAAATATCAGATCATGGTAGTCAGTATAGGCTAGTGAAACAAGATCTTTGATCGTTTTAGCCGTGATCTCCTTTGAAGCCCGGTAAACACCAGCTAGATCTTCATCTTTAGCCTGATACATCACTTTCATCCCAGTCAAACTCTGGCGGCGTTGATCATATTTACCATAGATCGCGACCTCTTGCCCCGTACTCAATTGTTTAGCTAAATAACCTTGATTAAAAAAGGTCACTTTAACTAGATCATTTTCGACCAATAAGCCAAAATTCAACCGCATTTTAGCCCGGCCAAAATTAGAAACGACTGGTGGTGCAGCGATGACACCCTTTAAGACGACTTTTTCGCCATCAGCTACGTCGCTTAGTTGTTTGACCGTCAGATCCTCATAGCGAAATGGGTAATAGGTCAACAGGTCTTCGATCGTATTTATCCCTAATTTGTTCAACGCCTGTAATTTTTTAGGACCCACGCCTTTCAACACTGCAGGTGAGTCCGTCAAGGCTCGTGCCATAAATAATCCCCCTCAAACAAATAAATTCTAACTTCTATGCTCGCTAGAAGTTAGAATTTATCGCGCATTATTCGACTGAGATCAAGTATGGATAAACTGGTTGGTCACCTTCATGGATCTCAATTTCGATCTCAGGATCTAATTCTTCAAGCTGAGCTGCAATTTCGTTTGCTTGTTCTTCTGAACCATCTTGACCATAGATGATCGTTACGATCTCACTATCTTCATCTAACATCACCTTAGCCATCTCGATCGCTGCTTGTTCACAAGTTGGTTGGGTGACTACGATCTTACCATCAACGATCCCCATATAATCATCTTTCTTGATCGGGCGACCCTCGATCGTTGTATCACGTACCGCGACCGTAACTTGCCCTGAAAGAACTGCATCCATTTCTTCAGTCATCGCTTCGGTATTTTCTTCGATCGAAGCTGCATCATTAAAGCCAAGCATTGCGCTCATACCTTGGGCGATCGTCTTACTCAAAACTACGGCAACTTGAGCATCAGCTACTTCAGCTGCTTGTTGAGCTGCTAAGAAGATATTCTTATTGTTTGGTAAGATGATCACTTTCTTAGCATTGGTCTGCTCGATCGCTTCAACGATATCTTTCGTACTTGGATTCATCGTTTGACCACCATTGATGATATGCGTTACGCCCAAGTTTTTGAAGATATTAGCGATCCCTTCACCTGAAGCGATCGCGATCACACCATATTCTTTTTGAACTTCTGGGGTAGCCGGAATATTAGGTGCTGGCATTTCATCATCTTTTTCCAAGATCGTTTCATGTTGCAAACGCATGTTATCGACTTTGACTTTGATCAAAGAACCAAATTCTTGACCATAGGATAATACCTTACCTGGATGCTCTGTGTGGACGTGAACTTTAACCACTTCATCGTCGGCAATAACGAGTAATGAATCCCCGATCTTAGATAGATGTTCCCGGAATTCATCGTAGTTAAATTCCTTGTCGACTAAGCGTCCTGCCCCTAAACGGACCATGATCTCAGTACAGTAACCAAATTCAATATCTTCAGTATGCAATTGACTTTGGGCACTCTTATGGTGTTCTGCATTGACCATTTCATCCATTTCGATCGGGCTTGGTGTATGAACTTCATCTTCTCGGCGTTCATTGCCAGCTAAAGCATCATAAAATCCTTGATAGACAAAAGTTAGTCCTTGACCACCAGAATCAACAACGCCAACTTCTTTTAAAACGGGTAAAAGATCTGGGGTCGTTTGTAACGCAGCCTCCGCAGCTTCATAAGTCGCTTTCATAACTTCAACGACATCAGCTGTTTGGGTAGCCGTTTTTTTAGCTGCTTCAGCTGCCTTCCGTGCTACCGTCAAGATCGTACCTTCTTGCGGTTTCATAACTGCTTTATAAGCTGTTTCGACCCCACCTTGAAGGGCTACAGCCAGATCAGCCGCACTCAAAGTTTCTTTTTGGGTAACACTTTTTGAAAAGCCACGGAAAACTTGGGATAAAATAACACCCGAGTTACCACGTGCCCCCATCAACAGACCTTTAGCTAAAGCATTAGCTAATTCCCCAACATTACTTGAAGTTGACTCGGCAACATATTTTTCACCGCTCGCAAAGGAAAGACTCATATTTGTCCCTGTATCCCCATCGGGCACCGGAAACACATTCAATGAATTGATAAATTCTGCATTATTAGTCAATCTTTTCGAACTGACCAGAATCATTTTACGAAATTCTGTTTCAGTAATATTCTCCACTTTCAAGTTACTAACTCCTCCTTGGTTATTTCGCGGTACTAATCGTTGATGACACGTACGCCTTGAACGATAACATTCACAGATTCAGCGGTAATGCCTAACATTGAATCTAAATTGTACTTAACTTTATCTTGTACATTGCGGCAAACTTCTGAGATCTTTGTACCATAACCGACAATAATATATACATCCACAGCGATGCCTTCATCTTCTTGACGAATCACAACACCTTTAGAGTAATTGTCACGCTTTAAAATTTCATTCAAATTGTCTCGAATCTGGTTTTTGCTGGCCATACCAACGATCCCGAAAATTTCAGTTGCGGCTCCACCAACAACAGTTGCGATCACTTCATTGCTGATATCGATATTTCCAAATTGATTTTGAATTTTAACAGCCATTTTATACAGCCTCCTTAACTAATAAGACAATTCCCTTTTCCCAAAAAATGGAAAAGAAATATCAAATCGATGTTCAGTTTTTCACTGCTCGATCAATACTTGTCCTTTCATTATACCATGTTTATCGCAATTGCCCAAAAACAGTTGTTCATTTTATCTTTTTTACCCTTTAAATACTAGCATTCTCCCCTATTAGGCCACTAATATTGGTTTAGATAAAAATTTAACTTTTGGAAAAGCCTATATTTTAGGCATTTATAGCTGTCAAGCAAAATTACTTTATAGAAAACTATTGCAATCGCGCGCTATCTATGATAATTTTATTTAGTGAATGAGCAAGACCCCTTGCTCCTTAATTCGAGATAAGGGAGGATATAATCATGGCTAAAGATTTTGTAACTGGTCGTAAGACAACTTTTGGTAAGAAGCGTTCCCATGCTTTGAACCAAACAAACCGTAGCTGGAAGCCAAACTTGCAAAAGGTACGCATCTTGGTTGACGGCAAGCCTAAGAAGGTATGGGTTTCAGCTCGTGCTTTGAAATCCGGTAAAGTTACACGCGTCTAATCGAGGCGTTTACAGGCCCCAACTTGAGGGCTTTTTATTTTACCTTAAAAACACATAAAAACTCCCCGTAGGTAGCACTAGGCTATTTACGGGGAGTTTTTATCTACTCAATGATATAAACTTCTTTCCAATTATTAGTAGCACCTGCCGAATTTTGGATCAAACCTTTAACAGTCACATTTATCAACTGCGGTACATTAGTTTGATAAAGCGGCGCCACACCTTGTTGTTCACTTAAGACTTTAGACGCTTGAACTAGATCATCCCAACGCTTCGCTTTATCACTCGCATCAGTCGTTTTGGAAGCTTCGATCAAGCGGTCGTATTCTGCATTTTCCCATTTACCAAAGTTATAAGAATTATCCTTTGTAAAGAGATCTAGGAAACTGATCGGATCAGCAAAATCGGCTGACCAACCACTTAACTGAACATCAAAGTCACCTTTTTCACCACGGGCGATCCGTGTTTTCAATGGCACACTTTGGACTGAAACTTTAACATCAGATAGATTTTCTTCCAGCTGACTTTGGATAAATCAGCCACTTTCTTTGAAATATCATCATCACTACTCATTAAAGTAAATGATAATTTATCTTGGCCCAATTCAGCCAAACCTTCCTTCAATAATTCCTTGGCTTTTTTCTTGTCATAGCTGACACCAGCTGTCGTTTTCGCTGCCTGAGCAAAGTCTTGGCCTTTGTACTCAGCTAGACCTTGAGAAACGATCCCTAGACTTGGTTGCGAACCACCGCCAACGATATTTTTAGCTAATTCTTGGCGATCGACAGCATAGGATAGTGCTTGCCGAATCTTTAAATTCTTAAAACTTTCCTTTGTCTGGTTAAAGTCTAGGTAGGTAGTCCGGGCTTGTTTTAAGGCACTATATGCTGGATCTTTTGCCAATTGCTTAGCCTGTTCATTGCTCAAAGTCGTGTAGTCGAGTTGCTTACTTTGATAGAGATTATACGATGTCGTTGTGCTCTTATTGACCTTAAAGTTGATCGTTTCGAGTTTGACTTTCTTTTTGTCCCAATAATTTGGATTTTTGTTAAGTTTCCAATTCAAGTTAGAACCTGTCCAACCTTCAACTACGAATGGTCCATTATAGACCATGGTTTTAGCCGAAGTTCCATACTCATCACCAAATTTTTCGACTGCTTTTTGATTTTGAGGTAAGAATGGTTCAAAGCCTAATAATAGTTGGAAATATGGGATCGGCTTCTCCAAAGTTACCACTAAGGTATGATCATCTTTAGCTGTGATCCCTAAAGTTTCAGGTTTAGCTTCACCTTTAACGATTGCATCAGCATTTTTGACTCCACTATAGAGATAAGCGTATGGTGAGGCCGTTTTTTGATCAACAGTTCGGCGCCAACCATAAACAAAATCATGCGCGGTCACCTTATCTCCATTAGACCATTTACCATCTTTTCTTAACTTAAAAGTATATGTCAAATTATCATCTGAGACTTCTGTTTGTGTCGCTAATCCTGGTTCGATCTTGCTGTTTTTTCCTAAGCGATATAGCCCTTCCATCGAGTTATTGATGATATCACCACTATAGGCATCCGAGACCTTCGATGGATCAAGCGTTGCCAGTTCAGCTAGATAACTCCAATTCAAGACTTGTTTTGAAGCTACCTGCCCTGTAGAATTTGCCTTTTGCTTGTTTGAACAAGCTGTCACTAATAAGCCTGTGGCTGCTAAAGCAAGTGCCCCAAGTCACCAATCGTTTAAATTTCATAATACTCCCCCTCATGCTATATATCATTTAACATTAATTAATGTTTCGTTAATTTTAATCTAAAACAAATCAAAAAGCAATATTTTTTTGCAAAAAAATATGATCGCCAAATAATTGACGACCATTATTTCTTTAACTATCTTTACTTTGAATAACACACAACACGCCACTATCAAAGCTAAAACTAGCACTTTCGCCAACAAATTCATTGCTGACATATGCAGTTGGCAGTGAAAGATCTTGCTCAAATAATTGATATTTTTCATCAGGGAGCGTTAGTTTAGTTACCGGTGTTAAGGAAATAAATGAGAGATAACTCATTTCTTCTAACTTAGTTAATGTATAACTTCCAGGTAAATAAAATCGAATTTCATTTTGACAGTCTTTGAAGCAAACTTTAGGCACAAATGTCGGAAAATCTAAACGTAAAATGCTAAATAAATTAGCCAAAAAATGATCACTTCGTCCCCCAGTGGCCCCGTAGACCACGATCTGTTCCGGATGATACCGGCGCTCGATCTCTAACAATGCTACTTCAGTATCGGTATAGTCTTTTTTTGCCGGTAAACTACAGATAGCTTGACTGGCTTCTGTGACTAACTTGACTTGTTCTGCAGTTGCAGAATCAAAATCGCCAACAGCTAATAAGGGCTTGATTTTTGCTTGACATAAGCGGACTGCTCCCATATCAGCTCCGACCCAGCGTTCATTTTTCTTAGCTTGCAAAAGCCCCGGTGGCAGATGATCCACTGGACCTCCGACTAATAAATTTACTTGCATCCTATCTAGCAGCTTCTTTTAACGTTGCGATCTGCATTGCTGGATCTTTTGCGTTAAAAACGTATGAACCAGCAACTGCAACTGTTGCTCCCGCTTGGGCAACTTCTTTGATCGTTTCAGCATTGATCCCACCATCAACTTCGATCTCAAAGTCAAGCCCATGTTCTTTTTTATAAGCTGCTAATTCAGCTACCTTAGCAACTGTTTCAGGGATAAAAGCTTGACCACCAAAACCTGGATCGACTGTCATGATCAAAACTTGATCGACTAGCGGTAAAATTTCTGCTGCCGCCATAACTGGTGTCCCTGGATTCAAAACAACTTCTGCTTTCAGACTACTAGCTTTGATCTGGCTCAAAACACGATGGATATGCGGTGTGGCTTCTAAATGGACCCCAACGATATCAGCACCTGCATTTTTTAGATCAGTGATATATTTTTCTGGTTCATCGACCATCATATGACAATCAAAAACTAATTCTGAATGCTTGCGCAAAGCCTTTACTACATTAGCTCCAAATGTTAAATTATCGACAAAATGGCCATCCATTATATCGATGTGTAAATATTCAGCGCCTGCCTTTTCTACTACAGAAACATCATCTTTTAAATTTGCAAAATCAGCACTTAAAATTGAAGGTGCAATTTTCATATTAAATTCCTCCGTTATCTATATTTAGGTTTTTGATTTATGATCATATCATGAAACAACTGGTAATTAGCATAGCGACTAGGCATGATCTCTCCCGCCTCGACTGCTGCCTTGACTGCACATTTAGGTTCATTGATGTGCATACATCCCCTGAATTTGCAGTCAGCTTGATGAGCTACTAGATCTGGAAAGAGCGTTGGAAGTTGTTCTTTAGTGATCTCTAATAATTCAAAGGATGAAAAACCAGGCGTATCAGCTAATAGATTATCTCCGACCGGCAAAAGTGAAACTTTACGTGTCGTATGCCGTCCACGACTTAAGGCCTTAGAGATCTCGCCAGTTGCTAGCTCTAAACTGGGCTCTAACTGATTCAAAAGTGTGGACTTGCCCGCACCAGTCTGCCCCATAACAACGATGACTTGATGATGTAAATTTGCTAACATCGTCTCTAACGTCTCCGGTCGAGCTGGCAAGCTGCCCCGATAGACCGGATAAAACTTAGCATAGTAGTTGAGGATCGGATCAAGCTTGGCTTTTTGTTCTTCGGTAAGAAGATCATATTTTGAAAAATACAAAACTGGTGAGACATCATTCGCCTCTAACATCGCTAACTGACGGTCAAGTAAATTACTGGAAAAATCCGGTTGGACACATGCGGTAACTACCAGAGCTGTGTCTAAATTGGCCATTGGTGGTCTGACTAACTGATTTTTTCGCGGATAGATCTCTAAAATATATCCTTCGTCGGCTTTTTGCGCTTTAAACTCTACCCAATCCCCCACCAGCGGAGTTTGCTTTTTTTTGCGAAAATTTCCTCGTGCTCTAGTTCGATACTCTACACCATCAGTAGTGACCACATCATAGTAGCCACTTAAAGATTGTCTGATCTGTCCTTTTGTCAATTACTCTATCACCTTTCATTTCTATTCTACTTCATAGTTGTAGGGAATATTTTCAGTCTTACTACCCAAAGTTATCTCCAAAACATCACCTTCGTGCAAAGGTGTCCCTACTGCTGGCTCTTGGGCGATCACGAACATAGCTTTCTTCTTTGAACTTGATGTTTTTTTCACAACTAATTCTAAACCACATTCACTTGCATATTCCTTAGCTTCACTCAAAGTATAGCCTGTTAGATCGATCATCCCTTCTAAGTTAGGGCCTTGACTGACTGTAAATGTTACCGTCGTTTTGGCAAAGGCAACTTTCTTTTTAGGTGAGATCGATTGGGCAATTATTTCACCACTTGCTACGCTATCTGAATACTGTTTCTTTTGTTTGACCGTGACCCCTTGAGCTTTCAATTTACGACTAACATCACTAAAATCACGACCACGATAATCGCCAAAAGCTTTTTTAGGTAGACCCTTAGATAAGATCAGATCGATCTTAGTGCGCTGTTTGACTGTCGTTCCCTTACTTGGAGAGGTAAAGGTCACACAGCCTACATCATAGCGGTCATCGTATTGGTAAGTCACTTTACCTAGACTCAAGCGTTGACTTTCCAATAACTGGACCGCTTCTTTCTTATGCATTCCCTTTAAATTAGGGACCGATACATCTCTTGGAAGCGTATAAACAATCGCCCCAAGAACCACTAGTAACGCTAAGATCACTAGCAACCAAATTTTCAACCGCTTAGGCCGAACTTTCACGGCTTTTTTAGGTTCTGGTGTAATTTGTACCGTCTTAGTTAAGTTTTTATCTTCACGAGCTACCTCATCATAAAAATTAGGTAAGATCTTAGTCTCTTCTTCCACATGTATCCGCGGACGCCAACGTGGCTCAGCTGTTCGTTTTTCATCTAAACAAGTTGCTAGATCAGCTTGCATCTCTTCCACGTTTTGATAACGATCAGCGCAATCTTTAGCAGTAGCATGCAAAACGATATTTTCTAAGGCTTGGGGGATATCTTGCTTAAATGAACGGGGCGATGGCATTTGACTGCGATAATGTTTCAATGCGATCGAAACAGCTGTTTCACCATCATATGGAACGCGCCCTGTCAACATTTCAAACAAAATGATCCCTAATGAATAAATATCAGATTGTTGAGTTATCATGCTGCCCCGCGCTTGTTCGGGTGAGATATAATGAACTGATCCCATCAGCGTATTGGTCTTAGTCATAGTTTCTTCGGCTAAGGCGATCGCGATCCCAAAATCAGTTATTTTAACATTTCCCGCTTCATCTAATAAGATATTTTGGGGCTTTAGATCGCGATGGATGATCCCATGACTATGCGCTTCTTTTACGGCTGACAAGATCTGCTCCATGATCTCGATCACTGTAGCATAGGCTAATGGCTTGTGCTTTTCGATGTAGCGCTTGAGATCCATCCCTTTAACATATTCCATTACCAAATATTGCATACCATGATCTTCACCAACATCGAAAATATCAACGATATGTGGATCATCGAGCTCGATCAGCGAATTGGCTTCACGTTGAAAGCGCCTGATTGCAGCTTTATCGTCGCTTAGATCTAGACGCAAGAGCTTGACTGCCACCTCACGTTCTAAGATCAGATCGTAAGCTAGGTAAACATTAGCCATGCCACCTTCGCCTAAAGAGCGGATGATGCGGTAGCGACCATTGATCGCATAACCGGCTCTCATTTTTCATCGTCCTCCTCATCTGACCAAATTATCAAAACTGTGATATTATCCGAACCTCCAGCTAAATTAGCTTGCTCAACTAGTTTTTCAGCTTTTGCTTGCAAAGACAATTCGGGCAACTCTAAGATCTGCTTGATCTTTTCATCATCTAACATATTCGTCAAGCCATCCGAACAGAGTAAATACATATCGGTCGGCAATAGCTTTAAAATGCATGAATCGATCTTAGCTTGCTTAGAGACCCCTAACGTCCGTGTAATAATATTCTTGTGCGGATGATGTTTAGCTTCTTCCTTGCTGATCTCACCACGCTTGACTAATTCATTGACATAAGAGTGATCCTCTGTGATCTGCTCAAATTCACCGGCATGTAACAAGTACGCTCGACTATCACCGATATTTGAGATCGCGATCTGGTCGGCAAAGATCATCGCACATACAAGTGTCGTTCCCATTCCAGCTAGATCTTGATATTGATCAGCTCGTTTCAAAATACTATTATTTTCAACGATCACTTGATCTTCGAGCCATTTTATCGCTGCTGTTGCATCACTTAATTCTGTCTGTTCAAATAGGTAGCCGAGGTGAGAAACTGCCATTTCAGAGGCAACTTCCCCACCTAAATGTCCGCCTAAGCCATCTGCTACGATCGCAAAGCTAAAGCCAGCTTTATTTTTAAAAGTTGCGACGCGATCTTCATTGACTTGGCGGACTTGACCAACATCACTTGTATATGCGATCTTCATCTGTTACACCTCAGTTCTTTTAACTAATGTTGCGATATAAAATCCATCCGATAAGTGATCATCAGGATAGATCGTCAAGCCCAGCTCTTGACGGTCGGCTTTGAGCTCAAAAGCCGTTTTGGTTTTGACCTGCTCAAATTCTGGGTGGGCTTTTAGAAACGCCGAGACAGTTTGTTGATTTTCACTGTCTAAGATCGTACAGGTACTATATGTCAGGGTGCCACCGACTTTTAGTAACGGTGCCACCGCATCTAAAATGCTAACTTGGATCCGGTGAAGGTCTAATGAGTCTTGATATTTTTTCTCATACTTGACCTCAGGTTTGCGCCGTAACAGACCGATCCCTGAACAAGGAGCATCTACTAGTATTTTATCAAAACTTTCCTTAGCGAACTCTTCGGACGCCTTGCGTGCATCCATTTGTAAAGCTTTCACTTGCGCCTCAACATGGGCCCGGAGCGCATTTTGTTCTATCAAAGCGACTTTATGCTTATGGATATCCAAGCTAGTAACTTGGCCGGTCTCTAACTGGGTAGCGATCTGCGTAGTCTTTCCGCCTGGTGCTGCACAAGCATCTAAAACTTGGTCACCAGCGTTGATCGCCATCGATTCAACTGCCAACATCGCACTTTCATCTTGCACGATCGCTTGACCAGTTTTAAAAGCTTCTGTTGCTGGAATAAAGCCAGTGTTGACTTGCAATGCTAACGGCGTGACTGGACTTTTAGCTACTTCAAGTTTTTCCGCTTCTAACTGCGCCGCTAGGGCCTCAGCTGTCGTTACTTTAGTATTGATACGGACGGTTTGCTTTGGTGCTTGATTGATAGTTTCTAAGATACTTTTAGTTTTAGCTGTACCGACCTCTTTTTGCAACTGCTCGACCAACCACCGCGGTGTACTAGTCGCAATGCTCAAAGCTTCGATCGGATCAGTGATCGCATCTAAGCTCGGTATGCCTTGGCGATCGATCGCATGTAAGATCCCTGTGACAAACTTTCGGACCCCAGCATGCCCCTTAACTTTAGCGATCTCGATCGTTTCATTAAAGACCGCCCGTTTAGGAATATTATCCAAATATATCTGTTGATAAAGCGCCGTTAAAAGCAGTTGTTTGACCCAACTTTGTAATTTATTTGGCCGTTTGATAAAAGGCTTTAAATAATATTCCAAAGTAAGCTTATGTTGGATCACACCATAGACGATATTAGTCAATAAATGGGCATCCCGCTTTGTCAGTTCATTTTGCTTGATCGTTTGATTGAGTGCTAAATTTGAATATGCACCTTGCTTTTCGACTTTTTCAAGCAATTCAACCGCTAAATAACGTGGTGTCTTATTTATCTTCTTTGCCATCTGAAATTACCTTTTGCCCTACTTTTAGTCCTTGACCAACACCATTTAAATAATCGGTGATCTTTAATTTAGGCTTACCTGCTGGTTGTAAAATTTTGACACTATAAGTCGTATTTTCAGCTGCAGCTAAGATCAGCTCATGTTTTGAAACTTCGACCACTGTCCCAGCTTCAAACTCAGTTGTTTGCGTCAATGGTTCGATCTCCCATAATTTAGTCCGCTTACCTTTGAGATCGGCAAAGTATGCGCCTGGAGCTGGGCGTAATGCACGGATCTTCCAGTCGAGTTCTTTAGCTGTCAGATCTAGACTCAAGCTCTCTTCTGCTGGTTTGATCGTTGGTGAAAAGACGACTTTAGTCTCATCTTGTTCAACTGGTTTGATCTCACCTGCGATCAATTGTGGTAGCATTTCTAGTAAGGTATCGCGCCCTAAGATACTCATCTTTTCAAAAATCGAAGCTGTATCGTCTTTTGGTCCGATCGGCATCTCTTTTTGAGCTAACATTGCGCCCGCATCCATCTGCTTGACCATATAGATGATCGTGACACCTGTCTTATCATCCCCATTCATGATCGCATACTGTACCGGAGCCCCCCCACGGTATTTAGGCAACAAGGAACCGTGAACATTGATCGCGCCGATCTTTGCTGCTTGGATCAGTTTAGTAGGTAAAAATTGACCAAAAGCGGCGGTAATGATCAAATCTGGATGTAGATCAATGATCTCTTGCATCTCAGGACTCCCTGAGATCTTTTCTGGTTGTAAAACCTTGATCCCATGTTTTAAAGCCATTTCTTTGACTGGTGAAGCTGTCAAGACTCGTTTACGTCCTGTATAACGGTCTGGTTGGGTCACGACTGCTTTTACGTCATATCCATTGGTCACTAGACCTTCTAAGATCGGGGCAGCAAATTGTGGTGTCCCCATAAATACTACTGATGTCATTTCACTTATCATCCTCTTTACTTAACATTATAAAAAATTGACTGGTTCACGATCGATCACGACCATGATCCCTTTTTTCTCACCGCTTTGGCTTTGTAAGAGCAAGTCTTGTAAATATTTTTCCAAAGCGGGTTCTTGTTTATATTTTATCACTAATTGGTAATAAAACCGATTCTTGATCTTTAAGATCGAACTTGGCGTTGGCCCTAAAACTAGCGCTTGTGGGCTCAAGCATTGGTCGATTCCTTTTTTGATCGCAAAGCTTTCTTTAGCAGCTTCTGCCTCACTTTTAGCACTAACTGTGATCTTGATCGTATAGTAATACGGCGGGTAATTGTTCAAATGGCGCAAATTCATCTCATAGAAGAAAAATTGCTCATAATCTTGACGACAGGCTAACTGGATCGCATAATGCTCGGGATTATAAGTCTGAATGACCACTTGGCCGGTCTTATCGGCCCGTCCAGCCCGTCCACTTACCTGGGTCAAAAGTTGAAAAGTCCGTTCACTCGAACGATAATCTGGCAAACTCAAAGATGTATCAGCATTTAAAACTCCAACTAAAGTCACATCGGGGAAGTCTAACCCTTTAGCGATCATTTGTGTTCCTAATAAAATATCAGCTTCATGCGCTCCAAATTTAGCTAATAACCGCTCATGTGCGCCTTTTTTACGTGTTGTATCCACATCCATCCGTAAGATCCTTGCTTCAGGCAATAACTTTTCTAACTCAGCTTGGACTTTTTGAGTTCCGGTCCCATAGTAACGGATCTTTTTGCTATCACAACTCGGACAGCGATTCGGGATCGCTTCTTCATGACCACAATAATGGCATTTCATCGAGTGCGTATCCATGTGTAAGGTCAACGAAACATCACAATTCGGACACTTCAAGACAAAGCCGCAATCGCGACACAAAACAAACGACGAATAGCCACGCCGATTCAACATCAAGACGACCTGTTCTTTTCTAGCTAAACGTTCGGTGATCTGATCAAGCAATATCTGCGAAAAATCTGGAGCAGGCGCTGTTTTGACCGCTTCACGCATATCGACTAAAGTGACCTGTGGCAAAGAGCTACCATTGATCCGTTTAGTTAAATTCAATTGTTGATAAACACCTTTTTGCGCCCGCGCACGCGTCGCTAGATCTGGGGTCGCTGAGCCTAAAACGACGGGACAATTGTGGTATTTTCCACGCCAAAGCGCCACATCCCGGGCTTGATAATGGGGCATATCTTCTTGTTTATAACTCGCTTCATGCTCCTCATCAATAATGATCAGCCCAAGATCATCTAAAGGAGCAAAAATAGCTGAGCGCGCACCAACTACGACTTTGGCTTCCTTGCGCTCGATCCGACGCCATTCATCATAACGTTCTCCATCTGATAACGCACTATGCAACATCGCAACATCTTTGCCGAAACGCTCTTTGACTCTTTGGACCATCTGTGGCGTCAGCGATATTTCTGGTACGAGCATCAAAGCCGAACGTCCTTGGCTCAATGCATGGGCGATCGCTTGCAGATAGACTTCTGTCTTACCACTGCCAGTCACACCTTCCAATAAAAATGTAGTCGCATTTTTAGCTGTTATCGCTTGATCGATCTGTTCGACCGCTCGCTGTTGTTCAGGCGTTAATTGCTTGGGCGTAGTTACTTGGAGCGTTTTATCACCATAGGGATCACGATAGCGTTCTTGCTGAGCTAATTTTAGCCAGCCTTGCTGAGCCGCTTTTTTTAATTGATTTAGACTGACTTGTAAATCTGCTTGTAGCTTTGTTTGCAAAAAACTTTGGTGCGGATTTTGGTATAAAAATTCTAATAACTCCAATTGTTTATGGGCATTTTTCCGCACTTTAGCTTTGAATTGAGTATAATTTTGTTCATCGACCAGTGAAGTCACCACCCCGACTAGCTTAGCTTTAGCCCGATCTTTAACATGATAGACCACTTCTAAATGACCAGCTTGGCGCATTTGTGCTAACTTATTCAATTGTTGTGCCGACAATTTGCTCTCATCAAATTCGATCTCGGATCCTCCAGCAAAAAGTGAGTTCAGTTCTTGCGGTAATTCAACAGCCGAAAGCAAACGTAAACTCTTAGAATAACTCGCACGCATGACATTAGGCAACATCACTTGCAGGCAACGGATCTTAAATGAAAATGTCTTTTGGGCTAACCAATCGGCTAATTGTAAAGCTTCATTATTCAAAACTGGGGCTAAGTCCATTAAACTTGTAACGCGCTTAGGAGCGATCGCAAGCTCATATTCATCAGTCAGACCGACGATAAACCCTTGGATCTGGCGTTCTCCTTTACCAAAAGGAACGATCACTCGCATCCCTACCTGAGCTTGATCCTGTAATTCTTGCGGTAACTCATACGTATAGGGACGATTAGTCTGCATGGCGGGCACATCAACAATAACTTGCGCATAACGTGCCATCAGCTCTCACCTCGTAACTGCAAAGCAGAACTCAAGATCAGATCAGCTAATTGCGTCTTTTTTAGCTTACCCGTAGCTTTAGGTGCGTTTTTTCTTGTCAATAGCCAGGCTTCATTATCGTCAGCCCCAAAGCCGATATCTTTTCGTGAAACATCATTTGCAACTAAGAGATCAGCATTTTTTTGCTGTAACTTTTTAGTTGCATGCGCTAAAAGATCGGTCGTTTCAGCCGCAAAGCCAACCAATACTTGCTCACGCTTTAATTTGCCTAACCGTTTTAAGATATCCGGATTTTTTACGAGCTCTAACTGCCATGTTTCAGCATTTTTCTTGATCTTTTGTTCTGCAACTGTTTTAACGCGATAGTCCGCCACTGCGGCTGCCATGATCACAATATCTTGTTTGGCATAATGGGTGAGCATCGCTTCCTCTAATTCTGCGGCAGTCTGGATCTCATATGTCGTGACCCCTGCTGGTGGCGTTAGTTTAGTCGGGCCAGTGACCAAGGTAACTTCTGCTCCCCGGGCTAAAGCTCGCTTGGCTAAGGCATATCCCATTTTTCCACTCGAACGATTGGCGATATATCTGACTGGATCGATCGCTTCTCGGGTCCCGCCTGCACTTATCAAAACTTTTTTTCCTCTAAGATCTTGTTCGATATTTTCTACGTCAGCGATCCAAGCATAGATAGCTTCTGGTTCGGGCATCCGGCCTTTACCGGCATAACCTTCAGCTAATAGACCATTCACTGGCTCTAAAATTGCAACACCATCGGCCTGTAATCGTGCAATATTGCGCCTTGTTGCAGGATCAGCCCACATTTTATCATTCATGGCAGGCACAACGTATTTAGGCGCTGCCGTCGCTAATAGAGCAGTCGTTACAAAGTCATCAGCTATCCCATTAGCCATTTTAGCGATCACATTAGCTGTAGCTGGTACTACCACAGCTAGATCGGTCCAATCGGCTAACTTGATATGTGGTACAGGTGAATCATTTTCAAAGAGATCGGTATAAACTTCTTGATGGGTCAAGCCCTTAAAAGTTAGTGGTGTAACAAACGCTTGCGCCGCTTTAGTCATTGCGACCTTGACCTTTGCCCCTTGTTTAACGAAGAGTCGCGCCAAAATAGCTGCTTTATAGGCCGCGATCCCACCACTTACATAGAGCGCTATATGTTTTTTCTCCAAAAAATCAGCCCCTTTAATTATCTATACATATTTTAGCACATTCCTCAAATTTAATATTTTTAGTTGTTCAAAAAAAATGAGACCAAGGTCAACCTCAGTCTCACTCTACTATATTAGCCTTCTTCACCTTCAGATTTGATCTTAAGGTCACCGGCAACGATTTCTTCTAAAGCTCGGCCAACACTTTTTACCGATTCATATTCGCTTAACATTGGATGTGCCCCAGCATCAAGTTCATGGGCACGCTTAGATGCAAGCATGATCAAAGAGTAACGTGAATCGACACGTTCTAAAAGTTCATCTACTGATGGATATAAAATCATTGAATATTCTCGACTATATGAATGTGAACAAGTCAAAATAAACTTGTGAAGAATATAGTCTCTTCCTTTCCTAGATTTATTGCGCTATTGCCTCACATTTAAACTTCTTAGCTCTCGACTTAAAGCGGTCAGTCGACCCCTAATTGTTTCTTATAATCAGGCAAGAAACGTTTAACACGCCAACGTTCAGCCCGAATGATCGTTTTGATCTTTTCAGCTGCCTTAGCAACTTCATCGTTTACGACCGCGTAATCGTAATTTTGCATCATTTCGATCTCGTCTTTTGCCTTTTCCATACGCTTATCGATCGTTTCTAGATCATCAGTCCCGCGATTGATGATCCGTTGGCGAAGTTCCATTAGGTCAGGTGGGGTCAAGAAGATGAACAAGCCGTCAGAAACTTTTTCACGTACTTGCATTGCACCTTTGACTTCGATCTCCAAAAAGACATCCTTACCCGCATCAAGCATCTCATTAACGTATTTTAATGGTGTACCATAATAATTGTCAACATATTGAGCATACTCCAACATGCCTCCGTCAGCGATCTCTTTTTCAAACTCTTCTTTTGAAACGAAGTAATAATCTTTACCGTCAACTTCGCCTGGTCGCATTTGTCTAGTCGTCATTGAGATCGAATAGTCAAAGTTGTTTCCTTCTTGTGAAAAGATCTCCTTTCGCACAGTACCCTTCCCCACACCAGAAGGACCTGAAAGGACGATCAACATTCCTCTTTTAGCCATGCGCTTTATAACTCCTCAATTTATAAGTTTATATATCATTGTGCACTTTTTTAAGGCTTTTTTCAAGTCGTCATGTCCATTTTTGCAGATTTTAATTAAATTTTCTCAAAAAAATCTAGGGCTTTTCATGTCATGAGCATTCCCCTAATCAAGAACCACTTATTGTATATATGGTACCACTTCCAAAATTCCTAATTCTGCTATATAAAATGTAGAACAATATAGAAGTTTAAGTACATTCTTCTACATTGTTAGAAAGAATTATATAGTTTTTCCTTTCCTAATTTTATTTACTGCCGTCAACATTAGTATTCCCATATCCTAACGAGAGGGTAATGACAGTGACTAACTCTTACAGTTTAAGGGTGTAGCCCACCCCTGTATTTTTTATATCAGTGCTAATAAATTCAACACTGCGTTTTCATCTCTATCCATAATATTTCCGCATTCATAACAGATATATTCGTT